>ERZ869907.95-NODE-95-length-38878-cov-8.183139_pt1 | contig 38878 bp, 68 predicted proteins | sample MGYA00579309_ERZ869907 | MGnify/ENA primary metagenome ERZ869907 (study PRJEB32216, sample SAMN09231814) | wastewater metagenome | place: USA: Maryland | collected 2016-07-30 | study: EMG produced TPA metagenomics assembly of the PRJNA472060 data set (Reclaimed water... | reverse complement strand
CTGAAAATGATAGTCACTGGTGTACTGGTAACGATATGTGTCCGATATGCCGCGACTTGGGTTATATATCAAATAAAGCTGATGCAGGGTCTAGTATGAAACCCACTGAAAATGTTATTTATAGATGCTCTAAAAACTGTAGATCATTTCCTTTCTTTTTGAACAAACAGCCTCATGGATTATCAGCATTATTCGACGACAAAGGAAATCTTGAAACGCCTTTTACTCCATGTCATGGAGAACTTATTCCATACATCCCCCAATCCAACTACCTTGAACTGGAAGAGAAGCTAAAATACGTAGTTGACTTAAATCAGTATAACGGTGCGTGTATAGAAATTGCTAATCTTAGGGGTGATTTATTTCTAGCGAAAGAGGCTTTGGAATATGCAATTGGAGAACTTGATTACAACAACACACATATTGATGACAGAATATTAGCAAAAATAAATAATTTAATAGGAAAGAAAAGAGAGTTTCAAAGTATAGTGGTTGTTGGAAAAAGTGATGAAGATTTTGAAAGCACATTTAACTTAAGTGAAGTAATAAATACCATTTCAATTGAAGTATCAGTTGATGAGCACTCGAAATTAGTTGACGATGATTCAATATTTTCTTTATTGATTGAAAAAATATCATGAAAAAAATTCTTAATAATAAAATTGTAAAATTGTTTTTATTTATTATTGTCATATCTGTTTTGCAGTATAAATTTTTAAAAAATGAATATTTACAAGAAAGCCTCTTGGCGAACCTCATTACTTTTTTATCTGTAATTTTCGGATTTTATGTCACGAGTTTGGCAATTTTTGTAACTTCGAAGTATGTTTCAAGTTTATATAAAGTCACAGATAAAGATAATCATAGTCAAACGTTGCTTCATACACTGCTTTATAATTATAAATTTGGGTTATTACTTACGTTGACCTCAATTGCTTATTTAATCTTAGTGGAATTCGTTATGAATAAACATGATGGAAAATTCATGTCTCTAGAAAATTATTTGTTATATCCTTTTGTGGCCGTTGTTCTAAAAAACTTTTGGTATAGTTATAAAATGTTACAGGATTTGATAAGAATTATACTTCAAGAAGCAAAAAATGGAACACACGGCTGAACCAAAATCGCCATTTTAATCATTCGTAGATGAATGAGATTATAGAAACCATCTGCGGCTGTATTCTCGTTTTAGTTTTGCTTATCTTTATTCTTTATATCTTATGACCTTCCTTCGTTTTATTAAACGCCGTTATTGTGATTTACATCTAAAAGGCTGTCGAGGGTATGATCATTGGGATGGGGAGAATGGAGAACCCGTTTCCACCGTGTGTCATATAAAGACCCGTGGGAGTGGCGGAGAAGATCATAACAACGTGATTTCCGCGTGCATTATTTGCCACAGTCTATTTGAAAATTGGCCAAAAACTAAGAAGCAACAATGGCTACCTCTAGCTGAATCCTTAACCAAAGAATTCTATGAAAGAGTTTGAAATTAGGGATCAAATTATCGACTTTCTTGAACAAAAAGGCATCCTCTGTTGGAAAGACGCCAAACCATTATTCACAAAAAAAAGGGGTTTTTCTAAATCTAACGGTACCCCCGATATTTTGGGTGTTTTAAAAGACGGTCGTTTTTTAGGAATTGAAGTCAAAACCGCAAAGGGTAAATTATCCGAGGCTCAGATTAATTTTATGAAAAGAATCTCAAATACAAAAGCTATTTTTATCCTAGCTCGAGATGTAGATGACGTCATTGCTTGTTTAGTGAAAGAGAAACTACTTTGATTTCATCATTAAAAACAAAAATAAGCATACGGTTAACATTACTACAATAACTTTGATAAAAGTTTCATATTCTTGCATTCTATCATTATACAATGGAATTCGAAGCCCATGAAATGATTGCAATGTTAAAAACACATGTGGATGAGGATTGGATTGTAGATGAAATGACAGACGATGAATTAATCACCTTTTATGAACTTGTGTTAAATTCAAAATATGAAAAGCATTTGGACCTACGCGAGATATAATAAGCTTTTTACGGCTTTTGCGATTGTTGAACTTCTTTATCTTTCTGGCGCTTTTTACATTTCCTCGCATACCACGCGCACCTCACTTCCGGTACTACTTGATCATTCATATCGTCGATCAACTTCACAAGCTGGCGTTGAGCCTCCTCCATATTGGCCTTGTTTTCGATCATGGTGAGAATATCTTTCTTACTTACACACTGAGCGATCTTTGAACCGCAGTCGTAAAATCCAACATCAACTTTCTTTTGTAACGGTGCTCGCCAGTTTTGATTAATCGGAGTGTATAAACATGACGAAGAGTAGATATGTGTACAACTTGTAAGGAAAAGTATTACAAGATATTTCATTTTTTACCAGGATCTGTTTTTTCAAGTAGATCAAGAGGATGTTGATAAATCCGATTAAGTTCTTCACTTGTGTAATCCTCCGCAGGTTTTCTACGAAGCATATCCTCCATAAAATTCATACGTTCTGAAGATCTCTTTCCTTCGAGTTCTATGGTTTGAATGTGTCGGATTTGTTGATCAATCTGTTCGTTTTTTCTTTTTAGATCTTGTTTATGAACCTCTAGTTCAACCGACTTCTTTCCGTTTTCCCTTACAACAAAGATGGCAATTAAAGCACCAATTCCCATCAATATTTTATCCCAATACTGTGCGAGGATCGCCCAAACTAAGGTCAAGGTAAAATCCTTGGTGTAACATGTGCGTTCCCTGGTACTGGTAGAATTTGTCCACCATCTGCACGACCGTCATCGGGTTTCGTAATCTTATTGAGTCTTGTGTGTGCTTTGTTAATAGACCTTTGAAACGAAATGTCTTTAATGGCATCAAATATTTTATCTACCGCTGCGATGACCCCTACAAAAGCCATGCTTGCGTTCAGTCCAAAGTCTTTTTGTTTAAATAAAAGTAAAAACAAAAGAGTCGTATAAAAGACAAGGGATAGGATCGCTTTGATAAATACCTTTAGTCCGTAATGATGTTTCGATCTTGCTCCGCGTTTCATACAACACCTTTAAAGTTAGCTGAGTCCCGTCCGTACATCGCAAGGAAATCAACCGTTAGATGTTTTGTGAGAAACACAGTATTTGGATGAGATTGGAAATGGATGTGCGCACCTGTTCCGTGAAATGGGTTGGGATGGGCTACGAACATCCCTTGCCGTTTAAGTAATTCATCCGGTTTAAATATTTCTGGCGTGTCAATCACCCTAGAATCGTAGACAAAGAGTTGATTTACCGCTCGGATTAAACATAGGGTTAACTCAGGCTTGGAAAGGATATGAAAGTCGATTGCACGCCATTCTGAGTGTATTCCTGACTCTCCCTGGATTGTTCCCGCTTTTCTAAAAATACAATTTGCTTTAAGTCTTTCCCCTAGAATATGAAATGCAAAGTATCCCGCCTGTCCACAGATCTTTTTAAGCATGGGATCGAGACGTTGGAACTCTTCACCAAATCGAGCATTGGCACTTAAATCAAGATATTGATCTTCGTTCATCGTTCCCCCTTTGCTTTTTTGTAATATTTTAAATCTTCCAACGTTTTACTCATTTCCTCTAGGTTTTTTTCAAGTTGGTCGATTCGGTATCGATCAAGTTTTGATTGTTCGATATAGGTATCTTTAGCTTGGGTAAGAAGTGCGGAATAGCTTTTGAGAACAAACACAATCCCAATACCAGCCCACCAAAGATAACGACCCAAGGTAAGTAAGGGCTTAGGAAGTCCAAAAATCCCAAGCACGGTATCGTGGTAGACTTGATCTTGATTGAGTGTTTCGTTACTTCGATTTCCCCCTCGATCTCTTCGGACCAGTCCTTGAGTGTCTCTTTGATCGTCATTCATTACGTTCGCTTTTTGCCAACGCGCCTCCACCCTTCCCAATGACATACATCGCAACGAATCTTTCTAATCTTATCCCCCAAAGTCTTATCCCACACCTTGGCCTTGCACTTCGGAGACTCACATTCAATGGCGATTAATTTTGGATTACCATTGGTTAGCATATCCTCATAGCCTTCCCCTAGATCGCAAAGATTTTGCCATTCAATGAGGCGAAAGATTTTTGTTTTCATGGAAGTAAGGAGATTTTACATTAAAAAAATTTGAAATCTAATTAAAATAAGATACATGTGAAATTAAATGAATCGCCGGTTGAATCCGTTAGCAATATGAATATATTAGTCATTGGTGGAACAGGTACGCTAGGTACTGTACTCGTTCCCAAATTATTTTCATCTTTTCAAACTTCCAGAATACGCATCCTATCCAGGGATGAACACAAACAAATAAAAATGGATCAATCTCTTCAAGATCCTCGAATTGACTATATGATTGGCGATGTTCGCGACGCAGAGCGCGTCTGGCTTGCTTCCCGTGGGTGTGAAATGGTCTTTAATTTGGCAGCGGTAAAAAGTGTGGATAAAGTGGAATATGACCCTGATGAGGCGGTTAAAACAAATATCATCGGATCTCAAAACGTCGTTAAAGCTGCGTTGCGCAATGGAATTCCAAAGGCGATTTTTACATCTACGGACAAGGCCGTTGAACCTGTGAACGTTTATGGAACAACTAAACTTGCCGCGGAGCGTATTTTTGTAACTTCCAATTCATATTCAGGATTACTTGGACCTCGATTTAGCGCGGTGCGATATGGAAACGTACTTGGATCCAATGGCTCTGTCATTCCAAAATGGACCCAATCTGTAAACAAATGCGAACCTTTAAAAATTACAGATCCCACAATGACACGTTTTTGGATTTTAATTGATAAGGCTGCTGATTTTGTAATTCAAGCAACAAAACAAATGAATCGTGGTGAGGTTTTTATCCCTAAAATGAAATCTTGCTCGATGATTGATCTTGCAAATGCATTTGATTCTACAAAAGAAATTCAAATAATAGGCAAACGACCTGGGGAAAAAATGCATGAAAAGTTATTTGGGCAAGATGAACTCGACATGGTTACGCAAACGAAAGATTTGTTTATTCGTTGGCCTTTGGACCCTAAATTTCCAATTGAAAAATACGGTGAGAAGGTTACGCAGGAGCACACGTCGTTTAATGCGGAGAGGTTTACACAAGAGGAATTAAAAGCGATGTTGGAGACACTCTAATGCACTTTATAGCTGAAATTGGTTCTACACATTGCAACAACAAAGACTACATCAAGGAATTTATAGAGACTGCATTGGAACATGGTGCCGATTCGATTAAATTTCAGTTGTTTCCTGATACACCTGAATTTACCTCTACTGGGAATATAGCAATCACAAGAGAAAACTTTGAATATGCAATGAGTTTGGCACCTGGGAAAGTCTCAGCGTCAGTATTTATGGAGGATGAGTTAAATTATATTTTAGGTCTTAAACCACCTTATGTTAAGTTCGCTTTTTCTAGGCGTAGAGCATCGGATTGGATTCAAAAAACGATTGAAAGCGGCTCAAAAGTCATTGTGACGTCTACCATTTGGGAGACTTATCAAGTACCAGTTATAAAATTAACAACTGCCTATTCTTTCAATTCTGCAAAGCTAGAGGATGAAACTGTTTATCCAAATCCATACATGATGGATTTTTATGGTCTATTCCCTGGATACTTCCAAGGCTACTCCGATCATTCCATAGGATGGGCCAATGCTTATGCAGCAGTACAAGCAGGAGCCTCATTTATCGAACGACATATGAAACTAGACAAAGCAGATATCAAATGTCCTGATGCTGTGTTTGCCTCATCCGATTTTTCAAAAATCCAATTTGTTAAAAACGCAAAGGTTTTGACATGATTTGTCTCATTGGTGGAAAAGGTGGCATAGGTTCGAGATATTCTGCCATCATGAAATATTTGCAGATTCCATATGTCATTGCAGATATGGATACACCTGAAATTAACATTGTTGATTATGACAAATTTATCGTAGCGACTCCGACTGAAACACATGTTCATTTTTTAAAAGAACTTGAAGGAAGAACTATTCTTTGCGAAAAGCCTGTAAGTAAAAACCCTACAGAAATACCAATGATGAAACATGCATTTGTTGTAAATAATTGGGAATATGTCGTGCGCCTGATGAACATCGATGAACCTCTCATGATTGAGTATGACTATTATCGAAGTGGAAAAGATGGTTTATATTGGGATTGTTGTCAGCTTTTATACCTTGATCCACAAGCCAAACTCTCACAACAAAGTCCGAAATGGAATGTAAAAATCAATGGCAAGTTTGTGCCTTATCGCACCCTTGAAGAGTCCTATATTCGAATGATCAAAGACTTTTCGCAAGATCGATTCAATTATTTGTGGACATTAGAACAAGGCAAAGAAATGTCGGAGGTTGTTTGTGAGCGCATGGCAAGAAAGAGCTAAAAAAGTTTGGTCTCAAGGATTTCCTGGAACCAATTCTAAAAGGTCTACACAATACCCGAAAAATGCTCCAGATTTTTTATCTCGCGCATCAGGCCCTTACGTATGGGATATAAATGGAAAGAAATACATCGATTTTGTAGGTGCTCTTGGAACAATCATTCTAGGCTACAATCATCCGAAAGTAAACGATGCGGTGGTAAATCAGCTTTATACAGGCTACGTTTCTGGAACGTTTCCTCATCCAATTGAAATTGAATGTGCGGAGATGATTCAAAGTTTATTTCCTGCGTGTGAGAAGATTAGATTTTTTAAAAATGGAGACGATGCCACGCGTGCGGCGGTGAGAATTGCGCGAGCGCATACAGATCAATCCTACGTTATGAGTGAAAATTATCACGGATCTTCCGATCTTTGGACATCCCTTACTCCCCCCGCATTAGGCGTCAAAGAAACTTTTCACATAGGCCCCTTTAAAAAAGATTCGTGGCTATCTAAAGGGAGCGAGGCTTGCTATATCGATGAACCCATTGTTTTTGATCCAAGTGAGACAAGAAAAGAAGAAATCACTTCTCGATTGAATTATTGTCAAGAAAAGGGAACTGTTGTGATCTTTGATGAGATTATCACGGGTTGTCGGGTTCCTAAATTATCCGTTCATAAATGGTGGAATCTTAAACCGGATTTGGTTTGTTTAGGTAAAGCCATTGCAAACGGATTTCCTCTTTCGGTTGTTGGAGGGAAAAAAGAAATCATGGATTCCAAAGAGTATTTTCTATCCACCACCTTTTCTAGCGAGGCCGTATCTTTAGCGGCTTGCAAAGCTACATTAACCGAACTTAAATTAAAAAACATGGAAGATTTATGGTTTTACGCCAATCGGTTTCAAACGAGATTCAATGAATTATGTAAATCTATTGGGGTTGAAATCAAAGGCTACGGGACTCGTGGGTCTATGGATCTAACCAAACCTGAGGTTGCTTTATTTTGTCAGGAATCCTTAAAAGCAGGAATCCTTTTTGGGAAAGCGTTCTTTTTTAATTTCTCCCATATGGAGGCAAGCTTTGATGAATATTTATTCAATATCTTGTCCGACATTGTTCGAAAGATTGAACTTAAACAAGTCTCACTTGAAGGAGAACTTCCCAAACAACCTTTTGTGCGATGAAAAAAATCAAAAAACCAAAATGTCCTAAAAAACTTAAACAATGTGGTTGTAAGGTTTTATCTGACAGACCACATCTTCAAACTCTCTATCATACCGTACCTCCAGGTCAGGTTTTCATCTGTGAAGATGGAATCATCTTAGGGAAGTTTTATCGATGATTACACTTGAACCCGTTTCGTATCACCGAACCAACAAAGAATATTTAGAAAATCATACCAGGTGGAGAAATGAGTCGCTTGCATGGCTTCGTGAAAATAAAACAACAACCGTAGAACAACAGCATTTATTTTTTTTAACGCAACGTAACGATCAAGAATTTTTCTGTCTTATTCAAGATGGAGTCATCAAAGGAACTTGTGCGTTAACCGACATTAGAAAGGATCATGGAACGGCTGAGTTTTCATTACTAGTAGGATCTGAATTTCAAAAGCAAGGAATAGGAACTCAAGCTTTGTGTACTCTTTTAGAATATGGCTTTAACAAACTTCATCTTCATTTAATTTACGGGGAAACATTTTCATATCAAGAAAAGTACGGGGTCAATCCGGGAGCTAAAGCTTACGAAAAGCTTGGATTTACGTTAGAGGCAAAACTACGAGATCGATATATTAAACAAGGGATAAAAGTTGATGCGCTTATTTACTCTATTACTTCGCAAGAGTTCGCTCAACGATAATATTTTGGCTTAATTTGCGATATTTCCAAAACATGAGTCTTTTCATATGCCATGTGAACTTGGAGCAAGATGTAATTTTTGTTTTACCTTGATCCAAAGTTTTAATATAAAAACGAATCATTGTTCATTTTCATCTGTTTGAATATAGGTGTAATCAATTCCACTTGTTCCAATTTGATGAATATGTCTCATGTTGTCCTATAAATGACTGTTACCATGGCAACGAGAGCTGATTGAGATCCAAAGGTAGCAGACACTAGATACCCAGTATCAGAGGCATTAACCCCCATCACAATTCTACAAGTTGGAGGAGCGCCTGTGGCACCCGTATCTACATACCCATAACCTGTCCAAACTTTTTCACTTGCTGCACCAAATCCGTTCCATTCTACCGGTGCAGGGCAATCGGTAGGCAATGTAAAGGAAACCGCAGTATTTGCAGCTCCAGCAACCGTATACTTTGCGGCAATATCTAGCTTTACTTCCTTGCCAATTTGTCGCCAGTAATAGGTTTGCGTTAATGACCCAGAAGGAGCTGTCGTTCCCGTCCAGGTAATAGTTCCAGCATACGTTTGAGAACCTGGGTCTTTGTAAGTTATTTCCGTATAATTTGCTGTTGAGCCAGTATTATTAACAGCCATGGTATACGTAGAGCCATTAAGCTGTGTGACACCTATCGTTTTGTTGGTTAACGTTTCAGATCCTGCAAGCGTTGAAAGTGTGCCTGTTGTTGGAAGTGTAACGTTGGTCGTAGCTGTTTGAGTTAACGTCAGATCAAATGCCCCTGATGTAACTAGGTTTCCTCCTAGGGTGATTGTTTTTCCTGCATTATTCACACCTGTACCGCCACGCCCACCGGTGAGTGAACCCGTCCATCCTAACGTCATAGTAACTGAGTTTAAAAGAGCAGTTGAAGGAGTTCCACTTAGGACCATTGTAACGTTGGTATCATTCGTTCTGTTTAAAGCTGCGCCACCTGTAATACTTGAGGCTGCAGGAGTAATTGTCGCTGATGTAACCGTTGTTAATCTTCCCCTTGCATCATACGTAATAATAGGAGCAACTGTAGCCGAACCAATAGGGCCAGCTGCACTAATCACAGAAGCTAGATCAAAATTAATGGAATCCGTTCCTGAAGTTCCTGTAATATCAATGGTTGAATTGGTAGATGTCAACGTAAGTGTATCATTAGAATCATCCGCTACAGGGCTTGTCCCTAAAGGTGTAACAATAATGGCAAAAGAATTACTCACGTCTGCATCTCCCATCCAACCAAACCCATATCTTTTTCTAATCCAGCCATATTCATTTTTCATGTTTAATAAAATTCTTCTACAATCACAATCCCGGCAGCACCATTTCCACCGGCTTTAGCTGTGGTTGAGGCTGGTACCTGAGCTCCACTTCCTCCACCTCCGTAGAGTTTACCAGCTTGACCCGTTAGATTTACGGATTGAATTGTTCCTCCTAAATAAGAGGACCCACCGGCTCCTGTACGTAATGGAGAACCTCCAATAACTTGACTTACTGAACCATCAGAACCATTAAAATTCACATCTCCACTTGACCCAACTCCACCAAGCCCACCTGCGGAAGCAGTTGATCCGGCGGTGTTATTGCCTAAAGCTCCACCAGTTCCACCTGTTGCAGTGGCATGAGACCCAAAAGATGATGTGACTCCATTCCCACCATTATTCCCAGAAACAGCTACCCCGCCTGTACCTACAGTTACGGTTTCAGTGGTGCCTAAAGATGCAGCTAAAATTCTTTTAATCGAACATCCCCCGCCAGCACCTCCGGCTCCCGAAGCACCTTCACCTACACCTGTTGCGGAAGCTCCGCCACCAGCCCCACCGCCTCCAACCACAGTCACTTTGACAAATTTAGGGTTTAGTGTTGCTTTTGTCCAGGTTCCGCTAGATGTAAAAACGGTTATGGTGCATTGGGTAAAAAGATCCGTAGCATTTAGCGTTGATGAGGTTAAAATTTTATTCGAATCTGTAACAACTAAACGAGAAGCGGTTAATCCATTAAGCGTTGCATTAAGAATATTGATGTCTTTGGTCCCATCAATGAGTGAAGCTCGGACGTCATTGAAATTCGTCATGACATTGTTGCCATCGGCGCTAATTCCGTTAGTAATGGTGTTGGTGAAGCTAAAAAAACTCAATGTGTTACCCCTTTCGAACCGCGTTTCTGTGAAATTACATCTTCAGCAAACATATTTTTACCGCGCTTTCTATATTCATAAGCATAACTAGTTGCATTTTTACAAATTCTACAAATAATCGGTCCTCTTTTAAGTTGATATGGATTCTCTGCAACAATATGACCACGTTTACATTTTTCTTTTCGTGCGCGACGCGAATTTTCTTGCTGAGTGACAGCTTCTAGATGTTCGGGATGCACACATTTTTTATTTTTACACAAATGATCGATATGAAAGCTTCCCAATTTTGTCTTAAAATGTTCATATGAAAAACGATGTGCGCGTATTTGTTTTTTTTGACCTTTAGAATAAGAAATATGAAATTGTCCATAACCCCATATATTTATGGCTCCTAACCATTCCCAACATCCATTTTGAGAAACAGAAACAAATTTCATGAATCTTTCAATGTCACTTAAAACCTTTTTAGCCATAGAATTACCCTACTTTCCTTGGGTCATTGTACTTTTGATTTACATCATTGCAAGTATCTTGATTTTTGCATGGAATTTCATGATAAAAACGCCATTCTTTTTTTATTTGTTTGTAGGATGTGTCTTGATTAAAATGTTTCATTATTGCCTGTTTACATAAACCGAAAGTTCATTCACCGCCGGAACAGATCCTTGAATCACATTGAGTAAAGTGTTCGCACCTTCCACCCCAAAATTCTTTTCAAGAAAGGTTAAATCCGAGGCTAAGTCTCTGGCCTCTTTTGATAACGTTTTGGCTTGAATTGCTTTTTCTAAAAGTCGTTCGGGCGAACCCATCACGCGTCCGATTTTATTCCCAGCTATTCTTCCAACAAATCCACCAGGGGAAATACCCATAATTGAGCCTGCTCCTGCCGCCGCCGGCCCCCCTTGATATCCGATGAGACCACCTAAACCGGAGCCTACCGCTTGACCTCCTTTTTCACCTATGGAGACCCACTTTTGCAAGATTCGATTGGTTTGATCTCGAATGGGATCGACCTTAGTTACGTCTAAAGCTTTTAAGCCTTGCGCTGCTCGACGCTCTGCTAATGCGGAAAAGAAATCTCCCGCTGGCCCTTTTTCTATAGGCCCTGCATCAGAGCCAATATTCAACGCTTGAGTTAATCTTTGTTTGATTGGATCTTTGGATGGATTTAGTAAACTTTGAACAGCGGTGATCCGTTGATCACCAGAAAATTTATCTTGAAGACCTTCAGATTCTGAAAGAAAAGTTGAATAAGAATCATCCGCTTTCGCCCAATCTTTCATGGATGGGGAGGAATCCCTAACCAGATTTTTTAATTCGCTACGAAATCCTTTGATAGAACTTGCCGCCGCCTGAGAAATATTACCTGAAGCCACCGCATTATAATTTGTATTATTATCAATCCAATCCGTAATTTTTAGAGCGTCACTTGGAGATAATTTTTCTTCCGAAACAAAAGTAAGAAGTTGTTTAAGTTTAGATTGATCGCCTCTTGAAAGAAGATTAGCTCCTGATGAGAGTTGTACATCTTTTTCTAACTTTTTAAGTCCATCAATCAACGGTGCTGTTGAAATGGATTTCGTTAGATCAGCTTTCGCTGCATCTCGAAATTGTCCAACAGCCTGACCAAGCTCGGCACCTTTTTTTTCAAGAGCACTTGATACAACGCCGGCTAAATCATCAACACCAAACTTTTGTTGTTTATAAAGCTCCGCTACTTTCTCAGGTCGATGTAAAATCGCATCCATAATTGGACCCTCAGGTTCATTCATGAGAAACTTTACATCCTTAATCACGTTTCCTTCGGCTTTTAAGGCTTGTTTAGCTACAGAGCCTTTCATGAGTCCCTTGGCTCCTTTTGCACCACCTAAAACAAGTCCTGTTAAGCCACCGGCTGTTTCATACGACGCCGGAACACCTTGCAAGAATTCTTCTGTTCCTGGGATTTTAGAAACCATGTTTTTGACACTTAAGTCTGGTGTAAGGGTTTTACCATCCGCCACTGCCATATCTTGCGCTGGAGTTGATCCTGGAATTGCAATCGGAACAGCACCGGGAGATAATTCTCCTGTTGAAGGTTTTGTTTCAAAAAGGGCGCGGCCTATGGTTTCAACAGAATGCGGAATCGAAAGAGGATTAAAACTCTCAGCTAACCCCAGACCAAATCCAGCTGCTTTTTGAGCTGTAGACGGAGCTTCCGGCTCTTGCGACTTAATCCATCCACGTTCTTTTGCTTTTGTAATAACCTTGATTGAATTTTCATCTGTAGGATTGGATAAAGCACGATCTAAGATCTGTTGCTTTTCTATGGAAATCGTTTCAGGCATTAGAAATTATCCGCTTCATGTTCAGAGACTTTTGGTTTGTTTGGACTATCTAAATGAAATCCTCTTATTTTTAAGAAGTTCGTGTGATCCTCATTGAGGATCTTCTTAAGTTCATCGAGTTGAGCACTTGTAGGATCTTTTCCAAAAAATACTCCAGAAGGATTTACTTCTAATGGATTAGACGGGATCATCTGATTGACAAGTTCAATGTCAGATTTGGATAACACCCCTAACGTTTCTAAGTTTTTTATTTTTAACAAGGCCCTTGTGGATAATAATTTTGCGCGAGAGATATCTTCGCTGTTTCTTGGATCAATGGTTCCACCAGGATATTTACTTCGAAGAGCCGTCATATCATCAATCATTTTTTCGAGAGAGTCTTTTGTGGTAATTGCTGATTTTACATCTTTTGCATCTTGTTCTGTTTGTGCATATTGATTAAGTGGAGCAACAAATTTCATTTCCTTTTCTCTGGTCTTTTTTTCAAAATCTTGACCTTTTTCATATTCAAATTTGCGTGCTTGAGCGGGGTCTTCTACTTTTACAGTGGTTGCGCCTAAAACACGATTATACGCATCTTGTAGGGATCCTCTGGTTGGATAGAGCTTTTTAAGAACATTCGGATCTGACCCTGGTGAAACTTTAATAAAAGCACCATACTCATCGTCCCCTGGAATTTGTGCGCCAGCCTGCTTTTCAGCAAGAGTCGTTTGTTGAATTTGTTGTTGAAGAGATGGAACAGCTTTTCTACGTCCCATCCCTGGAACTTCAAATGAATCAGGATCGTTAGGTTGTGCAACTTCGGTTTCCTGTGCAATTTTTGTTAAACTTTCCGCTTGGGCAAGTTTACCCGTTTTTCTCTTTTGTAAATAATCAGGAACGGCAACAGCAACACCAAGGAGTGAATTGGCAATGCTTAATCCTTGCGCAATCTTATCAAGCGTGTCTTTTTTCTCTCGACGTTGAACTTGATTGATACCGATTAACGCCATTAGACCGATCTCCTACGTTGATTAATCGTATCAAGCGCGGTACTTAAATGATTATTCATCACAAGACGATCTTGCTCTGGGAGTGTTGAAGAATTGAGCGCCTTTTTAGCTTCCCCTAATTTTAACGCTTGAGAATCAGGCGTGTTGGCTACACTTTGTAAAGCTGAGGATTGAGAAACTTTTTCAGGATCAATCACAGAAGATCCAAGAGATGTTAGGGCTCCTGCTGCGGCAAGACCTGCGGCTAAAGAGGCCCCACCTGTCATGGGTGCGGCAACCGTTCCAGCGGCAGTTAAAATCCCTCCAGCGATCTTACCCCACATTCCCCCGCCACTTTTTTTCTGAATCGGTGATATTTGACTTAAGCCCATATTTCTCCTTTATCCGTATAGACCTGGGGTTCCACCCACAGTACTTCCTCTATTGTTCGAGCCAAGTTCTTGTGCGGCTTGTTGACGTTGCCCCACTGTATAACCTTGAACCGTTTGTTTCGGCAATGCAAGTCCTGCATTTTTAATTAAATTTTGAAAGACTCCGCTTTGGAAAAGAGAGGTCCACGCTGTGGGAGAATCAAGTCCAGATTCTTTAAAGGCAGTGGCAGCATTTACAAAAGTTGACATTTTATTTAAATCCATTTCATTCTCGGTAACATATTTTTGTAAATTAGCAGAAAAATCAAATTGTCGTTGTTGTTCTTTCATCTGGTCTTGTGCTTGGGAAGCGGAAACAAGAGCTCCAGCTCTCTCAGATTCTAAACCTGCGCTTAAATCTTGATATGGCTTAGAGGCTTCATTGACCGCTTGTTGTTGAATTTTAGTTTCGAAGCCTGCTCCAGAGGTTCCTCGTATCGCTCCTGCTCGCTGTGCGTTTTCTAGAGCAGATCGAGTTGCTTCTTGCCCTTGTCCTTTGACTCTTTCTTGAGAAACGTCATACTGTTTATTAATCATCTCCGAGTAATTCGTAAGAGGTGAGGCTTTCGCAAGTTTAGGTGCTGGCGTGGATGTTGTTCGTGTTGCTGGATTATAAGGTAATGCCATTATCGGGTTCTCCTTAGATTCATCGTGCTTTGTAAACTAAAAACTTTAAATGCTTGTCCAACCGTATTTTGATTGGTAAAGCCATGCTGGAATCTTTTCCCAACCACCGGACCGATAAACACACGATCTTCTTTTGTTGTATTTCCTGAAGAGTACAACGTCCCATCTCCCCATGTAAACGATCCCCACGTAGACCCACCAATGGCTACAGAGATCGCAAATTCGTTACCCGTACCAATATCGCCATCTTTTCGAAATCGATAATTCATAAAGTAATTACCTAATAAAGCATGCCAAATATCCGTCCAACGCCCGTCTTTGGTATAATAACTAAGATCTCCCTCTCCACCAAATTGTTTTGTCCAATAATATGAATTAATCGCCGATCCATCGGCATCCGTATACGTACCTGAATTAAACTGAACTACTCGCCCGTCTCCGTTACTTGATCCCCCGTATAAAACACCATTATGAATTACAAAATTTTGTACTTTTATTCCATCCCACGGAGCCCACGAACCAGGACCACTTTTAGATTTTTGGATTCGACTTAAATCAAAATAGAAAATTCCATCGATAATAGTAGAGGTTGAGGATTTAGGGCACGCAATATAAATCCTATTCTCAAACGAAGCCATGGCAATTTTCGGTAGTAAATTTGAAGGCCAAGCAAAAATGGTAGGCTCTATTTTTTCAGCTATATTCTGACTACGTAATTTATCATTTGCCGTTTCGGTAATTTGAATTCCATTCAGTAAGTGAATTCCTGAAAGTTTGCCATTTTGCATACCAACAAAAATCAAACCTTGCGGAGTTTCAGCTAGTGCCCTTGAACCTGCGATACCTAAGTTTGCCGGAGATAAAGCCCTAGACCATGTCGTTTCATCGGATGGATCGGTTAAATCATAAACCCAAATCATGCTTTTATCATAGAGGACCGAGATTAGATCCTCTTGAACCCCAATGGCTGTAATGTTTTCCCCTTTTCGGTTTGCGGTAGAAAAGAAGTTCGCCGCTTTCGAAATGTAAGGGTTTTGATAATCTGTAAATCTCAAGAAAGATCGAACGGTAGAGTCATCAAAGAAAATCCGTTCTTTATGTTCTCGAACCGTTGTCCAAGGTGTTGGACCTGTTCCGTCAACCACCGCAGCGGATCCTTCTGAACCTAAAGGCGTCGTATCTGTAAAGTTGGTTGTTGTGTTATCACTTAGCGTTCGAACCAAGCCGTAAGTTCCCGCAAGAGATGTCGAACGGTAGATTTTACGAGAAGCCACCCCATTAAGTCCCGTACCTACAGGAATGGAGGATACCAAAACTGTGGCTGTACTCGCTAACGTCACCGGACCAAAGGCCGGAGAAGGACCTCCTGTCACAACAGCTGTATTTACAAAAGCGACTTTGTAATAATAACTTGATGCGGCAAGACCTACACTTGCTGCGGTAGGAACCCCAGAGACAGCCGTAACAGCGGTTGGAATTCCAATTCCCATATTGTAAAAGTTTTCTCCACCTTCCCAACGATAAGGGCCATTGGTTCCATCACTCATGAACGAAACACCCTGGTAGGTCACGCCAGCAACAGCCGCGCCGGTAGCAAATTTCCCCGAAGCTGTAGTAACTTGCGTCCACGTAGTTAGGGAGTAACGATACATACGTCCACCCGCAATCACCGCCTGAGTTTGATTGTAAGAAATCTGCCCATCGATGCTAGAAGTATTGACCGATCCACCGGTATACGTAGTACCTGAGCGGGTTTGTACCGCCCCTTCCTCAGAAAAAAGAACGTTTAGGCAATCTGGGGATTCAAAATCGCCTATTTTATTAGGAGCATCATTGGTATTTAATCCACCATCTAATTGATCAATCGCAAGAACAAGTTTTTCTTGCAATCTGGTAACGGCCATTAGACAACTCCATTGTCCGTAATCACTGAAGTATCTGCATCGGTTACCGTTCTAAATTTCCCTCTACGTTTATGTAAAAAAGCATATCGAAAGAATGCGGGCATATCTTGATTGAGCCATTTATCCTCGTAAATCCGCATCATATCCCATTTTAAATCCTTTGCGGCCATATCGGCAATAACGGCATTGGCAAGCCTTCCATGAAGAACCGATGGAATATCAATGGTGATTTGAGTTGAGTTATCAATAAAAGGATGTTCCTTTTCACCGTAAAAAGTAAGCGTATAGGCATTATCTGGTGTGGGAACAAGCAAGACTTGATTATTCCATACCACAAATTTATTTGATTTCCCTGTAGGGGTTGTTCCTGCGGCCTTATCCGTTTCCCAATCTTTAAAAGAAATGGGAGTTAATAGCTCCCCGTTATAAAGAAGTGCTTTAATGGTAATAAAATTACTCGGGAAAGCATAGGCTTGTGTACCAGCAACGGTTGTAGTCGAGGTATCAGTAGCTTCAATTAATCCAATAATAGATAGAACTTCATTTGCCCTAGATGTAATAAGCGAATAGATCTCCGCATCTGACCAATTGGTGTCAGTTGCAGCGTTATGCTGATTACGTACTAAATTGACAAACTGATCTAAGGTCATTCAACGAGTTCAACCTCTGGGTGAGATCTCATATGAACTGCAAGACCTGCGTTGGTCTTCGCTTCAAATCCACACGATCCACACGTTAAGTTTTTGTTTTTATCTACAAGAGCCTGTTTTTTAGCAATTTCTTCAGGGGAAAGCTCTCCCAAAGCTTCTCTTTCATCTTCAGTAAGCTCTACAACTTGAATCATTTTGACTTTTCCACCTCGAATAGATTCACCCGTAATGTCAAACGCCGGTGGAGCTGCACAACTTGATTTAAATTTAGATGCTTTCCAAAAAGGCATAAAAACAGATCGTTTACCAAGAGGCGGAATGACAATCTTTTCGCCCTTAAACTCTTCCTCATAAGCTTGATCGTGAAGATTGATGACACAAACTTTTCTCGATCCGACAATTTTGGTAAAACTAGTAGATTGTTCAATACTCATACATTCTCCTTAGTCAAATTTACGGCCATACAACGTAAAATTCGTTGCCGCCGTTGCTGTATTTGAAAACTGTAACTTAGCGTAATCGCCTGTAAACATAAATCCCTCCGAAATCACTCGTCCGCCATTGATACAGGCTGAATTTGCAATTTCAAAAAGAGCAAAGCCCGAAGTGGCTGTTGCTGGATTATTGGAATAACCCACCTGATAAAAAGTTCCCGCAGCTGAATCCGCACCTAACGCACGGATATTTACCGTGGTTGTGGTACACCAAGAGGTCGCCCCGCTAGGTACCTGCAAACAAAAGTGTGAAAACTCTCCTGGAATTCGAAGGGCTGAAGTTAGCGAGGTCCCACTAGCCGCATCCATCGTAAAAGTGCCAATTTTGACAAAATTCGCCATTTATCCCCCAAAGGAAACAAGATAGAAAATGTTATTAGCAACACAACCTGAGAAACCAATCGTTCCGTTAATCGCTGTCCCTGTAGAACCTGCATTAATGGCGTAGTTTACATAACTTTGCGCGGTATTCCCTGAAGCTACAAAAGTCGCCCTTTTTCTCTCAGACACCAAAGCCCAATCCACCTTTGCAAGTCGAGTGGAAACCGTACCCTCCGCCGCATCCGGTGTCACTTGTTGAACGGAAACTCTTTTGTTTCCAAAAACAGTATCGAATAAATGTGAAGTCGTAAAAGCCATGAATGCCTCCCTAAAATAAAACCATATGACGATCATTCGTCGATTGTTTAAAAAACTCTTCCAAATCTACTCTCTCTCGAGATTGTAATTCTTTCTTTTCGTTAAAAACGTCCCACCAAACTTCCTCACTCATCCAATATGGAGTAAGTGCTTCTTTTAAGGGTTTGTACGTATAGGCTTTGATATTACCACCCGTATACGAGCCTAAGATTCCCTCGCTACAATTGGTCCATTTGCCTGGAATTTTCATCGCAACATCATCTAAAAAGAATTTAAAGGCTAAATAAGAGGGCCATGTCTTACGTAGATTGCCAAATACATCAGTCACAAGTACAAAGTCACCCATTTTATCGTAATGAGTTTTGTACGTATGAAATTGATTGTTGTAATCAAAACAAAAATCCATCCCTACATACATAATCTCAGAGCTTCCAAAAATAGCCTTCGCCGTATACATACACGCACCACCCGCATTTCCCCCTGCGGAGATGTAATGTGTGAAATTCTCTGTTTTTGCATATTCAGAGGCAATATGATGATCTGGAATAAGGCAGTTAAAAAGATAAATCTCCCCTTGCCATAGATCAAACAATCGAGGATCAGAAGCTACATACGCAATAAGCTTTTTACCCTTAGTCTTCTCCCAATAAAATCCGCCATCTTTGTTTCGAGATTCGTGTACATCGTCAATGACAATACCGCCGGAATCTAGCGAAAGATAGTAATCCGCATGACATCCCTCATCCTCTAAATAACCAAAGTTATGAAGAGCGGAGATAGATAGCACCGGATATTTTTTGGTTTTATTTTCTTTTAATGCATCAATAGAGTAGCGAAGAGACGGTCCAGAACCAATGACAATGGCCGGTTTGTGCCGGTTAATACCATGAAGCTTTCCAAAAGAATGATCCCCTAATTTTCCAAATCGTTCTTTGGCAAGCTTAAAGTTCTTAATCCACGTCTCACGCCAACTATCGCATGTGACCTGATCCCCAGCTGAAGCCCGTTGACGCAAGTTTCCAACATCACCCGGAGGTGCGTCAATGAGCGGCTGATAGATCAGGTCAATGTCGATATTTCTTAACATCCTAATAAAAATTAATTCTGTACGTTCCTGAAGGAGTTGTTCCACCCGTTCCCGAAGTTATACACAAAATACCCGGTTGATTTCCAACCGTTTCTGTTGGCAAACTTGGGCCCGAAGTGACGATTCCAGAAAGTCCACACATTGCCACAATCCCCGCTGAAATTGTAGCCGATGGTACCATAGGAACCACACCACGAATAGCGCCCCAGAAATACGTTCCTGTGGTCGCGGTAGCATGATGAACAACAACCGCACCCAAATGATGATTTGCATCACTAGTTGTAGTTACTGTCACTGAATACAATCCACCGTCTAGAGGAACCGGTGAAGCATAACGGCCTGTCGAGATTTGTGAGTTTGCAGCGTTGTACACCAAGCGATAGGTGACCCCGTTGTAAACTCGTTCATCTCCCAATTGAGGACCCGCTGGTAATGAAGTCACTACCGCCGAGATCTCAAAAGGAGAACCCTGTACATTTTGATATCCAAATTGTCCCATGATTATCCCCCTTAGTCCGTTAAAGCATTCATAATGCCAAGTTTACGATTTTCCTCAGATACGAGAGCACCCATCCACAAAAAGTGAGCAATCGTAGCATCCTGATTGATTGGCTTTTGGAATGGATCCATTTTACCTGGAAAATCTCGTTGAGAATGAGATTTAAGGATCAAATGTTTCGTATTGATAAAAGCGACCGTTCCACTTGGTGCATAGCTATCTACCGCAAAATCTGCTTGGTTAAAGCGAAGATTTTCAAATCCCGCTGCGCCAAGAGTGCTGTTTTGATAACGTTGCTGAGGTTGAAGTAAAGACCAATATCGATTAAACGCACCTGGATAGGCGGTTATCAAATCGGGTTTATCGTCATCCTCCATGCAGTTTTCATACATGGTTTGGGCTGCACCCAACGAAAAGTTCGTCGTGGTTGAATCCACTTGACCCTGCCACCATGAATAAGTCGATTGACTAATCCCACCTACCGTAGCAGTTGTAGAAATAATCGCTCGAATCCCTGCAATGGACAATGGATCGGTTGTACCGTTACTGTACATACCCGTACCGAACTTATTCTTTGCGGTTTTTTCTGCAATTTCAATTTCTGTTTTTAAATGATCTAGAACTTTGGCAGCTCCAGCGTTTTTCAATCGATCTGACTCTACAATAACAACGGGTACATCCAATTGTTTCCAGTTGTAAATGGCGACAATTTTCTTTTCGTTATAGTTAGTGTTGAGTGTTTGGTCCCCTGCATACCAGGCAGCACCATTGACATACGCATATTGAAGAGGAAGACGAATATCGGATCCCCCATCAACAGTATCTTTTTTCACTCTCATGAGTAAAACGTTGGATGTCGAAATATTATCCGACATTTTTTTAGCAAAATATTTGTGTGTAATTGACGTTAGCGCATCGGCTAACGCATCTGCTGAATTGACAACAGCCATAAAGAACCCCCTTGGAAAAGTCTAACGTTGTAAAAGTGCCTCAAACTCTTGAAGCATCTCATTTTTGTTATCCTTAGTAGGGTGACCGTTCATCGGTGTGCTACTTCTGGCTAATATTCCTTTGCTGTAATCTTTTTTAAAGGATCCAACCGCTTCGTTTTTTCCGCGATTTGCGAAAATGGCCGGAAGCTTATCCCAAAAAAATGCACGAAAGGCGTCAGTAAAGTTTTGATATCCTTTTTCGATTCCAAAATTAATGACCTTTGTAGATAAAGATATTTGATTTTCATCAACCTCGTCAAGATTTATTTCAGGAAAGTTTTTTTTGATCTCTTGAATTTCTCCATTGACGAACTTGGTGTCCTCTTCAACCTTCTTCTGCTCCTGCATCTGATCGAATTGACCCTTCCATTCTTTTAAGCCCATCAGCTCTTGTCGTAACTCGGTAATCGTTTGATGAACAGCGTTAGGTGCAAGCTGACTTTCGTTCCCTGCTCCGTAGGTCCCGTTTTTAACTCGATCAATGGTATCCATCAGATACTTAAATCCCACAGGGTCTTTCATCTCTAAATCTTGAGACCATTCCTGAAGCTGTTTATATGGCTCATACGATTTCATCTGCTCTTGATACTTCTTAAGCTCTTGTGTGGTCATATCCCATTGTGATTTACCTCGAAGCAATTCTTCGTTTTGCTTAGAAGTCTTCGCATTCATACGATATCCGTTAATCACCTGAGAAAAAGGAACTTTATTGATCTTGTTATTTTCCTTAAACGCAGCCATAGCCGACAAAGGAAGTTTATTCATCTTATCGCCTAAATAATATTCAAGCATTTCCTCTTGCGTTTGAGCTTCCTGAGGTTGTTGCTGTTCTTGAGGATTGGTTACCGATTCAAGCGTAGCGATCGCATCTTCACGATTCATTTCATCCATATTACATCGATCCTGCGGGAGGTTGTCCTGCGATATCATTAGAAGCCGGTTCGCCTTGTTCTTCTGCGCCACCCATTGTGGATTCAATTTGAGCTAGGGCTTGAGCTGCTGTTTGAGCTAGTTGAATCAGTTGTGGTGGAGCTTTTGCTTGAGTAAGTCCTTCCAAAAGAGCTTGTGAACCTTGACTTAACGCCGAGATTCCTTCTGCGATTCCACCACTTGGATCGCCTCCTGGTCCTTTAGGTTGATCGATATCTTGCGCGGGTGCGCCTTCGGGTGTCATCATCGCCATATTATTTAGCTCCTTGTTGTTGAGCCGCTTGAGCGGCTTGTTCTTGTTCTTGCATTCGTTTTAACACTGCATCTTTATTAGGCAAATCGATCATGTCGTATAACGCTTCTCTATCAATTGCACCAATTTGAAATAAATTCTTTGCCGCATCATTCTTAATTGCTTTTGCAAATGGGAGCGCGGATCCAACCGTAACACGAACATCCGGCACACCTTTAATCGGAATTTTCTCCGCCTGTGTCATTCCGTTAGGTTGTTTAATTCCTATATTCGCCACTTGTTCTCCATTTGCCTGATCTGAAATATAAAACTCTACGTGCTGTGGAAATCCCTCTTTGTTGGTTATGCGAAAAACTCTAGGTTGTTTGTAAAATTGTAGATAGAAAATTAAATCGAGTTGTCCAAGCTTACGTAAATACGTTTTGGCGTTTCGTGCTTTAAGTCGTGAACGTGTTTGCTCAATTTCAATCGAGGATTCAAGAAATACTCCGCTTGTTACGTTCGAAGGAATCTTACCCCCTGAGATTTCACCACTTCCCCTTACCAAATCAATCATGTTCTTGGCCATTTCAACTAAGCCTGTAACCCCGGGGCTCATGCCCGGAGGATGCTCGAATCGAATCGCGTTGACATCGGGAACTTCAATCACCTGATTGGGTTCATTGGTAATTTCATCCGCGATATCCCCAGCTCTGTGAGACACAATAATCTTCGGATTTACACTCGCCTTGAAGTGATCCATGCAATACGACCACGTATAATTGAAAAGCTTTTGAGGACCTTTAAGTTGGGTAACCTCTTCCCCACCCGCATACCGTCGAGGATAGGCGTAGTTCACAAGTCGCGAGAAAGGTAAATAACAGCCAAGTTTATATTCGATCCACTCGGACTGATTCGTTCCATCACTCCAATACCCCGGAGCACCATCTCGTACCACTTTGCCATTGATGCATTCAATATATCGACCGTTAGGATACTTCTTTTTTAATACAAAACCCTTAACGTTTCCTTCGTCGTCTTTCTCCTCAACCTCTTCCACCGCATCGTCTTTAATCCAAGTACGAATCCATTTAGTCATTTCCTCATCACCCGAGGCTTGCTGTTCGAGTCCCGTAGATGCTGCGCCTAAGTTAATCCCAATATCTTCAGTAGGTGAGGATATGCCCGCAAAAAGTCCTTCGGATGAAATGGGTGAGGTGATATCAGATTTAATATTTTGATCCGGGTACATCACTTGAAGAGTTCTCGTAGGAACAGGTCCCGCATCTTGAACCCATCTTGCGTCTTCCACGGTTTGGGCCTGAGGATCCCAGTAAAAATAAAATGGGTTTTTATTAATATGCTCAATGTCCCCTAAACCACCTTCTAAATCCGGATTCCATCTCACTTCCGTATGCACAACATGAACAACTTTACTTTCAAGTTTGGCCTCAACAAACTTCTGTGACCAATCGTATTTTTCCCAATTACGTGTATTGATTTCTTTTAAGATTTCCGCAAAAGCAACGTCGGTGGCCTCTTCGGCCACAAAGTCAGTAGCAGGTTCGGAATCGGTTTCAATCCCAACCTCCTGCATAATCCCACCCCATGTAACATTCACACTTTCAGAGAAACGTGATTTAGGACGATTAGGACCCCATTGACGGCCACTAAAGACAAAATTGTAGTTATAATTCCAATCCCTATCCCATAATTCTCGATGTCGCTTACTCATACGTAAGAGTTTAAGAACCATTTGGTAGGTAGATTCCCCGGGAGAACCTGGGTCTTCTTTGGATTTATCTGTCGGTATGACGCTATTTACGTCGGCTAGTTCAACCACGGCGTTTCCTTAATTCTTGATACAAGGCTTTCCCTGCTCCATCCCAATCATATTCTTTTCGTTTGGGTGTATAGTTCGGTCGTTCATTTCCAATTTCAATCAATTCGATTCCTTTTTCATACTTTTCTCTTTTGAGTTCATCTTTAAGCTGAGATGGGTTGGTTAATACTTTACCAAAAGCTTGATAATAATCAGGTTTGAAAGAAATATCCCCTGGTTTCATTTGTCCAGCCCAAGAAATGGTTCGATGCATAGCTTGCCCACAAGAACAGACTTCTTCTTGATCCAATTGAGATAAAGGCTTAGTAATTTCCGTATGAATTTTGCAAGTGTCACAGGCGTACACGTAAATCAAGAGTCCGTCCAATCGTGTATTTTTTTTACAGGTTTGAATAAATCTTTGCTTACTCGATCCCGCGTGTCAAGAATCTTTGGATTTTTTTCTCTCATCATTCCCATCGAAATCGCACCAATGACCGCATAACGAAGCGCACTCATTAAATCATTATTTTGATCTACCACTTTATCCCGAGGATCTTCATCGTCTTCACGATCCCATTTATACGTTTCAATCTCATCATCAAAATCTTCAATGCCATCAATGTTTTTAATGATTTTTAAACGATAGGTTTGAATCCATTCGGAAACTTTTTGATCCCCTGCATTAACCATTCGTAATTCAGGAACATTCTCAAAGTATTTTTGAATGGGAAGTTTTTCGGACAATTCTTGAATCATTCCTGGCTGATCATGGCCAGCGCTCCATAGTTTTGGTTGATAGATCGCATGTTTAGAAAAGATGAGTTGTTTGACTTGATCGGGTCCAAGATGTCTAATTTTGGTTACCGATTCAATGATAGCATTCGTTCCATAAATTCCTAAGATCACAATCGCCATTGCGTGATCAAATCCCCAGTCTACCCCTGCAATGTAGGTTGGGGTTCCACGTGGAACCTCTGTGAGGTAATGATCTTCTTTCCAACCTTGATGAACAAGCCCTTGCGCCTTGGTCAATAGCCCTAACACAAGTCGATCAAATTCTGTTTTCGTGAGTGTGCGCCGAAGGGTCTCAATGCCTTCCTTATCGTAGCTAGGATTATCCATGCACGTCCAACGACGAAACAAGATGCTAGGGTCGCCTTCGTTAAACTTATCTACAATGTCCTTTTTAATAAAGTTTAGTGCGTAGGGTGTACCACAACCGAAGAAAGGACCGTTTAAACGTCCGAGCCTACCTCTAAACCTTATATAGAATTGCCGTTGCCATTTGGCGATTTCATCCCCTAAACCTGCACGACAGTCAGGAATCCCGATAAAGGCATCCCCTGCGGCCTTCTTATCCATCCCTTGAGAGCGAAAGAAGATCTTTCCCCATTCATTCCCATTTTTCATCAGTTGAAAATAATCATCTTTGTGATTGTAGTACCCTAGGTAGCTTGTAAAAACCTCGTCGAACTTTTCTTTAGTAGATTGCTTGAGTACTTTGTAGGTATTGGCTCCTACCATATAGTTAAAAGGTCCTACATCCCAGAAGGCGTCTACTTCTTTTCTAAGCCACAGAACACCCACACTAGTTTTCCCAGCTTGTTCCCCTGCTAGACCTAAGATCGTTTTGATTTTGGTTGTATCTGCAAGGAAGAGATCCGATTGTCCTGCGTCGTTTAAAACAAATTCAACAACAGGAAGTTCATCGTTTGATTGGGAGTTTGTTTCCACCGGCCACCACCATGAGGGTTTCTTTCATATCCGATTGAATCTCTACACGATCTTTCCACTGTTTGGGCTTTCTATTCTTTAACCAGAAAATCATACTCGTTGGGTTAGGGGGGTAGTAAGTCGTATCCTCGTAGGGGATGACATTGTCTTTGGTAACTAAATTCTTCTTAAGCGTGCGGTCATAGCCTAGTGCGGATTTAAAGAGCGATGCCTCTACAAGCTCGTCTGCTTCTTGCTTTAATTGCTTTACGGCGGCCGAGAATTCAAAGTCTAATGACATCCAGCGTTTAACAGTTGATTCTACAACACCAATAATTTCAGCGATTTGCTTGTTAGTCTTACCTTCTCTTGCAAGTTCAAGAGTTTTATTAATACGATCTTCCGTTTTAAGAGTGGGTCTACCGATTTTACTCATGGATAATTTTGAATTTACCTAAAAGATCCGCATCTAGGGAGTTTAGATTGTAGCGTTCTCCATTAAAGATCACATAGTCATGATAATACTGATCTTGATGAATAGGCAAATGTTCGTTGGAGCTTGTGACTAAAATCTTTTGTTTTTTTTCTTTGGGTACTTGTTTTTCAGTTTCTTTGAAAGAAGGTTCCTCTTTGATTTTTTCTTTCATGGGGCGTCCTTTTTTAGATGTTTTTTTCATGATTTCCTAATGATTTGATCGTTCTCATCTCGTTTAATCACACGAGAAGGCCTTGCGTCTAGCAAAATAGGATTTGAAGTAGGCTGTATCGTTATATTTTCTTTTTTTTTGTAGAGAAAATAGAACGAGAGTAGCTGTGTAAGGAAAATTAGAACTAAGAGAGTTTTTTCAAACATCGTTCGTAATCCTCCTGAGTATCAATGCTTAGTTTAGATTCTGGATGATAAGGATTTGAAATCATTTCATTTCCATTTAGTATTCGATTCACAGTAAATCCTGCTTGTTCAAACTTTTTTTCAAAATTGTAATCATATTCTAAATCAAAAAAAGGATGCTCTCGATTTTCGGTTTGATGCGTGTTGATCCATTTCATTCCTTCAAAACTGATTCCTTGCACGTCATGCCCGTCTGGGAAAGTCCTTGGATTAACATTGCTCACATAATCAAATTTTAAAAGTTGAGTTATACAAACTTCTAAAATGGATTGTGGCAAGAGAGGACAATCCGAGGTGACTCGAACGATAGCATCAGGTTTAAAATGCTCTGTAGCATCGAAATATCTCGACACAAGATCATTTCCTTGAGTATTGGAGACATAAGAATCGGGAACTGGGTCTTCGAAGGATGAAATTACATGAGTTTGAACTTCAATGGCGCGAGGCAGTGGATTTACTTTTTCACACGTATCGATGAGTGTTTCTAAAACAGTGCTTTTACCAAAAGGTAAATTGATTTTGTTCGGAAGGCGTGTGGAATGATTTCTTGCTTGAATGAAAATCGCAATGTTCATGCTCGCCATCGATAAACTTCAGTTGGGTCCATACGTTGAATCGAGAGCATAGAGCCTGAAAGACGTTGTAGATCTGAGAATATTTTGGATAATTCCAAAAGATGAGGTGCTTGCTGCGTTAAGGTTTGAAGCTTAGTTTCAAGTTCATTGATTTTATCTTGAAGAGTTTTCATCTCGGAAAGATGAGTTTTTTTAGAGATAAACATTAATAAACAGCAGTTAGTGTTGATTGAGCTTCCGGAGCAGAAGAGGCTCCAAGAAAATTAACCGCGGCCGTTCCATTTACTCCACCAATTTGAATCGTATAAGTGCCGATAGCGGTAGGTGGCCAAGGAATAGTGCAACTTAAATTTGCATAAGTTCCGGAAGTTCCTGCAACACGATCTAAAAAAGCTAAACCTATATAAGACCCCGAATTAATTTTATAAGCACATCCTGCGTAAGAAGTGCTTGCTCCACCTAAAACTGTGCATGTTAAGCTAATAATAACGGGTTGATTTACTCTTGTAGTTGTAAATGTTACGGCAAGTCCCGTCACATCCGCGTATGTTGGGAATGCGGAGTTTATGCTAACGTTTGTTGTTAATGAAGCTGAAACGCTAGTTAAAGCCACATCATCTCCTGATGAAGAATTCCCAAATCCACCATCAAGCACACGTAAGTAACCATACTCATGCTTCATTTACCGTCTTCTGCGTCTTTGATGATTTGATCGTATTTGGATAAGTTTTTATTCATATAAGGAGATTGTTTATCTGTTTTTTTATCTTCTTCGATCCCAAGTAAGTAGTTTTTTAAACGATTCATCATTGTGGGCTGGACAGGGCTTTGAGGTGGTGAATCAGGCATAAAAAAAGAATAATTGAGTTTATAAAAGAATCAAGATTTTTTTAGAATTTAAAGACTCTATAGGGGTTTTTAAAGAGCTTGATTGTTTCTTCTCTACTTGGTTTTTCTCGGTATACATGGTGGACCTCTTGTGTTTCTTGTGTACTTTTTTGGTATGTTTCATAGTTCATTTCTTGAACATTTTGAGAGGAAAGGCAAGTCTTTTGAAGTCGTGAGAAATCACGAAGTAGATAAGATTCTTTGATTTTTAAGGTTCTCGCGGTGTTCACGGGATAGATACATTGCGAGGGTTGTGCCAATAAAAAATCCCCCTGTAGATCAATTTTACTTGACCCACAAGGGGACTCAAATTACTTTGAATCCACGCTAATGGATAGGTCAAAAAGTATCTTTCTTTTTCCTATCCGTCAAACCAAAAAAAGGTTGGTTGTATGGATAACGGATTTATTACATTGCATCGAAGATTATTAAACTGGGAATGGATATCGGACCCCAATACACTTTCTGTTTGGATTTTTTGCCTACTTAAAGCTAACTGGCAGGAATCTAAGTGGAAAAATATTTTGATCCCCCGTGGAAGTTTCATTTGTGGTCGACGTGTCATCGCGCAAACCCTTGGTTTAACTGAAGATGAGGTTAGGACAGCGTGTCATCACCTAAAAACCACCAACAACCTCACAGTCAAAACCACCAACAAATATTCAATGTATCATGTTGAAAAGTATGATGAATGGCAAAATAACAGTTTTCAAATCCCCAGCAAAATCCCCAACAACCTCCCAGTCAAATCCCCAACAGATCCCCAACAGATCCCCACAGATAACAATAATAACAAGGGAACAAGTAAACAAATAAACAAGAATACATCGGGCTTTTCAAGCCCCGAGTATGATCAATTCTGGTTAGAATATCCCAAGAAAAGAGACAAGGCAGGTTGTTTAAGAATCTGGACTCGTAAAAAACTAGATTCCAAACTTGACCAGATCCTAAGTTCACTCCGAAAACAAAAAGAATCTTCCCAGTGGACTCGTGACGCAGGGCAGTATATACCCAACCCTGCTACTTGGTTAAATCAGGAGCGCTGGGAAGATTCGATTTCGGTTGGCAAAGAGAAAACCTGGGAAGATATGTTTGATGAGAAGTTAAAAGTAAAAGGAGTGTTATGACGGATCTTGAGTTTAAAGAAAATTTTAGGAAGCTTGTAAAAGCCTTTACAGTTACTAAACCAGAAGACAAAGCAGAGATTTATTTTGAGAAGCTTTCTAGGCTGTCGGCAAGTGTTTTTTCAAGAACCTGCGATTACCTAACCACCAACACCGATAAATTTCCCACCATAATGAAAATTTTAGAGGTTTCCCGCATGTTTCCAGATCAGGAGACCCAGCGTAGCTTCGAATGTAAAGAATGCGCCAGCGGCGGTTTAATCGCGAAATGGAGGCATTCCTTTCGATGCACTTGCCTAAATGGTGAAAAATACTCTAAAAACTTTCCCTTAGTGCCAATCACTGAACAAGAACGTAGATTCTGGTATGGCAAACTTAACAAAGAATGGAACGATCTTTACGGGAAAGATCTAGTCGAAGGGCATTCGTTTAAAGGCGAACCAGACCACGATATTGTTAGAAAGATGAAAGAGACATTTGGTGTAATGTGAAAAAAAAACATAAGCACAAAGATTTTATGCCGCCTGGTCATAAATGGGCAAAATGTAAATGTGGGTACATCAAAAGAAATTCAATAGGTGAGTGGTTTAAATCCGTCCCACTTAAATATATTCAAAACCCTTTCTTGATTGTGAAAAAATGAAAACAAAAGCCAAAGAGGTATTTGGGGTATGAAACGTAAAGCAAAGCTCACAAGAAAACAACGTGTCGCACAGTCTAGGCTACAAAAACCAGATACTAGTGTACAGGACTTTACAAAATGGTTTTTAAAACAAGATAAAGAAACCAAAGAATTTCACGATAGATGTGAGCAGTTAACAAACAAACCTTTGGTGTGATGTGATTATTAGAAAATCTGGATGTAATTTCTCAAAAATCATGGATGGGTGTAATAACCCAAGCGTTGGGGATACTCACCTTTGTGAAGAGCACTTAAAGTTAAGGTGTAATAACTGCGACGGTCAAGCTACTGGTCAATGTACAGCTGGTTCAATGTTTATTTGTGGGGCTTATCTTTGTGAGAGATGCAATTTAGAGGATTATTGCCAATCTCATTCAACGTACAGAAAAAATAGATATTTTGTTTTCTTAGTAAAAGCTCCTTTATATAAAAAAGGAACTATCGAACATGAAAATTGGCTTACCAACGGAACTCAATTTTCTGAAGTTTCAGATCCTGAAACGTAACCTTTAGTTTCCACTAATCCACTAAATTATATAACCCACTTTTATTCGACTTGAGCCACATCTTTGCCTAATTAATTGTTTACTCAATTACTCATTATGGTATTCTTAGAGTATGGAACAAATCGCAGTCACAATCATCTTAGTAGGGATCGCAGGATTTCCTACGTACCTTTCTTGGATGATTAAACAATAAGGAGAATTATATGAATATCAACGACAGAGAAACCACAGACCGCTGCATACAGATCATCAAAATCATGTACGCCCTATTAGACTCTAAGCCACTACCTGTAGAAATTGAGGAGTAAGAGATGAATAAAAAACTCGAAGAATTAAACAAGGTTGGCGAAGAGCTACAAGAAGTCATGAAACCTCTACGTGCTCAACTCTCTTATCAACGACAAATCGTTAAAACCCGTCGGAGGATTAACGAAATGGAGGTTGAACTAGCACAGTCCCCTAACAATGAAATGCTTCGCATCATGATTCGAATTAAGAAAATTGCGTTACTATGTTTACTTGAATCTAAACAAGAATGCGAAACAGTTTCGTTTCAAGAAAAGATGGGAATAAAACTATGAATAAATATGCACTCTTTTTATGCATCGTTTTACTTGCGCCCCAATATGCAAGCGCATGCGTCTATGACCTAGAATGCCCGTTTAAACAAGTCTGTGAAAAGAAACCCTTAAAGTTTTATGGTCTTTGTAAGAAAGTGAGTAAGAAATGAGGAAGATAATTTTGCTTTTATGCATTAGCTTTATGCACTGTGGAAACAATGTATCGATTCCAGATTCTGCGGAGGCTTACACCCCAAACAATGAAGAACTTATTCAAGCAAGAGTCTTAAAGTATTTTGAGTTAGATTCAATGCAGCCGTCTTTTTACGTTGTGCCTGATGATGAAATTGGAAAGGCTTGTGGACTAGATCGAGCAGGGGCGTGTTTTAAAGGAGATGGTGTCATTCTCGTAGCCAAAAAATATATGAATCGTTGCGGTATTATTGCCCATGAGCTTACCCACTACAGCCTTGATCTTTTATATGGAAAACCTGATGTGAATCACGATAACCCTGTTTTTGGGAAATCTGAAGATGGTTGGATACCTTCTGTGGCGATAGAGAGTAAATTTTGCGAAGGAATTAAAAATGAATAATGATGTTGACTCAATTACTCAAAGTAATGTAGAAGATATGGATATGAAAACCGGACAAGATCTACGAAAGTTTCGTTTAAAAAAACGTCTCTCCATGAGTCGCTTTCTTGAGCTTCTTTATGCCTCTAAACCTTCCCGTCGCTGGACACAGAATCATATGTATGATGTTGAACGGGAAACCCGAACGTTTTCGGATGATTTAAAGCAGGATATTAAAAAAGTTAAAAACTGGGATTAAAAAAGAGCCGGATCTAACGGGTAGAAAAATCCGACTCTTTGTAATCATTTTGGAGAATTGATTAATGGAAAACATATCAAAAGAAAAATACAAGTCAATACCGAAGATCTATAAAGATGTAGGAGACTTTGAGTTTTATGAAGTAAACGGCGTAAATCATTTACGTACAACTGCCATTCTCTCTCACTGGGTACCGCCTCGATTAAAAACCTACCTACAAAAAAATTCTCTGAATGCTTCTGAGAAGAAACTTAAAAGCGCGGGAGATGTTGGTAGTGCCATTCACAAACAAATTGAAATGGCGATTGATCCGACCCATTTAAACCCACAAGAAATGAAGCTTTATGAGAATGGGAAGCTTGCTTATTTGAAATTCAAAGAAGAGGTGGATTGTCAGCCGATTACTTACGAATTAACCCTTGCCTCTCCAACCCTTGGCATCGCTGGAACAATCGACATGATTTGTATGTATGAGGGAAAGCTTACCTTGGTAGATTGGAAATCAGGGTTTGTAGGAGAGTCCGCACGTTGGCAAACCTCTGCGTATAAATATCTTTTTGAAGAAAATTTTGGTGAACCAATTAACGTTGTAGTTGTTAAGCTCGATAAAAACAATGGAACTTATTTCCCGGTTAAGTATGTAAATTATGACATGAGTCTTCGTGCTTATATAGGTGTTTTAAGTGCCTACCAGGATACGCATTATAAACAGTTAATGGAAGCGTGGCCACAGTTTTGGAACAAAGATTTCTCAGGAATAAAGCATAGAGATTTTTTTCACGCAGATCTCAAAAATTACACCGCATGGCAAGTAACTACAAAGTAAGGAGTGGAAATGAGTAGATACGATCAACTTCAAAATGAACTGGGTGTTCTAATCGCAAATATGATTATGGGAAAAGATTCGATGGTAAATTATGCTGAAAAACATAGAGAACTTACGGATCAATTACGAGAGGAACTCTATAAGACAACACCGGATTACGAACGTGAACAAACGTTATTTGCGGCACGCACCTCTTTAGAAAACCTACTTACGTTTGAATTATCTCGAGATGAGAAGGCGCAGATTGCAGAAATGATTACAACAATAGAGGGGATGAAATAACATGGGATGGAATGAAGCAAATAAAGCAGCGGAGGAATCCGGTGGTGGTCTATTTTTACAATTAAAAGATCGAGACATTAAACAAGTTGTGGTGATGGGTGAGCCTGTTCACTTTTTCCAAATCTTTGGAGATAAAACCAACAAAGAATATGCGACGAAAGTTCCTAATTCATCGTTTCGATTTAAAGTACAAGTTGTAGAAATTCATGGATCAAACTTAGAAGGTAAACTTTGGTCGGGTGGAAAAACTATTTTTGAACGTCTTGTATATTTACATCAAAATATGGATGGCATTCATAATAAGATCTTAACTGTGGCTCGAAAAGGTTCAACCAAAGACGACACCGTTTATAACATAGATATTAAAACTACTTTACCACCTGAAAAAGTAGAGCAAATTAAAGCAATTAAATTGCCACCTATGGAGCGAAAAGAATCAAACGATGAAATTCCATTGCCTGATGATTCCGAAGTTCCTTTTTGATTATGAAGAAGTGTTTTAAATGTAAAAAGCAAAAGGCATATTCTGAATTTTATAAACATTCAGGAATGAATGACGGGTACTTAGGTAAGTGTAAAAGCTGTACAAAGAAAGATGCTATGGATCATAGGATTTTAAATATAGAAAAAATAAGAGCATACGATTGTTTTAGAGCAAAACTGCCTCGCAGAAAAAAATTATCAAGCGATAATAGAATTATATATAGGAAAAAGAATCCTGAAAAATATAAGGCGCACTATTTTGTTATGGATGCACTTAGATCAAAAAAAATTATTCGACCAAAAAATTGTGAAAAATGTTTAAGGGTTGATTTACATGCGCACCATGACGATTATTCTAAACCTTTAGATGTTAAATGGTTATGTCCTGTACATCATGCAGAAATTCATAGGAAATTAAAATAATGGCTCAAGTTAACGAAACAGAATTACTAGAACGTGCGGAGGAAGTTGCTCGAAAGGCTGACGTGTACAAAGATAAAATCTTTGCTCATGAGATCTTTAAACACAAGAGCAAAGCATATCTAGCCTCTTTGAAATGGAAAAACTATGGTGAAGGGTCTGATAGTGCAAGAGAAACGGCAGCAATGGCAACTGAAGATTGGAAAAATTACATCGATAAAGAAATGAAAACTTTAGAAGAAGCAGGTCGAGCGAAGATTGAAATGGAAGCCGCACAAGTTAGATACGAAGCAATGCGCTCCGCATTGAGTGCGCGTAAAACTGAGATTAAGAGCTTTGGAGGATAAATGTACATCGACAGATTAGAAGATTATCGAGCGTCGTTGCTTGCCCGCATTGAACGCTTTGAAAGTGAAAACGCAGAGCATATTTTATCGTTCTTACGTAAAGAGCTTGCCAGTGTTGAGCAAGATATCGTGCTTGAGCAAGACAGTTTTAAAGAATACGAACAATTAGGGTTTGTATAAACAAAAAGGAGAAATGAAAATGAAGACAATAATTTTTATGCTTATAAGCATAATTTCAACGAGTGCAATGGCAGGCGGATGCCGTGTGATTAAAAAAACGGATGGTTGGTGGGTAGATCAAAATACATCTAGTTGTAAAATCACAATGAAAGCAACGGGGTTTTCTATTAGCTATCAGGTCCCTAGTGGATACTTTATGGATTACAGTAGCAATTCGGGGTACGCGTCGGTATCTCAATCTACCTCCTCTTCCTCAGTTAGATTTCGCACAGGCCCTTACGTTCAAGATGAAATCTCTATTGATGATTTAGACGTAGGTACATATGTGAAATTTGATCACGCAGTTTCTGGAACAAAACCTAAACATCAAATCGATCGGTTTTAATATGAGAATATTACTTTTACTTTTACTTTCCACCTCTGTTTTTGCAACGGAGGTTACCAAAGAAGGTACACTTGTGAAATCAGGAGATGAGTGGAGCGCGGAAGGCTTTGATGGGGTTGATGTTCAAGCCGATCAAATCTTAATTAAAGATCCATTTTACCAAACCATGAATGCGCAGTTTGATAAATCCGGTGTCGGTGGTGGGATGGGAGCTAGGTTTGAAGGGTTTGAAATCTTAAAAGATGCAGGGATGAGCTACACTTTTAAAAACTCCAAAGAGGGTTTGTTTGTTTATTTTTTAAGCAAAGATAAGAAAGTAAATCCAAACTCTATTCCGGATCTAGATGCGAAAGTAGTTTTGTTTTCGACCTTCGATGACGGTAAAACTCAAGCATCTAATACGGAGGCGGTAAATATTACAGCACCTGTAAAACCAAAATCAAGTGGTGGTGGTTGCGCATCGACAGGTTCCACCCCTGTACTGTTGCTTGGGATTATGGCGGCGTTGTTGATGAGGAAATATGGAAGAAAAATTAATCAAAGAACTTGAAGGATATAGGCAAGCTTTCAAAACATTAGGCGAAGATATTACGCTTGGCACAGCTTGCATTATTTTTGTTCAAGGAATGGCAAGTGGTGGGAATCCGTTTGCTGTGAAGATTCTTGATATGTATGCGAAGGATGAAAAGCATGAAGACACTGATTTTGTTTATACGGTGGGAGTGAAGACGAAATGAAATCCGAGAGTAAATCAAAAATCAGTGGATATTTGTTAGTCGGAATTAATGACTATGGAGAAGTGGTTTTGAATTTAGATAAAGACCGAAATGGTATTGGACACATTATTTTTTCGCCTGAACAAGCTAGAGATTTGGCTAAATTACTGGTTCAAAAATCTCGCGAAGCTGAAGGTGAAAAATGACCAAACAAGAAATGATCCAAGCCATTCTCGACTGCACGGTTTTTCACGGACATGAAGGCACAAGTGGTTATCGCATAAGCACTGAACAAGCTGAGAAGATCTATGCGTTGTTTTTACCGGAGAAAGAAATTGAGACGGGGAATGCTGGGAGAATTTGCCCAATATGCGGTGACGGTTATGTAGATTGGGGAATTCATAATTGTAAAAAGAGAAAAGAAGTAAAACCATCCGAACTTCAAGAGATGTTGGATAAAATAAGTGTTGGTGCCATGACTAATACTGACTCGTTGTTTTACGATGACTTAAAACCACTACTACAAAAGATGATTACCAAACTGGAGGATAAATAAAGTTTGAAAATTGAGAGAGATAGAGCGGCGTGGAAGGACACGCGACGATGCGTAATGTTTTGCTCGTTAGTGGGAGCTGGCACAGTCAGACACGGAATAACGCCCCTATAAAATGGGAATGTAGACGAGCAGTCAGTATCAAGCCTGACCCGCAGCACAAGAATGAAAGGTGAGAGATGGGAAATTACACACTATATAGCGATAAGCTGGTTGAATTGTATAAAGATGTCAATGACGACATCCATATCCATGTAGCCGTAGATAGCTTCACGCAAGATACTTTTAAAGTAAAAGATTTAATAAAAATGAAATCGAAACTAGATCGCAAAACCAAGGCGTTGGAAACGATATTTCATATATCTCATACACCTATGGCCGTTGATACAGATATCATTTTTAAACTAGCTGCTGAAGCCCTTAAGGACGAGCCGAATGAATAAGCCACGATTAGGTTACTTTTGTCACGCTTGCGGAAACGGTGCGCCTGATAAAATACAACATCAGTATCATCCAGATATTATTTGTAATGGTCCGATTGAGAAATTTATATCTATCGCAAGCCTAAATGAGTTTTTAGAAGAGGAATTAAAAAAAGATATTTATTATGAATATGGAGTTAATGGAATTGATTCCATCTTGAATTGGCTCAACCAACAGACGGAAGGAACCCATGACTAAAGATCCGATAGAACAAATTAAGAAACGTTATTTGTCTGTAGCTTATGTGTCCACTGACGCTATGATTCAAGATATTCAAAACCTCCTGGCTTTGGTTCGGGCGTGTGAAAAGCAACTAACAAATCTTACACAAGACTACGCTTGTAATGGGTCTATTGCAGAAAGGTTAAATCAATCTCATAAAAGATGGATTGAATATTCTGAAGAAAAGTCCAAAATCTTCGGGGATAAGTCATGAAGCTAGAGCCTAAATATGTTTGCAGTGAGTGCCATGTCGAAGCTGTTAAAGGGTATTTCAGTTCTATTGGACACACTAGGGTTAAGCATTTAGAAATTGGTGTTGAGCCTTGCGCAGGAAAGATTATCCCCCATTACTCACTGCCAGATTTGGAAAGTTATTTAAGCGAGCGGCTTTCAAGGTTTAAATATCAACAAAAAATAGCCAAAACTGTCGAAACAGAAACGATAATAAGTGGACGCTTGAAAGAACTTGCCCAGATTCTTGAAGACTTGAAAGAGGCGGTATGAATTTAACTGAAGCTTATAACAAAATGATTGATGAAAACACCAAGCTTCGTGAGCTTCTTAAGGAAGTAATGGATTTTGCCGGTTATGCGGATCAGATTTACAAAGATGAATACTTTAGATTGAAAGCTAGAGTAGAAAAGGTCCTCAAATGACCAAACCAAAAACCACTGAAAATGTTATTTGGAGCGTATGTAATTGTGGCTATACCGAAGGACTTTCGATATTCGATATCTGTTCTCGTTGTAAACTTTCCATTGTTCCTATGATCCCCCAATCCAAGTATCTTGAACTGGAAAAAGATCTTAACATTGCGCAAGAGGCTTTGAAGTATGCAATTGGAGAATTTGATTACATAAGAAGATTTACTTCTACAGATGGTCATAATTCAGACCCTTCATGTGCTTATTGTGAAATTAAAAGAATGGCAGAAAAAGCCCTTTCCAAACTCCAAACCAAAGATAGCAAGTGACGGAGTTAGAAATCATAGCTTTAATAAAGCACTGGCAAGATCGATGGAAAACTTTTGCCACAAAAGATGCGCATCCAAAAGCATATCAATATTTTATGCCTAGATCAGATGCTTGTACATTTTTGATTAATGAAATCTTAAAACAAAATAGAAAGAAACCAAAAGACACTGCGGAAGGGGAATAGATGAGTTACTTTAATACTGTATGCCCGATTTGTAATCAGGTTTATACGCCGAGTACAATGGGGCATGTGTGTATTCCAAAACCGATTACACCTTCTGGTTGGCTCTGTCCAGCTTGCGGCAGAGGTAATTCACCATACTCAAATATTTGTCCATGTAATCCTATTCCAATAACCATTACGTATAAAGGCACCCATGATTAAGTGGCTCAAGAGATTGTTGTGAATAAAAAACGCAAGACTGTGAAGCGAAAAAGAAATGAGCGCATCAGCAATAAATAAAAAAATAGGACATGCTCGATTTTTATTAGAGCAGGCAATTGAATGCCTTAAAAAGGCCGAGGCTAATATTACCGGGGAGAAATTGAAAATAATTGAAATAGAACTTCCTGCACCACCAAATCGCGCAAACTCTAATAAAGGATGGCGATTAACTGGTATTGAAAGAAATAAATATCAAGATGATTGCGTACTTCTTATTCGATCAGTTAAAAATAAATTAGGAATTACTGTACCTATAAAATACGTTGAATGGAAATCTACAATTGAAGTTGACCAATATTACGACGCTGATAATTTAATGTCACTCATGAAGTGGCCTATGGATTCTCTGATTAAAGCAAAATTAATTGAAAGTGATAGGTGGATGAATTGCAGACCAGTGGATTTAAGAATACCTACTCAAATCATAAATAAAACTCAGCCTCGAATATTAACTTTACAAATATATCCAAGGCTTTCGTTTGAAGAAAATTTTTAGTTATTCTTGATCTTTGGATTTAGAAATCGGAAGTTTACCATCTGCGCCAAAGACCGCCTGAAGCCGAACGTTAAAAAGCTTGACCCAAATATCAAATAACTTAAGATCAAACCATGTCGCTTGAACTTATGACTTTCATCGGTGTCGTTGTCATTATCGCCATTTTAATCATTCGTAGATGAATGAGGTTATAGAAACCGTCTGTGGCTGTATTCTTGTTTTAGTTTTGCTTATCTTTATTCTTTATATCTTATGACCTTCCTTCGTTTTAT
>ERZ869907.92-NODE-92-length-39291-cov-9.989652_pt1 | contig 39291 bp, 56 predicted proteins | sample MGYA00579309_ERZ869907 | MGnify/ENA primary metagenome ERZ869907 (study PRJEB32216, sample SAMN09231814) | wastewater metagenome | place: USA: Maryland | collected 2016-07-30 | study: EMG produced TPA metagenomics assembly of the PRJNA472060 data set (Reclaimed water... | reverse complement strand
TACAACAAAGTCGCAATGACTGACAATAACGAAGTCGCAATGACTGACAATAACGAAGTCGCAATGACTTACAGCAACAAAGTCGCAATGACTGACAATAACGAAGTCGCAATGACTTACAACAACAAAGTCGCAATGACTTCCTACAACAAAGTCGCAATGACTGACAATAACGAAGTCGCAATGACTGACAATAACGTTGTATGCGGATTATATAATAATCAAGTAGAATTCAAAGAGAGGACAATAGTTGTTCTGGGCAATGATTCTAAAGTTAAAGGTAGTATCGGTTCTTGGTTTGTGCTTTATGAGAGAGATAATAATAATGAAATAATGAATGCCGTAACAAAAAGAATTGACGGCAAAAAGATAAAAGAAGACACTTGGTATAAATTAGAAAAAGGTAAATTAGTAGAGGTTAAGTAAAATTAGAATTAAGGATAAATAATATGAGAGAAATAAAATTTAGAGCTTGGGATGGCAAAAAAATACACACACAACAAAGTGTTGGTGAGTTAAGAGATTTTGCTGGATTGAGTCAGTTTTTCGGATTTTTGATGTTTTGTGATTCTCCTATTCTTATGCAGTCCACAGGACTAAAAGATAAAAATGGGAAAGAGATATGGGAAGGAGATATTGTTGCTTGGAATAAAGCAGGAAAGCAATTTACTGGAAAAGTTGAATACGACAAAGGAAGGTTTTGGGTGTATGACTTCTTTATAGCAAGCTTTGATGACCCAAGTGATGCATTTGGAGAAGGAATTGGAATGCTACAAGTAATCGGCAACATCTACGAAAACCCAGAACTATTACAAATTAAAGATAAATAAAATGACCACGATATTCAACAAACCATTAGAACTAAATAAAAAAAGATACCTCGGTTCACATTTTGCAAATGACTATTTGGGGGAGTCACTCCTTAATACGAGAACATTTGTGAAAGGAAAACTAGAAAGTGTCCCAGCAAGACCAGAAAAATATCACTCAGCGTTAAATCGAATATACCAAGCGTTTGATGTTTTACGAGGTAAGGCAGATGCAATTTATTGGTGGGAAACATTTAATAGTTAATGAAAAATAAGATGAATATACAACTACCAACTTTAATACAAATATCAATTCTAATAATGGCATTAGCTTACTTTTATTCAAAGGTAGGAACCTTCTAACCCCCACCCCAAATGAAACAAACTAATATAACCCTACTAACAAATAAACAATAACTATGGAAAAAGCACTTGAAAAAGCAGTAGATAGTGGGTATAAATACAATCCTTTTAGAACTGGAAATGAAAAGATATTATTGGTCGTCCACCAGAATTAAATAAGATAACAAATTGGTGGCTAAACATCCTACTTCAAAGAGAAAAGACAGTAATAGATGGGTTGAAAGGTATACACCTCAAAATACTTGAAAACAACAAAGCTTTTGACTACCTCACTTCAGCCATTAAAAGATAGATTAAAATAATGAAAACAATAACACCAAAAATAATAATTATAATCGGACTAATAACAACAATAGTTGGGATTATTAGGACTATCAACTAAATAAACGAATATGAAAGAAAAAATAATAAGAATAATAGAGATAAAAATAATGATTGATTACTTAGAGAAAACAGACAAAGAAAAAAAGGAACTTATGAATAGTGGTTCTTATGCTATAGCAGAGGGATATATGACTAAAAATATGAAACTAATAGAGGAATTAGAAAAAGAATTGAGCGAAATAAAATTGAATTATTAACTAATAAATAAAAGTATGAAGGATACATTTACATTAAATCTGGGAATAAAATTATTTGGTAAAATTTACCGAATTGCTTATTTGAATAGTAGGTATAAAAATATAAATAATACTTACTGTTGGAATACTGGTTGGAAAAAATTAAAAGGTCGCTTTTACACCAATATAATTGATGCGACGAGATTAACTAATAAATAAAGGTATGCTCAAACAATATATAAACGAAGGAGGAATTGAACTTTATACACAATTACAAAAGGCTAGAGAATTAGGTCTTGAAGGCCCATTTGAACCAGGTTATTTAGCCAACTGGCACACCTCCCGCCAAGAAGGGTTGGTTAAGAGGGTAATAGAAATAACTGAAAAAACTAAATTTAATCATAAGGATGGCAGTTGTTATAATTGTAATTGTAAAATACACGACCAAGCCCTAGATGACCTCAAAGCAAAATTACTAGAAGAATTAAATCATTAACAAACTAAAAGAGTAATATGAACCACAAAGAACAACTAAAACAAGCCAGACGACTCATAGCAATAGAAAACGGAAAAAAGAGTTACAAAGCTCGGCTAAAAAGATACGGCAAAAAGAAGTTAAGAGAGCTACTTTCAAAAGCAGGAAAGAAGAAGAGGTTATCCACAGGTATATCAAAATAGACTGGACTTATACAACCTAGTTTGATACGATATAGAAAGGAGATAGTAGCAGGCACTTAATGGAAGGACACTCTGGTTTTGCTGGGGTTATCCTAAAAATTGAGTTCCGCCTACTATCTCCGTATTATCACTAACTCAACACTATGAAATTAAAAACAAAGTGTGAATGTAACAAACTTTCTCTATCCAAGTTTGAAATAACGATGATAGGGGTGGTTTTAGTTCTGGGTTTCTTGTTTGCAACTTTAATAGAAACAATACTAATAAACTACTAATATGATAGTCCAAAAAAACAAATCAGGGCAATATGAAGCAAGTTGTGTAATAAACGAAGGTGTAATTTTGAAAGACGGCAGAACTATGTTCGTTGAATACAACGGATTCGGCTTTACTCATATTGAAGCTATAAAAAACTGTCTAATTAAAATAGACCAGTTTCTAAACCCAGGCGATTATCAAAAATGTAATGACTGCGGAAGCACACAGTGTATGTGTTACGAAGATGCAGTCGGAATATAAAACTATGGAAAACGAAAATCTAAAACTTTGGAACGCAGTAGAAAAGACAAATCCAGAATATACAAGCAACGCTTCTATTTCTGGTAGGACAATAACTTCAATAGATGCTTATGTTCAAATCAAAGAAGCAACAGAACAATTCGGCTCTTATGGTTCTAAATGGGGACTAAAAGATACATCTTTAGAATACAAAGAGATAGGCGACACTATTCTTGCGATATATAAAGCTACTTTCTGGTATCCTGATGGAGAGTTTCCAATATACAATTCAATAAAACTTTCCTATAAAACAAAAGGAGATAACGGATATATCAAAATAGACGAAGACTTTGCTAAAAAAGTTGAAACCAACACAGTCACAAAAGCACTGTCTAAACTAGGATTTAACACCGATGTCTTTATGGGTAAGTTTGAAGATGCTATGTATGTTGAAGACCTACAAGACGAGTTTGCAGAAGAAAAGCTAGAACAGTATAAATCTAAACTAGAAAAAGCTGAGACGCTAGAAAAACTAGCAAAAGCATTTTCAGGACTACCACCAGCAGTTAAAAAGCAACTTGAAGGACTAAAAGATGAATTAAAGGCTAAACTATCTAAAAATGAAAATAAGTAAATATACAGACCGAGACCAGTGGCTAGAAGCACGAAAGGGTAAAATTACAGGTTCACGAGTTAAAGACCTAATCGTGAAAAGAGGCACAGGCAGAAAGAAAGGTTTTTACGAACTCATAGCTGAACGTATCGCTACACCACCAACAGGAGAAAATCCAATGGAACGAGGTAACAGGCTAGAGTCAGAAGCACTAGAAAAGTTTATTGCTGATACAGGCAAGAAAGTAGATACAAGTTTAGTTATTTGGCACAGAGACGATGACGAGGATATAGCAATTTCTCCAGATGGATTTATGGGTGAAACCGAGGCAGTAGAAGTTAAGTGTCTAAACTCAGCTTCTCATATTGAAGCATACCTAACTAACGAGATACCATCAGAATACCAAGACCAAGCAATTCAGTATTTCGTGGTAAACGACAAACTAGAAAAACTATATATGGTTTTCTACGACCCACGAATTATGTATAAAGACTATTTCGTGATTGAAGTAACCAGAGAAAGTGTGCGGGAGAAAGTAACCGAATACCTAACTTACGAGAAACAAGTTATGGAAGAAGTTACAAAGATAGTAAACGAATTAGTAGGATTTTAACCAAAACATATGAAAAAATATAATATATCAAAACCAGAGAAATATTTTAAAGGCGAGGAAGAAAAAACAGTTTGGCACAATGTAGGGACTCTAACAGAATTTGAAAAGAAAGATGGCACAGTTTCAAGGATTATTGAAATCCCTGCTATTGGGTTGAAAGCTAATGTGTTTGAGCAGAAAGAAAGAGATGAGCCTAAAAAACCAACAAAGAGTGCAGATGATGAGTTTGTAGAGTTCTAAACTTATGAAATACTTTGCTATTGCAAAAAATGGTCGGTTGAATATGAACGAATATACTCGCAAAGCCTTTTCGGACTTCCTTGTAGAAAACGAGGATATGCGAATTGAGATAAAGCCGTTATTACCAGAAAGCCAAAAAATGCGAGGATATTTTGAAGGTGCAGTAGTTCCATTTATAACTTTCTTTCAAGAAGGGATGAACCACAGGGATTACAAAGACATTCAGAAGGTGCGTGAATGGCTCAAAATTGAGTTTAATGGGGACTTTTTGGTAATTATGGGGAAAACCCACAGGATAGTGAAATCAACCAAAAATCAGCTAAAGGACTTTTTAGAGAAAATTATGGATTGGATGGGTGAAAACGGCTACCCAATAGAACTATTGAACCCAGAGGATTACAAGCGATGGCGAGATGAGGTTTTTCCAACTGGTGAGATAACAGACCCAGATAACTACATAGATTTTTTAGTGAGTATTGGTAAATTAAAAAAACCAAATTAATAAGTAATGTAGACCAAAATTTATAATATGAAAAAACCAAGTCAAAAAGATATAGTGCTTAAAAGAATGCGAGAATATGGTTATGTAACCCGTAACTGGTGCTTACAACACTATATATCAAGGCTTTCAGCGATTATGCTTGATTTGAAAAAAGAGGGAATAAACTTCGAGGCGAAAGATAAAGACGGAGATTATGTTTACACCTTACTAGACAAACCTAAAAGAGTAGAAACCTTTTATGTAAACGGGGTTAAGGTCGCACCAGATAGAATTATTTGGTAGAGAATTATAATCCAACACCATAATGATACACTACAAAATAAAAATAGACGGAGTAGAAATGACCTTTAATGAGAAAGACACAAAGAAGGTAGAGAAAATGTTAAAAGATAGAAGGGAAAAGCTGAGTGTTTTGGGTGCTTTTAGAAAATTACTTGGAATTAAAATTTAACACCATAATGAAGAAACTTCCGTATCAGAACAACTATATACACCAAAGGCTCAAAACATTTTCTTGTTGGTGGTATTTTAATGGAATACACCTAAAACCTTTATTTTGGAGTATAGATAGACACAACAAAGGTGCTGGTTATCTATACGACTATCATATAAAATGGAACTTTAGAATAGGTCAGTCTAATTATTATGCGAGTAACTTTGTTTGGGCTGTTATAAGGGGAATAGTAAATCACACAATAAGGTATATATTTTGGACAAAGCTAAGGTGGTTTTATTGGGAGATAAAAGCACAACCGAGGTCTTTATATGATAAAAAAACACGAAAGAAAATATGGTAGTTATCCACAACACACTCTCTACACAGGGGGTGTTTTGTTATATAATTAAGTAGTGAAACGCACTAGATTAAAGAGAAAAAGTAAAAGTGACATAAGAAAAGTCCAAGATGACCTATGGCAAGAGTGCAGACGTATTGTTTTTGAACAATATGGCAGGGATTGTTACACTTGCACAAAGAAAAACCTAGAGGGTAGAAATTTACATTGTGGGCATATGTGGCCAAAAGGTTCACTGGGAGCTTCTTTAAAATACGATATAAGAATATTAAGGCCACAATGTTATAACTGTAATATGAACTTGGGTGGAATGGGTGCTATTTTTAGAAAGAGAATGGAAAGAGAGGAGGGCAAAAGCTATATGCAAAAACTAGACTTAGACCTGGTAGAAGACAAAAAGAGTAAACTCAAAGCCATAGACCACTACCAAAAATTATTAGAAGAATACAAGACAATAAGGCTATAATGGGAAAAACACTAGACTATGTTAAATGTAAAAAGCAATTTAGAGAAAACCGAAAGTATATCGGCAAGTGTGAAAACCTAATACCGAAGAGTAGACTAAAAGATAAACCTTATTGTGACGAGTGTCTAGAGAGAGATTGGAAAAAGGCTAGGTTTTTTCAACATAAGACTAACCCATTTGTTGTCCTAGATTTAGAATTATGAAAAAAGGAACAAAACACTCACAGGAAGCAAAAAATAAAATAGCAAAAGCCCACCTTGGAATAAAGCGTGCACCCTTTTCTGGTAACTGGAGGCTAAAAAGAAGTCTTTATATGAAAGGTAGGAAAATAAGACAAGGTAAAACTGCATCAGATGAAACAAGGAAAGCTATATCTTTAGCTAGAACTGGCAAAAAAATGACACAGGCTACCAAAGAGAAAATAAGCAAGTCTAAAAAAGGTATTCCTTGTTTGAATAAAAGAGGTAGCAGTCACCATAACTGGAAAGGGGGAATAACACCAGAAATGGTTAAGATAAGGGGGTCAATAGAAATGAAGTTGTGGAGGTCTTCTGTTTTTGCTCGGGATAAGTTTACATGCAGATGGTGTGGTAAGAGAGGTGTAAGTTTACAAGCCGACCATATTCAAAAGTTTTCCACACATCCAGAACTACGATTCGCAATAGATAACGGAAGGACATTATGTGTTCCTTGCCACAAACTAAGACATAAAGTTGACCAGTAATATAGAATTATAGTATAATTTATATATATGATAAATAAAACAGACGCAAATAATTTGTTACTATTACTAGCGAGAGTAGATTTAAAAGGAAACGAGGCGATAGCTTTTGTGCAACTACAACAGAAACTACAAGAGATAGCACAGAGTGAAGATAAAGAGGAAAAGAAGAAATAATGATAGAGACAAACCCTAACGGAGCTAACCAATATCAACTAGACCCAAGACAAAACCTTTGTTGGAAACTTTACATTGACCCTAAGAGTGAAACTTTTGGAAACGGACTACAGTCAGCTATAAAAGCAGGGTATGAGCCAGAGTATGCAGCACAGATAACAGTAGCTAAATGGTTCATAGATAGACTTAGAAGACTTAATATGTTGAATAAAGCTGAGAAAGTATTAGACGATACACTAACATATCCAGCAGTAAACGAAGAAGGAAAAGTAGACACTCAACTACTAAGAGTTCAGACAGATGTAGCAAAGCATATCACTAAGACTCTAGGAAAGGATGAAGGTTATTCAGAGAGGACAGAGCTTACAGGTAAAGACGGCGAGAAGTTAGAGATAAACATTGTGAAATATGAGGATAACAATACCGCACCAATACAATCCGAGACCGTATCAGCTACCGTTCCTGAAAGCAACACAACGATTTAAGATAAGTGTTGTTCACAGACGAGGTGGTAAGTCTAAGACTGCTATCAATCAGCAGATACAAAGAACCCAATTAAAGAAAGGGATATATTACTATTTTCTGCCAACTTATCGCCAAGCTAAGTCTGTCGTGTGGGACTCACTTATTAAAGAACACATACCACTTGAGATAGTAGAGAAGATAAACGACTCTGAGTTAGCGGTATATTACAAGAACGGTTCTATTCAACGCTTTGTAGGTTGTGAGGACATAGATAAACACCGAGGTATCAACCCTATAGACGTAGTATTTGACGAATACTCGGAAATGAAAGAGGAGATATGGACTGCTATTATTCAACCTATCTTACGAGAAAACAAAGGAACGGCTACATTCGTATTCACGCCTAAAGGCAAGAACCACAGTTGGAAACTAATCCAAATGGCACGAGAGAACCCACAAGAGTGGTTTGTGCAGATACTAGGAGTTAAAGACACAGGAGTATTCACCGAAGAAGAACTAGCCGAGATAAGACGCAACACACCACAAGCCTTGTTCGCTCAAGAGTATGAGTGTGAATTTATGGAAGGTGCAGGGCAATTCTTCAGACGCATACACCAGAACACTTACCCAATAGACAAACAATTACCCTATGAGGGAGATTTCCAACTAGGAGTAGACCTTGCAAAGTATCAAGACTGGACTGTGCTTACACCATTCAACCTAAACTTCTTTATAGCCTATCCCCAAGAAAGATTTAACCAAGTAGACTGGAACTTACAGAAAGCAAGGATAGAAGCTAGTGCAAGAAGATTTAATGACGCTTTGATATGGGCTGACTCAACTGGAGTAGGCGACCCTATTGTAGAAGACTTAACAGCTATGGGCCTGAACGTTGCTAACGAGGGGCTGGGATTTAAGTTTACAGAAGTATCAAAACGCAACCTATTAAACAACCTTGCTATCCTACTAGAGCAAGATAAAATTAAAATACCAAACGATGAAGGGCTTATTGGTGAGCTTGAGGCTTTTAGATATACATTATCCGAAGGAGGCAAGATTAAGGTTGGAGTTCCAGAGGGTATGAGTGACGACCGAGTAATGTCTCTTGCCTTGTCAGTGTGGGGAGTAACCGAGCCCGTTAAACCAGACTACTCAATGATGAACCAAGTTTATCAGAACAGACAACGTAACCCTAATAACTTTAAGTAATGCTTATCCACATAAACAAATCTAAACTGTTTACACTAGACCCAGCTATAAGGTTTGGGAGAGAATTTAACGTTAAGCCTGAGATTTGGAAAGAGTTGTGGAGACGATATAAACTATTGAGCTACACAGTCCCAGAGTTAGTAGAATATTTACATATTAAAACAGGCAGACAAACCAATACTAAGACGATTAAGCGGTGGATAGTAAGGACTGAGATATACGGAGCTACCAAACTAGCACGGGATAAAGGTGCAACAACCGTTGTATCTAGTTATTTTAATGATTTAGAGACTGAAGTGTTAAGAGAGTTGACAAAAGGTCTAAGGTTTAGTGGCACGAAGAAACCTAATAATATAGTGTAGAATAAAGGTTTTATATCGTTATGTGTCCTAATTTGGGCGTGTTATTTGCGTTAGTGTCATACTTATCTTATGAATGATATGACAACTATATTTGCCCAGATACGAAAGGAGCAAAACGACTTTATGTATAACTATGTGTCGGTTGTAACTGGCTATCCATACAACCAATACGAGACTATTAAGCGTATAGCACTATACCTTAACTCTAAATATGAAGACGGCACGACCTTTATGGGGCGAGAAAAGCTGTTCTTTAACATCGTATTACCACCTTGCGAGGTTGCTATGCGTATGCTCAACTTTGATACAAAGAACATCAAGCTATGGCCGATGAATCCAAAGTCTCAATTCTCTACTTGGTTGCTTGAGAAAGAGCTTAAACTATGGCTCAAGACGTCTAAAATGGGCAGAATATTGAACCAAATAGCAGAAGAAGCTCCACGATATGGCTCAGTTGTGCTAGAAAAAACAAAAGATGGTGCAGAAGTTGTAGACTTGAGACGTTTAATGCTAGACCCAACAGTAGATTCTATTCAAAAGTCTCGTTTCGTTACCACAGTTCACTATATGACCCCTACCGAGCTTAGAGCTACAGGATGGAATAACGTAGAAATAGCTATTGAACGATTTGGCAACACACTAGCTCAAGATACTTACGAAGATACTCAAGGTAATCTAAACCTTATCCAATCAAGTCCCTACATCAAAGTTCACAGAAGATTTGGCGAAGTGCCAGAGAGATGGCTTGGCGGTAATTCAGACAAAATGGTAAAGGCTGTGTTCATAGTAGCTGGTGCAGAAGACCAACTAGAGAACAAAGAAGGACAATTCATAGGCGAAGCAGGAGTAGTTCTATTCCAGTCTAAATGGAACAAAGAATATCCTTTCAAAGACTTCCACTATATGAAGCAGAAAGGACGATGGCTGGGTGTTGGTATCGTTGAAATGCTATTTGACGTTCAAGTTCGTGTAAATGAATTGAAGAACCAAAAGAGAGTTTCAATGGAACTTTCTACAATGCACCTATTCCAAACTAAGGATAAGTCTATTGTCCGTAACGTGCTTACAGACCTGTCTAACGGAGATTTGATAATCAGTCCTAATGGTATTGAACCTATCGCTAACGAGGAAAGAAACCTACCAGCCTTTAATGACGAGGAAAACGCTTACCTACAACAAGTAGATAAACTATCGTTCGCATATGAAGCCATCCGAGGAGAACAAGAGACTCAAACTACACTAGGTCAAACACAGATTGCCGTTGCTACAGGAACATCAGTATACGCTTTCAAGAAAGAGAATCTAGGTATATTCCTACAAGAGTTCTTTAACGAGTTGGTATTACCACAGTTAATGAAAGACTTGACCCCAGAACACATAATGAGATTCGTTGGTTCAGCTCAAGAGTTGGCTAAACTAGACGAGTTGGCTTCAGAGGTATACGCAAACGACATAGCAAAAGAGAAAATCCTATCAGGAAACCTATTCCTAGCAGAAGACCTAGAGATGTTGAAAGAGAAAGCTAAAGCTCAATACAGAAAACAAGGCGAAGCTCGTTTCCTAAAGATTAAAGAATCATTTTACAATGACGCAGAGTTTGAGTTTGACTTCCTAATAGGTAATGAACAAGCAGACCCTATCAAGTTAGCTACAAACATCCAGACAGTTCTACAACCTCTACTTGAAACATACGGATTAGAAGACCCACGTGTTCAACTACTATACGGCAAGTTCTCAGAGTTCTTGGGAATCAACCCAGCTGAGATGGAGATAGCAAATCAAATGGCACAAAGAATGCCACAAGGTCAGACTAGACTAGACGCACCACAGGATAATCAACCAAGGTCAGTTCAAGAGCAAACCCTTAACCAAATACAACAATGAATCCAAAACTAAAAGAAAAATTCTTTTCAGACCCAGATTGGAAGTTGGTTGAACAAATGATAATGGACTTTATAAATCCAATGATAGAAATGCAAGACGTAGACCTAACCCAACCAGCAGAACACGTTAAAGCCGAGCTAATCGGTAGACAGAAATTGTATGGAAGGATGACGGACTTTCTACAACAGTCTGGCTTGGTCGGTAATCCGTCAGTTTACAAGAAAACTAACCCATTCAAATAAAATGATAAAGAAAACAAACCTAGACGCAAAATCACCAGTAGGAAACGGAGTTGCTAAGCCTGTTTACCAAGACGGCACAACTCTAATCCCTAACAGTCAGCCAAGTATGGCAAACCCTGGAGAGTTGAACCAAACAGCGTCAAACCAAAATATGTCAGCTAAGTTCAAATACCCAAGAGTGTCTCAAGACGTGCCAGAAGCAGGAAAGAACCAATATATGTAATTAAACGGTTATAGTTCCGACCAAAAACTTACTTTATAAATGGTATCGTTGCCTATCTCAACGACTAATCCACTATCGTTTATGGAAAATGAAAACGAAAATGCTCAAGTAGATGTTGTAGAGCAGGAAGAACAAACATCCGTTAATCTTAATGAGGAAACTCAAGAAGATGTAATAACGGTCAGCAAGAAAGAGTTTACTAAACTGAAAAGAAAAGCTATCGCTTACGATTCAGTTGATAAAGTAGATAAAAAACAAATTAACAACCAGAACACTATTAAGCCTTCAGACATTTTGAAAGCTGACGAGTTCAAACTCTACCGACAAGGATATTCCGAAAGGGAAATTGACATCATAATGCACAATGGGGGAGCAAAGATACTAGAAGATAAGGATAATCCTATCGTTATAGGACTTAACGCTACTCAACAGCAAAGACGAGCAGAAGATATGGCTAGCCGAGCAGGTGGGTCATCTCAACTGTCAGAAGTAGAGCAGAAATACACGCCAGAACAACTAGCAAATATGTCTTCAGAAGAACTTAAAAAGGTTCTACCGCACGCTTAGAGGTTTATTAAATTATAAATCCCCTCTAAACGTTGCATAAGATAATATTATTATGTCAACAACAACAATGGCTCAAGGTTCAAACCCAGGTTTGACATCTCCAATGCAGATTTTCTACGACCGAGTTTTCCTTGAGAGAGCAAAATACGAATTAAGACACGATTTCGGAGCACAGGTTAAAGATATACCTATGAACTCTGGTAAGACTGTTTACTTCACAAGATTTACACCTTTGGCAATAGTTACAACAGCATTGTCAGAAGCAGCAAACCCTACAGCAGTAGATATGACAGCTTCTACAATTTCTGCAACACTAGCTGATTACGGAGCATACACAACTGTAGGTTCTCTATACTCAATGACTTCTATTGAGACAGGACTAACAGAACACGTATCTGTTCACGGACAAAACGCTGGTGAGTCTATTGACCAACTTATCAGAACAGAGTTGGTATCAGGAGCAACAAATATGCTTGTATCAACTTCTACTGGTGGTGCAGCAGGTTCAACAACAGCTATTTCAACAATTCACACTTCAGACGTTCTAACAGGACTTGAAATTCGAAGAGTTGTAAGAACTTTGAAGAACAACAGAGCACGAAAATTCCCAGGCGGATGGTTCAGAGCTATTATCGGTCCTAGCACAGCTTTGGACTTGATGGGTAACTCAGAATGGCTAGACGCTCACAGATATACAACTTCAGACGCTATCGAAAGAGGAGTAGTTGGTAGACTACACGGAGTAGAGTTTGTTGAGACAAACAACCAGCACTATACATTGACTGGAGGTTTCTCAACATCAGCTTCAAACGTGGCTAACGTTTACTCAAACTTCTTCTTCGGAGAGAATGCATACGGAGTTATCAATCTAGGTTCTATCAGAGCACCAAAAGTGTATGTAAAGAACCCAGGTTCTAACTCAACTGACAACCCTCTAGACCAGTTCTCAACAGTTGGATGGAAAATGCCATTCGCTGCTAAAGTTCTTAACTCACAATGGGTTATAAACTTGAAAACAGGTGCTTCAGATGGATACTCAGCTGGATAGTATTTGACAGTATTAGTTATACCTATGGTATAATATAAATACGATTGTTCTTGGGTATATTCGTCAGAAAGGTATACCCAAGACATTCTGACAACAATCTATGAAAATAAGCACATTTACCTACAAAGGTATAGATATAGAGGTTACTTTTAATAACGGATTTTTAGCTTATTCATTTGAGCTAGAGGGAGCACACGGCTACAAGATGGCTGTTAAACCTCGTGCAACTAAAATGGAAATAGTTAATGCCACAGCTTTACTTATTATTAATGCTATTGAAACAATAGAAACTATATGGACTCAAAACAATTTGAACAAGTAATACAAAAGATAGACCCACGTTTTACAATTGTGGATAACCCAAACAGACCAGGATTATCAAACATATTCTTTGAGGGTGTGAACTATGATTTACCAGTCGTATCAACGAAAGAGATAAAACCAGAGGTAGACTTTTCTTATAGATACGAGTTTCCTAACGGTATGTCGGCTAGGCTATGGTCACAAAAGGAAGTAACAGACCGCCTAGAAGCTTTTATTAAGAACGTGGACGAGATAAAGAAAGACTATGAGTAAGGTTCTATTAACAGGTATTGGGGGGTTCATAGGTTCACATGTATTAGAACACATAATGTTGACTACTGACTGGAATGTGGTCGGCATAGCTTCTTGGAAGCATAAGGGAACACCAGAAAGAGTTGAGGAAGTAATGCGACCAGAGTGGAAAGACAGACTAGAGATAATCACCCACGACCTTATATCCCCTATCCCAGAAAGAACAAAGGCACGAATTGGTCAAGTAGACTACATAATCAACGTGGCCTCAGAGTCTCACGTTGACAGAAGTATCACAGACCCAGTTCCTTTTATACAGAACAACGTGAACCTAGCTTTGAATATGTTGGAGTTTGCTAGAGAAGTTAAACCGAAAGTATTTATACAAATATCAACTGACGAGGTATACGGAGTTGCACCAGAAGGTGTGAACCATAAAGAATGGGCAACTATGCTACCTAGCAACCCTTACAGTGCGTCTAAAGCCTGTCAGGAGGCTATCGCTATATCATATTGGAGGACTTACGGAGTGCCTGTTGTTATCACAAACACAATGAATAACTTTGGAGAAATGCAAGACTCTGAAAAGTATATCGCTAAAGTTATCAAGTGTATCACTGAGGACAAGGTAGTCCCAGTCCACGGCACAGCAGAGCACATAGGCTCACGATACTATCTACACGCACGAAACCACGCTGACGCTGTTCTATTCATAATTAAAAATATAAAACCAGAGGTGTATTCAGAGGATAACCTATATCCTAGTAGATACAATGTGGTAGGAGATATTGAATTGAACAACCTAGAAGTAGCTCAACGTATTGCACAGTTTATGGGTAAAGAATTGAAATATGAGTTGACTGATTTTCACGGCACACGCCCTGGACACGATAGACGTTATGCCCTAGACGGAAATAAACTCAAAGAAGCTGGGTGGACACCACCACTAGGCTTTGACGAGTCATTACAAAAGTATATTGATTGGACTTTAATGCACCCACTATGGCTATAAAACTATTCAAACCCTATATGTCTTGGAGGGCAATATTCTACACAGTTAGAACTCTTTTATCAGACCAAATTGCGGAAGGCCCTGTCGTTAAACAGTTTGAGAATGAGTTTGCTAAAAAGTTCAACAAGAAAAACGTGGTTGCCCTTAACAGTGGAACTACTGCCCTAGAGTTGGCATACGAGTTAGCTGGAATAGGAAAGGATGACGAGGTGATAACGCCTGTCTTAACCTGCACAGCGACAAATCTACCCCTAGTAAGACGTGGGGCAAAGATAGTGTTTGCAGATATAAATACAGATTTGAATATCAACGTCAAAGATGTAGAAAGCAAGATAACTGATAAAACAAAAGCCATCGTGTTCGTTCACTTCGGAGGTAACAACCGAGGGCTAAGAGAGTTAGTTAAACTATGTAAAGCACGAAAGATTATCCTGGTAGAAGACGCAGCTCAAGTAATAGGTTCGAACTATTGGGGTGTCGCAGACTATACTTGCGTATCACTACAAGCTATCAAAACCCTAACAAGCGGAGATGGCGGTTTCTTAATTACAAAGTCTAAAAAGGATTATGAGAAAGCTAGACGATTAAGGTGGTTCGGCTACGACAGAGACGAGAAACAAAAGAAAGGCGACACGGACTTAAAAGAAGCTGGATATAAATATCATATGAGCGATATCACGGCTTCAATAGGTCTAGGCAACTTGCGAAGCATTGACAAAGTAATAGCCCACAGAAAAATGTTGGCTGACTATTTCAATTCCCAACCAGGGTTTAGATGTCATCCGTGGCTATGTGTTTACTATGGTAAAGTCCCAGCCCACATCCCACACTCTCAACACCATTACAGAAACGACAAATACACAATATTCAAACCTTTCAAGAATGATTGTCCAACAATGGACGCAGTAGAGAACTATTGGACTTTGATACCGTATCACCACGGAATATCACTAAGACAAGCTAAAAAAATAGTAAATGAGATACGAAAATCCTAATATAGAAAGCTCTTATCGTGCAAATAATCTAGGGGAAACCCTATACGAAGTTGTTTTAGACTTTAAACCAAAGAAAATCATCGAATTTGGCACATTAAACGGCTATTCTGCTGTTGCGATGGCTATGGCACTAGATAAACTAGGTCGTGGAAAGATAAAATGCTATGACTTGTGGACTACTTACCCCCACAAACACACATCAATGCAAGATTGCGAGTCAAATATCCGAGCATATGGGCTTGAGAACTATATCGAACTACATTATGGTAACTTTTGGGATTGGGAAGTAGAGGAGGCAGACCTTATCCATATTGATTTGAGTAATGACGGTGATATAATTGAGAGAGTAGTAGAAAAACTCAAAGGTTTTAAAGGCAGAATTATCTTTGAGGGTGGAACTAAAGAACGAGACGAGGTTGAGTGGATGAAAAAGTATAACAAGAAACCTATTTTACAAGCGGATATTACATACGAAGTCCTTAATCCAGACTTCCCTAGCATATCAATCATATGAAAAAAATAGCAGTAATTTGTAGCGGTTGGCATTTCCCTAAAGGGTTCTATGAGCCAATGGTTAACCAGAAACTTCCTAAAGGTTGGAAGGCTGATTACTTTTGTGTCTCACACCGTGACCCTAGCTTTGCAATAGAAGAGAAAAAGAACGATAAATTTGACGAAAGTATACGAGGCAACCTAGATAGTCGTTTATACAGCAAAGTCCTTACTGTGGGCGATATAGAAGCTCTGGGGTGGGTGTATAAAGAGTATCCTAACACGATAGGAGACTGGGGAAACTCTAATCAATGGCTAAAAGACAATGACTGGACTAAATATGATTTATTCCTGTTCACTCACGATGACAATTTGATATTACGAGATACCTTATTTGTAGATATAATCGCAGAAGACGAGTCTTTCAAAGAATGGGACATTTTGGCGAATACAACAGGTATGCCACCAGGGTCTATCCGAGGTTCGTTTGAGTTCTTTAAAAAGAAAGTCATCAAGAAACTAGGAGGACAGTTTGATTTATCCGAAGTGACTTTAACCAGAGAAGGACACACCACTGCGACTAACGAGATACACGAGTTATATGACTGGAATGCAACTGTTTACCCAATGACTAGATTTATCCAAGAACAAGGGTTAAAGGTTGGCTACCTAGCTCCAGGATACAGGTTTTCATTTTATTGTTTAGAGGGCGAACGTGGTTATATCTCAAAGACCCACGGACAGAATACCGAGATAGAGAATAAAAGCCTAGACTTCTTAAAAGAACACAACCTTATATGATTACACTCTACACAGTTATAACAAATGGAAAGGATGAACAACTAGACAAGAATGCTAAATGCTTTTTAGATACTTATGACCGTTTCAAAGACCCTAGACGCAACTCAAGAATACAAAAGATACTGGCACATAAATACATTGACACAGAGTATTCAATTTACATTGACGGCAACATTCGATTACTCGTTGAGCCAGAAGTTATCATAGAAAAATACTTAAAGGACTGTGATATTGCGGTGAGCAAACATCCTGTAAGAGATTGCCTGTATGACGAAGCTCTAGTATGTGCTAAGCGTGAGTTAGACGACCCTGAGATTATCATCAAGCAAGTAAAAGAATACGAGGATAACGGATATGGTAAACATAAGGGACTTGCCGAGTGCGGAATAATAATAAGACGGCACACTAAAAAGGTTGAGGAATTTAACAACGCTTGGTGGGCTGAGTTCTGTGTCCACTCAAAGCGTGACCAAATATCCTTTATGTATGCTGTGGATAAAGTAGGAATACCTGTCAATTTCATAGAGGATTACTTTATAGAAAAGTCCCCTACCCACGCAGTTAAACAAAGCGGAGAATTTGAAATAGTTACACATAAAAAAATAACCACACAACACCAATGAAAATACTAATGGCATTCTCAGACTGGACTCATACAGAGGACAGAAAGAAACTAAACACTTACGGAGGTATAGGGTATTATCGTATCGTCAAGGTAGCCGAGCAAATCAAAAACCACGAGGTCAAAGTTATCGGAAAAGAGATACTACACTTTGGGGACACGCTAGAAGAACAATGGGACAACTTATTCAAAGAATATGACGTGTTTTGGACTAACTACTTTGCAGACCCTAACGTTGCAACAGCCTGCTTCTATCACGCACAAAAACACGGCAAGAAAGTAGTCATTGATATAGACGATAACTACCTAGACGTTCCACAATCTAACCTTTTATACGAGAGATTCAAGGAGGGTAAAAAGGAACGAGCCTTCTTGTCCACAATCCTATCGTTTGCAGACGTAATAACCACAAGCACCCTACCTTTAAAACAACGCATACACTCACATATTAAGAAAACTCAAGGGCTAGATAAAAAGGTGGTTATCATACCTAACTACAATGATATAAAGGACTGGGATTTTATACCTGCCGAGAAACACACAGATAAAATTGTAATAGGATATACAGGCTCTAACTCACACTATGACGACCTTAGACTTATAATGCCCTCAATGGCAAAGCTAATGAACAAGTATGAGAATGTCCACTTTGAACTAATAGGAAGTGTGCCAAAAGATAAGGTTAAAGAATATTTTGGGGGTGTGGGGTTTACAGACAGCTCACTTAACAGAATAGGAATACAACCAGCGACTTCTATCTTTAAAGATTACCCTAAATACCTAGCGAGTATGAAATGGGATATTGGACTTGCACCTTTAGTGGATAGCGAGTTTACTCGTTCAAAATCTCACATTAAATGGTTAGAATATTCAATGTATAACATTCCTACGATAGCGAGTAGAGTTTACCCTTACTTTATGGACATACAGGGCAAGAAAACTATCGAGGACGGAGTAACAGGGTTACTTGTGAAACCTAATGACTGGTTTGAAAGTCTAGAAAAGATGGTTTTAAACAAAGAATTGCGAGAAAGACTAGGAAAAAGTGCCTATGCTTACATAAGAGATAACTTACAATACTCTAATACAGACATATCAAAAGTGGTGAATGAGATGTTAAAATAGCCTATATTCACTAGATTTTAAATAAATTAGTGTCCTGTTTGGGACGCTTTTTTATTATGTGTGGGATAATTTAAAAATGACAATCAATGACATAATCTCAAAAGTTTATTACCTCACAAAAACAAACTCAACCTCGTTTACTTCAGCGAATATGCTTATCGCTATTAACAACGCATACGAGAGAGTGGCTTCTTTAATAATTCAATCAGACGGCAGGTGGCAATTTGACGACAGTAACTACACAGACCTACCTATCGCTACAACAACTTTGACAAGTGGTCAACAGGATTACTCTTTGGCAACAACTCACTTGGAGATAAGCCGTGTAGAAGTTAAGGACTCAGAAGGCAACTGGAAACTACTAATGCCTATTGATAAAGCAGATGTAGACTATCAATCAATAACAGACTTTATGACAGGCGGTGGTGTGCCAGAGTATTACGACAAGTTCGGCACTACAGTAATGCTATACCCTACACCTGATTATACCCAGTCAGCTTCACTAAAAATCTACTTTGAAAGAGGTCCTGATAACTTTACTTCAGCTCAAGTTACCACAGGAACAAAAGTCCCAGGATTTAACTCTCTTTATCACGACTTAATTCCTTTGTGGGTGGCATATGAATACGCTTATTCAAATAACCTACCAACGGCAAACAAATTGCTAGAGGAGATTATGAGAAAAGAGGACGCTTTGAGAGAGGATTATCAAATGCGAAGCAAAGACGAGAAGATAAAATTATCAAGTAGACTAGGAAGTTTTAGATAATATGGCAAACTGGACTAATACAAACAAATCATCTACGACCTTCAGTAATCAATCATTCGGTAATCTTACCCAATGGGCTTCTGCTTCTATTACTTGGGCTTCACCTGTTGTTGGTTGGGCGACTCTAAAAGCAGACGGATATGTTAACCAAACAAAATCAGCAACAACTTTTACTAATCAAACTAAAAACTAACTATGGCAACTTCATACCCTACAAGTTTACAGGACTTAAACGCTACACGTGGGACAAACACCGACCCGTTGTCTTCGCCTAACCACGTAGACCACCACGCACTAGAAGACGATACAGTAGAAGCCTTACAAGCAAAGGTCGGTATTGATAACTCTGCTGTTACAACTTCAATAGACTATTTACTTAAGAATACTTCTTCAAGTAACCCTGGACACAAACACACCCTAGCAAATGGTGCTACTGATGTTACTGCTACAGCTACAGAGTTGAACTATGTTGACGGGGTTACTTCTAATATCCAAACACAGTTAGACGCAAAACAGGCAAGAAGCACACTCACAACTAAAGGTGACATTTATGTTGCTACAGCTTCAGCTACAGTCGCCCGACAAGGGGTTGGAACTGATGGATATGTTTTGACTGCTGACTCAACTCAGACTAATGGTATTAAATGGGCTCAAGTAGGAACAAGATTTGGAGGAACTGGTGCAGACGGAGCATTGAGTATAACTTCTGGTGCTACTAACATAGACTTGGGTGGGGCAGCAACTCTTATAAAAAACTACACTTCTATTTCTATAACAGGAACAGGCTCATTAACTTTCACAAATCCACACGCAAACGGCACAGTTATAGTTCTAAAATCTACTGGTGCAGTTACTCTGACTTCTTCTGCTACACCAATGATTGACTGTTCAGCACTCGGTGCGACTGCCGCAACTGACGGTATTTCAAACGCTATCAACTTAATCAATAAGGGTGCATCAGGGGGTAACGGAACATCTTCAGTGGTTGGGGCTTCTGGTGCAGGTGGAGTAGGTAACAGTAGTTTTACACATTTTTTCACTGGTGGATTGATTGGTAAATTTATAAGACTTTCTGTCGGTGCTGGAGGTAACTCAGGTGGACTTGGCGGAGTAGGCAGTGCGGCAGGTGGTGCTGGTGGACGAGGTGGTGGTGCTTTGCTAATTGAATGTGCTGGTGCTCTAAACTTTACAACAGCAAGTGGGATTTCTGTTGCTGGTGCAAATGGTTCAGCTGGAACTGGTGGTGGAAACAGTCAAGGTGGAGGCGGTGGTGGTGGTGGTGGAGCAGGTGGAACAGCCATAATCTTATACAACACACTGACTTCAGCTAGTGGAACTATAACTATATCAGGTGGAACAGGGGGAACTGGTGGAACAGGACAATCTGGTGCAAACGCAGGAGGTGCTGGCGGTGCTGGTGGGAACAGTGCTTCTTCAGGAACTTCAACAGGTGGTGCTGGTTCAGCAGGAACTCAGTCAACAAACAACGATGGTTGTGGAGGAGGTGGTGGAGGTGGTGGTGCTTCTGACTCAGGCACCGCAGCAGGTTCAGCAGGCTCAGCAGGTCCTACTGGAACAGGTGGACGTGGTGGAGGCGGTGGTGGTGGAGGTGCTTCTGGTTTTTCACTTGTAACATCTAACGTAGACTTTATCTAATATGCCAACAGCGATATTAAACAGATTTAATGGAGGAATGACAGCAGACCCTAGAGACACTTCAAGTATGTCTCAACTCTGTAAGCATTTTGACAACTATTCAAAACCTCACGCACTTACACCGTTTAGAAGTAGCGAGGGAATTACTACTATTGCGTCAACAACTCAAGAACTAGCCCAACTCAGTGAGTTTCAAGTTTGGGACGGTAACTTGTATGCCCTCGGTGTGTTAGAAAGCACAACTAAATCCAAAATATACAAAGGAACTGGGATAGATAACCCAACTTGGACAACACCTAACGCCGAGGACTCTACAATAGGAAGGGACTCAGATAGAGATAAACTTTTCATACAATACAAAGGAACTTTCTGGGGTGCTGCTGCAGGAACACGTTTGTGGTCTTGGGACGGTGCTTCTACTTTTACTTCAAATGCTCAGTCGATAACTTACACAACAATCACTCAAGGCTTCGTTCACCCTAAAGACGATATATTATATTTCGGTTATTCAAACGCAACCGCTACATACATAGCAAGTAAAAATGCAGGTGGTTCTTGGAACTTAACAGCCCTAACTTTACCTTCTAACTTAATTGTTAGTTCAATTTGTGATTACGGAAACTACCTAGCGATAATGTGTAGACCAGCACAAGTCGGGGGGATTTCAGTTGTATACCTATGGGACAGAGACTCTACCTTGACAACACTTTCAGAGTCTATCGAGCTTGGACATAACATAGGTTATGTATTGGAGAACATTGATGGCTATTTAATCGCAGTTTCTATCACAGCCAACACTTCAATCGTTATTAAGCCTAAACTGGTATTCCAAAAATACGCAGGTGGTGGTTTTCAAATATTTAAGGAAATCCCTCTAGCGGCAGGAGTAAATACAATTACCAGCAAACAAAAGAAAAACAACCGACTTTACTTTGGATTGAATGGTGCTTCAGTTGGTGGAACAGTGTTCGACTATACAGGAATCTGGTCAGTAGGTAGAAATGGAGAGACAGAGCCTTTTTCTGTGAGTTTTATACAGTTAGCTAACAACGATACTTATCCTAACGCAATAAAAGGCTTTATTTTGGCAGAAGATTACTTTTATGTATCCTCAACAGCTCAAAATACTAACGCTTTTACCCTTACAAAGACCAACGACTCAGCTACCTACACAGCTACTTCAGTTTACACAACGGTTATCAACCCAAATATGCCTGATGTTGATAAATTCAAGAAGAAAAAACTTCAAGCAGTAGCCGTAACCTACACACCCCTACCAGCAGACGGACAAGTTGTTCTGAAATACCGAGTTGATGGCGGTAACTGGACTACTGTATTCACAGAAACGACAGATAGTGCTCAAATAACTGAGATTACGCAAGCTGGAAGCACAATGTTTACCGATGGCAGAGAATATGAGTTCAGTATCGAGTCCACAGGTGGTGCAGAAATAACTGGTTTGGCTTATAAATACGAAACATTAAGCACTTTAATATAATGAACGAGATTGAAATACTTAAAAACCGAATAGAACTACTAGAAAATGTTATCGCTAACTGGAGTTTTTCTGATAGATATGTTTTCCAAAAGAACCTACAACTAATGGACGGTAGAAATATCCAACTCGCAAGGGGAACTGGCACAAAGATAGGAACGGCAACAGACCAGAAGTTGGCTTTTTACGGAGAGACACCAGTAGTTCAGGCAGCGTCAATCAGCAATCCGTCAGGAGGTTCGACACAGGACAGTGAAAGTAGAACAGCGATAATTAGTATTTTAACAGCATTAAGAAACATCGGCATAATAGCATAATCGTGGTATAATTATTATAATAACATGCAACCAGAAACAATAAATCCAAATAGAAACTTCTTTAATCCAGGACAAGGAGGCAACCCAAACTCCGTGATAGACGCAGACAGAGTGGGCAGTGTTTCCAGCTTACAATTTCCACAATCTCCACAACTATCTCCACCTATGAGTCTGGCAAATTTTTCTGTAAACGATGCTATTGAGGCAAACAACCAGGTAACTCAACCAGAAGGGGATAGAAAAAAAGGACTCGATAGAATAGCAGAGTTAACTAAGTCACTTTTCAATAAACCAGGAGACACCCAGGCTTTAGAACAAACATCTGGACTACCCTCTTTGAATAAGCAATTAACTGCCGCCAAAAATCAATTTAGGTTAACTGCCGCAGAACAAAACCAACTAATACAAGAAGCAGGTGTAATTCCTCTACAACTTCAGCAAGACGCAACTGGTAGAGGCATAACAGCAGGAGGTTTGAAACCTCTTGAAACGGGCAGATTGAGAGAAAACGCCATTAAACAATACCAAGTAACATCAAGGGGTCTTTTCCAACAAGCCTTAATCGCAAATATTAGCGATGATATTGCTGGTGCAGAAAAAGCTGTGGAAAAAGCTATTGAATATAAATACGCACCGCAAGAACAAGAGATTGCCTACTTGAAGGATTGGTTGACATTCAACAACCAAGACCTTACAAGAGAAGACGCTAAAAAAGCAAAGAACCTTGAATTTATATTAGATGAAAGAACTAGATTGTTAGAGATTGCAAAAGAAGACGACAAAATAACCCAAGGATTTATAGCCGAAGCAATCAAAACATCCCAAAGGAACGGAACACCAGTTCCTCAATTGATACTTCAAAGAGCAAGTGAAGCGAAAACACCAAACGAAGCATTGAATATGTTGTCTCCTTATATGGTAGATACAGAAGCTAAAGCTAATGCTTTGCTAGATAGACAGATTAAACTGGCCCAGATAGATAAAATATACGCAGATACAGCATTAACAAACGAGCAGAAAAACAAACTTGTGGCAGAAACACAGGTGGTTAAGGATAGTTCAACCCCACAAGGAATTAAAGACCAAGTTTCATTCCTAAATGATACACTGGCGACAGCTAAGGGATTGGCTAGTGCAGCTGGACCAAGTGGTATCAGTAGATTTGTCGGAGATAAGTTTGTTGGAAATACTAAGTTTAGGCAACTAGAAACATTCTTAGACACTCTTAAAACAAACGTGCTGACTCTAGCAGCAGACCCAGATGTTAAAAAGTTTTTTGGACCACAGATGACAGAAAATGACGTGAAAATGATGGTGTCAATAGGAACAACACTAAACGCACAAAACAACACCCCAGAACAACTAACAAAAGAACTAAACAGGTTAGAAACACTATTTACAAAACTATCGGGTGCGGCTGAGTCAAGTGAAGGCTCTATTCCAAAAGGAACAGATGGTGCTAGTTACGGCTACCCAGGATATGTATCGGACGGCACACAATGGGTATTAAAAAAGCAATAATATGAAACCAGAAACAATACCATTCGGAAAACCAGCTACAATACCATTTGGACAAAAACCAAAGGCAGACCCACGAGCTTTGGATGGCTTTGCTAATGCTTCCGACCCTAACTACTTTCAAAGAGTTGGACAGCAATTTAAAGAGGGTGCAGAAAGTGTTATAAGCGGAATTAAGGAGGGTGCTTCACAACTAGAACAAGGCAATCCACTAGGAGGAATACGAGCAGGACTAAGAACTGCTGGTGCTGTTGCGGAAACAGCCTTTTCACCAATACTAGAAGCTCCACTTATTAAACCTTTGACAGAAAAAGTTGCTGAGAAAGTATTGAGTAATGAAAAAATCTCAGGAGTTGTGTCTCAAGCAACAGACTTTGCGAAGAAAAACCCAACAGCCGCTAAAGACATACAGAACATTATTGACATAGCCACTCTAGGTTATGGTAAAACAGCAGAAGCTCCACTGTCAAAAGAGTTGAAACTAATAGGAAAAGACATATCTCAAGCGACTAAAGTTGCATTGACTCCATCTGAGGCAAGTGTGCAGAACAAGGTGGTTGAACTATTTAACAAGAGTATAAAACCAACAGCCAAGAAAACACTAGGACAAGGCGAAAAATACGAGAATGACGTATTAAGTGCTTTGAAAACAATTAAAGCTAATGCCGACCAACTCAACATAGAAGACGCAACTGGAGAAATAATAACAGGCAGAACACCACAGACTATAAACGAACTTGCTCAGGGACTAGACCAAACAAAGAAACTTGTATTTAATCAATACGACAACCTAGCGAAACAAGCTGGAACTCAAGGTGCTGTAATAGACGCTAAACCTATTGCAGACGAGGTAGCAAAGGTTGCAGAAAACAAAGCACTACAACTTACTAATCCTGACATAATCAAATATGCAGAAGACTGGTCAACACGATTGAGAGGATTAGACGCACTTGACACCCAAACCACACAAGAAGTTATTAGACTTATGAACGATAACTTGTCCGCTTTTTACCGCAACCCAACATACGATACAGCTTCTAAGGTTGCTGTTGACGCTGGTATTGCCAACAACTTCAGAAAAGCACTAGACAATGCCATTGAAAACGCAACTGGCGAACAGTATCAGATACTAAAAAACCAATACAGCTCATTAAAAGCAATAGAAAATGACGTTGTAAGAGCTTCTATGCGAGACGCACGAAAGAACGCAAAAGGTTTACTTGACTACACAGACATATTTACAGGTGGACAAATGATTACAGGTATTCTACAACTCAGTCCAGCTATGTTCACAAAAGGTGCTCTTGAAAGAGGTGTTAAAGAATACATAAAGTTCCTTAACGACCCAAACAGGGCGATAAGTAATATATTTGAGAAGTTGAATATAGACACAACAAAAACATTCAACCCTCAATCAGCAACAGGACAGTTTATTCAAAACCCAAAACTAGGTCTATCTATTGAAGATGTTTCTAAAACAGCAGGTAAACTAGACGACAACCTAATACAAGAAGCTAAGAAGTATAAGAGTGCGGAGGAGTTTGTGAAGGCACAAGGAACATCTGTTTATCGGGGTGGAGACACAGCAATAGATGTAACCCGTGGTAGTGGAAAGGGTATTTCTGTATCAAATAAAGAAACGGCTGGGTTATTTATTCCACCTAAAGGGGGTGTAGTAGACGAGGCAATATTACCAAAAACAGCAAAAATACTAAAAGAGGGCGATATTCCTAAAAATCTACAAGATGCTTATAAAAAAGAAGCTGAAGTTCTTGCTAACCCAAATAATTTTAGCACTACACTTCAAAAATCTGTTATTGAAAAGCAACAAGCCATTATTGATTATGCAAGAAAAAATGGCTTTGATGCTGTTGAGTTTCCTTTTGAACAAGAAGTTCGAGTAATTAAACCTAATGTCCTAAAAACCAAATCCCAACTCACCGATATATGGAATAAGGCAAACGGCAAGGGATTACCACCAAAGGTGTCTCCTTCCGTCAATATAAAGTAATATGAGAAATACAATGAATAATATGATTAACATAACTAGACAATACCACAACACCATTATCAAGGTCAAATAACTTATCCACATATGGAAGATAAACTACAAAAACTAGAACAGATACTCAACGTCTTAGACAAAGATACAGTAACCCAAGAGGAGTTCATACTATCCTTTGAAAAGGTGCTTGATTTTGTCAAAGAAGCACGAGATTTGACCGAGGAAGAAATGGTCAAGATTAGAGAAATGTTTATCGCTTCTGTTGCGGATATAAAACAAACTACAACCAAAGAAGTTGAAAGGCTAAAAGAAAACATCACAAGCTCTATCAACCAAGAGCTAGAAAGATTACAAGCGAAAGCTAACGAGAAAATTGAGGAAATTGTAATCAAAGCAGAGCTGATACAAGAAGCAAAAACTATTGACGAGGATAGAATAGTAAACGAGGTTTTAGCGAAAGTTCCGCCACCACAAGACCTATCTTTCATAGAGACAAAAATCAAAGAAGTAGAAGACAAGATAGTTCCTTTTGACAACAAAAGACTAGACGACATAGAACGAATGGCAAAGGTAAACTCAATGCCTGTAACTACTTCATTTATTAACGGCAAACGAGCTAAAAATCTTAACTTCACAGGAGCTTCAGTAACCTATCAAGACGACACAGCCACAGTTTCTATAACAAGTAGTGGAGGAACTCCAGGTGGTTCTGACACCCAACTTCAATACAACAATGCAGGAGCTTTTGGTGGTATCTCAGGTGCTACAACTGACGGAACAGCAGTTACTTTCGCAACAGATGGACTATTAGTTTCTAATATTAAAGCCTCTGGCTCTGGTGGTCTACTCCTAGAATCCAACTCTGGCACAGATGTTGCCTTACTAGGTGCAGGTGGGGGAGCAGGTGCTACTTTCTATGGAGGAGTGAATATAGGAAACACCACAACCGCAGGAACAGCAACCACAGCATTTAGCCCTACAATGTCTGGTTCTTCTGCTGTCAGCAACTTCCTAAACATAACAGGCACAATGCCAAGCTCTACTTCTGCTATCGCCAGAGCTATTCATCTTTCTATAACCTCACAAGGCTCATCTTCAAACTCTCAGTATTTAATGAATATGTCTTTAGGAGCTGGGTATACAGGTTCTAGCACAACCGCAGGTATAAACCTTGCTAACTTGGCGGCAGGAACAGGAACAGCTTTTTGGACTAATGGCTCATACAATGTCGGTATATACAGCTCTGGCTCAGGAACTACCGCAGGACACAATGTGGGGTTTGCTGGTAACGCTTCTGCTTCTTCAACTTTAAATGTTGGTGTATATGGTCGCTCAACTTCAAGCACAAACTCTCCTACTCTAAACATAGGTAATGTGGCTCTCGCTACTGGAGCAACTTACAATATCGGTGCTTTCTTCGGACTATTTTCAGCAGCTCCTACAATCACTCAATCTGCCGTAGTTATGGCAGACAACGGCTCTACTGGTTCAGACATTTTTGTAGCTAGAGCAAACGGAACAGCCACAGCGAAAATAGATGGAACAGGAAATCTCATCTGGGCTATTGATAACACTTATGACATAGGAGCTTCAGGTGCGACTAGACCTCGCACAGGTTACTTTGGAACAAGTCTAGTAGCTCCAACCATAAATGGAACATCCGCAATTCAACTAAACGGAACATCAATCAATACAGCAGGAACGCTATCTAATGTCGCATATCTAAACCAAGCAAACACTTTCTCAGCTAACACTCAAACATTCCAAGGGGCAACCAACTCCAATGTAACTTTTGACTATAAGAATACAGATACAGGTGCTTCTGCGAACACATTATTTAGAATATGGACAGGAGCAAACGACTCCTTGGTATTTAGAGTTTATTCAGCAACTCACGCCACTAACGCAAATGAAGCTGAGTTTGACGCAAACAGAGCTGGAGCACTAACCTTTAAATCTTCGGATGCTTCTGGCTACTTGAGATTTATGACTGGAGGCTCTAACGAGAGAATGAGAATATTGAGTGGAGGCAACGTCGGTATAGGAACAACAAGTCCAGCTGAAAAACTTGATGTAGTTGGGAAGATTAAAACCTCAGGAGGTGTATTGGAAAGAGTCGTAACCACTACCGATGACGCAACGGCTGTAATAGACGTAGCTGTAACTGACACTTATGAACTTTCAGCTATCTCAAACAACACAACATTTTCAACAACAGGAACTCCAACAGACGGACAAAAGATAATGATTAGATGGAAAGACGCAGGGGTGTCTAAGACTCTTACTTGGGACGCAATATTCGTAGCAATAGGGGTTACTTTACCAACAGCTACCACAGCAGGTAAATGGCAATATGTCGGTTGTCAGTATAACTCTGGTGCTGCTAAGTTCCACGTATTAGCTGTAGGAACACAAGCATAAAACTATGTTCTGCAAACTAATTGAAAAAGTGACAGGTGTGAAAAGATACCAGCCAAAAATTGAGTGGTCTAGTAAATCTTGGACACACAACTTTTTTAGACTAAGCACACTACTATTTGGCGAGGTTTATGGGGTCAAACCATATAGTTCAGTAAATGCCATAATTAAAGATGGCAAAATTGACAGTGTTGAGTACACACTTTACACAAAAGAAGCTGTTGTGGCCTTTTACGAGGGGCAAATTAGAGCATACTTATCTAACATTGCACAAGATATTAAAAATGTATTTGCTCCAGTGTTTGCCACTCAATTTGTTAGGGTTGTTCCCGCAAATGGAGTAATGCCAAAAGGTTATTTGTTTGCGGTTGCTTTCGATACTTCTTTGGCGTCTACAACCCCTTATACAAACTTTGGTACGAGTTACAGTATGAACTATACTTGTACTGGTTCTAACTTGGTGTTGGTTAATGCTGTATATGATACTGACCACAATAACTCTGATGTTGTTACGGCTAATACATATAACTCGGTTTCACTTACAAAAAAACAACAAGCTGCAAGAGGGGGTGATAGTGCTCAGACAATGACATCTTGGTACTTAGCCAATCCTTCCACAGGCTCAAACTCAATGGCAATAACATTATCCTCTGCCATAACAGCTGGGGTATTGATAGGATTGTCTTACACAGGTGCAACTATACCAGACGCTAGTGCAGCAGTCTCACAAACATCAGGAACTCCATTTACTTTTAGTGTAACTACAGTAACCGATAACTCTTGGATAATGGCGTGGATTGCAGGAACAACAGGAGCGACAATGTCGGCAGGAACAGGAACAACATTTAGAGCTGGTGCAACAAACACCTGTCAATCTATGGATAGTAACGGTGCAAAAACTCCAACAGGTTCTTACTCACTTCAGGTGACTGGTGATAACAACTATTTTGGAATAATAATGACCATTCCTCCTTATTCAGCACCAGTAAACACTACAAACTTTTTTATGATGATGTAATATGAAAAACTTTCAACTAGAACTACTCTACATAGCACTAGCAACTTTCGGGGGGATAGCTCGATACTTAACAGCCTATGAGTCAAGTGGAAAGAAGTTTGCATTTAGATACCTCATAACCTCAGCCTTTATCTCAGGCTTTTCAGGATATATGTTCGCCTTACTGGGTGTATCTATGAATATGCCACAACCCTTCTTATACATGATGGCTGGTGTCGGAGGATTTATGGGTGAACAAGCACTTAAATTTTTATCAGAATATGTAACACAGAAAATGAAATGATTAAACCTTTTAAAAACGCAGACAAACAAATATCCCAATTTTATTCTACTCAACACGAAGCAATAGACTTTTATGGTAAATACGGAACACCACTGACAGCCCCAGAAGACGGTGAGATTATATGGAACAGAAAAGGCACTTACACACCAGGTGATAATACAGAACTTAAAAAAGGATACAATATACGCTTAAAAGGAACTTACGAATGGTTGTTCGAACACTGCCAACCAGTCTTTCCTGTATCCGTAGGAGAGAAAGTAAAAGCAGGGCAAATCATAGCGTATATGGGCAATAGCGGTGCTGTAATGACTATGTTCAATGGACAATTTAGATACGTTCCAGTCGAAGAAAGAACACAAGACCCACACCTAGGAACTCATTTACATTTAGAGTGTTTCGAAAACGGCAAGAGAATAAATCCTCTACCTTTACTCACAGAAGAACCAAACTATTCTGTGTTCGACCAACTCAAGGCAATGTCAGTAACAATAGGTAAAATCGCAGGACTAATAGCTGTGGATAAGTAGCACTATTTTTTGTCAAGGAGTGTATAATTATATTAGAGGTGTTCTATGAAACAACTGTTTGTCCGTTGTGTTCGTTGTAACCACAAGCAGGATTTCACTGGCCAATTTGCCTGTGAGAACTGCAAGAAACGTCTCAACCTGTGGTCTATCGTTCCTCAAATCCAGAAACAACTGGAAGAGGACACTGACCAAGAAGCCGATGTCAACGACTGGGGGAAGAAATGAAAATCCTTACGAAAGTTGCTTTTGGCTGTCCTGAGTGTCAGAACAGTGATTTGGTTTCCATCGGTGCAGTCCGAACAGAGGATAACAAGATTTATTTTATCTATCAGTGTTCGGGTTGCGAAGGGGTTATCAATATCAACTCTGACAACGTGGCTATCCAGTTGTTCACACCTTCAAAGGCAAACTAATGAGATACATTTGTTACTGGTGTGGTCGCTACCGATTTTTCTTTATCGGTGGACAATGCTGGAGATGTAGGCTCAAGTTCGGGAGGCCGTTTTGAGAAAGTGGAGAAATCGTCACCATCTACGCCCACGTTCACGCAACGGGTCGAACCACAAGAGCAACTTATTGCTCATTGACGCCAGAGTCCATATGTTCTGGCACAAAACGTTCGGCAACCGCACTCTACCAGAAGTCATCAGATTACTTCAGAGAGTGGAACGAGCAAAGAAAGCTCAAAGGTAAGACAAGTGGGTAGCAGAAATGTTACCCACTTTTTATGTGGATAAGTCAATACACCTTTTCAATAGACTTGGTATACTTATATGAGGAGCTTGTCGCCACCCGAAAGGGTGACTAATTTACTGGTGTCACTATATTCAATTGTTGGGTTTCGCAACCCCCCGCAATTGAACTGGTGGCGATGAGCTTCTAAAAAAAATTATGGAAATATTCAAAAAGAGACTTTATTCATTCATTTGGAGACTAGCGTCTTACGTTCTAGTTTCTTGTGTAGCTTTTCTAGGTGATAACTTGGACTTACTTCAAGTATCCCCACAGATAACAGCTATCATAGCTTTAATGCTAGGTGAAGTAACAAAGTATCTAAACAGCAAGGCATAAACGAGTTTCTTTCTAGTCGCAAGAAACCCATTTGAGAAATGGCAGATTTCCCGATGGCTCATTAACAATGAATTTAATAACAACTACCTTAATTACAGCAGTTTTATCATTACCATTTATCCCTAGCACAACCCATATAGTAGTAGAACCCCAAGAAACACCAAAAGTCCTCACCACGGGGCAAATAACAAGCAATAAAGACCTATTAGAAACAGTATCAACCCTAGCAGAGAAGTATAATCAAGACAAAGACCTTGCTTTGGCAATTATCAAGTGTGAGGGTCAGGCATATAAGAGTATAGGCAACAACAAGAATTATAAAAATGGTCAAGTCTGGTCAACGGACATAGGCTGGTGGCAGATAAATGACTACTACCACGAAAAATCAGCTCAGAAACTAGGACTAGACATATATAATGAAATTGATAATCTTGAGTATGGCTTCGTGCTTTTGAAAGAACAGGGAACTCAGCCTTGGTCGGCTTCAAAAGACTGTTGGTCAAAAATAGTAGCTAGTCGATGAGTTACTAGATGTAGTCACTTCAAACGAACAGCCCCAGAATAAATCCTGGGGCTTTTTGTTATCTCGTAGGAAACCATTTCCAAAAACACTTAACGTGGAAATAGTAACCCTCGTATTGTAACTGCGGATTTGACATCCGTCTGCGACAGTAATGACAAAGCATTATTCAACATTCACTTTCCAAACACAGTTGACACCGTGTTTTGAATTGACGAGGAATAGAGCCTGTCTCGGTTTCTCATAGTCCGCCTTGATAGAAAGGGCGAAAGATGAGTAGCCGATAAGTGAACCGTTGCAAATGAAGTTTCCCCCATCTCGCAACTGGTGGAAGTGACCAAACACCGTCAGGTCAGCTCGGCACGATTTGTCCCATTGTCCAATGGCTTTGTTGACAGGAATGTAAATCCCACCAACTCCCCCACCGTAACGAATAGTGTGACCGTGCATAAACCGAATGCGTGTGTTGTAGATGTCGAGGTATGACATCTGCCCTGAAGCAATCACGAACTTCACTCGCTTTTCCTTTTTGAAGTGGTCGGCAAGGAAGTGATACATATAGAACTCCAAACTGTGTCCGTTCTCGGTTGCAAATCTTGTCTGCTCGGTCATTCTTGCGTGGTTGCCTGAATGACACGGGATAACAAGGTTGTAGTCCGAGTTGTCCAAAATGTATTGAATGCCAGAGGCAATCATATTCTGAACACGGATAACAGCGTGGATAGGTTCGGTGTCGGTGATTTCCATAAAGTCAGGGTGAATGTGACCTGTAAAGAAATCTCCCAAAAGTGCCAAAACGATTGTGTCGATTTTGACATTCTGAGCCGACATATTCGTAAGGCTCAAGCTCGAAGTGAAAAAGTTGTTCACTCTTTGCTGTGCTATTTCAGGTGTAAAGTGATTGAGTCCATTGATAGTCGAGCCATCAATAAATTCATCCGTGTGCCAATCAGAAGCAACCCAAACGGCTGTGGCTTCTGTTGCCTGTGTGCCTTTCTTCTGCTTGATAGAGTAGGTCTGAACTGTATTTTTCAACCCAGCAACAGAGTCCCTTTCCTTTTCAAGCCGACTGATGGTTTTGAGAGCCACCTCGTATTTTTGTTTGAGGTTGTTGTCTGCTTGACGCACAGACATCTTGGCTCGGTCTTCACTGAGTAGGTCTTTTGTGCGTGGCATTTTTCCACTCCTTTTCATTTGACGAAGTTCGGAACGCTTAAATCCAAATATGTGTCGGGGATAGACGGTCAACAAGTCGTTGTCCGCAGTTTGTCGAAGAACTTTTAAATCTATTTTAGATTTGTTCTTCATATATTATACCAAATTGTGAGATAACTTATTCATCAATAAATAAATTATAACACTAATATTGTGTCAAGGTAACATTTACAAAAATAACTGTGGATAACTCGAATTATGTTTTTAGTTGTTAGTGTATAATTTAGATATGAAATTTATAACAAAAGATTCTGGAGAAAGAATAAAGTATAAAAGTGGTTTCAATCGTGATTTACAAGTTGGCAAACCTCGTTATGATTTAATTCCGCCAGAACTTTTGAAAAGACTAGCTGAATTATATGCAAGAGGTAGTGAAAAATACGGAGACGATAACTGGAGACTAGCAACAGGAGATGAAGAGCTAAAAAGATTTAAGGCTTCTGCATTTAGACACTTTATGCAGTGGTTTTCTAATGAAGACAAAGACGAAGACCACGCCTGTGCTGTCGCTTTTAATGTCTTTTGTTACGAGTGGCTAACCAAACATAATGAAAAATAGACCAATATACATAAGCGGACAAATAACCTCAACCGACCCTGTTATCCAAAAACTAAACATTGTCCGTTTCTTTGAAGTAGAAAAAGAATTAAAATCTCGTGGTTTACCTATCTTCAACCCAGCCCGAACAGAGTTTGAGAACCCTGATATGACCGAATACAATCAATTTATGGCACTTGATTTGATTTATATAATAGAAAAAAAGCCGTCAATGTATATGCTCAAGGGCTGGAAGTTTTCAAAAGGTGCTTTGTTAGAACACGAGGTGGCGGTGCAACTAAATCTACCTATTGAATACGAACCACTTTAACTTTGTTCCGAGCAGTCGGGTAGACTCGGTTAGTAGTGGACGCATAAGAAACGAGTATAGAACGGACAATAACTTAATCGTCTTCTATACTTTTTTCTTTTATGTTATAATTTAGATACAAGGATGTCGTGTGGTTGTTCTCACCGTATCCTAGCCATAAGCTCTATTCCACAATACCTTATGTGCGAAGTAACCCGTAATCGGACTGTGGCTGGTATGTCTATAAAAACTCGTAGCCTTCGGGCCAGTAACAACCAACGAGAGATGTGCCAGAATTATATAATTAAAAACAACATCCATTTCTGGGTGTTGTTTTGTTTTATATTGCAATTATAATGTAGCAATCTCTCAGTCGTAGTTACTGTTACGCTACTTGATTATTATAACAAATCGTGGTCTTTTTAACAAGCCCGTTTGGTGTAAACAGAAAAAACACCAGTTACGGTGCTTTTCTGTGTTTGGCAGATTACCTTTAGAGGGCATATATATTATACACTTATCCCCAGTTTTCTCAAAATGACCTAGCACCTTTTCCTGTCAAGTAGTAAAATAGAGGGTATGAAAGAAATATTAAAACTCGTTACTGGTTTAGCAGACGTTATTATTGGATTATCAATTGATGTTTATGGTGTGTATTTATTTTTCATAGAAAGAGACTTTTTGTCTGGTGCTTTAGTATTTGGTTGCGGTGCTTTGTGGTCTATCGCAATTATCTTAAATAACCGATTGGCAAAAAGTAAAACAGTGTAATAATATTATGAAATATTACTTTGTAACAAATAAATCAGATGATTACGGAAACTGTATAAAAGAGCTTGTGCAAACTACACTAAAGAACGCTAAACAGTATTATAGTTGCAGAGAAGTGTTGGATGAAGATATAGAAACACTGAAAAAATACTTTTACCTAGTAGAATATGAGGAAGAAAAGCAACGAACAAAAGACCAAAGATTTTACGGACAATAAAACTATGCAATCCCTAACCGACATCCTATCCTCCCGCATCCAATCCTTCAACCAAAACCCAGAGAAAGCTCTGAAAAGTAAAACAACTGAGTTATCCACAGATTTGTTATGTATTTGACTATTGTTTTGTGATATACTATACATATGGATAAAGGATTAGATAACATTTTAATAATTTGTTGGCAGAAGTCTTCAGGGAATCTAGGCACTAATCCGCCTTTCCAGTTTCCTGAAGATTTTTGCTAGTAAATATATGGCTAAATCAAGGATGATAAACACAAAGTTTTGGGATGATGACTACACATCCAACCTTGACCCAATAGAAAAGTTGTTATTTCTGTATTTTTTAACCAACACCTCCACAAATATTTGTGGTGTATACGAAATACCACTAAAAAAAATAGCTAACGAAACAGGTATTGACAAGGAAATGGTTGTAAAAATAATACAGAGGTTCTCTAAAGATGGAAAGGTTTTTTATCATAACGGATGGTTGTGTATGAAAAATTTTGTTAAAAATCAAAATCAAAACAGTCCAAAAGTAAAAATAGGTATTCAAAATGAAATAATGGCTATACCAAAGGATATTATGGATGTTTTTGTAAGTTTTGGATACGGTATAGATACCCTATCGCATTTAATTCAATTTAATTTAATTAAATCTAATATAACTAAACTAAATACTAGCGATAAAATCGCAAAGAAAACTACCTATAACCCATTAGGAGCAGAGATATTAAAAGAGTTTGAGTCAGTTGACCCTAAAAACAAAACATATTACGGAAACAAAACCCAAAGAGCTAGCTGTGATTTTCTTATATCAGAGTATGGGTTAGATAAAGTTATACAGGCCATTAAGATACTTCCACAAATCAACCAGAAGAAGTTATATATTAAACAAATAACCACACCTTTTGAGTTAAAAGAAAATTGGGTAAAGATAGGTAACGCACTGAAACAAAACCAACAAATTAAAAACAAAGTAGCTTTCTAAAAATATGCAATACAAAATTAAAATAATCACAGGATTTAGAGAAGACCAGTATTACACAATAGACGCACAAGAAGCCCATAAGGCCTATTACTTGTTTAATAATCCTTCAGAGCGAGGAACTTTTGAAAATGGTGTCGCTTTAACTGGCGACATAATCAAAGGAATTGAACCAGATTACCATGCAACACTTGGATTAAACCCTAACTACAAACTGGAAGCAGAGGACTGGAACGAGATTAAAGGTAAGGGAATTGATGTTAAGTTAAGAAGTATTTTATCTAAAGCACAGAAAGTTTCTAAATTACCGAATCCACCTATTAAGCAAAAATTAACTGAAGCTATAAAATTATTACCACCAGAACAAATTTTAGAAGAAACAAAACAATTATCAGATAAGTTTAAAATCTAACTAACCCTATATGAGTATAAAAACAAAAATTTGGAGTAAACTAGATAGAGATGGATATATAACAGACCAAGATTTGTATGATATTTACGGCAAAGAACCAAATTTCGTAACAGCAGAAGAATATAAAAGACAATGGCGAAGTCTAAACAATTACCGAGCCTATTTCGACAATAAAGATATAGCGAGAATTGAAAAATATAAAAGATACTACAAAGCACAACTTCGTGGTGAAAATGTATGGCACAAAATTAGCAAAGCATACTACCAAGAAATAAAACCACAATTCAAAAGAGATAACTCAAGACCAGATTTAAGTATAGAAATGTATCAAAAAAATAAAAAAATGGATAGTTAGAAAGTTGGAAGGTTTTAACATTAAAAGTAATATAGATAAGGAATAAAGATATGAAAAGATTTTGCAAAGTATATATACCACAATCAATAAGTGAACTTGAAAAACAAGGTTTTTATATTTGGCGTCACAAACATATTGGGTTTAATCAGTTACCACAGCCAGTTACACCACCTAGGGAAAACAAAGATATACTAGATGATTTTGATTTTGTTTTTCTTTCCAAAAAAGACTTCAATGAATGGTTTGATGAAACATCAGTAGGATTAGCAGAACTAGACCAAGTATTAAACTACTGTAAATACTTTATAAGAGAAAAAGGTAATCAAGGAAGATACGAGAGAGAAGGTAAAAGTATTAAAGTTGATGGTACATGGGATGGATATCATATAAATACACCTATGATGAAAGACTTTAAAGAATTTTTACTAGAAAACGGTTGGTTAGAAAACTGGTTTGAACTACATCCTAGATATTTTAAGTAAGTAATGTATCAAAAATAGTTATCCACACCCACCCTTTGACTCTATCAAGCCAGTTTGATACACTATACATAGTTCATTAACAAGATAGAGAATAGATGGGGGAAACAGATATACAGCTCTAAGGTAGAGTAAAACTCGTATACGAGAGGTGGACGTTCAATTCGTCCTATATCTTTCTAAAGACGTTTAGGTTTCCCCACCTGTTCTCTATCACAATATTCTTTAAGGTCAGGGAGTATCCAAAAAGGTAAGGGGCGGGAATTAAAAAGGCACTACTAAATCCCAGTAGTTTGTAGGGTGACTTGAAAGTTTTGAACTCCCTACCTCCCTGTCCTTAGAGAGTATTGAGAAACTACATACCCACCAGTATTCAATGAAAATTTCCGTATTCAACACATAAGAAAGGAGAATTGATGGGAGATACAAGTGTGAAAGTATCTCGGTGAATAATTAGGGTTCGATTCCCTACTAGCTCGTCTAATGGATAGGACATTCATCTATCACTTGGGAAATAAGTTTTGGAAGTAACGTTACCGAAACTGAACATCTATAGAGTGGTTTCCCACCAGTTCTTCTTTCAACTGGCATTGTTTACTGTCGAGTGTGTAGTTTAATTAACAATTAACAAATATTATGAATAAATACATAGATTACGCAAAAGCATTCGGCTCAAGTGATGAGGTAATAAACTGGATAGAAAAAGTGCTAAAAAAACACTTGTCTACTAACCCAGAAAATCAAAGTGAGATTGAACACATCATAGACTACTTATCATATCCAAAAACAACCGAAAAGCTGGAGATAAAAGGTATGTCTTATGCTGAAGCTAAAAAGAATACTGAAAAATGGAGCAAATCTTTACAGAAAAAAGGTAGAGGTATAAAAGAAACCGAAAAAGACACTGAGGTTGTATTAGATTTCAATGATGGCTTTAAAATCGTAAAGCTGATAGGTAAAAACGCTTATGACAGAGAAGGTGCAATAATGGGGCATTGTGTGGCTAGTTATTATGGAAATGGAAAAGAAATCTACTCTTTGAGGGATAAGGACAATATTCCTCACTGCACAATGGAAAAAAACCAGCAGGTTAAAGGTCGTGGTAATGGAGACATACATCCTAAATATGTAGGTTATGTTGTGAAATTCCTAGAACATGTAGGCATGACTGTTGGCGATAATGAAATGAAACATTTGGGGTATGTGAATGTTGAGGATATAATCAAAAAAGAACCAGACCTTATATTTCCAGAACTATACAACGGAAAGTATTTTAATGAAAAACTTTTACCAAAAGTTGAAAACAAGGACAGAATATCTTTGTGGGGAAAGTTTAAATTATTTACATTCGGTTCAAATATGGAAGTCGAATTTAATTTTGATACTGAAAAGAGTAGAACTAACCTAATTGATAAGTTGAATTCAAAATCGTTTATTGAAAAATTGAAAGATAAAATAATAAACAAAAAAGACAACAACAAAGTCGCAATGACTTCCTACAACAAAGTCGCAATGACTGACAGCAACAAAGTCGCAATGACTTCCTACAACAAAGTCGCAATGACTGACAATAACAAAGTCGCAATGACTGACAATAACGAAGTCGCAATGACTGACAGCAACAAAGTCGCAATGACTTACAGCAACGAAGTCGCAATGACTTACAGCAACAAAGTCGCAATGACTTCCTACAACGAAGTCGCAATGACTGACAGCAACAAAGTCGCAATGACTTCCTACAACAAAGTCGCAATGACTGACAATAACAAA
>ERZ869907.91-NODE-91-length-39305-cov-7.577503_pt1 | contig 39305 bp, 61 predicted proteins | sample MGYA00579309_ERZ869907 | MGnify/ENA primary metagenome ERZ869907 (study PRJEB32216, sample SAMN09231814) | wastewater metagenome | place: USA: Maryland | collected 2016-07-30 | study: EMG produced TPA metagenomics assembly of the PRJNA472060 data set (Reclaimed water... | reverse complement strand
GATCTTTCAGCCGACTCAATGATGTTCAAGCTCGTGAGTGATAGTAGTAAGTTGATATTCCCCCATGCGCTTGCGATTTCATTCCTGCACTGCAAAAACGTAAAGACAGCCGACGTCCCTGATACCCGACGTCCTGTTGAAAAGCGACGAGACGAGCGTCGTGGAGTTGACTTCGTAACGTTCAAAACTTTGCAGATTGAACCTATGAAAAAAGTACTCACAACAGAGGGCGGAATTGCGCAGAACGGGCTAAAGAAGGCGCTCCATATCTGCCGCGGTCACTTCTCCCATTACTCAGAAGAAAAGCCTCTATTCGGTAAATACAGCGGACAGTTCTGGATTCCGTCGCACGTGCGCGGTTCCGCCGAATCCGGCAAGGTCGTCAAGGACTACAGCGTCAAAGCCCCAAAGCAGACAGCAGCGTAACGGTCGGATACAGGGGGCGCTGGTCAGAACGCCCCCTGCTGCGCACTCAGGAGGTCAGTCCCGAATGCACAAGCGGACAATACGATTAATTCGGCGGCGGCGCATCAGGAATACGGAGGACATCCCCACGGACACGCCCTACGACCTTGTCAGGAGAACTCCCCACTACCGCCCACGCGACTACGCATTCTGGTTCGCGCTCATCGGCGGCATGGTGGCCGCAGGCGTCTACTTCCTCGTCGATCTAGTCAGGACGGTGCGGTGATGCTACCGGAGCCGTATTACCAGCGCGACGGAATAACCATTTACTGCGCGGATTGTCGTGACGTGTTGCCGCATCTGCCAAAGCCTGACCTGGTTCTTACTGATCCGCCATACGGGATCGGATGGACGCGCGGCATTCATGCCGCGCGGAACAGCATCTCAAATGCCGGGATTGTCAACGACGAAGATGTAACCGTTCGGGATGAAGCACTCGAATATCTGGCGAGTATTCCCGCAATCGTATTCGGTTCGTTCTATGCGCCATTTCCCAAAAACGTTAAGCAGGTACTTGTCTGGAAGAAACCTGACGACAGTGGTGTGGTCGGTTCGACTACCGGATACCGGAGAGATGTTGAGCCTGTCTTTCTCGTTGGTCCGTGGCCGTTTCAGAACGTCAAGTGGAGCGCATTGCTTACATCACGCGGCGCGTTCAGAGGCCACACCGCAGCCGAGACAGGGCACCCACATGCAAAGCCTATTGACTTGGTAAGTCTCCTGATCGAAAGAATCCCGACAGCGCAAAACATCCTCGACCCGTTTATGGGGTCGGGCACCACACTTCGCGCCGCTATCAATCTTGGCCGCAAAGCCATCGGCATTGAGATCGAAGAACGCTACTGCGAAATAGCCGTCAAGCGGTTGCAGCAATCCGTCATGCAGTTCGCGGAGGTGCGGTGATGGTGCGCGTCATACAGCGTCAGTGGGTGGTGCTGGAAGAGCGCGAGGGCGGACTGCCGCCACGGTCACCGGAGGCGGTCGCGGCCATCGAGCGGGTACGCCGGATGCTGAATCCCGAGACGGCGCGACCGGCGACGCCCCCCGCGTGGTCGATCAAGGAGCCGGACTCGCCCGAGTTCCGCACCTGCGAAAAGTGCGGCGCGGCGGTACGCGGAAAGAACCGGTGCAAACCGTGCGCGGCGGAGGCGACCCGCACCGCGCACCTGGAACGCGCACGGGTGAAGCACCTGAAGCCGCGCATCTGTGAGGTGTGCCGCGCCGACATCACCGGATACGGGTCACGGTCCATCCGCTGCCGTGGCTGTCAGGCCATCTACGAGCGGCAGGTGTTGAAGGCGAAGAACGCCAAACGAGACGGGAGGTCGAAACCAGTTGATCCGGACGTGGTGCTCCCGCGACCGTGCAGGCGGTGTAGCGGTCCGATCAAGGGCAAGCGAGCCAACGCGATCATGTGCCGCGCCTGCACGGACGAGGTGGAGCGAATCTACAAAAAGAAGGATACGCAGTTACGGAACGCGAAGCTGAAGCAGCAGCGTGCCGAACGCCGGATGCAGCAGGGGGTGAGCGCGTGACGAGCGGAATCCTGACGGCGACCTATTCCTGTAAACCGGGGACAGCGACACCGGAACTCGCGCTGAAACTGCAATCGGATTTGATTGCGGCGCTCAACGCCATTGCCGATGACATCACTCCGAACGCGGTCACGTTTCGTCCAGTCAGGATGGAATGGATTGACGACGGAAAAGACGAAATCGTTATCCGAGTCCAGAGCGGAGATGCGCCATGAACGAGAAACCGATAACCGTCTACTGGTGGAGCGCGCTCGCGTGCGGGCAGAAGCAACCGATCAAGGTTGCCACGTCGTCACATCTCAACACAGAAAGGAAGTGTGCATGATCGAGGGGGTTGACTATTCAAGAACCGCATCGAGCGATTGGGCGCAACTCGCCGCAACGCTGAAAGCCAACGGTAAGAAGTTCGTCGGGCGGTACGCCGTCAACGATCTTGCGCCGAACGGACGCGGGATCACCGCTGACGAATACGCCGCAATGAAGAATGCGGGTATTCAAACCTATTTGTATTGGGAGTCGTCTGAGGGCTGGATGATGGACGGCTATGCGGCGGGCGCTCAGGCAGCGGTCAACGCGCAGCAGAACATCAACCGGGCCGGGATGCCGCACGATACGCCCGTCTACTTTGCGTGCGACTTCGACGCCGCGCCGTCGCAGCAGTGGGCGATCGACAAATGCCTGGAAGGGGCCGCGTCCGTTCTCGGCTTTGATCGTGTCGGCATCTATGGCGGGTATCACGTGATTCACCGATGCCACGAGAACGGTACGGCGAAATGGTTCTCGCAGACCTCGGCATGGTCGGGCGGGATGCTGCATCCGGCAGCGCACATCTACCAGTACGAATACAACCAGTACTTCGCCGGCACCAACTGCGACCTGAACCGTGCCTACGCGGAGGACTTCGGTCAGGCACGGGATGCGCCGGTGGAACCCGCTGAACCAGCGAAGCCAAAGGCCGCGCCGATCTGGTGGGATCCAGGTGCGGTGGGACCGCAGCGGCGTCCGTCTGACGGACACATGGCGCTCGCCATGCTCGGAGAGGTGACGGCGAAAAAGGATGTCGTGATCCGCGTCACCGCCAACGGCAAAGCGCCCGCCATCGTCACGCTCAGACAGGGCGAGAAGCGCCGGATCGCTGGCACCACACGCGCACCGGACAAGGCGGGGACACGGTGGGTGTTCATTGAAACCGCGCCGAACTCAAACGAGTGGGGACGCGCTCGGTACTCGTCATTCAACGAAAGGTTCCCGGTTTTATGACCAAAGGTGGAATTGGCGTCTGCAACTGCGTGTTAGGTCCGGGGCCGCTCGGGTGTTCTGCATGTGGAGCGCCGCCATCACCGGACTCATGGCGATACCAACAGGCGTGTCCCGCCGTCACAACAACCGGTACAACAATGGTGACGACCAAGGTGTTTAGTCGGAAACCAGCAGGTGACGCCATGAGAGCGGAGGACGTATGAACGACAACGCGCGGATAAGCGGGTCCGCGTGCCGTCCATTGCTGCCAGTCACGCAGTAGGAAGGACACACGATGAACGATGCAACACGACTCAAACTGGAGTCGGCGATTATCTCAGCGGTGCGGGTCTTCTGCTACGCGGCGTTGACAACTATCATGGGTATGATCGGATCGCAGGTGACCGGAGTTGGCGACGTGCCATCCGTTGACCGCTTGCAGGCGATCGGCGTCGCTGCGCTGTGGTCTGGCACCGTGGCGCTCGTCGCGTTCGCGTGGAACATGCTGCGACCGCGCACCGATATTGCCGCAGGGAAGTAGTAGACTACCCACGGCTATCTCGGTTGGTCGCTGTACTTGTTGAGCGCTTGGGGGTGCGAGGCCCCGCCTTCCGGGATAGCCGTACATCGACCACACACTGAGACAGCTCGCACCTGACCTGAGCAACTGCGACAGACGCGCCTCACCGAAGTGAGGCGTTTCTGTGCCCGTCAGGTGACTGCCGTCAGGTGACTGCCATCAGGTGGCGAATCGCAGCGGCGGCGGTTCCTTGCGGGTGATGCTTTCCATGCTCCCAGCGGGATACCGTCGGCGTGTTGACCGCCAAACCGGGGACGATGGAATTGAGCAAGGACGCGAATGCCGCCTGGGACAATCCCAGGCGGCGGCGCAATTCGATGATTGATTCGGGGGTGATGGGTTCGCTCATCGCGCTAGTTCCACTGGTGTAGGATCGTCACATCCTGCGGCTCAAACGTTTCATCAAAGTTCCAGGCTGCGGTCTCAACCTTGACGCCATCGAGGTCGTCATTTGTCTGCCAGTCGTCGTAATGGAGCGGACCACACATCGTGTTATTGCTGGTATCGATCACGTAGGTGTCGCCGGACGGGTACAGGATCGCGAGTTGATAACGCATGACTGATCTCCTTCGTTCGTTGTGGTTATCCGATTGTCAGGTTGATCGCGATGGTCTTGTTAGCGACTGCCATGATCAGGGCTTCTTCGCTGCCGTACAGGTGCGCAATCGATTCGCGGTAGCTGTTCAGAGCGGCGTTGACTTCTTCGATCGCGGTCGCGGCGGCGGCATCGTCTTTGTTCGCTTCGATCATCTGCATCCATCGTTTGCCGGTCATCTCAATCGTCTTTGTCATGTCCGTCTCCTTCGTCGTACCGCTCTTCACTTCAATGACTAGATATTATCACGTGATAATACAGGTGTCAATAGAGTTCATTCGTTTCGGTACCGTTATAGGTTCCACGTTCGCAGTTTTCATCGGCTACTCAGAACCTATAAGATCAGCGTAGGGCTGGTGGTAGCAGATGACGACGCCCGCTTTGCCGCGAAACTCCACGGTTCCGAGTTGTTCCAGCAGCGTTTTGAGCGCGTTATCGGACGCCAGGTTGATCACGTCGCGGACACTGGTCAACTGCTCACGCGCCTGCTTGTACCGTTCCGGGTCCGGTGCGGATGGCAGCGCGGCAATCTGCTCATCGATGACGGACAACTCCGCATCGTGCTTCGCTTTCGTTTCCTTCCACACGTCCAGACTGTCGCCGCCATCCAGCCACAGTTCGCGCGCCCGTGCGTGACGGCGCTCCAGCCGCTCACGTTGCTGTTCCAGCGCCGCCCGACGCTTCGCGGTATCGTCGCCGCCCGCGTTCGCCTCCGCCTTGCTGATGGCTGCGTCCAGATCAACGATGTCCTTCAGATCGGTGACGAGTTGCTTGCGCACCATCGCCTCGATCTTGGCGCGGCTGATGCTGATGTACGGCACACCGCAACGGCGCGGTCCCTGCGCGTGCTGGCAGACGAAGTTGGGAAACTTCTTCGTCTTGCTGCCCACCATCGTCAGGTACATCCGGTGACCGCACGCATGGAACAGGAGGCCTTCGAGCCACGATGTCTCGTTGTGGGGCGTTTTGTTGCGTGTGACGGCCACTCGCGCAAGACGGGCCTGTGCCGCGTCCCACGTTTCCCTGGTCACTATCGGATCGTGCTGACCTATAGCAACGATGACGCGGTGATGCGTGGTCAGTCCCGCGTAAACCGGCCTCCGCAGAATCGACATCACCATATACGTGTGCCAGTATCCGCCACGGCGCGGCACGCCCCGCTGTTCCAGATCGACCGCGATCGTGTACGAGGATTCGCCGGCAATGAAGCGGTCGTAAATCTCCCGGACAATCTCCGCTTCCTCGGGATCGATGACGAGGGGACCGCTGCGGCGCTCGCGCGGATTGCCGTCCTTCCCGATGACCATTTCTGAATGCTTGCGGCGGTACCCGAATGGCGTGTCGCCACCGGTGAACTGTCCCCGGTTCGCCTGCTGTTCGCGCACCGCCGTGATCCGTTCGCTGTGCTGGTCGCTGAAGTATTCCGCCATGATTGATAGCATCTGCCTCGGTACTTTGCCGCCCGGTTCGGTGACGGAAACCACGTCCGTTCCCTTGTCGCGCAGCTCGTCAACCAATATCGAGTGACCGCCAACGGAGCGCGCCAGCCGGTCGTACTTCCACACGATCACCGTCAGGTCAGGCCGTGCGCGGTCCCGGAGTTCCTGGAGTCCGGGGCGGTTCAGTGACCGGCCACTGAAATCGTGGTCGCGGATCGTCGTCTCCAGCGCGAAGCCGTTCTTGTCCGCCCACTCCTTGATCGCATCCTGCTGCTGTTCCAGTGACAGCGACGTGTCCTTCGTCTCACCGGCGCGCACGCTGGATTGACGTATATATCCGATGGCTTGTTTCCGTAGAACGTCTGTGCTAATCTCGTCTCACCTCAGCACGGAAGTGCTCTAGCGCCGAAGCGCCCACCCATCCGGTGTCGTATAAACAGATGACAGCGGATCACTGTTCTCTGTGCTACATTTCGCGCGAAGCGGTATGGTCAGATTCGCTCCTGGAGGCTGCACCCCCATGGACCACATCATGAGCGGAACGTTCGTCGGACGCATCGACGGGCAAGAAGTGAACTCGCATTGGATCGTCCGCATCAGGGATGGCGTTGCCACGTGGGTCATCAACGGTGTGGAAGGCCGGTCAACGAGTGACCCCGAGGCCGTCGCCCGTGCCCGCAGTTTCGTCCGCGCGATGGCTGGCATCGTCGAAACTGAGGTAGAGATCGAGCACCCGTTCAAGGGAACCGATACGCTCCGGAGTGAGCCGGATACGTTCCACGCGGCTGATTAGCGCCGACCGATCAATGTCAACCGGCGCGGGCTCAACGGCGCCGGTCCCCTCCCCAAGTTCCGACTCTGTGATTTCCCCTGCTGCCACCAGTAGCGCCGCGTGTTCCACATGGAGCGCCCTGGCTAACTGACGGCGCACGTCAGCCCCCGGCAGTTTCGTTACCCCTGCCTCAACACGGTTCACCGTTGTCACGGGCACGCCAGAGCGCCGCGCCAGCTCCGCTTGCGTCATCCCGAGTTCGAGTCGTCGCTTTGTGATAAATCCGGCAAGTGTGTTCATTACGGGTTCCACCTTACATCTGTTTATACCTATTGACAACGCATTACCGATTAGGTAACATGTAGTCATACAGATAACGTAATAGCAATTAGGAATACTCCTAGGACGAAAGGGGCAGCATGACGGAACAGCTTATGGAGGACACGCCGGCGCAGGCGACGCACATCCTGACGGTTGGTCTGTTGTTCAAGTTGAAGCGTGAGGCGCGTCGGCGGGACATCTCCGTTTCGGCGCTCGTGCGGCAACTGTTGGGCGAATCGCTGAAAGAGGACACCGATGGATCAGCGAACGATTGACGAGATATGCGTCGCCATCGCGGCGGTGCTCCGTGATCTGGCAGCAGAAAGGAAAGCGGCGTGACAGCACTGGACCGGATGCGAGTGGCGACGCTCGCGTTCACGATGCGCGGATACCTTGACCCGCTCTACCCCACGTCAGAACGCCTTGACCTGTTGCGGTTCGCCCGTCAGGAGCTCACCACGATCGGCGTCAAGGACGTGCACTGGATGACGTACACCGACTGCCTGACCACCGCTGAACTGCTGTGCGGCGAGCGAACGGTGCAGGCCGCGTGATTGCGTCGGGGCGCGTGCTCACGGTTGCGATGACGCTACTGGCTTTGATCGCGCTGCTCACCACCCTTGGCATCGGCGTCCTCGTGCGGTACGTCGCACGGCTTATCACTTCGTAACTACCTGGCGCTCTCAGGTGCGGCGGGGTACTTCGCCCCACTCCTCCCCGAACGAAAACGGACAGGCAGTACAAGGCATCGGACGGACAGTCATCGGATCGATCCTCCCCGGCCAGCCTCCGCACTTCGAGCGCCACCCTCAGAAAGACAGGAGAACGGTATGGACGACATGACAGTATTTCTGTTTGACGAAAACGTTACCCCGTTTGCGCATCCGTATGAACAAGAACTTGTGCGTCACATTCCTGCTGAATTCCAGAAAGGGAACAAGTGGACGGATGCGGCCAATGCCATCTTCTTCAGCGGATCGAAAGTCAGTAACTGGAAATGGAAAACGAAAAACGAGAAAGAGCGCAGTCATCAGTTCAAGTGTTTCCGTGTTCTGTTGAGCAGTTGGAACCTGAAGCACGAGCAGAAACAGGCGTTGTGCGGATGGGCGCTTTCCGAAATGCTGACTTCCCCACCTCAGTAACCACCACCGTCGCGGCGACGGCGCATCGCTCCTAGGTCGATCCGCCCACGCGACAGGACTGACTCGGGCAACCGAGACGGTCCGATCTGGAGATTCAACCTCGTGGTGCGGTCCCCACTTCCCGCGCTGCGCAGAGGCCCGTTGAGTCTCCAGATCAGACCGGAAGTCAAACCGGTTGAGGGCGGTCACGGTGGATGGTCCACCGGGGTACTAGTTCTCTGAATGCACACGGGCACACGGAAGTCCATAACTACTGCTTCGCGGAACCAGGTGCGGAAACGGAGGCGCGTCAACAGGCTACGTAGTGGAACAGATTCCGGGGATGCGGGGCGACTCGCATCCCCCATGCAGCGACACACAAACGCCCCCGGCTGCGGGTGCAACCGAGGGCGGAAGAACGGAACAACCGGAGGATACCGCATGACAGCAACAACGGACCAGCAGGAACAGGTGGACGCGCGGCTGTCCCACGAGGACGCGGTGCACGCGGCGCTGCAATCCATCGCCGATGACGCGGTGTGGCTAACAAAGCACGGTGCATGGCAGGAGTATGGTGACACGGCTTCCGTGCTTCTCGGGCGACTACAGAACCTCACAACCAGCATCGAGGCGTGGCGCGCGCTCGGTGGTCAGACGACGGACGAACGGTTGGACTTCGAGGGACTTTTCTTCGCGAAGGGGACGGGACTGTGAAACCGGGAAGAGAGATTGACGCGGCGATTGACAAGATCGAGAGCGAAATCCGGATGCTGAAGATGCGCGTGGCGGAACTCGCAGACGAAGAACCGGCCACCGTCGCGGCGGAACCTGACGACCTGCATCCGGTGGCGCTCAAACTGGCCGAGGCGTACCGAGATGGAAGGAACCGAGCCGACGTTTCGATGAAAGTGCTGCATTCTACTCGCATGGCATGGTGCGCGCTGACCGGAGTTTCAGAAGGCGCATCAAGTGATTACATTCTCGCGTACGGTCTACCGAAATGATCACCTTCCGCTTGGGCCGCCACCACGACCTGCGGCGCACGACGAACCCGCGCTGCGGTATCGCGTATCCACGGAAGCTGAACACCTGGCGGCGACTACGTGCCTACCTCCCACGGTGGGATAGAACGGGGATAATGTGAGCATCGAGACAGCCATCAAACTGAGAACCGCATCGCAGAAAGCGGCTATGAGCTCGCCGGAACCCTGGGAAACCATTAGTGAACGGCGACGGGACCAGTGGATCAGAATGTCGAAGGCGCTGAACGAATCAGGCGAGCGCATTGTCAGCGTCGCCGAGTTACAGATACAGCGGATGAGCCTGATTGCATTCCGCGATCAGCACGCCGCAACGGTGGTCAACATTCAGATTAACCAGCGTAACGGCGATGTGACAGAGCAACAGATTGACGAGTGGCGTCAGAACGGAATGGACAACTGGAAGCAACGATACCCGAGAGCGGCTGAAATGATCGACCGCATCACGGCGCTCATCGGGGATGACGCAACGTGAGCGCGCAACTGTCGCTCGTACTGGATGAAGGTCGAATGAGTCACGCAAAACCAGGGAACGCCTCTCAGCAATCACGTCGCGGTCAGAAGCGCCACTCTAACGCGCACATGACACCGACACTCGGAACCGGAGTCAGTAAATGCATGGCCTGTGGCGAAGTCTTCAACTCCGTCTCCGCGTTCGACAAGCACCAGAGTATTGCGACCGGCGTGCTGGTGTGCACGCATCCGCTGGACATTACCGACAGGAACGGCAACCCGAAGCCAATGGCGCTGAACGCGCGCGGACTGTGGGTCACCGAACTCCGGGGCGAGGTTGAGTACGACTAATCCGTTATAGGTTATAGAGATGGAACACCAACTCGTGCAAAGCCATAACATTCGCGGTAAAATAAAAGGACCGCGAGTGGTGTCGCGGTCCATGACCAGTCCGTTCGGTCCACGGAGCAAGTCGATGCCTCTAGTTTACTCCACCCATCACAACTTGTCTCCAGATTCAGGCCGGTTCCCTCGCCGGTCAGGAGGTGACGCCGTGCCTGGTACGCGATAGACGGATGCGTGGGGATGGTCCCAACGAATCCACGGTGAAACGAGCAGATGAAAGGGCAACGGCGTTATGAAACTTCCCAAGGTCGCAGACAGTCAGGCCGGATTCGTGATCCCCGATGCCGGGGTCTACAAGATGGAGTTCACCGACTACGACGATCCCGTGCTCTCAACATTCAAGTCCACCAGCGGAAACGATCAGTACCGTATCAAGTGCGTTTTCACCATCCGGGATGAGGATTCCGAATTCGACGGCGTGGAAGTATTTGCCTGGTACGGATGGACGATGCACCCAAAGGGGAAGCTCTATCCGATTGTGAAGGCGCTGCTCGGGCGGGACATTGAAGAGGATGAAGAGCCAGACCTTGACGACATGGTGGGCCGGTTCATCATGGGGACGCTCGACAACGTGACCAAGACAGGATCAGACGGACAGCCACGGACCTACGCCAACCTGATCGCGGCATCCCCGGTACGGAAACCGAAAACGAACAAGGCGAAGCCAGCAGCACCCCCACCCGCGCCAGTTGCGGAAGAGGACGACGGAATTGATTGGGCGGACGAGGACGAGGACGCCGCCTGAATTGGGTACGGGGCAGTCATCGTGACTGCCCCGTAAGGGGTTGCTGTTATGACTGCCAAAACCATGAGCCAGCACGCGCAGTTCCTTGCAGGCAAAGGGTTCGCTATCTTCCCGGTATTCACCATCGATCCTGACGGGGTGTGCAGTTGCCGGAATCCGGCGTGTCACTCTCCCGGAAAGCATCCGATCGGATCACTCGTTCCGCAAGGCGTGCTAAACGCTGAGGCGGACGCAGGAATCATTCGGGAATGGTGGGCCACGTATCCAGACGCCAATATCGGGATTGCGACAGGTGATGTGTCCGGCATCGTTGTACTTGATATTGACGCGAAATCTGGCGGCGAGGACTCCCTGGCGAATCTGGAAGAACGACTCGGTGCCTTGCCGGCAACGTGGTGCGTGCTGACAGGTGGCGGCGGAGCGCACTTCTATTTTCGGATGCCGAACGCGGACATCAGGAATACCGCGGGTGCCATTGGCGCCGGCATCGATGTGCGGGGCAACGGCGGCTATGTCGTTGCCCCGCCATCGTTGCACGCGAGCGGCAACAAGTATCGGTGGGCATCGTCGATGCACCCGAAGAACACGCCGATGGCGGACGTGACCGGGTGGCTGCTCGAACGGATGGCCCCGCGCGGCTTCAAATCGGCTGAGACGAAAGTGCTTCCCAAAAAGATAAAGGAAGGCGAACGGAACGTGTGGCTCGCGTCAGCGGCGGGCACAATGCGCCGTCGTGGGTTCTCGGGTGACGCCATTTACGCGGCAATTGCCATCGAGAACCGGCGACGCTGTGACCCGCCAATGGATGACCGGGAAGTACGGCGGATCGCCAATTCCATTGAACGGTACTCGCCCGAGGCGGTGCTAAGAATCAGCGGATCGGTGGCCTAGATGTCCCACACACAAAAAATGGCCCCCTTTGGAATTCTTCCTGTATTTCCGCCATTTTTGACCATTTCACTGTTTGGCACTCTTTGAATTTCTTTGGCCCCCTTAGGAGGGACAGGCATGGATAACGTTCGTGCGTTTCCGACGCAACCACAACCCGAATTGGTGCCACGCGCACGACTCGTTTCCACCATCGAACCGACCAAAGTCAGGTGGATTTGTACCGGTCGTTTGGCAGAAGGAAAGATCACGGTACTGGACGGTGATCCCGGACTTGGAAAGTCAACGATTGCTCTTGACTGGGTTGCGCGGATCACAACAGGACGACCACTCCCGGGGATGGATGGATGGATGGACGATGCGCCGACCCGTATCCCTCGGGGCGTTGTGTTGCTCTCTGCGGAGGATGGTGAGTCAGACACCATCAGGCCACGGCTCGATGCCGCAGGGGCCGATACACGGCGCGTGGCGATACTCAAAATGGCAGACACCGAAGGGAACGAATTCCTCCCGACACTCGGAAAACATTTGTGGGCTATCGAGCAGCAGATTGAAGCCATGAACGCATCCATGCTGATTGTTGATCCCCTGATGAGTTATTTGGATTCAGAGGTCAACGCCAACAGGGATCAGGACGTACGCCGGGTACTGTCGCCTGTTGCGTCGATGGCAGAGCGGACCGGTTGCGCGGTGGTGGTACTTCGACATTTGAACAAAGCCGCGGGGATGTCGGGACTGTACCGGGGCGGTGGGTCCATCGGGATTATTGGGGCAGCTCGTGTCGGCCTACTGGCACACAAGGACAACACCGACGACACCGGTCAGCGCCGTCTCCTGATGGTTCAGAAGTGCAACATCGGGCCGGAGGCACTGACCCTGGTGTATCGGGTAGCTGGCGTCGATGGATCTGACTCGTCACGAATCGAATGGTTGGGTGAGTCATCGATAACAGCAGCAGCGGTTATGGGGCAACCTGTCGATCAGGTAGACCGGGATGATGCCAGCGATGCGGAACTGTGGTTGCGTGACATGCTCGAAGGTCAATCCATGCAATCAAATGAACTGTACCGGGAAGGGAAGAAGGCCGGGTACTCGGAACGGACACTCAAACGGGCGAAGTCGTCGCTCGGCGTGAAGGCCGTCAAGCAGGGATACGGCAAAGAAGGCGCGTGGTACTGGTCACTCCCTGACGGTGGGGCCGGTTTGCCATCTGCGTCAGGCACGAACCCCACACACAAAGAAGCCCCCGACCCGTTCGATGATGACTAAGAGTGCCAAAGAAGTTCAAAGAGTGCCAAACAGTAAACAGGGAGAAAATGGCGGATTTACGCTAAGAGTTCCGAAGGGTGCCATTTTCTGTGTGGTGGACATCGGAGGGTATACGGACAGTGAAATACCTTCATGCACTTGAGCAGTTGTTACTCCGTCACGACGCAACGCCGAAGGCGCAACGGATGGCGTTACTGCCAACACTGGAAGCGTCCGCGATATGGGCTGAGGCGGAGATGATCGAGTTGGAAGATCGGATGAGCGAGAAGCGGAACTGGCTTGACGCGAACCGGAACGACCCGCGACACGATGCACGCAAGGCGAAATTCATGGGAACCGAAGTGAAACTGCACGCGCAGTACGGGGAGGCATTTGAGCGGTATGGCGACATTGCGGGTGAAAGGGCAGTCAGTCGCTTCGATGAACCATCAGCGGGACACGATCCGGTTGGGGGACAGGCTACTGACAATCTTCGAGAAGTCGCGGCGGGTGGGATACCTGGACAGCCAGATCGACAAGATGATCGAGTGGCTGGACAACAACAAGGATCATCCGAAATGGGGCGTCCGAGAAACGCAACGCTATCGGGCGTCCTCCGAGCGGAACGCACTCGTTAGTGAACTGGTGGAGGACGGGATCGCGTTCGACCGGCAGCGGGTGGAGATGGAGGACTGGGTGATTACCGAGATACAGATGGCGCTCGGCGTGCCGGTGACTGCGGAGACGGCGACGCAGATCGGCGTGATTGCGCGGCGGTGGTGGGGCGACAAGCTGTTTGACGTGCTGTCGCGGTACGGCGCACGGCACTACGAGATGACCGAGGGGGTGAGCGAGTGAAACAGTTTCCGTTTGTTCCGGCGCGCGATCTGGTGCGGTGCAAGGTGGGGAATACGGTGTGGTACGTGCACCGTGGATGGCTGGACGGCAACTGGCCTCGGAAGGTGGGTGACTGGAGATGAGCAAATTGAAAGTCGGCGACAAGGTATTTATCGGGCCGTTTGAGATTCTGCAATTTCGGGACACGAACAGACCGGGGCCACAGGACACTGGAGATTCGATCATCGTCACTCGTGGCAATCACGGTGCACTATCAGCGGACACGAGTCTGACGATTCCTGCAATTGACAACCTGGCGGCGGTGGCGCGGGTGATGGCGGCGCATCCTGACGGATTCATGGCCCTCGGTCGCGTTGTCAGCAATATCGAATCTGACCAGAAAGGCGAGTCGGAAGGCGTTTGGGATTACAACGATGCGGAACTTGGATTCTTGCGTGCGCTCGCGGCGGCGCTGAACGGAGGGACGGAATGACGCGCGACGAGGTGCGGGAACTGATTGTCAAGGCGATTGACGATAGCACGCAACTGATCGACTTCGGAGATTTCACCGTCAGCGAAACGGACTTCGACGCGGCATCCGAGACGGTGCTCGCGGCGTTCGCGGCGCGGGGATTGATCATCGGTGAGCCGGTGACACTGAGAGACGTGTTTCAGCGTGACGCGGAGCATATCGGAATCGGTCAAACTGGGATCGACGACGAAGGCCTCGCGCTCGTGCGGGTCGTCGAATGACTGAGCGCGTCGTCACGATCCCCGGCACTCCTGACGCAGGACTGTCGCCGAATGCGCGGTGTCACTTCCGGGTCAAGGCGAAACTGGTCAAGGACGCGCGGTACCTGGCTCGGATGGCCTGTCTTGAACAACACGGTCAGGTCAAACCGTTACGCGCCCCTGTCATGCTCCACGCGGTCATCGCGTGGGAATCACGGCGCAAGTTCATGGACGTAACCAACGCGATTGCGGCACTGAAAAGTTACGAGGACGGCCTTGTGGACGCGAAACTGATGGGCGATGACCGAGGTGTTACTGGTTGGACGCTGGAACAGTGCCGCGATCCGGAGAAACGAGGATGGACACGCATCACGATCAAAGAGGTGAAGCAGGAGAGCGAACCGCTCCTGATTCGGTCACGCGAAGAACTGATCGAACTGATACCGGAACTTGCTGAATTCGGAGACTTCGCGTGTTTTTCTGCAAACGAGTAACCGTTGACGTGGTACAATGGCAGGAAAGCGCCGGGACGTGCAACCGCCCGACGCTCCCCCTGACTCACGTGTGTCTGTAGCAGCACGGAGGCTGATGAAATGTTACCAGTTTCACCGAATGAACCAAAACAAGAGCGCACACCTGCACAAGAGCGGTGGGAGATGTCGATAACGAAACGTGACGCGATAGGCGCGGCGTTCCAGCGTGCGGAAGAGGTTGGAATTGACGTGCGGGCGCTCGCGGCCACGGTGGCGGAACAAGGCGAAGCGATACGGCACCGAGAGGTCGTTTCGGATAGCACGCTGCGCGAACTGTACGTTTTGAAGCAACGTCTCGCGGCGCTGGAGCGGGGACAGGGGACGCTGAGTCAGTCGGTGCAGTCGCTCGACCGCGATCACGTTGGGCTGAGTGACCGTCTCGCGGCGCTGGAATCGCCGGAAACGTTGCAGCCGTTCACGGTTCGGGTCACCCCGGAGAACGAGATGGTATCGCCGGGGAGCGCCGAGGCCGCGCCGGAGCCGGTGTGCCAGTGCGGTTGTCCGAAGTCAGATCACAATAAATACGGTTGTATGTCAGTGGTTCAAGCCGGACTCACGAAATTCAACTGCGGTTGCCCGGAATACGTTCCAGCCGAGCAGGCGGTCCAGGAGCCGCCCGCGCTGAGTGAACGGGATCGCGATAAAGCTATTGTCGCGCTTTTCGATAACGCGATTCACTGGATGGAAGAGTTTCGGGACTGCGAGAGACGCGGAGCAGATAACCGCGACTTCAACCGCGCGGAAAACAATCTGTTTCCGGCGCTCGACGCCATCCGTGCCTACGGCGGCGACGCGCGGGAGGGCGGCAAGTGAGCATCCGCCAATGGTGGCGCAACCGTCACCGACACTCGTGGATTTATTACGGATTCAATCGTATCTGTAAACGTTGCTCTGAGTGTGGCTACTACCGATGTGAAGACGGTTCCTCGGGAACGTGGAGGAAGTCATGACCGGCGTGGAACTGACTCGGCGCGTCCCGTGCGCCACATGCGGGGGGAGCGGTAAGCGGTACGCCGGATCGATTCCCGGCAAGCTCATTGAGATTGGTTTCTGCCCCGACTGCACGGACGGCACGACGCGCGTGGCGGTTAGCTGCGCGTCGTGCAAGTGGTGGCTGAGTCGGGGAGATGGATTCGGGTATTGCGCACCAGTCGGGACAAATGCGCGAGGCGACTTCGGTTGCGTTGTGTGGACAGCCAAGGAGGGCACGGATGGCCGTTGAAGAGTTTTGCGCAGCGTGTGGACATAGCCAGAAATGGCACAACGACGGGTTGCGCAAATGTAACCACATGGAATCGCTACGACCATACGTTCGGTGTGATTGCGAGTCGTTCGTATCGCCGGAGCCGTCGCGCCGCGCGGCGGTGGACATCGAGGCGGTGATGGCACTGGTTCGGGAGTACGCCATTGCGTGCAAGGCGATTGCAGATGGTTCTGATTACGCTGTCGGAGAAGCGACAAACTATCTCGCCGCCATCCGGGCGATGCTGGAGCCGCACGACGCGGCACGGCTGCGGGAGACGATTGCGAAGGCGGCATATTCGGCATGGTGGGAGCACGAGAAGTCGCCTGACCCGTGGGACAAGGTTGCCGACGCGGTGATCCGCGCGATCGGAGGCGCTCGGTGAGCGATAAAGAACGGACGCCAGCGCAGAAGCACATTGATAACCTGTACGAATTGGGTTTTGACCTTGGAACTCACGCGGTCGCAGTCCTGAACCGTGTTGAGGAGATAGCGTCCACCGTGGCCGCGTTACAGGAAGAACTGAACGACTGGACTCAGTTGGTTCACGCTCGGCTGAATACACACTCGCAGATGATTAGTAAAGCCGGATCCGACTGCGACATCTGCGAAGGACGTGGTTGGAGTATCAACGTCCCGAGCCAAACGATGTATCCGTGTTCGTTGTGCAAGGGGAAAGGGAAAGTGAACATCGCGGCGATCGGAGGCGAACGGTGACAGAGTTGCGGGAACTGATTGCTCTGCGAATGTTCTCCGATGCCGACGCGATTGCCGTTGAACATGGTGACAATCCCATAAGGTGGGAGGATTACCAACATCAGGACTGGTATTACAGACGTGCGGATTCTGCAATCGGGGCAATCGAGGCCAGCGGGCGCGTGACCGTTGACCGCGCACGGTTCGAGCGGTTGCGAATAGCGGCGTACACGTTCAAGGAATGCGGTGGACTGGCGAATCTTCCGCAGACGTACGAGGAAGCGGGACTGCAACCGGGCGACCTGGACCCGTTGCCGTGATCTTGCCGTGGGAGTATCCCGAGTGCGTGGCGTGCGGTACGCCATTTGCTCGACTGCCGACGCAGACGCACCTGACCATGTGCAAGGACTGCCGGCCAAAGAAGCGCAACCCGCCCGTCAGACGCCGCCCGTGACGGTTATATGTTCCGACACGTTGCACCAGTTGACAGATAACCTATAATGCCGCTATGCACTCGGCGGGGACTCGGGTCGCACCGCGTCTCCGCTCACGTTTCCGTCGCCGCTCATATTCAGGATTTAGATGGGGCACGGACGCACGATACGCACAGAAGAAAAAGGGCAGAAGCTACTTGCTAAACTTGCGCAAGGGTATTCTATTACGACTGCCTGTAAGTCTGAGAATATTGGACGCCGAAGTTACTACGAATGGCGAGAAGCTGACCCCGAATTTGCAAAAGCCGCCGACGAAGCAATCGAATGCGGCATTGACCTCCTCGAAGACGAAGCGAACCGCCGCGCCAAAGGGCCGATGGGTTCCGACACTCTTCTGATCTTCCTCCTCAAGTCAAAGCGCCGTGCTGTCTACGGTGACAAGATCGAACACACCGGGGCATTCACCAATACCGTCGAACTCGTTGGCGTTGCGGCGGATGATGTCTGATGGTTGCGACTGCCGTGCGGGAAGAGCGCGATGTTTCGACCGTGCGGTATCACCCTCGGGGCGCGTCATCTGAACTCTTCGGATGCCGTGATCGCGTTGTGGTCGTATCGGGACCGGCTGGCACTGGCAAGACCTACGGGGCGCTCTGGCGTCTCCATGCGTGCGCTCTCAAGTATCCAGGTATGCGGGGCATCATGCTTCGCAAGGTGCAGGAAGACCTCACCGCATCCGCGCTCGTGACCTATCAGGAACGGGTACTCGGTTCGGGCCGATTCGGTGTTCGCACGTATGGCGGATCAAAGATGGTTCCCGCGGCGTTCCAGTATCCCAACGGGTCAATGCTCATGGTTGGCGGACTCGACAAGTCCGAGAAGGTCATGAGCCGCGAATATGACCTCGTCTACGTCAATGAGATGTGGGAACTGACCGAAGAGGATGTGGATAACCTGACGACCCGCATCCGGTGGGGCGTTATGCCCTATCAGCAGGTCTTCGGCGACACCAACCCGCAAGGACCGGGGCATCACCTGTACAAGCGAGTGCAGAACGGAAAAGCGCGGATGCTCTTCTCCGTTCACAAGGACAACCCGGATCTGTGGGACGAATCAAAACAGGAATGGACAGTACGCGGTCAGGCATATCTCGACGGACTGAACGACCTGACCGGATTCCGCCGCGATCGATTGCTTCTTGGATTGTGGACGGCGGCTGAAGGTGTTGTGTACCCCGAGTTCAATCGACAAACACACGTCAAGACGGTCGACTGCGATGGATGGTCAACGATCCTTGGCATGGACGTTGGCACCCGCAACCCGACCGCGCTGCTCACCATCCGTCACGCGGGCGAACGTATCCACCTCGAGCGCGAACATTACCAGCGCGGCATGAGTTCGGACGATATGGTTGACGTTGCGGTTGCGCGGTACTTCGAGACGAAAGCAACCCATATGGTCCTCGACCCGTCGGCGGCGTCCCTCATCGTCTCGTTGCAGCGCCGGGGCGTCAATGTCCGCAAAGGCGTGAATGACATCGTGGTCGGCATCGGGCGCGTATCATCAGCATTGTCAACGTTCACCGTCGATCCGTCCTGTATTGCAACGATCAACGAGTTTGAGTCGTACCAGTATCCAGACGGTCGGCGATCCGGCGTCGATGTTCCGGTCAAAGACAATGACCACGCAATGGATGCGTTGAGGTACGTCGTGATGGACCTCGTGACCGCTCCAACCGATAGTCTGGTGGCAAACTGATGAGCACATTCATTTCACGCTATATGGACAACCTCAAGCGGTCATTCGTCACCGGGCAGGGCGTCAGTCCCTATCAATCGATGGTGAGCTACAGCGCCGGCTCTGACGATTCGTGGTCACCATCCAAGTACGGTGACTACATCGCCACCAGCAGCGACATCTACATCGCGGCGAACTACCGTGCCAAAACGCTGTCATCCGTTCCCCTGCGGCTCTACAAGGGCGTGGGACCGAACCGCAAAGAAGTCGAGAGCGGCACGTTGTACGAAATCTTGCAGAAGGTCAACCCCTACTGGACGGCGCGGCGTCTCTTGCAGATGTCCGAGTTGTCCTTGTGTCTGTGGGGTTCCGCCTTTTGGTTCATGGAGCGGGGCGTCAACGGCCGAGGCGAACCGCGTGAAATCTGGTGGGCACGTCCTGACAAGGTGAAGGTCATCCCGCATCCGACCGATTACATCTCACACTTTGAATACGACAACGGCACCGGGAATCCGATTGTGTTCCGGCGCGAAGAGACGGTATGGCTACGCTATCCGAATCCGGTAGACGAGTACAGCGGACTCTCACCACTTGCCGCCGCGCGGGTTGCTGCCGATACGTCCACCAACGCCATGCGATCCAATTCCATGATGTTCAATAACGGGCTGCAACTCGCCGGATTCGTCTCGCCCAAAGCGGGTGAGCAATGGACGCAAGAGCAGGCCGAACAGATCGAAGATTCGCTCAAGCGCCGATTCCAGGGCGCGAACAAGGCGCATCGGTGGGCCGTGCTGAAACGCGAGACACAGTTCCAACCGCTCTCCATATCTGCGAAGGACGCCGAATACCTCGGGGCGCTGGAATGGTCATTCGAGACCGTGTGCCGCGTCTATGGGCTATCGCCTGACCTGCTTGGCGGCAAGACGACATTCAGCAACAGCGCAGAGGCGCGTCTCGCCCTCTGGGAAGACACAATGAAACCCGAGTGCGGGTTCTTCGCGGACGAACTCACCGAGCAACTGTTGCCGCTTTTCCCCGGTCAGGCGGACGTTGCGGAATTCGACCTTAGCGACGTGAGCGCGTTGAAAGAGGATGCCGACGCAAGGCACGCAAGAGCGCGTGAAGACTTTCATGCGGGATTGCTGACATATGACATGGCGCGTGAGAAGATCGGTGAGGACCCCCTGCCGAATGGCGCAGGCAACGTCATTGGCGTACCGTTCAATATCCTCTGGATCGATCCGCTGAAACTGGTTGAGCAGACCGCCGCATCGGTGTACGTCCGACCAGAAACGGAGATCGCGGTACAGGCAAACGCCGATCCGAACGATCCGAAGAATGTCACCGTGCCAAGCACCGACGCGAAACCAGCAGATACCAAACCAGCAGACCCGTCCACCGATCCGAACGCGCCACGGCGTCTCACTCGAGCAATGGAATTCGGCGGGGCGGATCATCAACGATTGTGGGATGCGCGGGTTGCGAAGGTCGATCCATTTGAGCGTGCATTCGGCAACATGACCGGGCGGCTCATGCGTGACCAGCAGAAGAGCATCAAAGCGAAGCTCAACGCGAAACGAGAGGCCATGCCGGATTATCAGGACATCATCGACGAGCCATTCGACAAGCCGAGATGGGTCAAGCGGTTCCGCGAAGAGTCGCGTCCGCTGATCCGCGAAATGGTCAAGGATGCCGGCGAAACGGTGTACGCCGATATTGCGCTCAAAGGCGCGTTCGATGTCTTCGAGCCGAACGTCGCGCGGTTCATCGAACAGCGGGCGCAACGGTTCGCCGTGCAGGTCAACGAAACCACCTGGGACGCGCTCAGATCGTCTCTCAGCGAAGGATTGCAGGCAGGTGAGTCAATCCCTGACCTTGCGTCCCGCGTTGACGCCGTGATGGGTGAGCGCATCCGGTCAAGCGCCACGACGATTGCACGCACGGAAACGAACGGGGCAACCAACGGCGGGGCCATCATCGCGGCTCAGGATTCCGGCGTGGTGCAAGGCAAGACGTGGGTAGCGGCTCTTGACGAGAGAACCCGCGACACGCACCTCGAAGCGCACGACCAGACGGTCCCGCTTGACGGTGACTTCACGGTTGGCGGCGGCGTTGGTCCGTCGCCCGGTCAGATCGGACTAGCCGAGGAGGACATCAACTGTCGATGCTTCCTGAACTTCGTCCTCGACACGCAGGAGATGCCGAATTGACGTGTATTGTCGGAATCGTAGACAAAGGTGTTGTCCACATGGGCGGCGATAGTGCCGGGGTAAGTGGATACTCCGTGACCGTTCGTCGTGACCCGAAAGTGTTTCAGGTTGGTGATTACTTGATCGGGTACACCTCATCGTTTCGGATGGGGCAATTGCTACGATTCAACCTCAGTGTCGGCGAGCAAGACCCTCGCCATGACGACTTTCAACACATGGCAACCGTATTCATTGACGCAGTTCGCAATGCCCTCAAGTCAGGAGGATACGCGCGGATTGATTCAGGAGCAGAGACGGGCGGTGACTTCCTTGTTGGGTACAAAGGGCGGCTCTACAAGATCGAAGCCGATTTTCAGGTCGGTGAATCAATGGATGATTTTGACTGTGTTGGCTGCGGTGAGGATTACGCGCTCGGATCGCTGTATGCAACCAGATCGCTAACCGCATCAAAGCGAATCACGTTAGCACTTGAAGCCGCTGCGCATTTCTCAGCAGGAGTGAGGGCGCCATTCGTCGTGAAAGAGTTAGCCGCTTGACCATTCCCCGTGCCAGCGATCATCACGGCGCCGGATGCCAGCCGACGGGCAGCGCGAAACCGCTCCCGCCGCCACGTGTGCAGCCTGACGAGCGGATCAACTCCATGCGAGACGCCGAACTCCTGCCGGATGCGAAGTTCCTCGCGTTCTGTATGATTATGGGCATGAAGCACTTTATCTCGCTGGTGTCGAAGCGATGGCCGGAGTTGCGATGATGGCGTGCATTCGGTTGCGCGAAGAGTTCTGGTGGAAGTTGCATTGCTGGGCGCAAGCACGATACTTCGCGTCCGACTTCGACAAAGACGAGTCGCTCTATTCGTGGTATCAACGATCGCTCGCCTATCTGGACGGATTAGGTGACAGTCGCCGGTATCGTGCACAGAACGAGAGAACGCGTCGTCAAGTTCAGGACTGATTGACACATCGTCTCAGTAGGGTATCATTCGACTAAGTAAAGACGGCAGCCAAAAGCCGCTCAGGATGGTCAGGGAGCAACCGCCCCCGGATCACCCGAGCGGCTTTTCCCGTTTAAGGGCCAAAGCCAATGCAGACACACATCCGAGGCTACTGCGAACGCGCAGCCACACCCGCCGAACCGGGCACGCCGATCCGCTTTGTCGCGTCCACCGAGAAAGTCGGACGGGACGGGTTGGTGATCCTCTCCGATAGCTGGCAGCTTGATAACTTTCGGGCGAATCCGATCTTCCTATGGCATCACGATTACTTCGGTGGACGTGGGCCAATTGGGAAAGCCGCTGTCAGCGTTGAAAAGAATCGTCTCGTTGCCGACGTGACATTCGATCAAGGCGATCCGTTTGCCGTCGATGTGGAGCGCAAGTACCGCGAAGGCTTTATGAGCGCGGTGAGCGTCGGATGGGACACGCAGGAGATTGCGCCCGGTCAGGGTGACAGTCCCGCCAAAGTCCTGAGAGCGGAACTACTCGACATCAGCGCGGTCAACGTACCTGGTGATCCCAACGCACTCATGGAACGCCAGAAGCGAGCGCTCGCAGACAGTGCCCGTGAACTCCTTACCCTCGTCGATGATGCCGCTCCCGAGAGCGCGACATGGAACGAAGTCTCATCCGCAATGGTGAGCCTGTTCGGTTCTATCGCGCAACGACCGGAACACGAGCGACAGCGCGAATACCGGCGACTCACCCGCGAGTACGCCCGCCACGGCAAGACCGCACCCGAATGGTTGCCGCTCCACGATCTTGAGGTCCTCGGACCTGACGAGATTAGGGGCCTATTCCTTGAGGGCGAAGCGGACGGTTTCGAGTGGATGCACACCAGCACGCCAGAACAGCGGGCCGGCGCGGTTCTCTCCAAGCGAAACGCCGACGATCTGGCGACCGCCATCAGCCTGATTACGGGCGTGATGGAACGGGCCACCAAAGAGCCGGAGACGCCGGCAGACACCAAGACTGACGACACGCTGGAACGGCTGTACGCCGTGTTCGCAAAAAAGGGATAACCCAATGACACCAGAAGAAATGATCAGTGACATTCAGGCGCGGCTTACCTCGATTGGTGAGCAGGTGACCGAGGATCGTATCAAAAGCATCGTCGGCGATTCGCTCAAAGCGATGACCGAGGACGGCGAGTTCGTTCGCAAGATGCGGTTCGGCTCACCCGCTGAACTCGTTGGCTCCAAGTTCGCACGTCACGGACTGAACGCGGCAGACATCGAATTCCTGTACGACGTGATGCAGTCTCGCCCGGCAATCGGACTCAAGGGACCGAGCGAAGAACTCACCCGTGCATTCAAGGCGATCAGTGACGCGCAGTACATCAGCGAAGACGAGATCAAACGCATCGACGGCAGGGCGCTGGACGATCTGTACCCACGGGTCAGTAAACGCGACTTCAAGAAGCTCGAAGCCGCCTATCGCGCCATGGACACCGCAGAGTCGGGTTACGGCCAGCAGCTCATCGGCGCTCAATATGTGGGTGACCTCTGGGCCGCTGCCCGGAATCAGGCGCGGGTATTCCCATTGATTGACACCATCGAAATGACGGCACCGACCACCTACTACCCGGTGGAAGTCGACTTTCCCGAGATGTTGTTCGTTTCTGAATCGACCGCGAACAACTCGTCTGAGTACACCACGGTCAAGACCGGATCGAACCGCGTCACCCTGACCGCGAAGAAGTTCCTGGTTCACCAAATGTGGAGCGGAGAAATGGAAGAGGATTCCATCATCCCGTTCATTCCCTTCTTGCGTCGCCAGCTTGCCGAGTCGCTTGCGTTCTACACCGACAGTTTGGTGCTGAACGGTGACGACACGAACGCAGCCACCGGCAATATCAACCTTGACGATGCGGACCCGGCAGACACGAAACATTATTTGGCCTTCGACGGAATCCGCCACGCATCCATTGTTGACAACACCAACAACGCGCTTGACGTTGCCGGCGCTATCTCGCTGAACACGTTCCGAACCCTCAAGGGGTACATGGTCGATCAGACGTACTTCCACGACTGGGGACACCCGACGAATCCTGACGACCTCGTGTTCGTGACTGACGTTGAGACTGGCGACCGGGTTGCCACGCTTGACGAAGTGCTGTCGAGCAAGATCGCAAACAATCAGGGTGGACTGCTCACCCTGAACGGTGAAGTGACCCGCGTCCTCGGCCATCCGGTCATCGGCGCGATTGCCCTCCGCAAGACCGAAGCCGACGGCAAACTCAGCACAACCGGATCGAACAACGTCAAGGGTCAGATGGTCGGATTCAACCGGCGCGGCTGCAAGTTCGGCTGGCGTCGAATGATCAAGATCGAGACCGAGCGACTTCCGGCTCGTGACCAGACCCGCATCGTTGCATCCATGCGGGGCGGCTTCGGTCGATTCACCCCGACTGGCGCGGCGTCCGGTATCGAGTGGACATCCGTCGCGTACGACATCACCCTCTAGTAGCGATTCAGGCCGGGGCGGAAACGTCCCGGCTCTGCCCTTGAAAGGGGATAAGCGCAATGCACCTTACACAAGACGCCTCACGAGGCCAAATGGTTGTTTATTCGTTCGGTCAGGACGCACTGGCCGCTAATCAGTCCGACGTGCAACTCCCCGTCTCAATCGGTGAGGCGTCGCAGGCGGTTGACTCCTACGTTGCGCCGTGGAAGGGAGACGTGGTTGGTATCGCCTACACCCTCTCCGCAGCCGGTACCGCAGGCGTCTTCACGATTGGCGCAACCCGGAACGGCACCGAAAACACCAGCACGACACAGACGGTCGGAACTACGACCGAGGGATACAAGAGCGTCGCCCGTGGCGTCATGCCAATTGTCGAAGGCGACAACATCGGCGCGGAAATTACGACTGATGGTTCGTGGGACGGCACAACTGCCGACCTCAGCGTACAGGTGTACGTGCTCTACAGATTGGCAGGTATCTAAATGGCGCAGTTCACCTCACCCGAGCGGATTCAGCCGGGCAATACCAGTTTCCGCAAGCAATACGCCGCGGCAACCACATTGACGGAAGCGGACTCCGGCGCGTTGCTCCGATTCAACACCGCAGCCGGATACACCTACACCCTCCCGTCCGCAGTCGAAGGGATGGAGTTTGAAATCGTGGTCGATACCACGATCACCAGCTCCAATGCGCGGGTTGCCTGTGCAACCGGCGACTTCTTTATCGGGACAGTCCTGCAAGGGCAGCCGACCACCTTCACGCAGACGGCACGAACGGCGAACGGATCGACGCACCTGGCATGGGAAGGCAACGGCACCACGACGGGCGGCATCATCGGCGACCACATGTGGGTCACCGCAATCTCGGACACGCAATGGGAAATCCGTGGATTGAACACCGCAACAGGTAGCACGGCGACTCCGTTCAAGACGAGCTAACCCAATGAAGTACACGGCAACACAAGCCTATCGCTCAGGACTGTACCCCGGTGGATTCGCCGCCGGGGACATCCTCGATCTTGACGAGGCTCTTGCGAGTTCCATCAATCGGGACGCGCCGGGAACGCTGGTCGAGTTCGTTGAAGAGCGCAAACAGGAACCCGCAGAGAACCGCATGGTCACCAAGGCCAGTAACCGGAAGGTTGGTGCCTGATGGCGAATTACTACACCAAAAGCGTCACGATCGCAGATAGCGGTACCGTCTCCGGCGCCGTGCAACTTTGCGACGCCTACAACGACGACGTTGATTCACTCGTTGGCGTCGTGACGGCGGCAGCATTCACGACGGCGGACCTGACCTTCCAGTTCTCACACGACGGCACAACCTACACCGCTGCGAAGAACGCAGCCGGATCGTCCATCACGCTTTCGAGCGTTGCGGCGTCCGAGTGGCGGGCCGTCGATCCGACCGATTTCCTCGGAGCGAAGTACCTCAAGGTCGTGTCGTCAGCGGCTCAGTCCGGTGGCGACACGATCACGCTGGTGATCCGTGGGGTGAGCTAATGGGGCAACTGATTAGCTACACCAGTCCAGTCGGCGTACACCAACTTGCCAGGGTAGAGCCGATTAGCGGAGTTGAGCCGACGTACACCGTCAGCACAGTGACTCAGAACGGCGCGTTCCTGATTCGGTTTCGGCTCGCACGGGCCGCGACGTTTACCAAGATGGGCTATTACGTCGGCGCGGCTGCTGGCAACGTTGACCTCGGGTTGTACACCGGAAATACGGCAGAAGATACGTTCACCCGCATTGCATCAACCGGAACGACCGCAGCCGCCGGAACGAACGCCGTGCAAGAGATTGCATTGACGGCATCAATCACCTTGCAGGCTGGTATTGACTATTGGGCGGCATTCGCCACCGATAGCGCCACGGTCACGCTTGCACGACTGAACTCCGGGCTAACGAATCTCGTTGGAAACGGAAACAAGGTCATCACAAAAGCGACCTCGTTCGTACTTCCAACATCAATTGCAACACCGTCCGCAACCTCGATCACGCCGTATCTGGTGCTGGTGCCCTAATGGCGATCACGAACGGGTACGCAACGCTGGCACAGGTGAAGCTACGGATCGGGCGTACCGATTCGGAAGATGATGCCGCGCTTGAAAACGTGATCGAGTCGGCGTCGCGCCAGATCGACGCGCTCTGCGATCGCCGTTTCTGGTCCGAAACCGCCGCAACCCGTTACTACACCGCGGAGTTCTCCGATCTGCTCTACGTTGACGACATCCAAAGCGTCACAACACTGAGCACGGACAACGACGGGGACCGCACGTATGAAATCAGTTGGAGCGCCACCGATTACGATCTTGAGCCATTCAACGCGGCACTGACCGGCATCGCACAACCCTACACGGCTATCCGTATCACTCCACAAGGGCGCTACGGTTTCCCAACGGGACAGCGCAAGGGCGTCAAGATCGTCGGGAACTTCGGATGGTCGGCGGTTCCGCTCCCGATCACCGAGGCGACGATCATCCAGGCGTCCAGAATCTATCACCGCAAGGATTCCCCATACGGCGTGGCTGGCGTCGGCGACTTCGGAAAGATATCGCTTTTGCCTCGTGTCGATCCCGATGTCAACGCGCTCTGCCTGCCGTTCATGCGTATGTCGATCGGAGCGATTTGAGATGGCGACGTACGCAAAGATGAACGTCTCAATTCGGTTCAAGCGGTTTTGGGTGGCGAAAGCATACGCATACGTCGCGGGATGTTTCGGCGCAACTGATTGTCCTGAATGGGTTATCCGGCTCGCTGGTGGTCAGTTCCGTGTCGAGAACGGCACGTGGAAGGGCTTCTGATGGCTGGCACGTCTCAGGTCAACGTCAAGATCATCGGCATTGAGAACCTTCGGGGCAAGTTGACGCCGGCAATCGCGGGCCGGCCGGTTCGTCGATTCCTGGAGCGCGGAACCATCCTCATCTTCAACACGGCGGTAAGAACAGCACCGGTTGATACAGGCCGACTCAAGGGATCGCACGCGCGAGAGATTGACCCGTCAACGCTTCCATTGTGGGGCAAGACGGGGACGAATCTCGACTACGCGCAGGATGTTCACTTCGGGACACCGCCGCACTACGTTCCACCGTCTGAACTTGATCCGTGGGCGAAACGTAAGGGCATCGACGGTGGCGGGTATGCGGCTTCGTGGGGCATAAGCCAGCACGGAACCAAGGCGCAACCGTGGCTCTATGACTCCGTTGCTAGCAACGAGAACGCAATCAAGGCGTTAGTACCTGTTCTTGCCGCAGAGATTGAACAGGCATACGCCAATGGCTAGTCTTGCCGTCGTCTGCGCCAACATCACGAACGAACTGCGCACGCTGGACGGGCTGTCTGAGGCGCGTGGAACAGCCATTGAGAAAGCTCCCGGCTTTCCGCTCCTGACCGTCTATCCCCGAGTGGGATTCTGGCGACCGGGATCAGCGGCGGGCGGTCGCAGCTCCACCGATAACCCGATGCGATGGGGCACGCACACGATCAACATCGTTGTCCACGTCGCCCGTCGTGACCTTCCATGGGATATCGCGGCGGCGATGCCGTTCGCGGATTCCGTCCCGAATCGACTGATGTACGGCTATCACCGGGATAAGTTCGGCAACTCGATTACCGCGTTGTCAGATCCGAACAACCGGGGAGGGACCGCGCCGTTGACATATGAGTTCGGGCCGTCCGCAGTCGGGGCACAGGATACCGTCGCCTGGACATTCGCGCTCGACGTGACGGTCGAAGAGGAGATTACCTAAATGGCCGAGTCAAGAGAACCCGTTATTGGAACGTGGGCCGGGCAGGAAAAGTATTCGTGTCCATTCTGCGCATTCGACAGTCTGCAACGTGACCGGGTGGCGTTCCACATTGACCAGATTCACCCGCTACCGCCGCCGGTTGAAACTCCGGCGAAACCGACGAAAGGGGCGAAAGCCTAATGGCTCGTACATCTCTCACCAAGACAACCGGAACCAGCGCAAACCCGTCGGCAGCGGTCACCTTGACGATGACGGCGGGGGACGCCAGTAACGGCAATCAGTTCACCTTTACCGGGCGAGACGTCGTGATCCTGCACAACACGGGAGTCTCCACACGGACCTATACGATCACGAGCGTCGCTGATCCCTACGGAAGAACAGGCGATATCACCACCGCGAACATCCTCGCAGCCGCGTACATGGCGATCGGGCCGCTCAGTGTCGATGGATGGCGGCAAACCGATGGCCAGTACTACATCACCGTCTCGCACGCCGACGTCAAGATCGGCGCATACGTTCTGGCATAACCAGATAGAAAGCAAACCAGATGGCAACAGTTGCAGTCAGTTCACATGGAACACTCCTGAAAGCCGGAGACGGCGGCGGGTCCGAGGTATTCACCACGATTGCCGAGGTCAATGACATCTCCTTCGGCGGATTGGCATCCGCAACCGAAGAGGTGACCAGTCACGACTCTGGCGGGTGGCGTGAATACATCGTCACATTGAAGGAGATCGGTGAGGTCACGTTCGACGTGAACTTCAATGCTGGCGCTACCCAAGGCTTTGCGGCCGGAATCTATCTCGATTGGATCAACAAGACGAAACGCAACTTCCAACTCGTCATTCCAACCACCTCAGCAAAGACGGGTTCGTTTGCGGCATTCGTGATCGCATTCCCGTTTGACCTTCCGGTGGAAGGCGTGATTCGGGCGTCGATCACATTGCAGGGCACCGGGGCAATCACCTGGGCATAACGGTATAGGGTGTTTCGGCTCTCTGCTCCCCGCGCCTTTCGAGTGGGGAGCCGGGACGCCACCAGCAGAAAGGCGAACCAATGGCACTCCTGACAAAAGAACAGATTCTTAGAGTCAAGGACATCGAGACGCGCACGGTCAACGTGCCCGAGTGGGGCGGCGACGTGCTGGTACGGTCACTCAGCGCCACCGAACGCGACTACTTCGAGTCAAAGCTCGTCGATCAATCGGGCGGCAAAGTTCGGGCGAATCTCCAGAACATCAAAGCGCGGCTCGCGTCAATGGCCATCGTTGACGAGGAAGGCAATCGCGTATTTTCGGAACAGGAGATTGCCATTCTCGGCACGAAGTCAGCCGCCGCGCTGAATCGAATCAGCGAAGCCATCACCGATATGTCCGGCATCAGTAAGAAGGACATGGACGAACTCGCGGGAAACTCCGAGGCGATGACTTCCGACGTTTCACCTTCCGTCTAGCACTGAACCTCGGGATGCCGAGGGCGGAACTGTTGAGCAGGATGTCATCGCGTGAACTGACCGAATGGATGATTTACGAATCGATCGAACCCTTTCCCGCAGAGCGGAACGACCAGGAATTCGCCATGCTAGCAGCACTCACTGCCAACGCGAACAGGGACGAAAAGAAGCGATCCAAGCCGTTTGAGCTTGTCGACTTCCTGCTGTTCAAGAAGGCAAAAGAGGAAAGCACAGAGGACAAAACCGCACGCTTCGCGGCGATGTTCGGAGTCGATAACTAATGGCAACACTGGCGAAACTGATGGTGCAACTCGGGCTGGACGATCAGTTCAGTTCAAAGATGAATTCGGTGGCTGGCAACCTGACCAAAGTCGGGGCCGGATTGACTGCAGCCGTCACCTTGCCGCTTGCCGCCATTGGTATCGCGTCCGTCAAGATGGCGTCAGATCTGAATGAGAACATCAATAAGGTGAACGTCGTCTTCGGTGAGTCCGCAACCGCCGTGCAGTCGTGGTCAACCACAACCGCAACGAGCCTCGGTATCTCTCGAAACGAAGCACTCCAGGCGACCGGGTCATTCGGCAACCTGCTCACGAACTTTGGTCTGACGCAAGACGCCGCCGCTGGCATGAGTATGGATATCGTAAAACTGGCAGCGGACCTCGGGTCATTCAATAACCTTCCGACCGCGCAGGTGCTTGACGCGATTCGATCCGGGTTGGTTGGAGAATCCGAACCACTTCGGCAACTCGGCATCGACGTGTCCGATGCGACCGTCAAGGCAAAAGCGTTGGCGCTCGGTCTGTGGGACGGTGAGGGCGCATTGTCAGCGTCGGCGCGTGCGACCACGGTTCTGGCATTGGTCACTGAGCAATCAGGGAACGCCTACAACGACTTCGCAGAGACGAGCTCAGGCGCGGCGAACCAGACCAAGATACTCAGGGCGCAACTTGCCGACGCGGGCGCAACGCTCGGGACGCAACTACTTCCTCTGTTGATCTCGTTTACGACCAAACTAAACGAATTGATCGCCGGGTATAACGGGCTTTCGCCGAGACAACAAAAGATCATTGAAGGCATGGCGGTTTTCGCCGCGATCATCGGTCCGCTCGCAATTGCTATCGGTTTCGTCATTACGCATGTGATGGGATTTGCCACGGCGCTCGGACTCATTATCGCGCCGCTGACGTCGGTGATTACTGGCGTGCTTGCCCTTGGTCCGTTGCTCATGCCTATCGTTCTTGGACTTGGGGCGTTGAAAGCCGCAGGTTTTGATCTGAGCGATATGTTCGTCAGTCTCAAGAACACCATTACAGGATTCGTGACGAGTTCAATCAACTTCATCCGCACGTTCGCAACGACCGCTCTGGCAACGTTCACGCTCATCAAGACGGGCGCAACGACCGCATTCACAACGCTGGTATCGAACGCGCTTTCGTCTTTGTCTGACCTTTGGGCGAGCGGAGTTTCGCGGGTCATCTCGATCAAGAATTCATTCGCCGCCGCGTGGGGCGTGATGAAGTCGGAGGCGTCCGACGCATTCACCGGCATGGCGTCCGACCTCATTGGAATCGTCGATGGGCTTGCGGGCGACGTCTACAGCGGCGCATTCAACGCCGGGTACCAGGTAGGGAACGGAATCATCGCCGGAATCGCTGCCATTTGGGATAGCGTAGTCAGTTACGCGGGGTCACTTGCCGATGCGGTTCTCAATCGATTGAAAGGTCCGCTCGGGTTCATGCTAGGGTCACCCTCCAAGGCGACAACCTACATGGGCGAAATGCTCGGCGCCGGTTTGGTCGAAGGCATGGCCGGGTCAGAGCGTAAGGTATCGGCCGCCGCTGGCAGCATGGCCGGATCGACTCTCGCTGGCATGGCAACGAATTACAACGGCGGAATCAGCATCAACGTGTCAGGTGCGGGTGATCCAAACGCGGTAGCGGATCGCGTCTTCGCTCGCTTTGTGCGCGAAATGGCACTCACGACGGGAGGCGTCTGATGCTACCTGACGCATTTCAGGACAGCGGAAACACCGTCAGCCGACGCTTTGATCGGCGTCTTGATCGTCTCGCTGTGAATCCAGTCGCTCGAAGTCTGAGCAACATTATTGACGGAGTAGACGGTGCCGGACGTATCGGTAATTGTGTTGATAGCCCAGACGCCAACGCTATCGCCTGTGACTTTGCCGGCAACCATCCAGACTTTCTCGAAGTCTTTCGACTTGACGGCAGACAACGAGCCAACAAACGCAACGCCATCGTTCAAACCCTGAGCGATCCAAGCGGTCGTCTCTGCGCTCACCGACTCGCAGACGGCGGCGGATTCTTCTGCTTTTCCGCCACATCCGATCAGTGCAAGCATCCCGGCACTGATTCCGCCGAAAGAAAACGCACGTCTCGACATACTCAAGTCAGATCCTTTCAAGTTGATTGGAGGGTATCGCCATCGCATTAGTCACAGTACGCTACGGCAGATATTACACGAGCGCAGAAGCGGACTTCGGAATCATTTCCGCCAATGCATCGCGCTCGGTCGTCTTCGACGCTGCCACCGCCAACATGTGGGTAACAAAATGGGGCGGCGTCTTCGGAAGATACGGCGCGTCAACCCCATCGGTTCGCTTTTCCGCCTACACGACAGACGCATCAAAGAATCCGGTCACCCGCATCGGGTACAGCGCCGTCGTCTCTCCTGCAACGCAGATGGCAGCGGCGGGCGGCGGGGCACATTACACCGGCAACATCTCCGGGTCAGACAACGGGCCAACAAATGACGCCTGTCTCGTCTACTCCGGCAATCGGTACGCCATCGACATCCTGAGCACGAACTATCAACTCGGGCATTCGATGATCGCATCCGGCTCGATCACCGCAGACAATGAACAGTTCTACGACCGGACGGCACCAGGCACCCCGCCACCATCGGCATACGGCGCGTACTCCGCAGCGGTCGAAGGTCACACAACTGTTTATATGGAGGGATACCAGAACGAAGCGCCATCCGCGTGTACGTCGCTGGTACCGTCAGGCACGATCACCGATACCGCGCCAACGTTCACGGCGGTATTCAATGATCTGAACGGAACCTACGGCACAACGTCAGGGCTGGGCGTTGACACCGGGGATCGTGTGTATCAGTACACGATTCAGGTTCGGCGCGTATCGGACGCGGTAAGTTTCTGGAACCAGACCTACACCGCAGGCGGAACAGAGCGCAGTTCTGACAACATCAGCCGGGCCTATGGTGGGACGGCGCTGGTCAGAGGCACCGCCTACGAATGGCGCATCCGATGTTCTGACGAGTTTGCAACGTGGGGATCATGGACTTCCTGGACATCGTTCACCCCGGCGTCGCTCGGATTCGTCACCCTTGACGGCAATCCAACGTCAACCGTTCAGGACAATTCGCCGGACTTCGAGGGGCGATGGAATCACCAGTCCGCAACCGGCATGACGCAGGCAAAGGTTCGGGTGCTCTCGTCAACCGGAACGGTCCTGCAAACATCGTCAGCGTTCGCAAAGGTTGCGGCATCGAGTGCCCTCCCCGGCACGCTCTTTACCTGCACATGGGCGAATACCGCGTTCACCGATCTTGCATGGGGCACGAGTTACCAGTACCAAATTCAGGGATACGACGGGACAAACTGGTCAGACTGGAGTGCCGCCCGCACGTTCAGCACCAACGCCGCGCCATCGATTCCGGTCCTGTCGTCACCATCAACCGGCGCGGTCGTTTCGGCGTATCCGCTCCTGACCTTCACGATGTCCGATACAGATGACACGACGGCAACCGGGCTGACGGGCGTTATCAGGATTACGCAACCATCAACCGCCACCGTCGATGTCACCCCAACCTATAACGTCTCGTCGCTCAAATGGGAATATCAAACCACCATCGTGCAAATCAGTGCCGTTGGTGCGTATTCGTGGAAGGCGACCGGATACGATGGAACGCTGTACTCGGGTGAGGCGTCGGCGCTCGGATCAGCAACGTTCAGCAGTTCAAACACCTTCACCTACGCGACAGGCCCAACCGTTACGGTTTCATCGCCAGCAGATTTGGCGACGGTCGCAACGGCATCCCTGACCGTCTCATGGTCTGTCTCAGGTGGAACGCAGGCAAAGTATCAGGTCATCGTCTACGCGGATGGCGCGTCAACGATTATCTACGATTCGGGACTGATCACGAGTACCGCTGTCTCGCATGTGATTCCGAGCGGATACCTTCGCAACGGGACATCGTATGACATCGTTGTCGCTATCACCGATACAACCCCGCTGGTTGGCTATTCGAGCGTCGTCAATATCACGGTGACCTACACGGCGCCGACGGCGGTCGCCAACTTTCAGGCAACGGCGGTGCCCATCGGCCTTGATCCATTCGATACCGGGATTCGGCTGTCATGGGATCAGACGGCGTACAGCACGCCTGAATTTGTTGAGTACACCATCACGCGATCGGCGGACGGCGGGCCGGATGCCGACGAAATCATCCTGACCCGCATCACGTCGCCGGCAACAGTTGCATTCGTCGATTACACCCCGGCGTCTGGATATGACTACACCTACGGCATCACCGTCAGCACGCTTACCGGCGTTGACACGATTGATTCAACCCCGGTCTATGCAAGCACCTCGGTAACGCTTGAGGGGACGGTTCTCACGCTCGTTGGCAATGCTGGCACGTACCGCTCGTGTCTCCTGAATGTCAGGGAGCGCGGCCACAATCGCAACGTGAGCGAATCAGTGTACCAGTCGCTTTCTGGAAGTAAGCCAACGAGCGTGCGAAGCCGGACGCGCTTCTGGGAGTCCGACTTTGAGGGCGCAATCATCCCGGCTGATGACGCGACCGCGCTCCAGCGGCGTAACGAGCTCGACGATCTGGACGCGCAGAACGGAACAGTCTGTTATCGGGACGGGCGCGGCATCAAACGATTCTGCAAGATCGTCGGGCTTGGACTCGACGACGAAATGCCCGACTTCTATTCCTATCAGTTCAGCCTCAGGGAAGAGAACATGACCGAGGGAGAAACCTAATGGCTAACGTCAACGGCGGGCAGATTACGCTAACCGCTTCGCAATCCATTACGACCGCCGTCACCGGGTCAACCCTGACCGCGATAAGCGCGGCGGATTACGACTACCTGAGCGCGGTTACGTCCGTCAGTCTGGGGACAATTTTCACCTACGGCTCTGGTGGAACCACGGCAAAGGTATGGCTACAGACGTCACTCGACGGCGGCACCACATGGATTGACGTCATCTCGCACGCCTACCTGCTGGCGACCGCATCCAAAGTCAGCACCATTACCGCGAACATCGCGCCGGCGTCTCAGGCGTTCGCACCAACAGACGGATCGCTCACAGACAACACGATCATTCAGGGCGTTCTTGGGGATCGGTGGCGCATCAAATGGACAACGACCGGCACATACGCGGGCGGTACGACGTTCAAGGCCTATATGGTAGCGAGGTTCTAACATGACAAACGCTTACGCGCAGCTTCCCGCTGATGGGTCAGGCCGCAAGGTTGACGCGCTTCAATTGACCGTCGGCGGGAGTCTCGTGCTGCAACAGCGCATGATCGCCCGTCAGCATGAGCGCACACTGACAACCGCCTACTGGTTTCACTCCGGCGCGTTGACCGTTGCCGCTGCGGCTGACAGTGCATTGGTCGGACGTGTCTACGTTGAGAACGATCCCGATTCTTCGGTGTTGCTTGCGGTGACCCGCATCCGATTCAAAAGCCAACTCGGCTCTGCGCTGGCAACGCCAACGTCACCGCGCATCGTCATTCGTTGGTTCACTTTCACCGGAAACACGCCATCAGGATCAGCCATCACGGGAGTGCTGCAAGATTCAACGTTCGCTGCAAAAAACTCCAATTGGGACGTGCGAACGGCATCAACCGGAATGACGATCACCGAGGGTGGCGATATCGCCGGGTTCTATGTGATCGCAGGTGCAACCGCCGTCGGATATACCGCTGCGTCTGTTGACGAGTGGGTACCGGCTGATCCGACGCGGCCAATCATCATTCGCGCCGGTCAGGGGATCATGGTGAAACAGGCCGACGCGGGGACAACCTCAGACACCAGGCGGTTTAGCGTTGATTTCGATATCGAAGAGTGGAGCGTCGCCGTCTAAATGTTGCTCTTATTCTTCATCCACGGCTGGCCGACAGATGCGGAACCGACAGCAATTGTTGACGGCAACGGGTTCACGCTGTCGGTCGATTTGTGGCGGGCCACGATTGACAATGCGCTCGTTGAGGATATCTCAGAGTATCTGGTAGACGGCGCGGTCGATCTGAACCTTGACCGTGACATCAAGTTGGCAGCGTCGTTCGTGCTTCGCAACCCGTCAGTCATCACGCCGTACACCGACTTTCTTGCACCATTTGTGCGAATGGAATTCGATGACGGCGCGGATGATGTGTACCAGCAGGTCGGACTCTACGCGACAAAGGTTGCACCGGGGCGATACACCGTTGAGGATGCCATCGCCACCTTTGAGGGGATGGACCTGACCAGCATCATGGCAACGTCCTACCACACGGACGCGAATAGCATTGCGGCGTCTGCCAACTATGTCAGCGGAACAAACGGCATCAACGAGACAATCAGCGGGGCAGGCATCACCCGCTACAACATCCCGGCAACCACATCCACAACCGCAGCGGCGCAATCATTCAAGGTCGGATCGTCGCGGCTTGATAAGGTCAACACGCTCCTTGATCAGTTGGGGTGGTATCACCTTGCAATGGATCTGGACGGGAAGATCAGTACGCCGGGGGCGCCGCAGAATCTCCTGAGCATGGAACCGTGGCGCGAACTGACAGACGCTGACATGCTCACGCCGCCTGACGTGCAACCGACCGGCATTGAGATTGCAAACGTGGTCCTCGTCATCAACGATGACCCGGCATCCGCGCCACTCTCGTCAACGGCTACGAACAGTGACCCGCAATCGCCAACGTCTACGGTATCCATTGGGCGGTCAATTATGCGCCTGGTGACCGTACAAGGCTCGACAACGCAAGCAGCACTTGACGCGCTGGCGGCTCGCATCCTTGCCGAATCACGCACCTACTACCGCACCTGCAAGGTGACCATTCTTCACGATCCGACGGCACTGGTACCGCATCAAACGGTACGGCTCACTCTGACGGGTGAAATGGAATCACTCTCGGGACTCTGGTGGATTCGTACCGCGTCGATCGGATTCACCCCGGATAAACCGACAGTGCTTGAGTTGAATCAGGTCACGAGTGATCTCGTTGTGGGGACGATCTGATGAGCGTTGAGGCGGGCGTCCGGTCAATCCTGACGGCAATCAGCAGACAGATTCAGGACGTTGCGGCGTTCCGGGCCACGGTGACGGCGGTCGATGGGTCACTCATCACCATTCGGCGCGAAGGGGCGGCAACCGCAAACACCGAAAAGTACGCAAGCTGCACCCGTTTTGTGCTGGCAGTCGGCGACGTCGTGTTGTGCGTTCCGGTTGGCTCAAAGCCGGTCGTGATCGACGTCATTCGCCGTGCATCGGCGGCAACGCCAACCTATACCGCTCAGACCGGGGCCGGCACGACCGCCGTCACCACGAACAGCACAGGACGTGACGATATTGGATTCATCGAACTGGTACCGAATGGCGCTGGTATTGCGTCCGGTATTCAAGTGCTCATTGCGTTTGCGGTCACAAAGCCGAACACGTCGTATCACGTTGACTTGCAACCGTTGACATCAGGATCTCGGGCGGTCGCGGCAAGTGTCGGGCCGACAAGCCGAAACGTCGGAAATTGGTCAGTTACCAGCGACGTCGCGTTGACGGCAGGGACTACCTACCGATGGACGTACCGCATCGAACACTACGCATAACCGCCAACGCCGGGAGGTCAGACCGGCAGGGGCAACGACAGAGCGAACGAGCCCTTGAAAGGCTGAGCCGGAGATGTGGAACAATGGCAACTAATCATCGCAGGACTGTCTGGCGGGACAGCAGCCATCCGATTCTTTTGGCGCGTCTGGAAACAGCCCGGTACGCCGTCACTCATCGCCCGTCTCTGGTCATGGTTGCTGTTGACGGGCGACTGCGAGATGGACAAACAGCAACTCAGGGCGCAACTCGCAGCGCGGGACCGGCTCATTGTTTCGCTACAGGCGGACCTGGACCGAGCCGTTGGGATCGGTTCATCGCACGAGTTGCCCGAAACCGACCACCATCACCCGCCGTCCTCGCAGCAGACCGAACCTTTACGGAGGCGGTCAACCGATACAACAGAGTAAGAGAACATCAGGGACTGCCACCGAAACGCCGTGAGGACTTCGTCGATGTTCTGGGGCGTCCGCCCGCCAACGGAGGGCACGATGCCTGATCTGGACCATCTGAAAACAGCCAAGGCCGTTATTGTCGCGCTGTACGGTGCGCTCTATCTCATCATGGCGGTGTGGCTGATCGTGCGCGGTGCGCAGGAGAACTGGGGCCATCGCGTACCGGGCCGTGTGGTCCTCGGGGTATTCCTCGTCTTCTCGTGTTACCGGGAATGGGACACGACGTACTCACTGATTCGGTACGGGCGTACGTCCGCCGCGACGGTGGCGAATACGGACGTGTGGTCCGTGGTGCCGCTGATGATCGGTGCCGTCTTCGGCATCTGGGCGGCCTACAGGTTCTTCAGGAACACCGTCGGCAGCTCGGAGCGGTGACAGGTTGACGCGCGCCCGAATCCGTTATATGTTCCGCGATGTTGATTCGTTGGCACGGTAACCTATAACGGAACGGAGGCACGATTGCGCGAGATATATAGAAGAGTTGCTGCCGGTAACTTCATTATGCCGCCTGACTTTTCTGAGTTAGTCGGGAAGGAATCTGCCGATAAATGGGCGGATAACGCCCGCAATCGACTAAAAGACGCAGTTTGCTTTGATGTAGATAATGTTAATGAGTATTTCTACGCTATAAACGATCAAGAGTACTGGGAGTGGGAAAGCGATTTTCCTTCTATGGCTCCGCCATTCGAAACATTCTGGATGGAACACGGGGCAGCGACGGGAATAAGAACACCTAAGGGATTTCGGGAATTCGACCGTGACCTGTACGCAGGGGCAGTCGGCGTACTGTTCACTGGAATGACGTACCAAGAAGCAGGAGAGAAAGTCTGGGGGAACCTCCCCGAAAAAAGCCAACTTCTAGCGCAGGGCTGGGTTCTCACATCGCAACTTTTCGTTTTAGTAAAAGGGACAGGCGTCGTGATGATACCGTGCGCCTATGTGTTCAACATAGATCAGTTCGGTAAGCCATTTAAATATCCAATGATTGCATCTCCGTTTTCAGCCGACTCAATGATGTTCAAGCTCGAGATCGGAAGAGCGTCGTGTA
>ERZ869907.90-NODE-90-length-39349-cov-21.552527_pt1 | contig 39349 bp, 63 predicted proteins | sample MGYA00579309_ERZ869907 | MGnify/ENA primary metagenome ERZ869907 (study PRJEB32216, sample SAMN09231814) | wastewater metagenome | place: USA: Maryland | collected 2016-07-30 | study: EMG produced TPA metagenomics assembly of the PRJNA472060 data set (Reclaimed... | reverse complement strand
GGACAGGGACAGGGACAGGGACAGGGACAGGGACAGGGACAGGGACAGGGACAGGAATTAAAAGCAGCAGCAGCACACGAGGCTGACGCCGCTGCCGTGGAAAACGGCGAGGAATACCTTGCCAGAATCGCGGCCAACCAGCCAACCGACAACCGCCGCATGGTCGTGATGGCCGACGGCTGGCAACCCTGTGAAAAATTCGAAGACCAGGCCCGCATGTCCGGCATCGACCCTGAGCTACTGACCAGCGACGCACTGGCCAAGTTCCGGATTTTCTACGACGGTCATGAACGGCTGGCCAACCGCTGGAATCTCGCCCTGATCGACTGGCTGAAACGCGAACGCCCTGCCAACGTGGCTGACATCCGGGCGGCGAAACCAAAGCCGGTCGAGAAGAAAACCGAGTACTGGAAGCCAGACCCGAAACGCATGATGACCCCTGACGAACTGGCCGTGCTGCACGCCGGGAGGGCATTGCTCAAATGATCACCGCCAAACTGGAGTCCCCGTCAGCCGAACAACTTGTGCTGGCCAGCATCATCGAAACCAACGGGCTGCATGACGACATTGGCGGGTTGCTCGGCGCTGATGATTTCACCGTCCCCGAATATCGCGCCGTCTGGGGCGCAATCACTGACCTGAAAAACCTGCGCCGGTCGTTTGATCTGGTGCAGGTCGCCGGGTACATGCTTGACCGCGGACTGGACGACGCTGAGGCCATCATCAGCGGCATCGTCAAGGGCGGTCACGCTGGCCGCACAGCGGCCATCAGCAATGCAAAGCGCCTGCGGGAATACACCGTCCTGCGCAACCTGATCGATGCTTCCAGCCGCATCACGGATCTGGTGGAGGCTCACGGCGGGCGCAACGTCAACGAACTGCTGAGCGAGGCCGACGGCATCCTGTCTGGCGTCATCAGCGGCAACCTGGGCAACGACCTGCCCCTGATCGACGGCGTCACCCTGATGCGTCAGGTGTTTGACGACGCCACCCGCGCAGCCAGCAACCCCGGCATCAGCGGCATCAGCACCGGCCTGCCATCGCTGGATGACAAGATCGACGGGCTGCAGCCGGCCAACATGATCGTCATTGCCGCGCCTCCCAGCATGGGCAAGACCACGTTTGCGATGTCGCTGGTGCAACACGCCATGCGCCACACGAAATATCCGGTGGTGGTATTCAGCATGGAAATGCCCGCCATCGACATCGGGCGGCGGATGGTATCGGCGGAATCGCGGGTCCACTACGCGGCCATCAAACGCGGTTCGATGACCACGGACGAGGCCGGATGGATGGCAACCGCCTCTGTGCGCCTGCAAACCAAGAACCTGATTGTTTGCGATGCCTCCGGCCTGACACCTGCCCGGATGCGTGGCGTCCTGCGCCGGATTGTGCGTGAGCATGGCGGCGTCAGTATGGCGGTCGTGGATTACATCCAACTCATGGACGCGAACAAGGCCAACCCCAACAACCGCAATCTGGAGCTGACCGGCATCAGCCGCGACATCAAGCGCATGGCGATGGATTTCAACATGCCATTCATCGCCATCAGCCAGTTGACCAAGGACGTGGAGAAGGCCAAGCGCAAGCCAACGAACGGCGATCTGCGCGAGTCCGGAGCCATCGCCCAGGATGCCGACCTGATCATGATGGTTCACCGTCAGGAGAAATACGACGACGAGCTGCAGCAGGAAAACATCGGCAAGGCCGAAATCATCATCACAAAAAATCGCAACGGAGCCTGCGGGTCTGTCCCGGTCGGCTATGACGGCCCGACGTTCCGATTCCACGAAGTGCGAGGCGACCATGGTTACTGTTGAGCGCGACGGAAATTACCTGCTGTTCAGGCGTGACGGGGTTGAGTTTTACGACTCGATGATTCCAGCTCCGGCAGATGTCGGCTGGCTGATGCGCCACCTGAGCGACAAGACGTGGTTTGCGGATGTCCGGGCGGAGACGTTCCAGCTCATCCTGGACGCGCAGGAGATGGCCGCATGACCTCCGAAGCCCTAATCAACCACCTCAACAACGGCGCCAACTGCTGCTACGCCCCAAACGACCGCTACTGCGAGTGGGGACGCCAGCTCTGGATCGACGACAAGGTGCAGGCGGTGCTGGACGAGTCGAGTTTGGATGATCGTCGGTACCTGCTGAAGCAGATGGAGCGAAACATGCCGCAGTGGCTGGATGAGATTAAGCGCCGTGTGGCGGAACGATTTGAACAGAACCGGAGGAAGGCGGCATGAGCGAAGAACACAACATCATCAGCGTGAGCGGCGGGAAAGACAGCACGGCACTCCTGCTGCTGGCTATAGAGCGCGGAACAGAAAACATGCAGGCCGTTTTTGCAGATACCGGTAATGAGCATCAGCAGACTTACGACTACGTGCAATACCTGAGCGAAAGCGTGTTTCCGATACGCCGGGTAGTTGCGGATTTCTCGCACCGGATCGCCGCGAAAAGGGAGTATGTGCTGACGAAATGGGCAGAAAAAGGAGTTGCTCTGGCAGATATAGACCGCGCTTCCGCCGCCCTTATTCCAACCGGAAATCCGTTCCTAGACTTATGCATCTGGAAGGGTCGTTTCCCATCAAGCCAAGCCGCGTTTTGCAGCGAAGAGCTGAAGCGCAACCCTATCATCCATCAGGTTCAAAACCCGTTGCTTGATGCCGGCGACGATGTTGTGTCGTGGCAAGGCGTTCGCCGGGATGAGTCTCTGCGCCGGTCAACTCTGCCAGAACGCGAATTAAAATCACGCTGCGACGAAACTGGTGTCGAACTGTGGAACTACCGGCCAATACTGGACTGTGGGCGATGTTTTTGCCATGCACGACAAGCACGGCGTGAAGAAAAATCCGCTGTATTCGCAGGGCATGGGCCGAGTTGGATGCATGCCTTGCATCAACTGCCGCAAGGATGAGTTGCTGGAAATCAGCAAGCGTTTTCCTGAAGCGATAGACAGGATCAGGCGGTGGGAGGATGCGGTTAAGGCGGCATCCAAACGCAACGGGGCAACATTCTTTTCGGCGCCATCCAGCGACAACGAATGGGCGGCACAGCAAACGATTGATAAGCGGGTCGAGTGGGCGAAGACGAGCAGAGGGGGGGCGCAGTACGACATGCTGCGCATGGACAGCGATGGACAGGCATGCACCTCAATCTACGGTCTTTGTGAGTAATCAGCATGAGCGAAGAAAAATACCCCCACTATTTCCGCAGCGTCGCGCATCTGGAGAAGATCGACGTTTACCGGGTGATCGACCTGTTTGGCGTGACTGATCCCTGCCTGCAACACGCGCTGAAAAAAATTATGGCGGCTGGCAAGCGCGGCGCAAAAGACCCGGCAAAGGACATCAGCGAGGCGATTGATTCGCTAAATCGAAAGTTGGAGATGATGACCGAGGATGCGCAATCTGAGCATATCGGGGCGCAATCATGACCAAATCCACGCCAACAACGACCGGGAAGGCCACTTCCAGCGCCGTTCGTGTGTCAGGTAGTGCGAAGGTACGGGCGAACAAACACATGGCCGTTAAACGCGAATATAACGGCATGACGTTCGATAGCGGGCGTGAGTTGAAGCGGTGGCAGGAATTGGAGTTGATGCAGAAGGCTGGCGTGATTACCTGCCTGCGCCGTCAAGTTGCGTTTGTGCTGGCCGAATCAGTCACGCTGCCGGACGAAAACGGGAATCAGCGCAAGAAGCCGGACATCCGATACGTGGCTGATTTTGTGTACTGTGATTCCGGCATCAGCCGGGACATCGTCGAAGATGCGAAATCGCCACACCTGCGCAAAAATCCAGTATTCCGACTCAAAATTCATTTGATGAAATTGCGCTATGGGATTGATGTGAGGCTAGTATGAAAAAACCACTCCAACACCAACCATTCGCCGCGTTCCGTGTCACCCCGTCCGGCATTGAAGGCTCGATACGTCACGAAAACGGATGCGCCCGGTATTGCACGAAGCCGCACAACTGGAAAGTTTCAGCCGTCATCCGGTACGAAGATGGCGACTTGATACGGGAGGATGTGGTCAAGTTCGAGGCAAAGAAGGCGATGCCGACCGATTTCACGGCGGACATGTACAAACACCTGAACGACCGCATTGCAGGGCGGAAATGGTATTTTGCGAGGGTGACATGTCGGCCAGTGCTGAACTGATGCAGCCGGAATTGTTCGGCCAGGATGAGCCGCCATGTCCGGGCTATGACGTTTGCCCTGTAAAACTTTGCGGCTGCCGGTGGTTAGGGCTTGGCACTCCGTTCGCCAGCGATGTAAAAAAAGGAACTATTTATGCCGATAGTGCTTTACATGGGAATGATGATGCCCTATTATTAACTCATCGGGAGGCAATAACGCAGACCGGAATGAAATAGGTGAACATCATGGAAGCCATCAAAAACGCAGCAATCAGCGCCAAGATTCTGGAACAACTTGCCGCTGGCAAGAGCTTGCCGCAAGCCATTGACGCAGTGCTTGGCGAAGGAACTCACGCCAAGTTGGCCGGTGAAGTTTACGACGCGCTTCGCAAGTGAGCGCCAAGCGCAACTGGCTCAGGCTGTACCGCTGGGCCAGGGCGTCACGAACAATAAACCCAAACCTACAGGCGGATATGCTGAGCGGATTGATTAAGCCAGCGCCTTGCCTGATTGAAATGCTAGACAGGATGAACATCATGAACAAATACAGCGTCCGCATCAGCTACAACAACAACGGCAGCGCAGACGAAAGCCATCACGTCGTCTACTCAAAAACACGCAGCAACGCCATCAGCCAAGCGCGCAAGGAGTTCAAGACAGCGCGCCGCGAGTACATGAAAATTAAGATCGGCAAGATTAGCGCGGTTGAGGTGATTTGTGGTTAATCTTCCAGAGTCAGGCTACACCCCCGCCAACCTTCGCGCCCTGCTGAAACATGCAGGGCTGACACAACAGGCAACTGGCGAACTGCTGGCCGTTGACATGCGCACTGTCCGGAAATGGTGCGCGCCGCTGGATTCCGATCATGCGGACATGCCGCACTATCGGTGGTTGCAACTTCTGAAGGCTGTGGCTACACTCTGAATATCCACTTCCCGGTCAAGGCCGGGTTTTTTATTCAGAGGCCAACATGATTTCATCGCGTGACCTCAACGACCTGCATCCCGCCGTCAAGCGTCGCGCACTGGCCATGATTTCCGCCTGCGATGCTGACGGAATCACCCTGCTAATCACTAGCACCTACCGCGACAATGCCAGTCAGGACAAACTCTACGCACAAGGGCGGGGCGGTGCTGTCGGCCCCGTCGTGACCAACGCCAAGGGCGGGCAGAGCTGGCATAACTGGCGTCTGGCGTTTGATATTGTGCCGATTGTTCACGGCAAACCTTGCTGGACTACGACCGGCGACGCTGGCCGACTCTGGCGCAAAATAGGCGACATCGGCAAATCTTGCGGGCTGGAATGGGCAGGAGACTGGAAACGGTTCCCGGAGTTCCCGCATTTTCAATACACGGGCGGCCTGACATTGGCTGAACTGCAATCCGGAAAGACACTCCGAGGTGACGCATGAGCGCATCCACAACCCGCATCAAGAGCAAGCTGAAGCGGCAATCCACATGGTCTGGCATCGGTCTGGTGGCGCTGGCACTGACGCCAGTATTCCCGGCCTATGCCGCCTACCTGTCAGCTCTTGCCGGTGTATCCGCCGGGCTGAAGCTGATCCTGGCCGAAGACAACACCAAGGACGCAGGCAATGCTGGACAGAACTGAGCATGTCCAACACGTAGCGGAGGTGGGGGCGGTGACAGCCAAGGTTACGCCGCCGATCGTAGTATCCGGCATGGTAGTGGCCGGGCATCCCATCCAGGACTGGTTGATTGTGCTCACCATCATCTACACGGTCATCCAGATTGTGCTGCTGCTGCCGAAATTGCGGCAGATGTGGGGGAAGCGATGAGTTGTAACCGAGAGTTGGCAACTGAGGCAATTAGAAGGCTTGCAAGCGGTACGCCGTTGGTTGTTGCTTGTCGTGATCTCAATATTCCTCGATCAACTTTCTACCACTTCATCAGTAATGAGTCCGACTTGTTGGACATGCTTGCGCGCGCACGCGAGGAATACGCAGAATCAATAGTGTGTGAGATGCGCGAAATAGCCGAAACCGTTGAGGATGTTCACCGGGCAAAACTGCTGTGCGACAACATCAAATGGGAAGCGTCTCGGTTGGCCCCGAAGAAATATGGAGACCGAACCGCACTCGATGTCTCCGGTGATCTGAACATCAGCAATATGTCGGATGACGAACTTAATGCAAAACTCGCTGACTTCCTCGCAAAAACGGGAGCTGCTGGCCCTGCTTGAAGAGAAGGCCCGCCGCGAATCCCGCCGAAAGCTTTACACCATGTTTCCTGATGATGGCCCATGTGCGCGCCATCTGTACGCCAAGCATCTGGAGTTTTTCCGTGCTGGAGCCAAGTACCGCGAACGGGCATTCGTTGCCGGAAACAGAGTTGGAAAAACTGAGGCTGGCGCGTTTGAATGCGCCCTGCACCTGACCGGCCAGTATCCTGACTGGTGGACTGGCCGACGGTACGAGAAGCCAATACGGCTATGGGCGGCAGGAAAGACCAACGAAACAACCCGCGACATCATCCAGGAGAAGCTGCTTGGTGTTGTTGCGTTTAATGCTGGCCGCAAGGGATTCAGTGGCACCGGCATGATTCCGGGCGATGCCATCGGCGGCGCTACGTGGAAGGCTGGCGTTTCAGACCTTGCCGACACAATCAAGGTCAAGCATGTCTCGGGCGGATGGTCGATGCTCGGGCTGAAGTCTTATCAACAGGGCCGTGGCTCGTTTGAGGGTACGGCGCAGCATGTCATCTGGCTTGACGAGGAGCCGCCCATGGACGTTTACGGCGAGTGCATCATCCGTACCGCTACGACTCGCGGCCTTGTGATGCTGACCTTCACCCCGCTTGAGGGTTTGTCAGATACGGTTATGTCATTCCTGCCCACTGAATACCGGATAGACAAACATGCCTGAGATCAGTCCATCGAAATACACGGTATTCGCAGGATGGGATGATGTCCCTCACCTAGACACCGACACCAAGCGCGAACTGCTGGCATCCACCCCGCCACACTTGCGCGACGCACGAAGCAAGGGTATTCCGTCACTAGGCTCCGGCGCTATCTACCCAGTTCCGGAATCAGAAATCACCTGCGACCCGTTCCAGATTCCCGACCACTGGCCCCGCGCCTATGGCATGGACGTAGGCTGGAACCGTACCGCCAACGCATGGGGCGCATGGGATAGGACAACGGACACCATCTATTTGTTTTCTGAGCATTACAAAGGGCAGGCTGAGCCGTCGATTCATGCCGCTGCCATCAAAGCGCGTGGCGCATGGATACCCGGCGTTATCGACCCGGCAGCGCGAGGCAGGGCGCAGACAGACGGCGAATCCCTGCTGGACACCTACAAAGACCTGGGGCTGCTGATACGCAAGGCGGACAACTCCCGTGAGGCCGGAATCTATGCGGTATGGGAGCGGTTAAGCACCGGCAGGCTGAAGGTATTCAAGACCATGCAAAACTGGCTGGCCGAATATCGCATCTACCGGCGCGATGAAAAGGGGCATATCATCAAGGAAAATGATCATATCATGGACGCCACCCGCTATTTAGTGATGAGCGGGATTGCTATATCATGCACAAAACCGAGCGATGAAGATGATGAGTACTATCACAACGATTCCGGCAGGTCAGGCGTGGGTGGCTACTGATGATTGATGAATACGACGACACCGAGTCGGAATCCAGGCCTGACGCCATCGCCCGCATCCAAGAGTTGATGGATTCCGGCAATATCGCGATGGATATGGATGCTGAAGAACTGGCCCGCATCGGTCAGCGCGTTGTTGATGAGTACGAAAACGACCTGAACAGCATGGAATCCTGGCTTGTCGGCTATCGCAAAGGGCTGGAGTTGTCAAAGCTGACCATCGGCGAAAAGAATACCCCATGGCCAGGAGCTGCCAACGTCAAATACCCGCTGATTGCCAATGCCGCCATGAAGTTCAGCGCCCGCGCCTACCCCGAGATCGTGCGCAATGGCGAGGTGGTTTCCTTCCGCACCGTCGGCAAGGACGAGCAGGACGAGAAGCACCAGCGCGGCAAACGTGTCGCCCAGTACATGAATTGGCAACTGATGGTGCAGATGCAGGACTGGGACACCGACATGGATAAGATGCTGACCATGCTTCCCGTTGTCGGCCAGATGTTCAAAAAGACCTATTTCGATCCGCTGCTGCAACAGAATGTGTCCGAGCTGGTTCTCGGCGATAAGCTGGTTGTGAATCAACAGGCCAAATCGTGGGACAAGGCGCGACGCAAGACGCACACGTTTGAGATGTACGAGAATGACATCATCGAGCGTCAGCGAATGGAAATCTACCGTGACTGCGACCTGCGCGACGAATCAAACGAGGAAGCGCCGGACGACAGTATTTTTGAGATACTGGAGCAGCACCGATTCCTGGATCTCGACGACGACGGATATGAAGAGCCGTATATCGTCACCGTTGAGAAGTCTTCCTCGAAAGTCCTGCGCATTGTCCCGCGCTATACCGATGAATCGGTGCAGATTGACCAAGAAAAGAGCCGGGTCGTGCGCATCACGCCGGACGAGTACTTCACGCCCTATGGGTTTCTGCCATCGTTCGATGGTTCGCTGCATTGCGTCGGCTATGGCCACCTGCTGTATCCGCTGAACGAGTGCATCAACACGCTTATCAACCAACTGATGGACGCCGGTACGCTGGCCAACATGCAAGGCGGTTTCATCGGCAAGGGCTTGCGGTTGCGCGGTGGGCCGATGCGGTTCCAGCCGGGCGAATGGAAGCCGGTTGATGCAGCCGGTGAAGAACTCCAGCGAAACATCGTCCCCATTCCGACCAAAGAAGCCAGTCCGACATTGTTCAACATGCTAGGGATGCTGATTGAATCCGCGAATGACCTCGCATCGGTGAAGGATGTTATGTCCGGCGACATGCCGGCGAACACGCCAGCGACAACCGTTCTGGCCATGATTGAGCAGGGGCAGAAGTCGTTCAATGCCATCTACAAGCGCATATGGCGCAGCCTAACCGAAGAACTCCGCAAGCTGTTCAAACTGGATGGCTTGTATCTCGACCCGCAAGAATACATCAACATCATAGACGACCCGCAAGCTGACCCGCATGCCGACTTCAGCATGGACGGGCGCGACATCATACCTGTGGCCGACCCTGCCGTCAGTTCCAACGCGCAACGCATGGCGCAATCACAAGCGGCGATGTCGGTATCTGGTCGACCCGGCGTGAACGAGGCGCTACTAACCAATGACTACCTGAAGTCCATCGGCCACAGCAAGGCGGACATGATTGCCCCGTATGACCAGCAGGAACAAGAACAGGCTAAGGCGCAGGCGATGCAACAGGCGCAACAGCAACAGGAAATGCAGCAGTCCGTCATCCAGGCTCAGGCGCAGAAAGAGTTGTTCGACTCGCACATGAAGGAGCGCGAGATGGCGCTGAAGGAAGCCGATCTTGACCTGAAGCGCGAAAAACAGGAGTCGGACGACGAATTGAACGAGGCGCGCATCAAGCAAATCATTGTTGATACCATCCAGAAAGTTTTGCAAACCGCTCCGGGATTGCTACTCCAGGCAGCGCAGATGTTACCAACAGTAGCAGAAGCCAGCGAGGAAAGAGACGATGATCAACCAGAACAGCCCGAGTTTGACTACGGAGCAATGGGAGGCATGGAAACGCCACCCGGTAACGGAATTGGTGATGGCGCAGTTGACGGAGCATCGCAACCAGCAGGAGTCGATAATGAAGGAACAGGCGCTTTCAGCTTTCCTGAATCCGCATACGACGCTTCAGGACTCAGCCCTGAAGATATCGAGCAAGTCGGCTTACCTTCAGGGGCTGACGGCGCTGATTGAGCTGGATTACGACGGGGTGGCCAATGAGCAATAACTCAGGCATCACGCCGGTTGAATACAAGTGCCTTGTCCTGCCCGAGAAGGTCGAGGAAAAGACGCAGGGCGGTATCTTGCTGTCTGCCAAGTTGCAGGAACAAGACCAGCTGTCCGAAACGCGCTGTACCCTGATTGCGTTGGGCGGCATGGCGTTTGAAGACTGGAAAGACGGTCAACTGCCCAAGGCTGGCGACCGCGTCATGATTGCGAAATACAGCGGCATCTTGTGCCGTGGAAACGACGGTGAGGAATACCGCGTTATCAACGACAAGGACATCATAGCCATCATCAACACCGAGGTTAAGCCATGACCTACTACATTGAAGGCCAACTGCAAGGCGACTTGCCGCCGGACGATACCGAACACGCCGACCCCGTTGAAGCATCCGACACGCAGGACGATGCGCCGCAGATAAGTTACGAGGAGAAGCGCGCCCGTGCTATGGGCTGGCGTCCGAAAGAGGAGTTTAAGGGCGACCCGGATAAGTGGGTTGATGCCGCGCAGTTTGCCGACAACGCCGACAAGTCGCTGCCGCTGGCTAAGGCCGAGGCCCGTCGCGCACTGGAGCGGGCTGACCGGCTTGAGGCCGAACTCCGCAAACAACAAGAGGACATCAAGCGCTTCGCAGCCTTTCACGCCAAGGTCGAGGAAGATTCCTACAACCGCGCCCGTGAACAGTTGCGCCGTGAGTTGATTGAGGCGCGCCATTCGTTTGACGCTGACAAGGAATTGCAGGTGGAAGACCAACTGCGCGCCCTGGACTACGAACAACGCACCCGCTCCACTCCGCAACAGCGCGAGCCTGAACAACCGCAAGCGCCGCAGGTTGACCCCGAGGTGTCGCACTGGCTGGAAGATGCCGGGAAAACATGGGGCAAGAACCCTCGCGCCGTGCAAATGTCGCAAATGGTGGCGGAAGAAATGCGCAAAAACGGAGAGGGTGCAACCGGGATTGCATTTCTTGAAAAAGTCAAGCACGCTATGCGCAAGGAGTTCCCGCAGTTTTTTGAAGGCATGACGAACGAGCGGCGCAGTAACCCGCCAGCCGTTGCGTCAGGCACAGGAACTGCCCCGCGTGCGAAGGGTAAAACATTTGCCGACCTGCCTGCTGATGCAAAGCAAGCATGTCGGGATTTCCTCAAGCGCGGATTCATCAAAGATGAAGCGCAGTACGTCAAAGAATACTTCGGGAGTTAAGCCATGAGTCGTGAGCAACGTGATGTAACCCGTGCCGATGCAGGCCGGAAAGAGCGCCTGCCATTGGGCATCAAGCGCAGTAAGATGGCCGTCAAAGACAAAGAGGATGGCTATGTTTACCGCTGGATCAATGACAGCGTGGGGCGCATCACTGATGCGCAAAACGGCGGTTATGAGTTCGTTGCCAGTGCCGTAGTCGGCGAGGGTGACATCGCAAACCGGAATCAGTCCGTCGGTAGTGACCGGGTGAGCCGCATTGTCGGAAAAGACGACAACGGAAACCCCACCACCGCCTACCTGATGCGAATCAAGCAAGAGTGGTACAAAGAGGATCAGGCCAACAAGCAAAAAGGCCTGGATGATCTCGACGCTGCCCTCAAACGCGGACAGGCCAAACCTGTCGATAATGGCTACATCCCGGCGCAAGGCATCAATATCGGTGCGCGTGCTGGCTAACCTTTTAGAGGCCTATCATGGCAAATGCTGATACCCCGTTCGGGTTTAAGCCCGTACAACACCGCAACGGCGCGCCCTACAATGGCGCTGCTCGTCGCTACTCTGTCGCCGCTGGCGATGGTACCGCCATCTATATCGGCGACCCCGTCAAGTTGGCTGGAACTTCCCAGACCATTGACGGTCAGGTCTATGCCGATGTCGTGCAAGGCACTACCACTGCCGCTGTAGTCGGTGTCGTGGTCGGTGTCGTGGCTGATACCCGCGACTCCCTGACCTACCGCGCCGCGAATACCCAGCGCGTTCTGCTGGTGGCAGACGACCCTGCTCTGCTGTTTGAGATTCAGGAAGTGTCCGGCGGAACCGCTCTGGCTGCGAACGACATCGGCCTGAATGCCGCTTTCGTTGTCGGCTCTGGCAGCGCCGTCACCGGCCTGTCTGGCGTCGAGCTGAACAACAGTGGCGAAGCAACGACCAACACGCTGGACGTGCAGATCATGGGCCTTGTGTCTCGCCCTGACAATGCCGGCGGCGAACATGCCAAGTGGCTTGTGCGCCTGAACAACCATCAGTACAACAACCAAGTGGCGGGGGTGTAACATGAGCGTTATCTCGACTGGTACTCACCCGAAGGCACTCTGGCCCGGCGTCAAGGCGTTTTTCGGTGCGCAGTACGACAAACATGCCGCCGAGCATCTGGACTTGTTCGATACCGACACTAGCGACAAGGCGTATGAAGAGGATGTCTTGGTGACTGGCTTTGGTTTGGCTCCGTTCAAAGATCAAGGCAATGCCACGATGTTTGACACCGAGACCCAAGGCTTTACCAAGCGCTACACTCACGCCGCCGTTTCCCTCGGTTACATCGTCACGCACGAAGAGCTGAAGGACAATCTGTACAAGGACAAGGCATTCAAGCGCGCCGCTCAACTGGCGTTCTCGATGTACACGACCAAGCAGACCATCGCTGCCAACGTGTACAACCGCGCCTTCAACTCCAGCTACATCGGTGGTGATGCCGTTGAACTGCTGAGCGCCTCGCACCCGACCCGCTCCGGCCTGCAATCGAACATCATTGCAACCGCCGCTGACCTGTCGGAAGCTGCCATTGAGGATTTGGTTATCCAAATCATGCAAGCCAAGAACGACCGTGGCCTGCAAATCAATCTGATGCCGGAATCCCTGATTGTCGCGCCCGGCAACTATTTCGAGGCAAACCGCATCCTGCAATCGGTTCAGCAGTCCGGCACCGCGAACAACGATGCCAACATCCTGCGCGCCAATGGGGTTATCCCGAAAGGCGTGAAGGTGAACCACTTCCTGACCGATGCCGATGCATGGTTCATCCGCACCAACTGCCCGAACGGACTGATGCACTACATCCGTGAAGCAATGGAGCTGAGCCAGGATAACGACTTTGACACCAAGAATGCCAAGGCTGCGGCCTATGAGCGGTATTCGTTTGGATGGTCGGATTGGCGGTCGCTGTATGGCAGCGCCGGAGCGTGACCCTGAAGTGCCGGTAAAGTCCGGCGAATGGCGGGTAGCAATGCCCGCCCTTTTTGGAGTACCTGAATCATGATGTCGAATTATCCCGGCGGTTTCGCCAATGGCGTCAGCATCCGTGACGTCCCGATTATCAACACGCATCCCGGCAAAGTGTACTGGCTGTCCAACGCGACCACTTTGCAAGTCCGTCAGCGCGGCGGCTCCGATGGCAACAAAGGAACCTACGATTCCCCGTTCAGCACGCTGGCCTATGCCGTGACTCAGTGCGTGGCCAATCGCGGCGACGTGATCATGGTCAAGCCCGGCCATACCGAAACCATCAGCAGCGCAACGGCTTTGACGCTGAGCGTTGCCGGTGTTGCTATCATTGGACTCGGCATTGGCTCCAATCGCCCGACGTTCACGCTGGCCACTGCCGCCACTGCCACTATCAACGTGACAGCGGCCAATGTCGCAATCAAGAACTGTATTTTCACGGCGAACTATGCCGACATCGTGAGCTTCTTCACGATTACGACCGCCAAGAATTTCACGCTTGAAGGCAATCTGTTCAAGGCAACCGCCACCAACATGAACAGCCTGTACGTTGTTGACACCAATGCAACCAGCAATGACTGTGACGGCCTGTCAATTATCGGCAACAAGTGGATCGAGCCTGACACCGCTACGCTGTCGATGGTCAAGATGGACGGCACGAACGACAATGTCACCATCAGCGGCAACTTGCTGACCCTTGGCGTGAACAACAACAAGGCGTCTCTGGCCGCAATCGCTACCGGCAAGATTTTGACCAGCGCCAACATCTCCGGCAACCGCGTCTATCGGCTCAACGCCGACACCTCAACCGGCGCTATTCTGGTGACGACTGACGGATCCACCAACACCGGCTTGATTTTCGACAACTACGTGCAACACGCTGACGTAGCCGCCGAAATCCTGGTGACGGCATCCGCTGGCTTTGGCGTGTTCCAGAACTTCGCTTCCGGCGTGGCTGGCGCATCCGGGTACTTGCTGCCTGCTGCTGATAGTTGATGACGAGGGCGCGCCATGAACAACCGTTTCCGGATGGGCGAGCATAAGGTAATCTGCGACCGAACCGGGTTTGCAATTTACTCCAGTGATGCGCGCAAAGAATGGAACGGGTTGCTGGTGCGCTCCAAGTCATTTGAGGAACGGCATCCGCAGGACTTTGTTCGGGGAATCCCCGATCATCAGTCCGTGCGTGATGCCCGTCCGCCTCAACCCGTGGTATTCTTGACGGACAACGAAGTCACCCCCGATTCTCTCTGAGGCTGAACGATGGCAACCTCCGGCATAACGTCATTTAGCATCAGCCGTGACACGATCATCCGCGAGGCTCTGGCCATCTGCGGCGTTATCGACGAGACTGAAACGCCATCCGCTGAGATGACCTCTCGCGGCACAATTTCCCTCAATCTGTTTGCAAAGTCCCTGATGGCTCAAGGCTATCACCTGTGGGGATTGCAAGAGTGCTACCTGTTTTTGGCTGATGGGCAAGCGTCCTACAGCATCTCCGCAACTGGCGACCGCTGCGCAACCGTGGCCGACACAGTCGCCACCACCTTGACCGCTGACGCTGCACTCGGAGCCACCACGCTGTCACTGGCCAGCACAGGCATGGCCACATCAGACGCCATCGGCATTGTGCTGGACGACAACAGCATCCAGTGGACGACCATCGCCACCATTCCCGGCACGACATCTGTCACCATCCCGGCTACCGGGCTGACTGGCGCGGCATCATCCGGAAATGCCGTCTACGCCTACACGACCAAGATTGCTCGCCCACTCCGGGTAACATCGGCTGGCGTCATTGCAAACGGCATTGAAACGCCGCTGTCCATGATGGCGCGGACTGAGTATTTCGACCTGCCTGACAAGTCCAGCGAGGGACGACCTAGTCAGTATTTCTACGACCCGCAGCTATCTGCCGGGAAGCTCTACGTCTGGCCTACCGCATCCGATGGCACACTGCGCCTCCGAATGACCGTTGAGCGCCCGCTTGAGGATTTCGTTTATACCGCCGACGAGCCTGATTTCCCGATTGAGTGGGGCGACGCGCTGACATACGGGCTGGCTGCACGGCTTGGGCCGAAGTACGGCGTCAGCTTTCAGCGCATCGCAGGCATCAAGGCGCTGGCTGATGAATATCTGGATACCGCGAAGAACTTTGACCGCGACATGGCCAGCACGTTCATGACTCCGGGGTGGCAGTAATGCCTGAAATCAACCTGATGCCAGCCGCCACGCCTTCACGGTCGAAGGCGGCATCGGCGCAGTCGCTGCTGAATCTGTACCCTGAAGCCAACCCCGGCGGCGGACTGACGCTGTACGGCACTCCCGGCCTGACATCGGCATGGGCTACGTTGACCGGTACCGTTGTGCGCGGGATGCATCTGGCAGGATCGTTTATCTATGTGGTTTGCGGCGCGAATGTGTACCGCATCAACTCCGCAGGCGTGACGTTCCTACTCGGCACTATCACGCCGGGTACTAGCCTCGTCAGCATGGCAAACAATGGCATCCAGGTGATGTTGCTGAACGGAACATCCAGCGGCTACATCATCACGATGGCCACCGGGGCGCTGACGACCATCACGGATACCGACTTTCCGGGCGGCGACGATGTATCGTTCATTGACGGGTTTTTCGTGTTTCGCGAACCTAATTCTGGCCGGTTCTGGAAGACAGCAGCCTACGATGGCGCAACCATTTCCGGGTTCGACTTTGCAACCGCTGAAGGCAATCCAGATAACATCGTCGGCCTGATTGCTGACCATGGCGAGGTGTGGGCGGCAGGTGAGCGCACGATAGAGGTATTCCAGAACACGGGCGCATCTGATTTCCCGTTCTCCCGCATTGCCGGTGCTGTCATTGAGACAGGATGCGCGTCAGGCAAGACACTAAAGCGGGTTGATAACTCCGTGTTCTGGCTAGGCCAGGATGAGCGCGGCCATGGCGTTGTCTGGCGCGCTGCCGGTTACACACCGCAACGGGTCAGCACGCACGAGGTCGAGTTCAACATCAGCAACTACGCCAGCCTGTCGGATGCGTTTGCGTGGATTTATCAGCAGGACGGACATCTTTTCTACGCGCTGACATTCCCAACGGACGACGTGACGTGGTGCTATGATGTTGCCACCGACAAATGGCATCGCCGCGGATATTTCGAGGCATCGACCGCATCAATTACCCGGCACCGGGCGAACTGCCATGTATTTTTCGCTGGCAAGCATCTCGTCGGCGATTACGCATCCGGGGCGATTTACGAACTGGACGCCGACACATACACCGATAACGGCGCGCCGCTGATACGCGAACTGGTCAGCCAGCACATCCCGAGCGCAACAGGCCGCGTGTTCTATCGCGAGTTTGAGTTGCGCATGGAAACCGGCGTAGGGCTGCTATCCGGGCAGGGTTCATTGCCAGAGGTCATCATCAGCACATCGAACGACCACGGCAGGACATGGGGCAATGAGCGGACTGTCAGCATGGGCGCGATGGGCGACTATCAGGCCCGCGTCCGTCTGATGAACATGGGCAGCACGTTGACCGCCAAGTCATTCAGGGTGCGCATCAGTGACCCCGTGAAAGTCGCCATTGTCGGCTGCCGTGTTGAGGTGGGCGAATGAGTTCGCAGGTTATCGGCCCGCCTCCGAAGTCGCTACTTGTCGACCGTGAATTATACCTGTGGCTGTCTCGCGTCTATGCTGTGCTGAATGGTCAGGACAGCAGCTATGAATTGTCCGGTGATGCGATAAGTAACACATCGACAAGCAACGCGGACGGCGCTGAACTGGCGAAATCCGTGCAGGGCGCTGAATTGATGCAGTTGCGCGCACAGGTCGGCGAGATGCAAAAGCGAATTGACCAACTGTCGCTGATGATTGCGCAGCGCCAAGCCGTCATCCCAGACACCATTCCCGCGCCTATGCTGAGCATGGGCGAGATTAACAAACGAATCGACGAGGCTCTATTATGGCAGTCACCCTGAAACAATTTACGCCAGCGCAGTATCTGACGGGTTCGGCGGCAACCTACTACACCGCCACCAACTGCACGGCGCGGGTGGATAACTGCACGCTCACCAACACCGACACGACTGCAATTGCCGTCACGGTGTACATCATCGCGTCAGGCGGCACGGCATCAGCGGATGAAACCATCATCTCCGCAAAATCACTTAGCGCTGGCGAGTGCTACACCTGCCCGGAGTTGGTCGGCAAAACAATCCCGTCCGGCTCGTTTGTGCAGGCGTTTGCAGGCACTACAAACAAAGTCGTAATCCACATGTCAGGCATTGAGGTGACGTAATGTACGGCGCATCCCCGATAACACGAGAGCATCTAATCGAGCTGTACCGGCAGACTCTTGGCCTTGGGGAGAGCGCCGCAACAATGGCATCGGGCGCAGTTGCTGAGCCGGTGGCCGGTCTGTTCGGCGCTTATGAGGCCATGCGTGGCGGATCTGCTGCCGGTGCGCGTGATGCTGTGCGGGAGGGCATGACCTACGCGCCACGCACTCAAGCCGGTCAGGGGCAATTGGAGCAACTCGGGAGGCTGGCACAATCCGCCGTCAATTCCGCTCCGGTGCGCACATGGCAGCGGGGCGTTGATTATGCGGGGCGCACATCTCCAGCAGCTGGCGCTACGCTGCAAACGGTTCCTACGGCGTTAGGCGCGCTTACCGGGTACAAGCCAGCCATGCAGACGGGACAGGCGGTTTCTCGGGCATTGGCGCAGGCACAACGGGTGGCAATGGAAAATGCCATGCAGCCGAGGGTGTTGCATCCGCAGCGTGGAGTTTTTGCTGGAATCAATGCAAAGACGGCTGACCTTGACCAACTCGCAAACGCAAGGAAGATGCTCACTGACGGAGTCCCTGCCAGCGAAGTTCTGGCGAAAACCGGGTGGACAATCGGAGCCGATGGCCGGTGGCGGTTCGAGATTGACGATTCGGCGTCATACATGCGCGGCAAGAAATCATTTTTGGGATCGCCTGTCAGGTCTGATGCAAGCATGGGCGATTTGGCAGGGAGCGGCGTTGATATGCAGGATGTGTTACAGCACCAAGCCCTGTTCGACGCCTATCCTGAACTAAAAAACACACAGGTTTCGGCGGGGCGGTTTTCCGACAGGGGCGGTGATTACTCTCCTGGCGATGGCTCAATCAGGATTGCGGATAACCTGAGCGGCGACAATGCGCGGTCTGTGATGCTGCATGAGATTCAGCACGCCATTCAAAACAAAGAGGGGTTTCAGGGCGGCGGGTCATGGCAGGACGCATTTACTGATCCTCGCATGAGGCCAACAGCCACAAAGGAATCTCTTGCTGCAGCGAACAAACTGCTTAGGGAAAAGTTAGATGAGATAAGTAGACCATCAACAATAGAGGACTTTGCGCGAAACCAATGGGGTTCTGACAGGATCACTCCTGAGATTGAAGCAAGTTATGCGGATTACGTTAGCGACGTAAAAAGGGCATCAGCATCACCATCAATCAAGATTGCGGCCCAAAAATCCGCAGCAGATGAGTGGTATAAGCGACTCATGGGCGAAACAGAGGCGCGAAACGTGCAGGCTCGCATGAACATGGGACGTGAAGACAGGATGCGGACTCCGCCAATCAAGACGGAAGACCGCGCCCGCAATTTGCAGATACGGATAAATGACTAGCCGCGCCGACCTCATCGCCGCCGCATGGTCTGCCTCATCCTGGCAGTTCCCATCCGGATACACGGCGGATGATTTCACGGCAGCGGTTGCTGATTGGGAGTTCTGGCCTGTCGTTGTGGGCGGTGAGTTGGCCGGGGCGCTCATAGTCAAGGATTGCGAGATGCACGCATGCATCAAGCCGGAATATTTCAAGCGGTGGGCGACTCCCGGCCTGTATCGGAAAGTAATGCGCCACTATCGGAAATGTGGCAGGATAACGACTATGGTTCGTACAGCACACGATGCAGGCCATGAGTTCGTTAAACGATTCGGTTTTGTTGTCTACGGCGTCAATGACGGCGTAATTCTGTACGAGTTGAGGTAGATATGGGCATTAAGACGGCATTGGTTGCTGGCGGATTGATAGGCGGAGGCTCTGCGCTGTCTGCCAGAGGTCAGCGCAAGGCGGCAAAGTCCGCAACCGAGGCGCAAATCGCTGCTGCTGCCTCGGAAATGGCGCTGCAAAAGCAGATGTACGACCAATCCCGGCAGGACATGCAGCCATGGATGCAGGCTGGCCAAGGCGGGTTGTCGGCACTGATGAAGCTGGCCGGGTTTACGCCAACGACCACGCGACAGCAAACCGGCACAAACACCGTAGCTGGCCCGATAACTCCGTTTGATGGCACGGGGTCTCTGTTCGCAAATGCAGCCCGACGTGTCCGCGAGCAAAATACCACCATAGAGCAGCCTGTATACGAGGATGTAACGGCATGGAACCAGACCGGAAGCCCGACCTCTGCATTGCAACTTGACCCCGGCTATCAATTCCGCTTGGGCGAGGGCATGAACTCGCTGGAAAACAGCGCGGCGGCTCGTGGCGGATTGCTGTCTGGTAACTTCCTGAAAAACTCGCAACGGTTCGGCCAGGATTACGCATCGAACGAATACCAAAACGCATTTAACCGGCTGGCGGCGCTGTCCGGTGTCGGTCAAACTCAGGCCGGAAATATCGCCAGTATCGGCAGCAACTACGCGAATCAGGCCGGTCAGGGGATGCAGCGTATTGGCGACGCTCGGGCGTCTGGGTATGCCGCCAGAGCCAATGCCAACACCGGGCTAATCAACAACCTGACAGGACTCGGCAGCATGGCCATGATGGGCGCGTTTGGTGGCGGTGGCGGCGGATTCGGCGGCTTCGGAATGGGGAACTGAAATGGCTTACGACATCAACGCAGCACTCAGTCCGTTTGACGCACTCGGCGCAATCTCCAGCGGTCAGCAGGCAATGCAGGGATTCCAGACGCTCCGCAATAACGCGCAAACCATGCGCAGTCGTGCGGCTATGGCCCGTGCGCTGCAAGGCGACCGCAATGCAATGGCCGACATCCAAGACCCGGAGATGCTGGCTAAGTTGCAGGAACACTTCCGGCAGCAAGGCATCCGCGAAGGAATCAAGGGGTTTTACAACACGCTTGACCAAGACCGAATTGGCGTCAATAACCTCGCAACGCTGGCCAGTGCCAAACCGAAGGGTTTTGACCTTGCCGGGGCCACGCAATACGCACTGAGTCAGGGTGCGTTTGAAGAGGCCAAGCCGCTGTTGGAGTTGGCGAAATTGTCAGCGCCTGAAGTAGCGAAATGGATTGGCAACCCCTACGAGGCAATTGATGCAGGCGGAAATCCCGCGCTTATCGGAATGACTACGGCAGGGCCGCAGCCGATACCGGGATACACTCCGCGCTCTGAAAAGCCGATGGTTTCAAGTGGCCGCATTGTGAGGTACGGCCCCGGAAATGATCCTATTGTTGAAAACCTGCCAATGACTCCGGCTGAGCAGGCAGCAGCAAGCACCGCCCAGCGTCGGGCCGATCTTGAGGAGCAGCGAGTTGAGAATGAGCGGTTGCGCGCACTGCAAACACCGGGTATGACGCCATATCAGGAGTGGATTGTCGCTGAGTCCGCGAAAAGGGAGCGGCAGTCCATGGCCAAGGAATACAAATCCCTCGACATAATGGATGCGACTCTTGCCGCATACAAAAAAGAGCTGTCGTCGGCTACTCGCGGCGAGATGATTAACCCATGGTCTGAAAAAGGCCAGCGACTAGCATCCCTGGCAACACAGATGCAGATGGCGTATAAGACGGCTGCTGAGTTGGGCGCAATAACAGGCCCAGACTGGGCTATCATCAACCGCATTATATCCACGCCAACATCGGCGCTGTCTGCCGCAAAAGGCCCGCAGGCGTTCTTGAATCAACTCGACGAGGTTGCAAGGCTGTCAAAGCGTGACAGGGCGCTTATCGACAAAAAGTATGGTGCATCAGACCAAGAACAACCAGCAAAGCCAGCCAGAAACCCCGCAAAGGCAGCCAACTGGCTGAAGTCGCGCAACATCAAGACGCAATCGCAGTTCAATGACGCAGTTATTGAGCTTAAAAAAAGAGGCTGGACTGATGACGAAATCAGGGCGGCATCGGAGGGTATGTAATGGCTCGTTTTGATGTCGAAACCGCGCTTGCCAATGCTCCGCAGCAAGTAGCCACAAGTTCGCGCCTTGATGTGTCAAAAGCTCTTGGCGCTGAAAAACAACGCTATCGTGGCGGATACAAGCCGAAAAGCGATGAGGCTCAGGGATTCATGTCTGCCATGCAAGGCCCGACATTTGGGTTTCTGGATGAGGCTGTGGGTGGTCTGTCGGCGCTTGGCAAGACTCCGCAAGGCACTGACGCCATGGCGCAGCAGTACCTCGATGCCCGCGATGCGGTGCGCGCCAATGTCGAGGATTACGAGGACAAATACGAAACGCTGGCAGCAATTACGCGGCTTGCCGCATCGGCACCTACAGCCGTCCTGTTGCCTCAATTCAAGCTCGCCAGTCTGGCCGCATCGCCGACATCGTCAAAGGCCGCTGTCATGGGCGCAAACATGCTCCGCTCAGGGCTGACGGCTGGCACATACGGGGCGGTAAATGCTGCCGGAAATTCAAGGAAAGAGGACGGTATGGGGATGCTTGGTGACATCGCGCTTGGCGGCTTATCATCTGCGGCCATGGGCGGAATATTGCCGCCTGTCGCGTCCGTGATTGGTGGCGGTGTTCGACGGATTGCTACATCTCCGCTGAATCCCATGCGCGACAAGGCGGCGCTGTCGTTTGCTGAGCGCAAGGTTGCGGAAGCGCTGATTCGAGACCTGCCGACTGATGCCAATGTGACGAATCCGACGGCGCGCAGCCTTGCCTATCAGAAGTGGCTTGGTAGTGGCGGGCGCATTGCTGATGTTGGCGATGATGCAAGCCGGAGTCTGTTAGATGTAACCGCTACGCTACCGGGTCGTGCACAACGCTCCGTAACAAAGGCCATTGAGGAGCGCATGGCAACGCGAGGCGGGCAGATGGTCGCCGCTGCTGACAAGGCGCTCGGCACCGGTGGCGCTGAATTGCGCGGCTCCCTGCAAGCCATGGACGCCGCCCGAGAAACGGCGGCAGCGCCGCTGTATAGCCAACTGCGCGGCATGGATATTCCTGTCACGCAGTCGCTGTCCGGTGCGCTGGCCGCTGCTGATGATCTCGGTGCGCTGGCATTGGGGCGAAGGAGTGCTATTGCCAATCAATCGCAGTTCACGCTGAATGGCCCGCCTCCGGTTGGTTCGCGGGTTAGCATGTCAGACCTAGACTACTCAAAGCGCGGGCTGGATTCGCTGATTGAAAAAGAGATTGATGCAGCGACCGGTAAAATATCATCGCTTGGCCTCGACTACATGCGGCTTCGGACGGCGCTGGTGAATGAGCTTGATGGGGCAACCATTGACCCGGCAACCGGTCAATCCATTTATGCGGCAGCACGGGCGGCATGGGCTGGCCCGTCTCGGTCAATGGAGCTTGCCAATCTTGGGCGCAACATCTTCAGCAAGGACAAGAACTGGCTAATCCGTGACGCCATTGAGGGCGCGACCACGTCAGAATTGGCCGCAATGCGCCTCGGCATTGTTCAGGCAGTGAAGGAAAAGGCAGGCACTCAATCCGGGCAAACATGGCTCATCAACAACTGGAAGAATCCCGCGCACCGTGACGCCATCAAGCTGGCGTTTGGGAGCGACTCACGGGCGTTCCTGTCGTCGCTCCAAAAGTTCGGCAAGATGAAGAAGCTGGAGCAGGTCGGCGGCAATTCCGCCACGTTCCAGCGAGAGGCTGCTGCAGAGGATTTGGGAATGGAGCCGGTGCAGGATTTGGCGAAGGCAATGGCGGCAGCAAAAACCGGGAATCTGGCCGGAATCACCGATTACATCGGGAAGATGGCAAACCACCTTAATGTGCCGGAGCCTGTGCGCAATCAAATCGCCAAGATCATGCTGATGCGCGGCCCTGAAGCACGGGCGCAATTGATTAAGATGGGGGCCATGCTGGAGCAACTGAACAGGCAGCAAGCCGCACAAGCACAAGCAGCCGGGCGGTTTGTCGGGCGTATAAATCCATGGCTAATGCCGGAGGGTCAGTAATGGCTTTTAACCTGATGCCCATGCCGAAACAGGCATTTCACGCGGTAGATGCAAGCGGGCGGTATGTCCCGATTGTCGGCGGCAAGGTCTACACGTATCAAGCCGGGACAACCACGCCAAAGGCCACGTACACCGATTCTACGGGCGGAACAGCGCAGGCCAACCCGGTTGTACTGGATGCGCGCGGCGAGGCGTCTGTGTGGCTTGCTGACGGCCTGTATAAGATTGTCTTGAAGGACGCCAGCGATTCAGAAATCTGGACGGTGGACGGCGTGTCCGGCTCCGGGTCTGGCTCATACGATACGGTCATCACCAGCCTTCGCGCCAACGCTGGCCTGTACAATAAGCAGGTCGTCAACGTGCTTGGCTGTTACTCGGTCGGAGACGGCGGCGGTGGCGTGTTTTACTGGGATAGCACAAGCTCTGCGACTGAAACCATCGGAACCATTGTCAGGCCGACCGCTATTGACGTGTCGGCGCAGGGCCGGTGGAAGCGCATTTACGAAGGCCCGCTCAACGTAAAATGGTTCGGCGCAAAGGGCGACGGCACAACCGACGATACTGCGGCTTTCCATGCCGCCATTACCATTGTCGCTGCAAACGGAGGTGGGCAGGTAGATTGCCCGTTCGGGCGCGCTGAGCGGTATGCGGTCAATCTGGTTATCGCCAATCAGCGCGGAGTGCATATCAACGGCACCGGCTGGACGAAACAAAGCTACTCAGGCGGCACTGAGGTAATTTACGGATGCCTGATTCCTGCCGACGTGACAAAGCCGGTCATCAGGATTGGTGATGATGATGGCACTGGAAACGCAACACTGACCAGCGGAACAATCCTGAGCAACCTGACGCTGTGCGGCACCGGCGCATCTCGTGGCCAGATTGGACTGAAAATAATCGGCGGCGCTTACCGGTGCGTCTACGATAACGTGTCTATTTTGGGCTTCACGCTCAAGGGTATTTGGGCGGTTGTTGCCGCGAACAAGTTCGCTTATTACCAGTTTTTCACCGGACTGTCGGTTATATCCGGTGATGCCGGGGCCGCATGCATCTATCTCGACGGCTCTGGTAATGGGGCGGGTGGATCAGCAAACGTCACGTCGTTTTTTTTCGACAAAGTCACCATCGCCACCGGACTGGATGCGGCGTGTCGCGGAATTGTCGTCAAGAGCGCGCAGGCCACATTCTCGGATACATATGTCCAGCTTTCTAACTCCCGTCACGATATCGGGCTGGAGTTAATCCAGGTCGGGACTGAGGCTGCCCCAAACGTCACCGGCAACAGTCTAGTCATTGACGGCGTTGGGCGTTTTGAAGACAACAACGGATCGCCCATATATCGGGGCATCCCAACAGTATTCATGAACATCCCAGCTGTAACGGTGGCCGGTCAGAAGCCCATATCCAACTATCTGCGCGGAACGTTTACGATTGACGGCCTGATTCGGCTGTACGATAGCGGTGTTCCGGCAGTTACCATCGACCCCGAGGTTTACGAGGGCAGCGCGGTGATGTCTGACCAAGTCAGCGTGGCGAACTTTGGCGCGTATTCGTGGTTTCGCAGCCCGATTATGACTGACGGGAAAGTGGCAAATAAGCTTTATTTCGTCAACCTAATCAATCCTGAACTAACCAACCTGTATGTTTCGGCTGGCACTGGCGACACCCCGCTGCTGACGTTTACGGCTCCGGCTGGCGTCAACGTCACAACGCACTGGCGCGTAGATGGTGATCAGGTCGTTGGGGCGCGGGTAAAGGGATGGGCCACAACATACGCCGGAAGCGCAACGCGCTCGACATTCGACACGACAACAGTCACGACGGCGCAACTGGCTGAACGAGTCAAGGCGCTGCTGGATGACCTGATTACACACGGACTTATCGGAGCCGCCTGACATGGCCATTTGGTACGTTTCAAACGAGGCAATCAACGGCTACACGGTGGGCGACGACACGACCGGCAATGGTTCTGCTGCCCTGCCGTATCTGACGATTGCGAAGGCCATCACAGTCGCCGCGAATACTGGCGATACGATTTACGTCAACGGCACGCTGTTTACCGTAAACTCGGTGACGGTCAGCAAAGCCGTCAACCTGCAACCGACCGTCGCCTACGGGACGACCATCAAGACCACCAACGCCACCCGCTGCCTGAACATCTCTCACGCGCTCGGCGGGACGAATACCGTGGGCGCGTTTTATATCGACTGTGACAACGTGGCGCAATTGGGTGTCCAACTGACAGCAAGCGCCGGGACGTACAGCCTCGTCATGTCCGGCACACGCATCATCAACACCAAGAATTACGGCGTCGGGTCGTTGTCCGGAACGCTGTTGGCAAACGTCAGCATCAGCGACGGATGCAGCGTAACATCGTCAGATGCCGGGTTTACCGCTGGCGTGACGCTGACAAACCTGTCAGCCGGGAGCCTGTCAATTACCGGGACTGCGGCCAGTCCAGGATTGACGATTACGGCTACGGCAGGGGCGACGAACGTCAGCATCATGACCGGAGTGGCCGTAACCGCAACATCCGCAACCGGCGTGACATGCAGTATTGCTGGACTGGTCGAATCCATCACGATGTCAACGGAGGCGGCGACACGCACAGCTTACGGCTTGTTGATCAAGAACGTCCCCGCTGTCTATTTCGGGTATTCGTCGCTAACGATGGCATCCACAATTGCAACGCACCGGATTGAAGGCATCAACATCACGAACACGACGGCGACGTTTAACAGCATTGCTCCGGTTATTGAAGACGTGACGATGGCGCTAACCAGCGCGAACACCGGCCACGCCATCCTTGTCGGCGAGGAAGAGCCGAATGGCATCCTTGACAACCGCACCAATAACGCCATCATCCGGCGATGCACGATTGTTGGCAGCGATGACGCGGCGACGGCGGGCTATCATGGCATCATGCTCGGAAACAATACCGGCGGCGTGGTGTCGGAGTGTTCGGTTTCGCGGGTGAAAATTGGACTGCTGGCAAAACATAACACCGGGTCTGTCTGGCATCGCAACCAAACGCGCTATATCCCAGCAACAGGCCAGCACATGCGGTCGAAAGCGACGACGGCGGAGTTTTACGTCAACACCTGCACTGCTGACACCGGATACAGCGGGATCTTTATCAGCAACACGGAAAACGACGGGGCGACGGTTTATAGCAACTCCACGTTTGAGCTCAATACGCTGGTGAACCCATCGGCGGTTGCCATCAATGCCGTGAACAATCCGACAGGCAACACCATCCGCCTGTATAACAACGTGTACGGCGGCGCGGGAGTGCTGTCGTTTATCAATGGCGCTACGACCTATGCCAGCCTCGCGCTATACCGTGCAGCAGAGATTGAAGACTTTTACACGGCAACGCATACTATCAATGCGGGACTTACCGTCAACCTGATTTACAGCGGCCATATTTCAGCCGCCTACATTAACCCGTAACGAGGCTGAAACCATGAGCGGATTTAAGTTTACATCAGCAGACACGACAACTCCGTTAGTCTGCGACCTGTCTAGCAAGCGGTGGCGTGACGTGCAAGTGTCCATCAAGTTTAACGGGACATTCACGGGCGGCAGCGTTGCGTGGACAATGACACCGGCAGGCGGCAATGCTGAGACGGTGACGACAAACGGCGTGGCCATTTCGACCATTCCGAGCGACATGCGGTCGTTCATCATTGAAAAGGCGTTTCTGGACAGCATCACGGCGACACCTGATAGCATCGCCGGGGCTGCAACAGCGTACAGCGTGACAATCTGCGGGATTCGGGATTCTGACCGCTAGTCGTCATCCATTACGGCAGCAGTCAGCAGCGCCAGGGCAAGGATGCCCACTAAAACAATTCCGATCATCACCATCCATGGATCCCTGATCCGTCACTCCGGGCGCTGTTCGAGGGTTTCTCGCCAGTCATCGTGTAGTTGCGCTGCCGACTCAACCCTGTTGGCAAGCCAATATCCGGAGTCAGTCGGATACGGTTCTGATCCATACCAATACCAATCACCGCCTTCATCCTGCGCCAGCCACTGCGCCCACTCCGGCGCGTCTTTCCAATCGGGCTTCATTTCGTTTCCCCTAATTAGAGTCAGCGGACTGACTCTGTTGTCATTGTTCGGCCAATCTCGGCAGCAGCGCTGACGATTGCGCGCCGGGTTGCGGCTAGTTTGTCGCCGTTGTACGGAAACGAGCAGTCATAAATGATGCCGCCAACAATACTCACAAGAACATTGCACTCTTTTTCGTACTTGTCGTCCCAGCCAACCTCAAGATTCAGCAAAGCAGCCAGTCGCAGCGCGTCTCCGTCATCAGAAAGCGGATTCCAGTAACCAACAAAGCAAGGAGCGCTAATGTCTACGACTATGCCATTTTGGCCATATCCAAGAGACTCAATCCCCGCAGCCCGTGCCGCCATCTCCAACAATTCCCGATCATTCATCACAATCCCCTCTTCACAAAATTACCCTTAAAATCGGTCTGCGGCTCAATCAGCCCAGCACTCCGCAGCGTCGCCAAGTGCGCCTCAGCCGTCACCCGGTCAGCGCCTCCGAGGTTGTCCAGCGTCTGCCAGTCATGGCCAGTCGTCGCCCAATGCCTGCAATACGTGTCCAGCCACTCCCACGCATCGACAACTGCGGGAGAGTGCAGGGCACGGCGTTCGGTGGGGGTCATCATTCACCTCCGCCCAGCACTTCAGACCGCAGAGCATCAACAGCAGAATCCAGTCTAGTCGCCAGCATTTCCGGCAGCCTGTGTTCGGCAGCGAACGACCATGACTCCATGGCAGACAACAGCATCTGGCGGTAGTACTCGTCATTACGGCTGGTGGATTCGTCGGGAATGAATCCGGTGGAGGTTATCAACGGATTCGGGGTGTGCGTTATTTTCGTCATGACTGATTCCATCCCATTGTTGCCTCACGTTCCCGATACCGGGCGAGCTCTTGGCGCAGGTCAGATGTCTGCTGTATCAGATGGTTCATCCCATCCTGCATCATCTTGATTGCCTTATCTGCCGACTCCTTACGCACGTATTCAATGTCGTGCGTGAATATCTGCTCCCAGCACCAAGATGCGCCGTCCGGGTCGATTGCATCACGCTCCAACTCGCTCAGCATGTCCGGGTCGTAATCGCCGAACCATTGCAGGTAGATTGTTTCGGGTATCTTCATTTCGGTTTGCTCCAAAAATAAAGTCGCATGGGGTTGAACTGAATCATGTTGAACCTGTCCGGCTGGTCACATACGGCGCGTTTAAATGGTGAGAACACACGCACAGGACGGCGTTTTGCGCGTTGGCGGACGGTCATGGCTTGTCCACCCACAACCCGCGCACCTTCTCCCACTCCGCCCTGTCTATATCCATACCGAGTCGGTGATACTGGTTGTATTTATCAGCGCGTGATTCGTCGTCGGCTTTGAATGCGTCATCGATGTCCCGCTTGATGATGTTACGCGCCGACTCAGACAGTGTCGGCCACACTTGCGGCAACCATTCGCAGCAATCGCCGACGATGTACGACGACCGGCCAAGGCAGTAGCGGACGGCTGCAACCGCCATCAAGTCATTGCGTCCGTAGGTCATGTCGGGCTCCATTCTGTATCGTAAAAACTCTTCCAGCAATCCGGACACAGGCAATGCCGTGTAGGTGGATGCGGTCGAGTCATTGACAGCGGCAACCAGTTGGCAGGCATGATGCCCAATGCCTGCGCCTTGTGTGCCGTGTGAGCGCACAGGATGCGGCCAGTGCGCGTGAATAGGACTGGGTTTCCGCATTCGCAATTGTCAGTCATGGCGCAGACTCCGGTATTGGGTTGTAGTTGTTCTTTTTCCAATATGCGCCGTACCACATGCAGCTATCGCAGTAAGTTTCCTGCGACAGGCCGTTTACCCGGCCACGGTTGGCGCAGGTTTGGCAGTCTGGAGTCGAAGCGGATTGCATGGTGGATTGCAGTGCCCAAGCCACACCTTGCCGGAATGTATCGGATGTCTGACTTGGGGTGCCGACTGGGAGCCCGTGCAAGCGCAGCCCTTCCTCCTCCAGTGGCGTCAGCGGGATTTTGTGCATGCTCATGGTTTCACCTCGGCGGATTGCAGCAGGGCGCGGGCCGACTTGCGTTTTACACGGCAGCAGTAGCACTGGCACGGATCATCGGCACACTCTGTTAGCAGTCGCAGCAACTCCTCCGGCACAGCAGGCGCGGTGGTGGCGTCTTTGCAATACGGACACCCCAACGGATTCAGCCCGTCATCCAGCCATGTCAACCCGCAATCGCTGCAGTGTGTTGCGCCTTTGTGCATGGCATGGACAAACGATGCGTAAAGAGGGACATGCGGCGGACACCAGTTTTCGGGAGGCTCCTCTTTGTATGTGTCGCCTTCTGCATCCATCCACGCCACCGGCTTCTGTTGCGCCATCCTCGCCAGTTCCGCCTCGGCAGCTTCGGCCCGCTCAATCGCTGCGATAAGTGGCCCTTGGATCGCCCGGATACCCCAGCGAATCCTATCCTCGAACACTCCCGCATCAACCGTGTCCGCGTTGTATCCGCCCGCTCCGACGTAGGATGCGATGGAGCGCAGGGTTTCAGCGTAGGACTCGGCCCGCTCCGTCTGCTGCGTCAACTCAACTTCACGGCTCAGGGGTTCGCGCACCGGTTCGGGTGCGGCCAGATACTGGTCTTCGTGTGATGTTGTTGTCATTCATGTTATCCGGTTGGAATAAATTATTAGGCGACAGCTGTCGCCTAAACCGAGTTAGAGCGCAAAAGCATGTTGCTCTGCCTTCATCGCCGGTTGTTCAAACATCGAGGCTTGCCGCTGCGCGTCCTCGATCCGCTTGCACGCTATGTCAAAATACTTCGGCTCGCGTTCAATCCCAAAGAACGCGCGGCCCATCTTTACCGCAGCCACGCCCGTCGTCCCGCTTCCCATGTACGGGTCGCAAATCGTTCTGGCTTCCGGCGCGTGGTCTATGCACCACTCCATCAGCCGCACGGGCTTTTGTGTTGGGTGCTCTTTCTCGTAGCTCGTCACGCTCAGGCGGTGCATCTTTGCCGGTTTTTTGAAGGAGCACCAAGCCTGCTCGCACATCGCCAGGCTGAAGTTCTCCGGCTGCATCTTGTCCCAAACCAAAAACGTCTGGCTCGGCGGCAGCGGGAAGTAATTCCCCCCCCCATACAATCAGGTTCTTGGCCTTCTCTTGCATCAGCCCAAACAGCCAAGCAGCCGGTGCCTCAGCATCCCACTCCATGCGCTCATGCGCTTGTCGCACCGGGTTTGCAGCAATCCCAATCCCATACGGCGGGTCTGTCAAAATCAAGTCGCAAGGCGCGAGCGTCGGCAGTATCTCCCGGCAGTCTCCGAGGTACAGTGTTGCGTTTCCTATCGTTTCAATTCTCATAGTTTCCTCTACCGTTTGCGCTCTAACCCGTCGCTCAAGGGGAGCTTCGCCGCAAGCGGCTCGCCCCCTTAGCTATGCGTTGGGCGGCACGGGCAGCGGCATCCATATCGCAGCGGCCATCTTCTGGTTGCTGTGCCAGAAAATCCCGCCAATCCATGCGCCATGCACCGTCTTGCCGTCACGGACAAAAAGCACCTCTTGAGCCTCCTGCGGCAGTTCTTCGGCAACATCCCGCCAGCGCGGGGCGCGCTCCAGTGCGTCTGCCGCGTCGTACAGGTCGTGCATCCACTGGCGTTGTCCCTCGTCGGCGTTGGCAATGTATTCGTGCGCCTCAGCATGGGCACGCAGCCGCCCAACAAGTACGTCAACCGGACCTTGCGCAATAGGCGCAGTGCTCATGATTTATCTCCTTCCGGCGCAAGGCCGGTTACGTTATCGTTAGACACCAAGCCTAAATTATTTCTAAGCACTTACCGCACTTAGTGCAATGCCGTATTTTTCCCATTCCTACGTTAATTTTTGACCATTCGCCTTTGTCGTGTTCGCATTTACGCGCTTCAAAAAACCACCACTTAAACCATTTAATCATCATAGCACCCTAATCTTGCCAAGTTCCGTTAATTGCTGCGTCAATCGCTTCACGCATTGTTTTATAAGTGTTGTACTCATAATTGGTCGGTCTTGTACAAGACCAGCGTTTTTTATGAAAACGCAGACTAAAGTCCGTATTTTTCTCAAGCCAGTTTAATCGTATTTCATCGCCAGTCGTGTCTAACTCTTGCGTCAAGTGCGATGTCAACCCAGCCTCAGTTTGTGTACTGCTCATATCATTTACTCCAGTGTTTTTGTCAATGTTGGCGTGGGTTGCCACGCCTTACGCGCCTAGTTAGCTCACAGCTCCACCGCGTCCTGCCCCTCAACGGACAGACGCGAAATTATCAGGCTCAGCCGCTCGACTTCAGCGGCCAGTGCTGCGGCCTGAGCGACTGCTGCGGCTCGGCGCGTGTCGTGTTCATGGCACTGCTTCAGCATCCCTGTCTGCCGGTTGTGGGCGCGTTCCAGTGCTGCCGCCATGTCAGCCACGCGTTCAGCCTGTTCCTGCCACGCCTCCCACATCCAGCGCACCACGGCGCGGTTGTAGCGGCCCATGGATTGCGTCAGGTCGGGAAACTCGCGGCCCGTTGCCCATTGCTCAAACTCGGTGCGGATGCGGTCGGTCATGCCGCATCCCCCTTGATCGCCCTCAGCGCAGACGGGTTACGCCCGGTGTTCTCGATAAACCCTGACCCCGTGCCGCCCGTCACCCGGCAGAAATCCACCTCCACGCGGGCCGTATCCACCAGCACGCCTGCCACCTGTGCAATGGTTTTGGCGCGGTCAATGTCCATCGGGTTTTCGTTGTCCTGCAAACGTTCCAACACGGCAAACAAATGGCCGCGAACGTCATCAATGCTGTGCTTCATGTTTGAATCTCCGGTTAATCGCTCGGGTAATGCGTGTTTTTAAAATGATCAGTTCCTTGATCTCTTCCGGCAGGTTGTGCCGGGTGTTGCGCCGCATCAGTTCGGCGCGGTTAATCAGTTCCACTCGGTCAATCGTGATCAGCTGCGGGTCAGTCGTATCCATGCCCGGCTTGAACACAACGATGTAGCCGCGAGGCATGGGGCCGTGGACCTCCTCCCATACAATTCGGTGGACAGATCGCCAGCGCCGCGCCGGGTTTATGTCTTGGTCATCCGAGATCTTGCGTTGCAGAATGCCATCGCTACCGATGCGCAGACTTCCAATAGGCTGGTAATTCCGGGCCTCCTGAGGCGAACGCCCGGCCTTGAACTGGGTTCGCTTCGTGTTCGGGTGGTTTCCGGTGTAGCCTGTCTTGCCCTTGTTCCAGGTTGCATGGTTCTTCTGAAACCGGCTACCAACTCCGGCATTTTTGAGATGTGCGCCGTGAATATCACGCATAAACTCTGGAGTCTTGCGCAAGCCCATGCTCGATGCCTCGCCCAAAACGGCTCCTGCTGACCGGTTCAGGTCGCGGGCAATGTCGGCAGTGCGTTCGTGCGGGTAGCGGCGGCGGACTTCATCACGCTCGGATTCAGTCCAGAATCGGCGGCTCATGCTGCCTCCCCAAACAAGTCAAGTTGCACAATCTTCCGTGCCCGTCCAATGATGCGGAACACTGCGCGGGCGGGCTGACCAGGAATATGCCCTTCGGTCAGGTACTCGTATCCGCCCTGATCTGGATACGTCCAGCGCCCGACCAGCCGGTCGCCTTCCTCGGTCAGGCCGGAGTAGGTTGATTCGACCGTGCCGCCATGCTCCAGGTATTCAGGCAGGAGCACGACGCCGGTAAACCAAATCCGGCCCGACTCATCGCGCCCGGTTTTCTCAACGCGGTAGCGGTTGCATCCGAGTTTGTTGGACTGGATCAGGTCTCCGGGTTCAGGAGTCATGCCGCCTCCTTCACATCGGCTTTCCAGCCAGCCAGCAGCTTGCTCAACACATCAATCACATCCATCCGCATGTGCTGGCCGATGGTCGTCTTGCACTCCGGCAGACCGTCGATGCACTGGCGCACGTAGGAGACCATACGCTCACGTTCCGGCTTCGCGGCCTCGATCTCTGCCGCCAACTTCGCCTGCGCGGCTTTAGCGGCATTTTCGGCCTCCTTGCGGGCCTTTGCATCAGCTTCACGCTGCGCGGCCTCTTCGGCCTTGCGTTGCTGTTCTGCAAGCTCATCCTGCTGGCGCTTCAGTTCCGCACGCTGCCGGTCCAGTTCGGCCTGCTGTGCGCGGGCTTCGGCGTCACGCTTGGCTTGCTCGGCGGCTTCAGCCTCGCGGCGGGCGCGGTCGGCTTCTTCCTGCTGGCGGCGTGCTTCCGCTTGCTGGCGGTCAAACTCGGCGCGTTCAGCGGCAAGGCGGGCCTGTTCAGCGGCCAGCCGTTCAGCTTCTGCCTTGCGCTCGGCGTCGATGCGGGCTTGTTCGGCGAGGCGGGCGGCTTCGGCTTGGTCGGCTGCGATACGGGCGGACAGCAGGTCATTCAGCGCGGCAATGGCGGCTGTCTTGGCGTCGGTTGCCTGCTGCGTGAACTCCTCGTAATCCGCGATGCTGATTTCCATCGCTTCAGCCTTCTCGATGGCTTGGCGCAGGCGATCGGTGTTTGCGGCTGCAAATGCCGCCGGAGCGTTCGCAATCGCCGCGATAAGCGACTGGATGCCAGCAATGCGCAGGCGTTCAGCTTCCTCCTTCTCGCGCTTGATGCGCTCAACTTCGGCGTCGTACTGTTCCTTGTTGGCCTTGAGCGGGCCTTCGATGGCTTCCAGGCGCTCAGTGATCTGCTTGGCGGTGGAATCGACAAGACGCCCGTATTCCAGCGCGTCCTGCTTCAGTTCCTTGCGACGCTTCTCGACATCGGTGCGGGCGGTGCGGACTTCGGCAATGGCTTGCGTCAGGGCGAGATAGCCCTTCTTGTCGCCGTGGGCGACAACGAGGCCGCGATGCTTGGCTTCAAGCTCGGCTATACCGGCGTCGGTGACGGAAAAGATGACGGCGGGGAATGTGGGGGTGGCGAGATTGGTCATGGTGTTAATCCTCGGTGCCGCCCGTTACAGGGCGGTATCGTTCAGTTCGGCGTCGAAGTCGTCTTGCGACTGCGTGGCGGTGGTTTCTTCATGCGCCCGGTCAAGGCAGGTTTTCCGCTCGGCGTAGGCGGCTGCAACCGTGGCCTTCTGGTCATCCGTCAGCGTGGCCGGAAACGTCTTGGCTGCGGCGCGCAGCTGGTCCAGATCGCCACAGCGGGCAATGGCGTCAAGACAGGCATCCATGGCGGCGTTGTCGGGCTGAGGCTCCGGCTCAGCCTTGGTCTGGCGCAGGCGCTCAAGGTTGGCGGCGGTGCGAGTGACCGGCGTCACGTCACGCGGGCCGGAATCCAGCGCTTCTTCAGCGCAGATCATCCCCTTCAGCACGTCCGGGAAAACGTCGCGCAATGCCCAGCTGCGGGCGCGCATCTGCATCATTCGCTTCGGGTATTGGGTCCAGGGGCCGGACTTGCCCATCAGCCCGGCGCGCTTGGCGTCCTCCAGGCTGAACGTGCGGACGGCTTCAGGCTCACCCTTGCGCTTGATGACGCAAGTGGCTTCCTTGTCGGTCTGCGTCTCGTTGATGTACTCGAAGGCGGGACAGGCGCGAACCAGGGCGATCATGGCGTCGCCCCAGATGGACGGGCGGCCGTTGATGACCGCGATGTTCTGCATAGCCTGCATGGGCTGCAAACCAATCTCCATTCCCCATTGAATTGCCACCAGCACGTTTCCGGGCTTGCCTTGGTAGTCCTTCGGGACAATGTCGGACTTCGCCAGCAGACCGGCAAACTCCATTGCTTCCTTCATGTTCGTCGGGGCCAGCGTGGCCAGTGCGTTATTGCTCATGGTGTTTTCCTCATGCCCACTTAGGCAGGTTCAGTAATTGGATGCCGTCGTCGTAACCCGGCCACATGCCGGAGGCGGTGCTTTCGGACAGCAGGTTCATGGCCGTCCGGTATTTGGCGTGACCCTTGTCCAGCATTTCCGGGCTGCACTCGTAGCAGGCGACGGCATGGGGTGCGTCACGCTCGACCACCAGCAGCAGGAACAGCGGCGGCTCAAGCTCCGTCGTCCCGTAGTGTTGCTGGAATCCGTCGCAGTACATCGCGGCGGAAAGGTCGTACCCGAAATTGACGCAAGTCCGGGCGAAGGCTTCGGCGCGGGCATCGTCGGTAGACTTCACGTCGATGATCAGGCCGGTGGGCCACATGTCACAGGGCGCAATGTGGTAGTCGGGCCGGATGCGGCAGGCAAGGCCGGTTTGCTCGTCGGTCCAGAAGATGCTGGCTTCGGCGTGGCCGCCGGTCATGGCTTCGTGTATCTGGTGGCCGCACAGGGCGCGGGCCATGGCGTGTGCGGTGTCGCGCTGTTCGGCGGTGACGATGGTTAGGTCTTCGGTCATTTGGCGAAACGCATCACGGACAGCCTTGCCCTCCTTCGTGCGGGCGTCGTAATGCGGCTCTACAATGTACTCGCTGCCGTACTGCTCAGGCTCCAGGAACAGTGTGTGCGTCAGGCTGCCAAGCACCATGCTTGCTGTCGGCTCCTTGCGGGGCGCGCCTGCCAGATACGCGGCGTGGTAGTGGGCAGGGCTGCGCAGGATGGTTTTCAGCTTGCTGCTGCTGACGCTCGGCAGGGCGTGATAGTCGGAATTGCTCATACCGAGGATGATTCCCGATTCCGGCATTTGTGCTTTTGCGTTCATGCTGCCACCTTCATCACTGCTTCAAGTTCTGCTTCGTCCTGCGCCATGCGCTCCGGCGTCATCTTCGGTGCGATTTCCACCGCCTCAACCTTCAGCGGGCAGTCCGTAGACCAGAACTTCAGGGCGTGGCGCCGGGCAACAGCCTTGGCTTCCATTGGCAGATCCGCTTCAACATCCACCTCAAATATCGGGCAGGCATGGGAGCGGCGGTCATACGTCAGGGTTACGCGGTAAGTTTTAGTTTTCATTGGGCAGACTCCAATTCATGACGATGCCGCCGCAGATGGCGGCGAAGATGAGCCAGGCAATGCCCGGCCCGAATGCGCTTGCGATGACGCCGATCAGTACGGCGGCGACCGTGAAGCCGATTAACAGCAGCAGTTCTTTCATGCGGCCTCTCCATAGAAGTCGAGATCGTCACGCTCCCGGTCTTTACGGCGCTCCATTTCCTCGTCGGCCAGCTCGCCGGGGTCGCGGCCTGCGGGGAAGTTGTCATCGGATGCGAAGTAGCTGGCGGCTTCGTCGCGAATCTGCTCGGCGTAGTGCTTGGCAATCGCAAAATCGTTATTCAGCAGCGCCACCAGCATTGCCGGGGCCAGTTCCTCAGCGATATGCGCCGTGCTTACCAGTGCGTCTTCTGCGTTTTCGCCGGTGTGTACGGCGGCGCGGTAGTCGTTGAATTTGTCGTGGTCCATGTCACACCTCTTGTTTGAACAAACATCAGCCGCACTCGGCTTGCGCCCCTGCACCCGGCAAACCGTCAGACGTTGCGTATCTGAGCGGCAGGAGTGCGGCTGTGTTTGGTCAATCCCTGTGCGCGGTGTCAGCCCTCCCAGCCTCATACCGTCCCGCGCCACCTGTCAGCGTTGATACGCCCGGTGTTTACAGTCCCGCCGCATTGCCCGGGGAGCGTGGTTCGGCTGTCGTTTTTTGTCGGGTCGCGCCTTCAGACCGTAGGCCGTTTCTGTCCGGGCCAGGACTCGGAGCGGTGTGTTGCTGCGATGACCCATTATTATTCATCGGCGAATATGCGTCAATGGGTTTCGGTGAAATTATTTTTCAGGTAACATGTATGCAATCAGGAATTGACGGGTATATGATGAACATCAACGAGATGACGCGGGAGGTTGTGGCTCTCGCCGGATCGCAGGTAAAGGCAGCGGAGTTGTCAGGCGTCAGTCAGCCGAACATTAGCAAACTGTGTTCGGGAGCTATTGGCTCAGGCATAAAGGCAGACACGGCTGACAGGATGAGGGCGGCCTTAAAAAAACTGCGGCGCAGACATTCTAGGGCGGTGGCATAATGGAACTGATGATCGTATTTGGATACACGCTGACTTCGATCTTGCTGGCGCTGTTGATTGCCAGGGCGATTGTCGGCGGCGGGGATGACTGGAAAGACGACGAATTGCCGTGATCCATGGTGAGAGAAGCAGGAGCCGGTAGCGCATCGGCTCAGGGATGAGGGTCTGGCGTTTTAGCGAAAGGCGGGCGTCGGGATAGGGGATAAATGCGTGAGGCAGGGTTTCTAAGTTTGCCCACATTCCGGGTCATCGCCGGGCCGGTTAGATGCGATTCACTGCCGTAAGCAGTGTTCAACGATCAGCGCCTTGATACGCCCAGGCTCAAGGGAGTCGCTCTCCGGCAACCGGGAACAGGGCGCTGATCGTTGCATCTGTCGGGACATCCAGCGGAAACGCTGTCGAAACACAGAGCAACATCGAGACTACACAAAGGCCCGCCCAGTGTAGCCCGGAGCCTGTCCGGTCAACAGGCCAACGATCGCATGGGCATTGTTCGGACTGGGGGTTCCTCGTCGCAGTGTCCAGCCGGTTGTGGTGTCTATCTCAACGGGAGAGAGGGTGGCCATGATGGTCGCGCAGGTCGGGTGTTCGAGTCACCCGCCACAACAACCACCCATAAAAAACCCCGCCGGATCAGGGCGGGGTCAGTACAGCAGGTACAGCAGATGAGAACTCAGTATAACGCGGCACGAACGGTTTGTCAGCGGCTTAAAACTCCGGTGGCGACGCTGACGGTCGCACTCCACATGACGGTGATCCTTCAGCGCGGCGGGCGGGTCGGAACAAGGCAGATCATGCAGGAACTTGAATCCGAGTACGGCGTTACCATCCAACTCCGTCAGGCGCAGCGTCTGCTGAAGTCTTTGACGGAAACGCTGCCGATCCGCACAGATGGCGGGAATCCTGCCGGTTTCTGGTGGGAAGGTGGCGAGTATGCACAACAACTGAAACGCGCCGCCATCGCGCTGGATGATGCCTCCCTGATGATGCAGGAGGCTGCATGATCTGCGAAAAGTGTGGATACGGCGGGACAAAGATCGACAACACGCCGGGCATTGTCACCTGCCTGTGTGAGGGTTGCGGGCATGTCCAGTTCATTGGCGGCGTGGTCGTGGATCGGCCGCGTCTGCGTAAGCTGGCGCTGCGCAAGGAAGCCTTGCGGGATGGCAAGGAAGTGAAGGAGGTGGCGGAATGACACCATCCAAGAAAGATTTCGTGCGTTATGACGCCCAGCAGTACGAGCAGGACGGCTTCATCGATGTTTCCGGGCGCGTTCGTGCCATGGCTGCATCCAAGCCTCGGTTCTGGCAGATCACCGCCACAGCGCGCACACAGGACCCGGAAACGGGCGAACAACTCAAGCACCATTTCAAGTTCCGCACATCCGAGCGCAGCACGTTGTCCAGCCTGGCGCCGGTCGTCAACGATTGCATCCATTCACATGAAGACTACCTGCCGGACTGCGTGTCGGTGATGGTGGTGGCGAGGGTGATGATATGAATACACCATTAACCCCGAAAGATTGCGACCTGCGCGACTTCCGGTTTATGCCGATGGACATCAGCCGCCTGTTTGGAAGCCGGTTCCATGCCGTGTGCAGCGATGCTGAATGGCGCGCTGGCGTGACGCTCTGGCTCAAGAGCTTCCATCAGGTTCCTGCCGCCAGCCTGCCGGATGATGACGTTGAGCTTTGCCGCCTTGCTGAGTTGGGGCGCGACATCAAGGCGTGGAAGAAGGTTCGCGAGAACGCTTTGCATGGCTGGGAAAAATGCGAAGACGGACGCCTGTATCACAAGGTTGTTGCTGAAAAGGCAATGGAAGCATGGGGCAAGAAGCAGTCCTACAGGGAGCGGTCAAAGAAGGGTAACTCCAAGCGTTGGGGATCGCAAAAGGATGTAGCAGAGCAGTCCTTTAGCGATCCTTCAGGGATAGATGAAGGAGTCCTCCAGCCTCCCAAGGGACAGGGACAGGGACAGGGACAGGGACAGGGACAGGGACAGGGACAGGGACA
>ERZ869907.88-NODE-88-length-39718-cov-255.052996_pt1 | contig 39718 bp, 56 predicted proteins | sample MGYA00579309_ERZ869907 | MGnify/ENA primary metagenome ERZ869907 (study PRJEB32216, sample SAMN09231814) | wastewater metagenome | place: USA: Maryland | collected 2016-07-30 | study: EMG produced TPA metagenomics assembly of the PRJNA472060 data set (Reclaimed... | reverse complement strand
GGAGTAAAAACGCCGCGCATCTGAGAACTGTTTGAATCAATCTGAGATTTTAGGCGCGGTTTTAACCGCCCGTTAACGCACCCAAAATCCCGCTGGACAGCGCGGCATCTGCCGCCACGGGGTCACACGCCGCGAGTCGGCCGGGCACAGGCCACAGGGGCGACAGCACCGAGCCCCGGCCGGCGCCAGCCACTCACACCCACGGCACACGCTTTCCCGATGCTGTTCAGCGGCGTCGGCCGGCAGCGGGGCAGTGAGTCTCCGCACCGGTATCCGTGCAGTCGCCTGGAAGATCACGATCCCCCTCCGTAGGCCGTCGTCGGAATCACCAGGACCGGCGTGTTCGCATTCAATGCCGTCACGTTCACTGTGCGGGTCGTGGCCCCGAGGCAGCCCGGGTCCGAATCCCCGGCGATGGCATCCAGCAGCCACACGTCCGCGACCTTCGGCTCACCCCCGGAAATCGGGCTGCCAAAACTCACGCACTCCGGGTCTTCGGTCACCACCTCCGAATCGAAAAAAACCGCGTCGCCCGTGCCCGTCTGCCAGTCGCTCGAAACACTCCCCGTCGCGCTGCATTGCGTGCCGTTCGTGGACCCGCTCACCAGCGTGCGTTTTTCCCACCCCAAAAGCACCTGTGTCTGCAGCACCACGCCGGCCCCCGTTTCGACCAGTCCGGAGATGTTCTCCGGCAACGCAAATTCCGACCCCGAATCCGGTGCCCACCGCCAGTCAATTTGCTGGCGCGACGTGCGCAGGAAAATTGACCCCGAATCCAGGAACAAATTGACCCCCGTCGCCACCCCGCCCGTGGTGCCCGGAACCCACCCCGTGTCCGCCGTGGAAACCGTGCCGCCGGCGCGCGGTCCCGTGTGCAGCCAGACCGCGTAGTCCGCACCCGAATCCGACGTGCGTCCCTCGATGCTCGCGATGCCCCCGCTGGCGATGCGAACCTCGTCCGTCACATCCACATCGTAGTAGGTGGTCCGCGTCCGGTTTTCGAGCGTCATCGGCAGCATCACCCGCACGCGGGTCAGCCGGTTCGTCGCGGCCGAAAGGCCGTTGAACAAGGCCGCATACTTCCGCGTGATCGGCCCCGGCCCGTGCCCCTCCGGATTGTCCGGTCGCACCGACTCCGGCAACAGCGGCAGATACCGGTTCCCGATCGCGTCAAACCACAGGTTCGGCCACGAGTAATCATACACCGTCGTGGTGCTGCTCGCGCACGCATTCACCCCCGTCGTCCGGCCATCCACGAAGCCGCTGCACATCGCCCGAAGATACATCTCAACGAGCCGCAGATGCTCGCTCAAGGCCGGCGAATCATCCCCGTCCGCCACGTCGTTCCCATCCAGCCACGGCTCGGGAATCAGCTTCACCAGCAGCACGTTGGGATAACACGTCCCGAACGGGTTGTCCGGATCACTCTGGATCGTGCTGTTGTAGCTCGCGTTGCCCGGCCCGGACGCGTCGCAGTTGCCCCCGACGAACTGGTTCACCAGATACTGCCGCAGCCGGTTTTCATCGGTCGCGTAGTCCTGCGATTCCGCCGTGAGATCGCCCAGGTCCCACGACGTCATGTCGTCGCTCACCGAAGCCGGCGCCAGGCTGTGGTGGTGATGCAGTCGCCCGGTCAGGACCAGCTTCACCAGCGTGTCCGCGCCCGTGCCCTCAATCGTCGCCGACTCGATCTCCAGCGGCGGCTCATACACCCGGCAACTCCGAAAGAATTCCTCGCTCGCGCCCTGGTTCGCGTTGTCGCGGCCCCAGGTGCTCAACGGCGTCGGCACATAGCGATACCCGCTCGGCATCTCCGACTTGTAAAACGGCTTCACCCCAAACGCCCCGTGCAGCAACACCCGCGAGTCACTCGCCGCGTCCGGATCGTCGAACAGACACCGGTTGCCGAAAGGCGCCTTCTGGTCCGCAAATCCGTCCGGCTTCCAGATGCTTGTCGTGCTCGGATGATACGGGTCAAACGTCAGGCTCAGGCACCACCGATTCGAGAAGCCACCCCGCAACGCCCGCGCCCGAATCCCCTCCGCCTCCAGGCACAGCCCGTCGCCCGTGCAGGCCTGTGTCGGCGTGAAGCTCTGCCCGGCCGTGTAAGTCCGCCCGCCGTGCTTCACCGTGCCGCTCTGCACCGTGTAGCGTTGCCCGATCTCCAGATCCTCCGCCGCGATTTCCGTCCATGACGGCGCAATGCCCGCCATCAAATCAGCCGGCGTGCCGAAGTGCATCCCGTAGGCGAAGCGCCGCACCCAAATGATGCTCTTCCCATCCTCCACCGCGTAGCGCACCACCTGTTGCCGCCGCGCAATCCGCACGCATTTGGAGAGCTGCCGCGCCGCCTCGAACACCGCGTTTTTGTTCACCGGCGGCTCCGTCCCGGCCGGCGCCGTGTCGCTCGCCTGATTTGTCCGCAGCAGACACCCGTAGTTCAGCAGCGAATCGCTCAGAGCCCGCGCGTTTTCCTCGTCAATCCCGCGCCCGTCCACCTGGTCAAACGAGGCCACCCACGAACCCACCCGCACCACGCTGAACCAATCCTCCTTCGACGGCTTGTATTCCAGCAACACCGTCGCCGACACCTCGATGCTTCCCGCCTCGGCAAACTCCACGGCCTCGAGCAGCTTCACCCGGAGCGGTCCGATCCGCCGGGGCGTCTCCAGCGCCACCACGGCATCCGCCCCGTAACCCGCGACCGTCACCGCCAGCGTTTCCTCCAACGTCTCGCCCGCGTAGATGCCCAGCCGGAACGACCGCTTCACGCCCGCCACCTTCACGAAGAGGTGCGTCGTCACAAACCCGCCCGGCACCGGAAACTGCTGCCCAAACCGACGATCCCGCAACGCCGTGCCCCGCAGCATCACCTCGCCCGCCGAACCCGTCGCGCGGAAATCCGGATACAGCGCCTCCACCCGTCCGCCGCCCAGCTCGCGGCCCAACTGCGGCGCCAGCCCATACTGCCGCGTGAGGAAGTCCTGGAGCTGAAACCCTTGGCTCACCCCGCCATCCGCTTCCTGTCGTTGCGTGGTGCTCCCGCGAAACTCACTCGCGAACGCCGTCTGCACCCGCGAGAGCAAGCCTCCGTCCGCCTTCCGCAGCTCCGCGTCCGCCGTGTAAGGACCCTCAATCCACCGGTTCTTCGGCAGGTAATCCACCTGCCCATTGTTCAGATAGACGATGTAGGCCAGCGGCAGGTAGGCGATGTGCGCGATGTGTGTCGGTTCCTCCGGACACGTCCCGTCGTAGCTCCGCACCGTGCCCGTCGTCAGGTTCGTGAAAAACACCTGCCGGTTCGGCGGCACCAGGTCCCCGATCGCCGCACACTCCGGCGTGATCCGCGCCGGCCCCGGCAGATACCCGCCGAAGTCGTTCAGGTAGGGCGAATACGTCGAGACCCGGATGCCCATTGGCGTCTGCGCCAGATCAAACATCGGGCTCGCCAGCAACCCCGTCCGCGGGTCGTAGGCCCCCCGCTGTGCCTCGCCCAACACCCGCAGTTGCGACCCCGTTAACGGCACGTTGAGATCGCGCCCCTCGATGTCCGTCGGGATGGCCCCGAGCCGCGCCCGCTCGCTGGCCAGATCCAGCGCCTCGCTCCCGGCGATGTAGGCCATCAGCGGATTCGCCACGTTCGCGCCCTCGGGATCACCCGCCCCCGTCAAGGGCCAGTCCGCATCCTCCGGCTCCAGGTGCTGATACAGGTGAAAGAACTCCGCCTCGGCCGGGAAGTTCCCCAGTTCATCCGGATTGCGAAGCTGCCGGAACAGCGTGAAAAACAGATACGGAATCCGCCAGTGACAGTCCCCCGGCCCGCCCAAGACCCGCGAGTTCACCGCCGCCGCGAGCCCCGCGAGATCGCCCGCGCTCACCGGGTCGCCCGCCTCGACCGTCGGCGCGATGGTGTAGGTCAGTGTGGGCATGGAGCGGGGAGCGGGGAGCGGGGAGCCGGGAGCGGCGCTCCGGAAGACAACGATCGAATGACGCGCCAATGGATGCGTGCCCCGCGCCCGTTCATCCGGGCATCCAGGGCGGTCGCAAGTTCCCGCAAGTGCTCGGCCGTGACGGTTTCAGGCTCCGTGCTCCGTGCTCTATGCTCCCCGCTCATATGTCTCCCTGCCCCCGCTCCTTGCTCCATGCCTTTACGGCGCCGTGCGCTCCACGGCCCGGTGATTCGCGCTCACCGTGGCCGCCGCGTCCGCGCTCTTCGCGTAGATCTGTGCCGTGTGGAAGCCCGAGTAAATCCCGCCCGCCGGCACGCGTCCGAAGATCGCGCCCGCAAAGCTCCCGCCCGTCGCCGTGCTCAGGTTCAGATCCTCGCCCGTGTCCGGGTCCTCATTGCTCACGATCTCGATGAAGTAGCCCGTGGCCGGCGTGATCGTGCCCAGGTCCACCGCCGTGTCCGACCCGCCGCTCACCGCGTAGGTCACCGGACCCGTCTGGATCATCGGCGCGTTGGCGTTGATGGTGATTTCCTTGTCGATCTGCACCACGCCGATGGCGGCGGTGGTGTCGGCGACAACGAGGTTGCTGGTCTGGGTAATGGTGGCCATGTCAGTGAGGGGTCATTGCCAGACGTTCGCGCCGCTGGTTGGCGGCGTCCGTCGGGCGGTGGCGGTGGATTTGGGGACGACGATCACCCCGCCCGGCGTCTGCACCTGCGACTGCGCCGGGCCGGTCAACAGCCGGCCACGCCGCAACGCCGCGTCATGCTCGCGCAGGGTTCGGGAAATGGGTCCGTTGCCGCGGGGAAGCCTGCTCATAGCGCCGCGCCGTAAATGGCGGTGGAGTAACTGTCGGAGTAGGAAAACGTCTCCGTCAGGCGCGACGTGGCGTTGTCCACCTGCTCGATCCGCGGCGAACTCACGCGCCAGAACCCCGTCGCCAACTGCGCCCGGATGTTCTGGGCCATGATCGCCGGCATGTCCGGACACGTCCGCAGCAGCGTCGCCGTCTTGAGCACGCGATTGCGCCGGTTGTAAGTCGCCCGCACCGACGAGGCATTCGGCGCCACCGTCTGCTTGGTGATCACCACATCGTCCCAGATGAACGAATCCACCCCGCGGGCCAGCTCACCGAACAGCGCCTGCAATACCGATCTGCTGATGGACGGAACTGCCCGCTTGATCTCGGAAATGACTTCGGTGGATGTGATCGGGGTGAGCGTCGATGCCCCGCTTGCGCTGACTCCGGAACGGAAACTTTCTCCACGCGCAAGTGCTTCGAAGTCGCTCTTGAGCTGCGCCCGGGCATCCAGGTCCACAATCTTCTCCAACTCCGACCGCACCTCCGGCAACTGCCAGATGGGATCAATGCGCTGGGGCGCATCGAGCGTGTAGAGCGTGGTGACCTGCGCATTCGGCGGCGGGAGTGATGCGCCCGTCTGCTGGCCCTGAAAACGGACCGACAAAATGAACCACGGATACGCCTCCTCCGTGATGTTTGCCTCGCCGCCCACGGAATCGGCGATATCGAGCAAGTCCGCCCGCAGACCGCGCCAACGCCGCGTGGTGAACCACGCCCCGTCCGCGCCCCGGAAATACTCCGGGGAGATTTCCGCGTAGGTCTGTGACCCGATGCGCGTGACGGTGGCGGCCATGTCGCCCGCACCGTGTCACCCTGGGGGCCACGACGCCCGGCGCTCAGCGCCACCAAAGCGGGGAGCAGGGAGCGGGGAGTCGGGAGCATGAAGCGAAGACGGGAAGCGCTTGTTTCCCTGCTCCCTGCTCCGTGCTCCCTGCGCCGCTAGAGCGTCCGCGCAATCTCCGGGGGCAGCGACTTGAGCAGCGCCGAAATGCGTTCGAGCTGCATCAACTGCTTCCGCATCGTCTCCGTCGCAATGTCCGGCGCCCCGCCCCGGAAAAAGCCGGCCCGGGCCAGTTGGTCCATGTTGCGGGAGATGCCCGTGACGGCCATGCCGGAACCGCTGGCGGCCCCAGCCATTCGTTGCCGAATCTGTTCCTCCTGCATGGCCAGATTGATCTCCTGTCCGATCAACTGGCGCTGATTGTCCGGATTGCTCGCCTTGAGAATCCGCTCCATCAGGACAGCACGCTCCTGGATGATCCGGTTCAACTGCTCTTCCAGCGGGAGTTTCTGGCGCTCCAACTGCCGCACCTCCGCCGCCAGCGATTCATCAATGCGGCTTAGCCGCTGGCCGCGGTTGAGGCCGAACTCAGAATAGCCGGCCAACTCGCCACGCATCGAACTGCGCCCTTCAACGTCGCGAAGATCCTTGAAAAGCCCGTAGGCGCGGTGGGTGTAAAGATCGTAGGAAGCGTTGCCCTGAATGAAACGAACGATGTCGTTCTGGCTGAGCCGCGCCATTTCTGCGACAACGGTCTGCCAGTCAATCTGACGTGAACCGCCAACGGCATATGGCTCCACAGCCTCGGCGCCACCACCGAACAGTTGCCGCAACGCATAACGCTGTTCCGGCCCTGCTCCCGCCGAGCGAAATGCGGCCAACACGCGGAACATTTGATCCACCTTGCTGAGCCCCTCCAGCTCCCGCGCATCCAGCCCAACAGCCCCAAACTGCTTGGCCATCTCCGCGTTGCCCTGAAGCGCTTCCTGCACGGCGTTCTCCACCGCCCCGGCGATGTTGCCGAACGTATTTTTCGGCAGGTCAAGGGCGGTCTCCAGATTAGCAAATCCGCGGGCCTCGTTTTTGGAAATGGAGAACCGCTCCGCATTCACCTGCAACTGCCGCGCCTCGCGGATGACGTCGCGGATCAGGTTCACGGTGCTGAGCACACTCTGCGCAATCCCGCCGCCCAGCAGGCCGCCCGTAAACGACGCGAGCACCTGCGCGCCGGCGCTCTTGAGCTCGCCCACGGCCTTCACGGCATTCTTCACCGTGTTGCCAAACGACGTGTCCTTGCCCCGCAGCTCGTATTCAAAAACCTCAGCCATTGTGTGTTTCTCCCTGCTCTTGGCTCCGCGCTCCGCGCTCCCCGCTCCCCGCTCCCTGCTCCGCGCGCCAGCGCGCCTCCATCGCCTTCGCCTCGGCAAACACGCTCTGATACGCGTCGCCCATGATGCGCAAATGGCCCGCCCGCTCGGCCTGCAACGCCAGGAGCCACTGCGCCCGCACCACGGGCAACGCCAGCGCGCCGGTCTCGCTCAGCCCCAGCTCGCTCATGCACGCGGCGAGCAACGACGCCAGCACCGGCGCGTCGCTGCCTTCGCCCTCCGTGGCCGTGTGCAACGTGTTCGGTCCGCGCCACTGGCCCTGCAGCCACGTCAGCATGCGCTGCGTTTCGGCCAGCAACGCCTCGGGTTCGAGCCAGTGCAACCGCACCGCCCGCCACGCCAGCCAGGCGCGTGCCCGCCGCCCCCGCTGCATGGCGCCCACGGCACCCGGCCACGGACGCCGGCACACTTCCAGCGCCAGCGCCAGATCCGCGACGGTCACCTCGCGGTCGTTGCCCGGCATGAGCGGCGATTCGAGCCGGGTGAGCAGCAGCGCGTGGCCCAGCGTCAACGGCCGCAGCCACGCGCCCGCGATCACGGGCGCGTCGGCAAACAGCGTCGCCGCGAATTGAACATCGAGGCTCAATTTCAGGTGGTGACCGGGTCGCCCAGGTAGCCCGAGGTTCCGTTCTCCGTGAACTGCTCGATCTCCATCGAGATGACCAGCGACGTGCCGTCATTGGCCTCGCGGATCGACGGCGTGCCGGTGAGATGCCAGTCGCCGTCAAAGAGCGCGATGTCCGAGGACGCGATGGTGACCTTCGTGCCGTTGTCCAGGAGCAGCACCTTCGCCTTGGCCGCCGCGAGCGTGTTGGTCGCCGCGTCGAACGGGATGAGGTCGATCGTGAGCTTGCGGCGCCGGTTCAGGTAGGCCTTGGAGAACACGGCGCCGTTGCCGTCCTTGGCCTCGTTCTCGTCGGTCAGCTTCTGGAAGCTGCGCGCGACGAGCTTGTTGTTGGTGGTGGCCATGCCGGTGAAGGCAACCGTGCCGTCGAGTCCGCGCACGGTGACCTGGCCAACGGTGGTGATCGTGGATGCCATGATTCAGAGGGGTGTTAACTGCCTGTTTACGCGACGCTGCGCCGCTTGAGAGTGGTGGTGGTGAAAGTGACCCGGCACACGCGCCCGCCATCGAGCGCGTCGTCAAAGGTGGTCTCGCCGCGCTGCAACGGTCCCCACGGTTCGAGGACCCATTGCTGATGCAGCAGGCCGTCAATGACCGCGAGGCAGTCGCGCAGGCTTTTCTGCCGGCCCGTTTCCGTGCGATTCAGCGTGAACTTCTCGCCAATCGTCAGCGTGAGTTCGAGCGCCTCCTCGTAGCTGTTTGGCGGCGTGACGGGCTTGGGCTCCTGGATCGTCACCAGCAGTCCGCCCGCCGTGATGCGGTCAATCGCCTGCTCGACGGCGGACTGGAAATTCCCGTCGTCCTCGCGCAGCACCGAAACCGCCGGTGGCCCGATGAAAAACGAGTCGCCCTTGAGCAGGTCCTCGATGGCCTCCGCCAGGCCGCTGGCCAGGTCCGCACTCATGCATTGCCTCCCTTGGTCCGGATGTAACCGATGACCGCCCGGCGAATGGCCGCCGCCAGCGTCTCACGGCTGGGCAACGTCTCCGGCTTGGGCTTGTGTTTGGTGAAGGCGACGAGGCGATACAACGTGCGGAACACGCCCTTGCCCGTCGGCTGCACGAGCGAGCCGAGGAACTTCCCGTCGCCGCGTTTCGCGGGCATGAACATCAGATCCTTGAACGTCCGCGCCGCGCGGCCGTAGCTCGCCCGGTCCGTGGGGATCGTCAGCGCCTTGCGACCGCCCGTCGGCCGCACGGTGCCGCCCTTGAACTTGAGGCGCAGTTCCGCGGGCATGATGACCGTGGCCTTCGCGCTGTCCGCCTTCCAGTTGGTGAGCCGGCGCATCTTGGCCCAGAAGCGCGACGGCGCGCCGAACGGGTTCTTCTCCACCTGCGCCCGCTTCACGAAATGCTCGCGGAACACCTTGGCCCCGGCCGCGCCCACCACCTTGTTGAGCTGCTCGGAGTTGCCCACCTTCTGCGCCTTCCACTGCAGGTCCGGCGTCACGGTGTCATGCGTCGCGATGATGGGATTGCTCATGCTGCGAGGGAAAGGGTGTCGCCGTCGAAGACGAGTTCGGGATCATTGGCCATCGTCGCGACCAAGGCGCGGTCGAAGCGCGTGGTCTTCACCGCCGCGTGATCGGCGAGCGTGAGACTGTCGGGCGTGATGCGCTGGTTGCGCTGGATCACGCCGAGCCGCTCCGCTTCCTCGCGGTCCACTTCCTCGACATCCATGCCGGAGTTGAAGGCGAACGGCGGAAAGGGATTGCCCAGGGCATCGTCGTAACCGCCCGCGCCGTCGCCGAGCGCCTGCCACACGGAATCATCCTTCGCCGCGATCATGCGGCCGGCAAACAGGCGTCCACCGGCGGCCTTCCAACGCGCCTCCCAGTTGCGTTTGCGCTTGGGGTCCGAGGGTTCCACCACGCGGATCAGCTCGCGGGCGGGAAACGCATCGAGCACGTCCGCGTCATTCTCGGCCACGTAACGGCCAAAGCCCGCGGCAATGTCCTGCTGGGTGCGGACAATGAGGTCGGCCCGGCCGAACGATGTGACGTCCTGGATCGTGCCCACCTTGTCCGGATCACGCGGCTGCAATTCGAGTTCCTCGGCCAGTTTCATCAGCCGCTCCGTCGCGGCCGGACCCGAGAGCATCAGCGGCGCCTCGCCCGCCGCGCGCAACGCCTCCGCCTCCGGCGTCGCACCGATCAGCATCTCATCAAGCGTGTCCGCGATGGCCTGGACGAAATCCAGATTCGCCTGGCGCGCCGAAAACACCGCCAGCCGGCGCACATCACCGCCCAGCCGCGTGAGTTCGCGCGAGCTCAGCGTGGTGCCGAGCACCCGCCGGCCCCGCGCCGCGAGCTGCGCGGCCTCATTCGGCTCGATGGAGATCGTGGGCATGGCTTAGTTGGGCGGCGGAAGGTGTCTGACGTGAACCAGAACAGTCATGCTCACAGTCCATAGATGCCGCGCAGGCCGGTTTCGATGGCCGAGCGGGTGGTCGAGTCATGGGCGGTCTGGTAAATCAGCACCTCGGCAATGTCGCCGGTCCAAAATATGGAAGACACCGCCGACGAGGCTCCAATCGTGGCCGCCTGCGAGGACGTGTTGGAGGTGGAACCGTCGGTCTGGAACGTGGTGCTGGAACCGTCGGACGTGCCGTTCAGGTATTGGTTCAGGTCGCTGTTCGTGTAATTGAACACGGCCGTCGAAAGATACCAGGTCCCGCTGCTGTAAGTCGCCGTCCCGTTGACTTCCTGCAGGGTGTCGGCGTCCGTTCGCCGGCCGCCCGAACGGAGCTTTGAGCCCGAGGTGTGACCGACGAAGAAACGGTTGGCCGTCGTCGAGGTTCCGGAAGTGAAACCCACCGTGGTTCTGGCGGTCGCGGTCGAGGTTGATTTGGACACCACATAGACCGTCAGGCCACCGACATTTTTAGCGATGTCCAACGCGGTGCCGGAGAAGAGCCACCGGTCGTCCACGCCATCGAGTCGAAAGGTGGGCAGGCCATTGATCTCGGCCGTTTCGTAGGACGGCCGGGACGTGCTGGTCGCCTGAGTTGGGGCATTACCGGCCCCGCTCCAATCGGTTGGAGTCTCAACTGCGGCCCCGTCGCTGAAAGCGGTCTCCTTTCGGGCTGAAAGCCAGAGAACAAGATTGGCCGTTGGCGGTGTGTAAGTGGTGGAAGCACTGGCAATCACCCCTTGCTGACCGAGGAAGAACGGGCCGGAAAGCAGCGCGGAGCAAGGAGCAAGGAGCAGGGACAGGATGAGGAGCAAGCGTCTCATTGGTAGTTCAAGCCGTTCACGGTGATGATGTTGGTGCCCTGAAACTTTCCGACCTGCCATGCGAGCGCTGTATAGTTGGTGTAGGCGCTGGCACTTCCAGAGGCGGTTACGGAGATGCCCCCGCTGGGCGCACGGGCCGGGCTGGTCAGTGTCACCGCGCAGTTGGTCGTCACCGCCGGCCAGCAATAGATGATGCCCCGGTCGCCATCGGTTGCGCCGCTGATGTTCAGGGTGAAGGCGTTGGTGACGATCAGACTGTGTGAGTATTCCTTCCGGCCGCCGGCAGAAAGCGTCACCGACGTTCCGCTGTAAGACAACGTGGAGGTTTCCGGCATCGTGTCATCCTTGCTGGCCATTGTCACCGATGCCCCATTGATTCTCGCACGGAACGCATTGCCGCCGCTGGAATCATACCACATGTCACCGTTGGCGAGTGAAGAAGGATCACCCGATTGAGAACCGATGTTGATTCCCGCGGAGGTTCCGTTCGGATTGAAGGTCTGTTTGACCCCATCGCTCCAACTGTTGGCCGAATCAATCAACGCGAGGCGAGCAGATGCCGGACCGGAAAGCCCCGTGGCGTTGAGATAAATCACGTCGGACGTGATGGCGACGCCCAGCGCCTGCATAACCGCCGAGATGCCGGTTGGAGCGGTCTGAGTCAGTCCGCCGGCAGTGGTCGATAGATAGACCGGCAAGCCGGGAGCCCAGGCCCATGAATCGTTGCGGACAATCCCGCGGGTGACCACGGTGGTGGCTGCGCCGGTGCTTGCGGTGGCCACGGCCAAACCGAGCGCCGGATAGGTGCCGCTGCCGTCGGCATCGGCCAACACCCATTGTCCAGACCCGTTAATGTAAACTGCATCCCATTGCGTGACCCCGCCGCTGTTGACACGGCCGGTGACTTGGTTGCCCTCAAACGAATCATCCGGCGTGACGGTCGCGCTTTCACTCAGTTTCTTGGCAACCAGTGTCTGCGTGGATTCCAGCGTAGCCAACGTCGTGGAGGCATCCGGCAGCGTGAAGGTTTTGATCGAGGTCGCCGGCCCCGAGAAGGTCACGAAGTCGCTGCCGGCCGCCAACGCGGTCAAGGCGGCGTCCAGCGGCTGCAAAAGCTCCGTCGTCGCCGGAGCCGAATGGCGGTCGCGGGGAAACAGGTTGGCCGTCATCTCGGCCTTGAATGCGTTGACCATTTTGCGCGCTCCGGTGGTGCTTGGATGTGTTCCGTCAACCGAATCACCGGACGTGTTTGGGTCGTAGAGCGCACCGAGTTCGACCAAATGCGTGCTCAAGCCGTCGGCGCTGAATTGATTGTTCAGCGCTCGGGCAATCCGGTTCTGAGTGCTCACAGACGTATCGCTGCCGCCGGCGGCTGAATAGGCCGCAGGTGTCCGACGCGAGGTTGTCGAAAGGTAAAAGTAAGGACCAGTCTCGGTGTTGTTGCCGAGGTTGCCGGCGCCCCAGTCAAACCACACCGGATTTGCCACGCTGGTTGCGCTGGTGACAGTCAGCACAATCGTGTGTGCGGTTTCACTCAGACCGCCGAAGCGGAGCAACATGGCACCGGCAGCGGAGGCGCTTCCGCCGTTGGCCGCATAGGTGCCCTGCAACGTGCCGTCAATTGTAATGGAGAATTTCGAGCCTCCCAGCGCGTTGGTCTGCCGGGTCGCCACATACACCACAGTCCCATAATTGGTCCACTGGACGGTTGAGCTTTGGGTTGTGCTAACCTTGCCCTTGCCATGCCAGCGCGAATCGCTGGACCAGGTGCCCGAGTAGGTGACCAGCGCATTGTCGGCGAACACCTTCTGCGAATCCGGAACGGCATGATAAACGATGGCTGCGGCCAAGGCGTTCGAGAACGCATTGTAATGCGCCGTCGTCTCGATTTTGGAGTTGTTCACGCAGCATTGCAGAGCAACCGCCGTGTTCGTCTCAACCGTGTTGGTGAACGCACGGTTGATCATGTCATAGAGGTAATATCCGGCGACGGCCTGATTGTTGACGGTCACGCCCCAATCTGTCGCCAGCAGGCCGGGCCAGTCGGACGCCGCGTCGCTCGTCGAATCACCAAAGACGCGCAGGCTTGAAAACGGAATCAGGAATGGCTTTGTGACCGTCAGATTGGTGGCGGACCCGCTGCTCACATCCAGCTTTGTCGCAGGAGCAATTGCGGCCCATGACGTGAGTTCGGCGTCATAAGCCTGCACCGTAGTCCCAATGTCGGCGGCTCCCAGCTTGGCATCAATGGTGGTCGCCAGATTGGTTCCGCGAAAGGTCGTGGTCCCGGTCAATGTGAGATTCACGGCCGTGCCGTTGGTGATGTCGAGCTTCGACGGTGCGGAGTTAGTCGCCAGCAGGGCGTCCACGCTGGCCTTGGTGTAAACCACGGGGTCGCCTTCGGTGACATCGGTCTTCACGACGCCGCTGACCGTGGTGGTGGCGAGTGGGGCGTTTTCCCAGGGATACGTCTGGTCGGTGTAGGTCAGCGCGTTGGTGATCAGCGAGAGCAGCGAATAGCTGCCGGAGCCGCTGGGCACCGCGAGGATGAAACCCTTCTGGTCCGCCCCGACAAACCCCCGGTAATCACCTGCCAAAAGGGTCGTTGAAAGCGCGCCATTCGTGACCGACACGCGGTAGTCGCCACCCGTGACGAGCGTGCTGCCGGACACGAGCGGCGTGCGCAGGGTGCGGAACAGCATCGTGCCCGTGAACAGGCTCCCGTCGGCGGCGTAGATGGTGCCGGTGACGGTCGCGGCGCGGAGCGCGGAGCCGGGAGCCAGGAGCAGGCACAGCGCAAAGGCGAACCAGCGGTGAAGGCGAATGTCCCACGTCATGCGCGGGCACGATGGCCCGCGTGGGGGAGTTGCGCCCGGCGCTGAGCGCCACAGAAAGCGGGGAGCTAGGAGCTAGGAGCAGGGAGAGAAGACGGGCGCGGTCTCGCTGGAGTTCTTGCTCCCATCTCCGTGCTCCGGGCTCCGGGCTCCGTGCTCCCTGCAGCGCGCTGGCGCGCTACAGCCCGTCCTGGTTGTCGCGGGACCAGTTGCGGGTCGGCGATGACATGCTGGGGCTGGGCGCGCCGTCGTCGAATACCACGGCGGGCGCGGTCTCGGGCGTGGTGGGCGTGGTGACGACGGTGATTCCGTTCAGCTCGGTTTCGAGATCGGAGAGACGGTCGCGCTGGCCCTGGGTGAGGCGGAACCGCTGCTCGTTTTCGCCGAGCAGGGAATTGGCGCGGTCGTAGATGGCCTCCAGCGTGCGGAGCGTGGCGAGTTCGGCAAACTCGGGCGGCACGGTGCTGGTGGTGGCATCGAGGGCCTGCCCGGTGCGGCGCTGGATCTTCGCCCGGATGCGGGCGACCACGTTGTTGCGCAACACGGCGAACCAGGCGTCGCGCTCCGTGTCGTCCTCCGCGTGATTGAACGCGGCGTCAATCGCGGGGCGAAGCCCGTAGGCGTAGCAGTTGGCGAGCGAGATGGATGACCAGGCGGGCATGCGAAGGCGCGAGGCGGGAAGTGGAAAGCGGGAAGGCGGAAACAAAAAGGCGCGCGGCGCGGTGGGGAGGCACGCCGCGCGCCCGGGGAAGCCGGCGGGGAGACAGACCCGCCGGCCGTAGGTTAGGCGTATTGCGTCGTGATCAGCGTTCCGCTGGTCGCGTCCGTGATCTTCTCGGCCGTGTTCTGGCGCACGCGCACCATGCTCGACCGGCGCTTTTCGTCGCGGTAGGACTCCGTGACGAACAGTCCGCCCTCGGCATTCCACACAAGGGTGAAGCCGGCGCCGCCCATGCGGGGATCGGTAGCGCCCGCGTTGACCGCGCCCACCCAGACATAGGTGTTGCCCCAGATGCCCGAGGTGGACTTGTCCTGGCCCTTGGCGGCGGTGTTCTGAACCGAGTCGCCGATGAGCACCTGGCTAATGCCGTAGGGCGCGAACGCCGCGGCGAGGTTGGCCGCGTTGATCGGCAGGCTGATGTTGCCCTGGATCGATCCGCGCACGAACTCCTTGACCAAGGTCGCGGTGGAGATGCGGTGGAACACCGCCTCGCTCATCACGATGGAATTGGCCCGCGCGCCGTTGGCCTTCACCCGCCGGATGGCCGACAGCACGTCGTCCACAAAGCTGATGGTGGCCTTGTTGGCGACGGTGTAGGCCACGTCGCTGTTGGTGCCCGCGCCGAAGTTCGTCGCGTTCATGATCGCCGTAGCCACGCGGACCTCATGGGCCTGCATGACATTGCGCAGCGTGAGGCGCGAGGCGACGGATTCCGCGTTGAAGAACCGCGCGACATCCCGGGCGGCGGCATCGTCCACGCGCTCTTCGAGCCCGCGGTCGGTGCAGTCATAGGTGTCGGTGGTCCACTGGCGGCGGATTTCGTTGTAGCTGCCGTCCGTATTGCGTTCGGTGGCCACGGATTCCAGGAGCGCGCCCTTGGCAATCTGGAGTTTCGGGTAGGTGCCCGATTTGGCATCCACGCCCATGGGGGGCATGACGCGGGAGCCGATGAGCATGCTCTCGGCCCCAAAGGCTTCCTCGACGAGGAAGTTCAGGTCGGCGCGAATCGTGGCGCCTGAGGTGGGATTCATGTGGTGAGATCAGTGGGGGATTTAACCGGTGATGGTGATGGCGCCCGTGGCCTTGCAGTTGCAGCGCGCAAACCAGCTTGTGCCGTCCGACCAGACCTCGACGATGTCGCCGGGCAGCGCGGTGTTGGCCACGAAGTTGATCTGGTCGCCGGCGGCGTTGCCGTTGGCGGATTCGTCGGCGCCCACCGAGGACACGGGGTAACCGATGATGTTGTCGTTCGTCGCCGAAGCGATGATGTAGGCCGTGGTCGGCGCGGTCTTCACGATGAACGTGAAGTGCAGTCCGGCCTGAACCGCCGGCAGCGTGGAGGTGAATCCGCCCGCCAGGTTCAGCAGGAACACGGCGCCGTTCTCCGCGGCGGTGATCACGTTGGTCGTGATGACGTTCTCGAAGTAGGACTCCGCCGGGAACCGGGCGATGGGGATCGCCTCGATGATGTCACCATCCGCGCTCGCGGCCTGCGCCGCAACAAGGCCGGTGAAGTCGCCCGTCACGGCGTCGTCCACCTTGCCGCTGGCGGCGGCGTAGAGTTTCGCGCCGAGCGTGATCGCGCCGGCCGCGGTCACTTCGACCGTGCCCGGGGCGCTGCGCAGTTGGACGGTGCCCGAGCCGCTCGCGGCAATGGGCATGGTGGTGACTCCGATCCAGTCCTCACCCACGCCCGCGGCGGAGATGGTCCCGGAGGAATCGAGTTTCACGCGCACCGCCTCGGCGATGGCGACAGCGGTCGCCGTGAACGACTTGAATCCGCTGGTGTTGGCAGTAGTGGCAGCCATGTGAGTGGTCCTTTACTTGAGGGGAGGTTGGTTCGCACCCGCGGCCAGCCAGGCGGCATGACCCTCGGGATGTTGACGGACCGCATTGGCGATGGCCGTGCCGATGGACACGCCTTCACCGCGGTTTTTGATGACCTCGGCAAAACCGAGCGCGGTCTTCGGGTCGGCCTTCTCGTCGGTCGCGCCGGGCAGCGCTCCGGGATGGCCGGCGGTGCTGCGGTTGGTGAGCGCGCCACTCGCGGCGGCGGGCGTGCCGAGCGCGGCCACGAAGGCGTGGAACGCGGGCAGGGCTTCGTCGCGGTTCGCGAGCAGTTGCTTGCGGAATGACGCAATGACTTCGGGTTTCACGGCCTTGTCACCGGTGCGGTTGAGCAGCGGCGCAAGATCGGCCTCGACCTGGTCGGCGGCCTGTTTCTCCACCTTGGCCTTCAGTTCGGCGTTGGTGTTTTTCAGCGGCGTAAGTGCGCCCTCGGCGGACTCCGCCCGGTTCTTCAGCGTGGTGACTGCCTGGTGGATGCTCGCTTCCGAGGCATCCTCCTGGAGTCCCAGCAGCGTGGCTACGGACTTCATGTGATGTGTGTTTGGGGACTGGTCCGCCGCGGCACCCGCCGCAGCGCGATTGGTCAGCGGCACCATGCCGCGGAGATTGGGATTGTTGGTGAGCCCGAGCGTGTCGATCTCCAGGGGACGCACGCGGGTGGGTGATTTCGACGCCGCGTTGCCGATGACTTCGGTCTGGCGTTTGCGCGGGTCCCACACGGGGCTGACGAACTTGTAGCGCTTGTGCTCCAATGCCTGCTTGCCGAGGTCGGTCCACTCGATCTGCGCCCACACGCCATCGGTGCGGTTGTCGAGGCGCTTGGCCCAACCGTAGGCCTCGGTCGATTTGTCGGTGTCGTAATAGAAGTGCTCCTGGCCGACGTGCAGGCCGGCGAAGTTGGGCTGGGCCGACTGCGCAACAAAGCGATTCACGATCTCGCTCGCGGCGCGGGCATCAATGACCTGCACCACGCCGCTCGGGTGCGGGAACTCGCCGAGCGGGACGACGTGATACCACCCGTCGGCGGGCAGCTCATTCGAGCGGTTGAAAAGCGGGGCAAGGGTCATAAGAGCTGGGAGCTAGGAGCGGGGAGCAGGGAGTGAAGGCGCGCTCGATACTCCCTGCTCCCTGCTCCCTGCGGATTGCTCCGCCTGGCTCGCGCCGGCGGCGAGGCTGCGCTCGATGAGCGCGGCCATCGGCGCGGCGGCGGCCGGGTCGGCATTGAGGTCCTTGAGCAGGCCGGGGAGTTCGGCGCGGAATTGGGCCAGCTTCTCGCGGCGAATGCCCTCGTCGCTGACCGCGGCGATGGACCGCACCCGCCGGGCCAGTGACGCGAGGTCACCCTTGAGCGCCGAGCGCAACGCGGCCACGGGATCGGCGGCGCGATTGGTCAGCGTCTTCTCGTCGTCCATTTCCGGCGCGGAGTCGGAAGCGCGGGTCAGATCGGTGCCCGCGCCTTTGGCTTGGGCTCCCTGCTCCGTGCTCCCGGCTCCGGGCTGCATGGCTCCCGGCTCCCCGCTCCCAGCTCCCCGCAGTTCAACTTCGTAACCGGTCTTCTCCTCGATCTGCTCCGGCTTCACCGCGTAGCCGGCGGTGACGAGCGCGGCCACGTCCTTCACGACTTCGCTGACGTTGGTTTCCTCGTTGGCGCACAGCTCGAAGTAGGCGAGCACGGGCTTCCCGGGGAATTCCGCGGCGAGCAACGGCCGGTCGAAGTCGCGCTGAAACGCTTCGCTGATCCGTTGCGCGTGGCCCTTGGCCAGTTCGTCGAAGGTGTCCTTGTGCGCCGCGCCGGCCAACGTGCCGCTGCCGGATTCGGCCAGCATCGTCAGCTTGCCCGAGGTGCCCGCGAGCACGATGTCGGCATCCTGCGCCTTGATATACTCCGCGAAGGGCTGCTGGCCTTTCTCGGAGTTCGCATACTTCACGTCGCTGCCGTTGGGCAGGTAGCCGCTGGAATGTTCCGCGACACTCTCCGCGCCAGCCTGGAAGTCCGCCGCCTTTTCCGGCTGCACGCCGGGCGGGCCGATGATGATCGTGGGGTTGAGGCCAAAGCCTTCGACGAACGCGGCCCAGTCCTTTTGGCCGAGCGCCTTGCGGAGCACGGCGAACAGCGCGACGAAATCCACATGCCGCTCGCAGGTGAGATGCACGAAGTTCCGCAGCTCCATGCGGTCGGTGTCGGGCAACGCATGCGTGCTCTTCTGCATGCCGCTCGCGTTGTAATACCACGCGCCGCGCAGACCGGCCCGGAGCACGTTCCAGTGATCCACGCATTCGAGATGGTCAATCAACGGGCCGTTGACGGCCTGTTTTTCGACGAAGGAAAAACCGCGGAAGTCGGCGAGGGCCAGGTGCGCAATGGCTTCGCGGAGATTGTCGAGGCGCTCATACGCGGCACGGAGGAATTCCTTTTGCGCCTCCACGTCGGCCTCGGTCACGTCGGGCGGGAGGTCATCTTCGTCAATGGTCTTGATCTCCCAATCGAGCTTGGTGAGCGCGGCCTCGCGGCGATTGAGCACGGCGGAGAGTGTGGCGTCGCTGCGCTCGATCCAGCGGTAGAGCCACATGAGGTCGGCGAACTCGCCGCGGTCCCAGGACTCGACCAGCGTCACGGCCGAGGCAACGGTCAGACCCCGGAGCGGATTGTAGCCGTCGCGCCAGCGATTGGCGTTGCCGATCAGCGTCGCGGTGAGCACGGCGCGGGCGGTGCCGACGAACGAAGCGACGACGCCCGAAGCGCGGTTGACCAGGCGACCCCAGAGGTTGAGCCCGCGAAGCGTCATCGGGTCGCCTCCGGGAAGGTATTAAAGACCCCTTTAACGCCCTGATAGGCGCGTCGGAGGCTTGCGAGGCTATGGAGACAGGCGCCAAAACGTCCTGGAGCAATTGTGTGCGAAGGCGACCAGCTCCCGGAACGGGTGTCCCCATTCCGCAATCCGCACTCCGCAATCCGCATTGGCATCGTCCCCAACATGCGGGCGCACGATGACCCGGAAGCGGCAAGGATGCCCGGCGCTCAGCGCCGCAAAGAGTCAGCCAGCCAGTCGGCGGTCGCGCCGGTCGGCGCGGATTTCGGAAAGGCGGTTGCGGAAGGGCGTGGGGGGCGCGACGTAAGCCGTGGGCATGCCGGCCACGACGAGTTCGGCGAGCGACGCGTAGCCGCGGGCAAGCAGCAGGTGGTTCTCCGTCTTGTCCACGTAGTCGGCCAGCTCGCCGGTGGCGGCGTCCTTTTCGCGCTGCGAGCCGGCCAGCAGGTGGGCATCGAGCGTCTCCAGGATGCCAGGCGCGCCGGGCACGCGCCGGGGCAACAGCGTGGCGGGCGTCTGCCGCACGGCGCCGTTGACGATTTCGATGACGTTCTCCGTGGGCGTCAGGAATTCCCGCACCACGCGGTCAATGGTCTCGAAGCGATTGCACTCGATGCAGGGCACGGCCTTGGTCTGGCCGCCTTCCTCAAAGGTCACCACGGTCTGTTGCACGCCCTGGCCGAGCTTGTTTTTCGTGAACCGCACCACGGCGCAGCGCAGGCCGGACCATCGCTGGTTGCGACCGTCCCATGCGAGGCCGTTGGGAAAGCTCACGAAGGTTTCGCGGCTCGCCCAGTCCACGCGGGGGAACTGGTAGCCTTCGAGCCCATTGAGCAGCAGCGCGAGCGTGCGCGACTCATTCACGAGCGGGCGCTCGTCAATGAACAGCGCGGAGAGTCCGTGCGCCTGGAAGAGCGCATGCACGCGGCTCACGACATCGCCGGCCGCGATCTTGTCGGCGCGGATCACGCGGCGGTGATCGGCGTGGCGCTCGTGAATCGTGAGCCAGCAGCGGTCGCCCATGTCGAGCCCGCCGAAGCGCGGCAAGCCCGCGGTGAAGGCCCCAAAGTCAAACGGCGCCACGGTGCGGGCGCGATCCAGCACGGCGGCAGTGAGCGCCTGCGCTGCGGAGCGTGGCAACGCGAGGCGGTCGCAGCAGAAGGAGATCATCTCCTCACCGTCGGCCACGGCGCGGGTCCAGTGCGCGACGATCTGGGCGAGGTCAATCGCGGGAATGCCGAGCTGCGAAATGCGGTAGGAGAATTTCCGGAGCGCGAGGCGTTCGGGCCGGCGATGCGTCCACGTCACGCGGTGCCGATCCAGCGGCGCGCCGGTCTTCGGATCGGCGAGGTAATAGATGCCGTCGGGCACGTAGGTCGCCACGACCTCGGGCGATCCCGGGCGCTTGAAATCGCCGTCGAACGTGAGCTGCGGGTCGGTGGGCGAAGGAACTGGCCCCATCTGCGCACGGCAGATTTGGGGCCAGTTCTCCTCTGGGTTCAGTGCTTCATGGCTGCCTCCTTGATTTGTATCGCCTGATTCGTTTCGTCGGCGAGGCGAGTTCGCCTGGTAGTCACACGCACGCCCGATGGACATCACGCCCTGGCTGCCTTCCTCCCACTTTTTGTTTTGCCCGGCGCCGTGAACGCGCTGGGTGCCCACGATGATCTGAAAGCGGAGCGCGGAGGTGGTGAGACGGCCGGAAAGGAACTTGGCCTTGTCGCGCGGGATGTCGTCTTCCTCGTCGCGCACCACGACATCGAGCGAGAAGCTGGTCGGAACTTTCTTGAGGCCGCGGAACATGCCGATGGCGCGCCGTTCGCCGTCGGTCACCAGGAACGCGCCCTTGGTGTTGACCGCCTTGCCCGACTTGTTCACGGACTTGCCGACCTGGGTCATCTCCGCAAACCACGGCACCTGGTCCACGACATCGGGCCGGAACTTGGCATCCACGATGGTGTCCGCGAGGCCGTCGTCGGGCAGATAGACACCGACATTGAGGAAGCGCACGGCCGTGAGGAACGCCGCGAGATTCTGTTCGAGCACCGTCTTGCCGAACTGCGCGCCACCGGCCAGGACCAGCTCCGAGTCCTTGAGCACCGCCCGCTTTTCGTCACCCAGGATGCGATCAATCTGGTCCACGATCTCGGCCAACGCCTCGCGGCCGGCGAACGTGTAGGGACCATACTGGCCGCCGCCGATGGGCACGCGGGCGTGACTCAGCAGGAACTCCCGGAACGAAGCCACGCGCGGGGCCGTGACGGCGCGGGCGTCCTTGGCCGACTTGGCGGCGAGGCGATCCAAGACGTTCGTTCCTGCTTTCCTGCCTTCCAGATTCATCCGGTTCCTATTCCGCCAGCTTGGCGTTGAGCTTGGCCCGCAAAGCCTCGAACTCGGCCTGCAGTTCCGGGGCCTGACGGAAGAGGGCAGCGATCTCATCGAGGCCCGCCTCGACCTTGGAGCGCGTCGCGTCGCGGAACTTCTCCAGATCCAGCTCGGCCTCGCGCTGCTTCTGTTCGAGCTTCGCGAATTCGAGCACGGGCTTCATCAGCGACGTGGCGCGGTCAATGATGTCCTGCGGGGTCTCGGGATTGAGGTTGAGATTGATGATCAGGTTTTTGAGCAGCTTGATCAGGACGGCGAGTTCCGGGGCCGGATTGCTTGCAAAGGCGGCGTCGAGTTCGCGGCACTTCTCCGCGCCGGTCGCGATGCCGTAGAGCATGCGGTCGCGATCCTGGGAGTCGCGATGGCGCGCCAAGAGCCGGCTGACTTCGCCGGGCGTGGCCTTCACGCCCAGCTTGGCCAGGCGTTCGACGGCATCCACCAGGCGCAGCTCGGGCTCCCGCTCGAACCACTCGACAATGGTGGCGGCGTGGGCGGTGAATTTGGATTCGCGGGGCTTAGCCATGACGCGCAGCGGAGGCCTCGCCCTTCGGCGTGAGACTCCAGTTGATTTCCCCGGTGAGTTCGTCGGGCAGGCCGATCAGATGGCCGTCGGCATCGAGGTCGCGCACGGCGGCGTCGGCCTGGGTGCGCGTGATGCCACTGTGGCGAAAGCCCAGGAGCAGCGTGTCGCGGAGGGCACTCTCCGGCATGGGCACGCCGCGCATGCGGGCGAGGGCGCGGAGCGCGTGAATCTTGTGCTGGGCGAGGGCGTTCATCGGAAAGGTCGGTGAATTTGGAAGGCTGGAAGGCAGGAAGGGCGGAGGAAGTAATCAGTGGTCAGTGCTCAGTGGTCAGTTCCTGTTTTCCTGCGTTCCAGATTCATCTGTTTCAGTCGCGTTGGGTTTGGTGGAAGGCGCCGCGCAACTCGGAGACGGCGGCGAGTAGTTCGTTGTGGCGTTGGTGCGAGGCGATGGCGCGGTCTTCGTTGGCCTTGTTCAGTCGGCGTTCGAGTTCACCCATCTCGGTGCGAAGCGCGTCCACGCGGTCGCCGAGTTTCTCGACGCTCGCATCAATGTGGCTGCGGAGTTCGTGCCGCGAGAGGTCGCTGGCCTGCGACATGGCGTTGATGCGCAGCTCCAGATTCGCGAGGTCGGCTTTGGTCGCGTAGTCGCCTTTGGGCTGGTATTTGCCGGCGACATCCTGCTGCACGTCGAGGGCGCTGGGTTTGGCGCGGGAGTAGTGGACAAGCTTCATCACGCCGTTGACGAGCATCACGACGAAGGTGAGGCACGCGAGCCAGGTGACGATGCCGTCGGGCGGAGTGAGGTTGGCGAACATGGGCGGGTCAGTATTCGTTGTCGTCGTCGTCGCGGCGGGGATACATGCGGCAGTAAATGAGGAACACGGTGATGCACAGCACCGCGAAGATCGCCGCATCGGGCCAGGTTGATGCGGCGAGCATCACGACTTGCCTTTCCGCTTCGCATCCAGGCGCAGCGAGTTGGCCTTGAGCACTTCCTCAATCGTGCGCTCGTCGGCGTCGGTCAGATCCACCGGGCGCGGCAAGGTGCCGTTGGCGATCATCACCAGCTCGGACAGCGGACGGTTCGCCCGCGGCCGGGCGAGCACGCCCTGCACCCGGGGCGCAGAGCCGGGAGCCCGGAGCCCGAAGCGGGGAGCCCGCGGCTCGCGCGGGGCACGGGGTTCACGCGGCGCGCGCGGCGGGCGGGGATTGCGGGAAGACTTCATATTTAGCCCAGGTGTTAAATGGGGCTTAACCACTCAGGGCTTGGCGGCCTGGACCAGCTTGGTTGCGGCCTCGATGACGGCGACGGCGTTGGTCGGCCCGCGGTTGTTGATCAAATCGGTGCCGAACGACTGCGACTTGTCGGTCTGCATGGCCTTGAGATTCGCGATGGTCTGCGAACCGGAGAACCAGGCGCGGCCCCGAAGCTTGAACGCGATGGCGCGCTCGGGACTGGTGTCACCCTGCTCGACCACGAACGACGTGCAGCCCGTCAGGAAGGGCGCGAAGGCAAACAGCAGCAGCGCGGCGGCCTTGGGCAGGTACTTGCGATTCTGATCCACGATCTCGCGCAGGCCGGTGCCCGCACTGCCGGCCACGACGCCGGCCACCGTGCCGCCCGCGTCAGCGCCGAGGGACGCGAGCAACGCTTCCAGGAGGCCGCCGAGCACAGGGGCGAGGACGGGGAGAATGGTGCCGGGAATCTTGGGGAAGAGTTTCTTGAGTCCCGCAATGAGCAGCGGGACCACGACGGCAATGAGCAGGGCCGGCGCCGGCAGACCCGGCGCGGCCGGGGCCGCGGGTAGCAGCGTGGCCGGGTCCATCGGCGTGGCGACGGGAAGGTCCTGGCCGAGCGCAGAGAGGGCGGCGGCGAGGAAAACGAGCGGGAGGAAAACGCGATGCAGTCTCACGCGGACAGCGTGTCACTGCCCGCGGGCTGCCGCCCGGCGCTGAGCGCCATCAAATCACGGACGGCTCAGCAGCGCCCGCAGTGCGCGGGCATCAGTCGCGCCGTGGCCGCGGAGCGCGGGCAGGTCGGCGGCATAGACGCGGATCTGCACCGTGCGCTCGCTGTCGGCCGCACGCGGGCGTCCGCCCAGCCGGCCATTGCGTCGGGCCGCGGCGGCTCGGGAGTCAGTCTTGGGGCGGGGGCTCATGAGGCAGTGCGGCGATAGTAGGCGGCCAGGTCGGCGGCGCGGCAGGCGTCGCAACGGGGGCTGCCCGTGGTCGGCGGCCGGGTGTAGTGCTTCGCGACGCGTCTGATGGCGTCGTGATGGGCCACGGCTGGCCGGGCCAGCCGGGCAAGCCATCGGAGCAGCGTGCGCGGATCGACCCCGATCTCGCGCGCCATCTGCCTGTATGAGACCGGATTGGCCTCGCGGCCCCACTTGGCCTCGCCGGCCTCGTGGATGCGGGCCAGCGCCCACAGGGCGCTCGGAGGCCGTGGATGGACCGGTCGTCCCCGCCTGCTGCTGTGGAGGCGGGCCAGCGCCGCCGCCTTGGCCGGCGAGTCGCTGGCGGTGCGAGATCCGCCGCGTCTGGCGGCGGAGCGCAGTGATTCCAGCGACGTATGCCTATGCTTTGCCTGATCGCGTGTGGCCATCAGTCGCTCTCCTCGACTACGGTCCAGCCGGCCGCGGAGGCGGCATAGACGCCGACGTCGCTGTAGGCCCCGCCGCCAAGACCGCGGCAGTCCTCGCGGTCACGCTTGGCCGACCGCTCGGCAGCGCCCTGGGTGCGGTGGGCGCTCACAAGCCCTCGGACCGAGCCATAGACGATGTAGGGCTGCCTGCTGCGGACCGTCAGATTGCCGATGTATCCAGTGTTCATTTTTCTGTCGCGACTTTTTCGGCCTGCGTCCGGCCGGTTCGATTTTTTCGTTTTCGTCAGCCGGACCATCCGGTTGACGGGGGAAGTTCTAGCGGGCTGCTTGGTTTTCGTCAACAGAAACCGAATGGAATCGGCGGGGGGGATTCCACTAGCGGCGGCGGCGGGGATCGGTGCGGCCGCCGAGCAGATCCCAGAGCAGCTCCCACAGGCGCCACCAGAACGTGGGCTTGGCCGGGGGCGGACCTTTTCCCCGGCGCCGGGAAGATGGTCGGCGCGGGGTCATTGCAAGCGAGGTATGCCCGGCCCGTCGTTGTGGCAAATCTTGCCCTGCGGCCAGGTAATGCAGGAAATGCTGGCGGAGCTGATTCCGGTCACATCTTCGCTCGCCGAGCCTTCGACGGTTTTTCCCGGCTCAATGAGTTCGATTTCAGCGGTGGTGAAGCCGATCAATTTTCCGCGTGAGTCCTTCATTGCCAAACTCACCGAGACTTCGCGCATGGAGGTGGATCCGGAATTGTGAATCGGCACCCGAAAGCCAGTCCAACGCTCGTAACGCTGAATCGAGATGAGGCCGGCTTGGACGGTCTTGAGAGCATGCTCGGTCTTGGCCTTGGCGGATCGGGCAGCGGAATCCATCTCGGCTCTGAGGATGCGGTCTGCGCGACTGGCCTTGCGCTCTTCGGAAATGATCTTGCCCAACTCCATCAGGCCCACGCTGAGCAGGATCGAAGTCGTGACGATGGCGACGCCTTTCAAAAAGGTCATGGGTCTTGAGGTGAGTGTGTTTTTACGCGGTAGGCGACGGGTTCGTCGCGGAGTGAGATTTCGCGCGGCTTCGTCAGATCCTCTTCGAGCAGTTTGCAGGCATAGGCGCTGAGGCTCATGCCGAGACGCCCGGCACGGGCCTTTGCCTCCTCCAGAAGTCGCTCGTTCGGGAACGACAGACCAAGGGTTGAGTTTTTCTTTTTCCGCTTCGCATCCACAACCCCTGTTTAGTCCCACAATTTCTTTTTCCAAGTTTCGTCTTGCATCTTCGCAAGACTTCGCAGAACTTCGCAACAGTTCGCAGCACATGAGCACAAAACGCAAAACACACGGAATCAGCATCGACCCGGATTTGCTGGCGCGGGCGAAACGCCGCGCCCGTGAAAACCACCGGTCGCTGTCGGGACATGTTGCCCATCTGATCGTGGGTGATCTGGAGCGAGAATATGCCAACCAACCGACTCGGGCCGGGAACGGTCAACGTGGGGGTCAACCTGCTCGCTGAAGAGCGCGCCATCATTGGGAGACTCGCCATGAAACAGGACCTCAGCGCAGGCGCCATCATTCGCCGCCTCATTGTCGAGGGGCTGAAGCAAAACTACCCGACGGAGGCAATGGCAGCCGCTGGCGCCCCACTTCCGGGCGCAGTTGGCGAGTGTGGCAGCGAGTGTGCGGCAGGTGTTGCCGGCGGTCTGGGCGACAGTGCGCGGCCGGCGCTTGATGCTGGTGCATTGCCTCGCTTGCCGGCTGCTGGTGATGGGCCGAGGCACCCGCAAGGGGCACTACAACCGGCAGCAGCCGGACATTGCCAAGGACCTGCTGCCCTACGCCCGTCCGCTGTTCTCCCTGGCCCGCATGGCGGTCCTGCTCAACGGAGGTGCCCGATGAAGGCGACGCTGCATTGCCCACCGCCGCCGATGGACGGCACCGCGTTCCTCGCTGAGGCCCGTGTGATCATTGAGGACTCGCTGGGCTGCTCGATCACACCCGTCGTGGGCAGGATGCGGTTTGCCGAGTCCGGCGAACTGGTGTGGGCCTTGGGCGGGCTGGCGGTGCGGACGTATGACGACGCCGAGATCCATCTCGACGGCTGGCACACGGCGCCGCAGCCGGGCCGGACGTTTGCCTGGCTGCGTGATCCGCGGGCCGAGGCGGCAACCGACTGGGACGGAGGTGACCTGTGACCGTCGAGCTGAATCGCTGGGCGGTGGGGACGCTGGCGCACACGGGGGTGGCGGTGATCCGCAGCGGCGTGGCCCGGGCGCAGGAGTGGCGGACCAAGGACCCGATCACGCATCGGCTCGCGCTGGATCATGCCCGGATGCTGGCGGATGACATGCGGCCGATCCTCAGGGCCGCGCTGGCCACGGGGCATGCGCCGGAGGTGTTCCGGCGGAAGGGACGGGCATGAATTTCCTCCGACTCGCAGCCAAGACGGCGGTCGCGATCTGGGTGGGGCTGTTGCTCTGCCTGTTGGCCGGAGTGGCGGGTGGACTCGTCATCCGCGGGTGCAACGTGGCGCTCACGCTCGGCCAATGAAACCGATCACCCCACTGCTCCGGATGCCGCTCGCCTCCGAGGTGAGCCTGGTCCCGCTGATCACGGTGGGAGCGCTGCTGGGCCTCCACACAGACGGGGTGCATGAGCTGATTGACCAGGGGGAATGGCCGTGGGTGTTCGACCTGCGGGCCGGGCGGGGCGCGGTGCGGGAGCTGCGGGTGTGGCGCGGCTGCTTGCAGCAGCCCGCGCCGCAGGGAGCGGGGAGCGGGGAGCGGGGAGCAAAGCAGCGGGGAGCGGGGCTCCCGGCTCCGGGCTCCGAGCTCCCGGCGGTGGTCGCCGATGTCATCGGGACCACCACGGGGGATGTGCGCGGGGCGGCGCTGGAGACGCGCTGGCAGGTGAGCAATCAGACGCTCCGGCGGCTGCTCAAGGCGGGGGAGATTCGGGGGCGGATCAATGGCCACACGCTGTGGCTGGAGCGGGCGAGTCTGGCGGAGTTTTTGACCCGGAGGAGGAGCTAGGAGCGGGGAGCCCGGAGCGCAGAGCGAAGACAATTTGGAAGGCAGGAAAACAGGAATAACACGCAGTTGAGACACGATTAACATGAGCACTGAGACCCATGAAACAACCACGGAAGTTGTCCCCGCACCACGTAACACTGCGTTACGTAACGGAGGGCCCATACGTTGCAACGTGCAACGTAGCGTTTCGCTCCCGAGTGGGAACGATGCGGAAATTGCGGCAACGGCGCTCAGTTTGATGGCGCAGGCGAACAACGGATTTCTGGCTGCGGTGGCGCTGGGATTCCTGTGCGACTGGATCAAAAAGCAGCTTGGTCCCCGTGGCGGGTTCGATGCCTGGGTGGAGACGCACATGGGTGTGGACCGGGCAACCGTGTGGCGCTGGCGGGCGACGGCCAAGGGCATCTGTGACCTGGCCGGGGTGAAGATCAGCAAGGTGCAGTCGCTCGGGGAACAAGCGTCGCAATATCTTCTGCTGCCGCCCGACGAGGTCCCGGTGGAACACCGGGCCGTGATTGCCAAGCTGCGGGAGACGGTGCTGGAGGCGAAGAGCCAGCGCGCGGTGCTACCCAAGGAGATTGACGGCGAGGTGACGCTGGACTTGGTGCAATGCAAGGACGGTGCCGACGGTGTTCCGATGCCGGCGGCCGGGCGCCGCAAGGGTGAGGGCGGGCGGGAGGCGGACCGGCCGGCGACGCCGAGCGAGCTGCTGGAACATGAGCAGCATTGTGCGAAGCGGGATTGGGAGCGGCTGATCCTGGTGATGGACCAACTGAGTCCGCGGGCGCCGCTGTTGCCCGACATGGACCTGCAGATCCTCGTGGGTCTCACGGACAAATGGACGAAGGCGCTGAACGAGTGGCTGCGCCTGCCCCAGGGCCAGCGCAGCGCGCAGGCGGCGGAGGGATTCACCCAGATGCTCAAGCCCTGAGACCCATGAACGCACTCCCTCCGGAACTGGCCGGGCAGATCAAGGCCCGCTTCATCGAGATCATGGGTGAGGTCAACGTGAGTTGCCCGCAACGGAGCAACTTTTTCCTGACCTGGTGCAATGAGCTGCATCAGGGCCGGCTGGTGACCGTGCAGGACCCGCGGCCGGACGGACGCACGGTCGAGATCACGATTCACGATCCGTCACTGCCGGTCACTCACTGACACCCTTTTCCCCTTCTCCGCATGTCCAATCATCGCGCCCTGCAACTGAGTGTTCCGACGACGGAACTGGTCGAATTCAAGAGCCTGCCCGGCGAGGTGCAGGCGGATGTGGAGCAGTGGCTCGCAGTGTTGGCGGAGTTGCGCGGACCGATTGGGGTGGCGCTGGAAAACGCGGCGGCGCGAATGGGTGTGAGCCGGGCCACGGCGCGGCGGAAATACGATGGCTGGCGATTGAAGGGTTGGCGCGGGCTGGTGGATTGGCGGCGCGTGCCGGCGACGGTGGCGACGGAGCGGGGTTTGCCGCCGCAGTTTGTCGAGGAGGTGCGGCGACGTTTCACCACCAATCAGCGGAAGATGCTTCCGACGTGGCGGCAACTGATCACGGACTGGCAGCGGGGTGTGGAGATTCCCGGCTACGAGCACGCGAGCGCGTTTGACCGGGCGACGATTCCGGCCGGGTGGAGTTACGACAATCTCAGCCGCGTGGCGCGGCCGAGCGAACTGGAGCTGGTGGTGCGGCGCGTGGGGATGGGCGCGGCGAAGGCGTTGCTGCCACAGGTCTTCACGACGCGGGTCGGTCTGTGGCCGGGCGCGATGCTGATGCTGGACGACGTGTGGCATGATCACTTCGTCGTCTTCCGCAACAAGCCGGTCCGCATCCTGCAGCTTTCGATGCTGGATGTGTTCACGGGGTGCGTGACGGCCTACGGGACGAAGCCACGGTGGGAGCGCAACGACGGGACGTTCGATTCCCTCAAGGAAGCGCAGACGTGTTACCTGGTGGCGCAGCAACTGTTCCTGCATGGCTACTCGGAGCGCGGGACGGTGCTGATGGCGGAGCACGGCACGGCGGCGGTGCGCGAGGATCTGGCGCGACTGCTGCATGACCGCACGGGCGGACGGATCACGGTGCGGCGCTCGGGCATCACGGGCCAGGAGCAGGCGATCTGCGGCATGATGAGCGGACGTGGGGGCGGCAACTTCCGTTTCAAGTCGGCGCTCGAATCGCTCCACAACCTGTTCCACAACGAACTTGGGGCGCTCCCAGGGCAGACGGGCATGGACGTGGCGCGCCGGCCGGAGTCGCTCGATGGCGGCGTGATGAAGGTGCGGAAGGACGGGACGTTGCAGCTCGGCGGTCTGCTGTCGCACGTCACGGATTTGGGCGCGGCCTTGGCACTGTTGCCGCCGAGCGTGGCGGCCAAGCTGCGGATGCCGCTGCTGAATTACGAGGCCGAGTTCCGGCCGGTGTTGCGGGACACGCTCGACTGGATCAACCGGCGCGGGGAGTGGGCGCATTTCTCGCACGAGCTGGAAGGCTGGGCGGAGTGCGGGCATGTGGTGACCGAGTATCGGGCGACGGCGCAGAGTGACCATTGGCTGGGCAGTGACGAGTTCCTCGCGTTGCCGCCGGCGGAGCAGCAGTTGTTCGTCGCGCTGGCGCGGTCGAATGCGGCGACGTATTCGCGGACGCGGAAGCTGAGTCCGCGCGAGGTGTGGCAGCGCGGGCGGGGCGAACTCACTCGGATCAATCCGGTGATCATCCCGGAGATCCTGACGGGCGGGCGGCCGATCACGGATTCGCCGCTGGCCATCGAGCGGAAGTGCGCGGCGGGTTACTTCGAGTTTGACGACGTGGAGATCAGCGACTCGGCGCTGCGGTATGCGTCGCGGCTGCAACGGCCCGATGGGCGCGAGGAGGAGCTCCGCGACGGGACGTATCTGACCATCCTGAATCCCTACAACCCGGAGTTTTTGTGGATTCACGACGCGCGGGGCGGGCTCCTGGGATTGGTGCGGCGGGATCACCGGGCAAGCCGGGCGGATGTCGCGGCGGTGGAGCGGAAGTTCGGCGAGGCGGCGAAACGCACGGCGGAAATCCTCGGCGAATTCAAGGTGCGTCACGTCGCGGAGAGCCGCGCAGCCGCGGACCGCATGGCGACCAATGCCGAGGTGTTGGCCGAACCGCAGCGCGAGAGCGAGCGGCTGGGCGAGCTGGCGGACCGGGCACTGGAATCCGTGTTCGGCGATGGCCACTGATTTTCACAACCACAAAAAGAGACAGACATGAATCCCAACTCATTGCCCCCGAGCGACCGCGACGAAAGCGCGGCGCCCACCCTGACACTCACCGCGCCGGCTGATGGCTCGCTTGCGGCGGACCTCAAAGCCCACGCGCAGACGCATGGGCTGAGCAACGGCCAACTGGGCCGGTCGCTGGGCTACTCGACGGCCGTCGTGAGCCAGTATCTGGCGGGCAAGTATCCGGGCGATGTGGAGCGCGTGGACAAGCGGGTGCGGGATTACCTGCGGAGCTTTGCCCGGCGGCGTCAGACCGGGGTCGCGACGGTGAAGTGTGCGGCCACGCGCAAGATCGCAACCGCCATCGAGGCGATCCGGCGGACGAATGACGTGGGCGTGATCATTGCCGAGGCGGGCCTGGGGAAGTCGCGCGCGGTTGACAGCTACTGCGAGGCGAATCCGACGAGCCTGCTGCTGCAGGTGCGCGGGTGGTGCAACGACAAGCACAGCATTGAGGCGATGATTGCGGCGGAGCTGGGGAGCTACGACGGCAAAAAGAAACGCTCGCTGTGGCTGATCGAGAAGCTGAACGGGGGCGGGCGCACGCTGATCGTGGACGACGCGCACAAGCTCACGCGGCCGGCGTTGCAATGGCTCTTCGATTTTCACGACGAGACGCATTGCCCGCTGGCTTTGGTCGGCATTGGCGAGCTGGAGAAGAAGGTGAAGGACGACGCGCAGCGCTTCAGCCGGACGGGCCTGCTCGTGCGCCTGGAGGCCGACGAGAGCGACGAGACGCTGATCGGGCATCTGATCGCGAGCCTGGCGCCACAGGCGTCGGCGCGGGAGGTGGCGGAACTCCAACAACTGTGCAGCCAGGTGGCGGAACAGCACGGGCATTACCGGGCCGTTTGCAAGGAGTTGAAGCTGGCGGCGGAGATCAAAGAGGCGAAGGCGGAGCTGACGTGGAGCGAGTGTTTCCGCAGTGCGCACACGCGGCTGTTCCGCGAATACGAACTGGCCCGGAACTGAGCGGAGGAATTTCCAATAACCAACAACCAAACATCACATGAACGACTTTGAGAACTTCCAAGCGGTGCTGGAGCTGATGCTGTGCGACGACATTCCGGGCGAGCAGATCGTGGGCGGAAACCGGCGGCGGCGGCTGGAGCTGTGGGCCAATGAGCAGGCGGCCAAGTTCGGCTTCACCGACTGGATCGCGGCACTGCATTTCACCGGCACCCTGGAGCACTGATCTCCCCAACCCATGATGACAATCCAATGTGACTGTGGGCGCGAGAAGCGCGTGGCGCGGGCACTGGTGTGCCCGGGCTGCTGGTGGGCGACGCCGGAGGATCTGCGGAATGCCTTCACGCGCCCGCTGGATGAACACGCGCGGAAGGTGAATGGCCGCGCAATCAAGGCGCTGGCGCGAAGCCGGAAGGCGGGTGAGCCGAGCGCGCAAATGGAGCTGCCGAGCGTGGCGCCCTACGTGAACGGGGGTGCGGCGTGAGTGCGACGTGCGCGGGGTGCCGGTGGTTCCGGCCGATTCTCCAGGTGACGAAGGCGGGTCTGCCCTTGGGCGAGTGCCGGCGGCGGGCGCCGATGGTGTTCGAGAAGGCGACGGAGCGGGGCAACCTCATCATGACGCGCTGGCCGCAGACACAGCCGGCGGATTTCTGCGGGTCACATCAGCCGGCAGAGAGCGCGGGAGGTGTCGCGTGAGTGCGGTGCTGACGTGGGGCTGGTTCGGGGTGTGCGTGCTGGCCACGGGGGCGCTGATCGTGGGGGCGATGTGGCTGGCACACGGGGATGGGAAGTGAATTTGGAAGGCAGGAACACAGGAACAAGCACAACACATGAAGGACACGACACATTACGAGGGGCTGATCAGTTTGCTGGCAGTGTTCACCGAGGCGGAGATTCGCCTGGCGCTGATTCATGGCCGGGCGAACGAGGCGCTGATGGACACGCTGGACGGCGCGAAAAAGGAGTTCGCCGAGATGCAGGCGGCGCGCGACGGGGCCGAGGCGGAGATCAAGGATCTCGCGAAGCGGCATCCGGAGTGGTGCGACGGGCGGACGATCAAGACGCCTTACGGGACGGTGAAGTTCACGCGGACGACGAGCCTGGAGATCCCGAATCCGGAGGTGACGTTGACGCTGATCAAGGCGTCGCCGGACGCGGAGTTTCGCGCGCGGGCGGTGCGGGTGATCGAGGAGCCGGCGAAGGAGGTTTTGGAGACCTTGGACAACGAGGCGCTGGCGAAGCTGGGCGTGAAGCGGGTGGTGTCGGACAGCATCACGGTGAAGCCGGCGAAGGTGGACATGGGCAAGGCGGGCAAGCCGGCGACGGGCAAGGCCGGAAAGGAGGCGGCATGAACCGGACGAATCTGAACTCGTGCTGGGAGCGGCGGGCGAACGCGGTGGCGGAGGGGCTCCGGCCGGCAGATGGGCGGCGGTTCAATTTCGCGCCGGTGCCGGCGGCGGAATTGGAGTGGGCGGGTCCGGCGCAGGCGTTGCGGCCGGCGGAGGTCGCGAAGCTGGTCGCGTGTGGGGCAATCCGGTTTCCGACGCCGCGGGTTACGTCGGAGGCGGAGGTTGAGGCCGAGACGCGGGTGCCGCACCGGCGCAAGGCGGTGGGTGAGGTGTTGCCGCCGGAGCATACGGCCTACCACGCAGCGCGAAACATGGCGACGGAGCGGGGCCGGAGGTTTTCGGTGAAGGATTTGGAGTCGTTGGGCTTTGGCCGGGTGGATGCGTTTGCCGCGCTCTCGAAGCTGAAGCGGCTGGGCCTGGTAGAGGTGGTGCGGGTGGGCACTCGTGGGCATGGTGGGGTGGTGTCGATTTATCGCGGCATCACGGAGGGGAAACGATGAGCACCAAAAAGCAGGGAGGACTGAGCACGGCGGACAGGCTGCGGTTGCATCAGCGCGCGGTGGCGGTGCTAACGGAGATTGCCCGGATCGAGGATGTGTTGCGGGTGACCCCGCCGGAATGGTTCGAGCAGACTGATGATGACGCTCGGATGGTGTCGCTCAATGAGTTGTCCCGGGTGGATAACCTGGGGTTTGAATTCGAGATGAAGTTGGCGCTGGCGCCGATCAAGAAAGGAACGCGATGAGCACGGAGATGGCGCAGTTTGAGTGGCCGACCGGACTGGTGCATGACGTGGGGAATTCCCGGGTCATCCAGGGGCGGGCGGTGGGCATGATCGTGAACGGGGTGCCGGTGATCGTGATCACGCCGGACCTGGCGTCGCTCAAGGTGCATTGCCCCAACATGACCTTGGACCCGCGGACGTGTCCGGCGGTGCGACTGGAGATCACGAAGCTGGCGCGGCCGGAGTCGCCGGCGAAGGGGTAAGCATGAAGCTGGGGTTTTCGGAGATCAGGCGGGGCATCCCCACGCCGCCGCCGCGGTGGCAGCAGCGCGGTTTGGCCAAGGCGTTGTGGGAGCTGAATCCAAACGAGTGCCGGGATGTGTCGGGGCATCCTGATCTGCATGCGCTGCAGAAGGCGGTGGCGCGTTACAACCAGCGCTGGCCGGACCGCCGGTTCGCGACGCGCAAGGAGGATGGTTTCGTGCGTGTTTGGCGGGTGAAGTGAGGGCGAATATGTCTCCGAAACAGACCCAGCTTTATTGGCGTGAGTGGGCGGCTGTCCGGCGCGCGGACCCGCAGGCGAATCGGCAGGCGTTGACGGTGCGGGCGCTGGGGCGGGCGGGGTCGAGCAAGGAGTTTTCCAACGCGGATCTGGACAAGGTGCTGGCGGTGTTCCGCGCGGTGTCGCGGCCGGCGGATGTGGATGGGCAGCTTCGCCAGCAGGGGCAGGCGCGGGCGCGGCGGGAGCACCGGATTGACGAGGTGATGCGTTGCCTCGGGGTGTATGTGGAGGACGTGGCGGGCTACGTGGCGCGGATCGTGGCGGACAAGCTGGGGGTGCCGGTGGACGGGTCCTTGACGCTGGCGGACGTGAGCGACGAGCCGACGGTGCGGACGCGGCGCGACGGGGTGGCTTATCCGGGTCCAAGCGATCTGGAGCAGGTATTGATGACGCTGTGGGCGCGGGTGCAGCCGCTGCGCCGGGCGCGAGGCCACACGCTGCACGAGATGAAGCTGGCCGCCGGGGTGCCGTGCGCGTGCGCGAAGATCTGCCGGAAGCGAACGCCAGTGGTGATTGAGGGCGAGGTGTGGGACGCGGTGGAGCCGGTCGCAGCCGAGGTTGCGGCGGATGTGGCGGAGGGGGAACCGTTTTGAAAGCAACCGAAAAGCTCACAGACGGCTCTGCGAAAACCAACGACGTATGAAGAAATCCAAGAGCAAGCGAAACAGAACGGCTCTGAGCCGTTCTGTGCAGCGACTGGTTAGCCGCTGTTCGGAGGAGCGAATCCTCCAACTCTCAAACGATGTGAGCGAGGACATCGAAAGCGGGACGGTGCAGGAATGGCGAGCGGTCGCGCTCTACTTCCGCAACCTCTTCGATAAGGAGCGGCAATCAGTCGGCGCACTGAGAATGTCTCTGGCTGCGCTCAACATCGCCGAAGGAATGCGCGGCCACGCTCTGCGCGAAATCGCCAAGTGGCTCAAAGGCGAAGCGGCTAACGCTCCGCATCGAACACCTAAACGTATGAAATTCTCAACCGACAACCGCACCGCCCGGCGCTCCGCCGTGTTGTGCTCCATGCGGTTGTTCGGCAAACTCGTCGCATGAAAATCACCATCAAGGCAGAGGCCCAAGTGCCCTACACAACCGAAATCGTTTCACAAGACATCGTGATCGAAATCTATCACGACCGCGAGGAAACCGACAAACAACTCCTGTGGGCGGCGCACGAAGTCGAGAACATCGTGAACCGTGAAGTGGATAAGCAAATGGAAGCTCGCGGCATCAAGCTCGGCCCGGATGGGCTGCGTTTGCCGAACGCAGAGCTGAGCGAATCGGCGCGAGAAAATCCAAAACTATGAGCAAGCAAACTGACAATCGAACTGCCGAGGCCCGCGCCGATTCGCTCCAGCGACGGGTTGGGCACTCCTACGTATTCATGCGCGAAAACCACGACTGGCACTCCTGCGAGGTGTCGGTGCTCGCGATCAAAGGCAAACGCTACAAGGTGGCTCGATGCTGCGACGTAGCTGACGGACTGCTCGCACCCCAAGGCAGCCCGAAACGGAAACTCAAAACGTGGACCTGCACCGAGGATGAACTCTGGTAGGCCCAACGCAGAGCCAAGCGAAGCGGCGGACAGGAGCCTCGCTGATTAACCAACTGCCATCGCCCGCCGCTTTCGCTTCGGCGACGGGTTAGAGACACAAATATGAGACTAACAGAACTGAATCCTCGGTGGGTCGGGTATCCCGGCCCGGTGTATGACGGCGTGAGCTTTGATTGCCCACACTGCAAAACGCAAAGGCTCGCAATCACATTCTCACCTCCGATAGACCCTAATGGCTGGTGGCCGAAAATGACCAAGCCAACCTATGCGGGTGTGAACGTCTGGAAAAGAAGCGGCAACACGTTTGAAACGCTGACGCTCTCACCGAGCGTGGACGCAAGCGTGGACATCGGAGGTCACTGGCACGGCTTCATCACCAATGGAGAAATATGATGATACCTACCCCGCGAACAAATGAGGCGATAGTCCCGGCGCCGACTCGCGGGAAAAAGTATGTGAACGCCTCGTTTGCGCGACGGCGCGACAGAGAGGCGTCGTCTGCAACTGAAACGCAATCGCGCCGTTCTCTGCAGCGCATGGTTAGCAGTCAATTTTATGGACCTCGTAGTAACAGTGCCGAAATGGTTCTGGCCCGAATGGATCGCGGAAGGCGATGCCGTCGGTGAGCCGGTCACTGGTGAGGAATGGGGATTCTTCATGGGTGGTGCGAAACCTCCAATCGGGCCGGGTGACCGGCTGTATATCGTCGCGCACAATCGGCTGCGTGGCTACGCTCCGGTAACTCGGCTCGGCTTCCAAGACGGTAAATGGGCAATCTGCCGAGAAGGTGGAGCGCAAGCCGTGACGATACCGGAAAAGATTCGTGGCTTCCAAGGCTTCCGAAAACCTTGGTGGCCGCGTGAATCCGAAGTGCCGTTTCCGGCGTGGAAAACCGAGGACGTGACATGACTGCTAACACCTAGCTCAGCCACGCGGCTCGAAAACCTATGAACTACCAAAGCAAAGAATCGTGTCAGAACATCGAAGACGTGACCGACGGAGCGGACGGCCAGCCGCGTTGCGCTGGGGCGTCTGGTTCGCCTCCGGGGCTCTACAACCTATACGTCCGCCACACCGATGGGCGCACCAAGAAACTGACGGGCTACGCGATGACGCATCACGAGTGCTGCGTGATGAAGAGCAAACTAAGCGAATGGACGCAGGCTCGCACACTGCTCGTAAAGGAGACGAAATGAAACACGACCCAGACCACTACCTCACGCAGCCGATGGACAATCAGGAGGCGGCGCACAATCGCCGCGTGGCCGTGACGGACGAGAACGTCGCCGCGTGTGCGCAAGCCATCCGCGACCTCGACCGCATCACGCCGCATCCGCTCACCGCCGAAGATCAAGCGCGTGCCGTGCTCTCCTTCTTGGCGAACGCAGACTTGAGCGGATCGGCGCGCAAATCACCAACGACATGAGCAAACAATCTGACATCCGAGCGGCAGTGGCCCGCGCCGATTCGCTCCAAGGACGGGTTCGGAGAATCGGGCGCTGGGTAGCTCACCGCTGCGGGCTTCTGGTGGTGACACCAGAGAAGGTGCTGGAGTGGACGCAATACTCGACCGAATACAACCGTGTGGCAGGCGACTACGAAACCAGCGACGAATACCTCTGCGGCAAGAATGACGGACGCAGCCAATCACTGCTCCGCTGCTGTCAGGACGTGCGCGAACTCAATTCTCCGAACGATGAGCTGAGCGACAGCCGCGAAAAACCATGATGCCAGAAATTCAAACCGCGCCGCCGCAGGCCAGCGATCCGGCTGTTCGCTCCGGCGATTTGTTAGACCTCGTTGGTGAGGATTACGAAGTCATATATGCCGATCCGCCGTGGCAATATGCCGACCGGAACTGCAACGGAAGCGCAGAGCAGCACTACCGAACAATGCCGCTGGACGCAATCAAAGCTCTGCCGGTGTCTCAAATCGCTGCCGATGACGCCGTGCTGCTCATGTGGGCAACGTGGCCGCTCATGCCGGAAGCGATGGAGCTGATAACGGCGTGGGGCTTCAAATACAAAACCATCGGCTTCAACTGGATCAAGCGCAACCGCTCGGACTGCGGCTTCTTCTTCGGATTGGGGCGGTGGACGCGCGGTAACGCTGAGCCGTGTCTTTTGGCGACTCGCGGCAAGCCAAAGCGCGTCGGCAATGCCGTCAGCCAACTAATTTTCGAGCCTATCGGACGGCACAGCGCAAAGCCGCCGGGCCGGATGAATCAGTCGTCGATGAAATCAATCTCTGGATCGAAAACAACTGGACTGCGGCACTGTGAAAACCAAATGCCCACATTGCGGCGGGGACATCAACCCCGCCGCACTTTTGGCGGCTGCCGGAAAAGGCGGTCGCAAAAACTACAGCGCCGCCGAGCGCAAACGCCGGGCCGCTCGAATGGCTGAGGCTCGAAAGGCACGCTGGGCGAAGTCCCCGAACGACTGATACCGCATCACCCATTGCTATATGAGACAGGATCAAGCGATTGCCAAATTCCGGGACTACATGCGGTTGCGTCATCTGGCGCTCTCGACGGAGCAGAGTTATCTGGCGTGGTTGGGGCGTTACATTCGGTTCCTGTCTTCGGCGGAGGATTTGCCGACGAGCGAGGACAAGGTAGAGGCTTTCCTGACGGCGCTTGCGCATCAGGAGGTGAGGGCGTGAAAACGGTGCGTTTGCCGCGGTCGGCGGAGGGCGCTCTTGACCTGCTGATCGAGGACCATCGGCGGATGTCGTTTTTGGAGGCGCACAAGGGGGAGGTTTCGCAGTCGGCGAAGGGGTGGGTTTGCTGGGTCCGTGGAGCGGCCGAATTCAGCGAGGAATGGCCGTGTGTTTTAACAAAGGCTTTTCCCACGGCGCGGGAGGCGATTTCCGACGCGATGTCGCAGGTGGCGGAGAGGGTCCGGGAGCGGCGTCAACGGCGGGCCTGGAAGCGGCAGATTTACGGGGCGGAGGCGGACGGAAAATGAGGCCGAAAACGAGGGGTCCAGCGGTGGTCCGGCCGAGGCAGGTGACGAGCAGCGAATTGAGGGATTCGCTGCTCGATTTTTTGCGGGCGAAATTCTACCCGGAGCCGGCGCATTGGGTGACGTTCCAGAGGGACACGCCGCGGCTGTTGGCGTGGGTGGTTCTGTGGCCGGCAAAATGGCTGGATGAGCGGGGGGTGACGTTGCCGACGGAGCGTTACCAGGAGTTGGTTGTGAACGCGCTGCTGGAGGGGCTGCGGCACGGGGACACGGGGGCGATCAAATACCTGCCGGCGTGGCTGGGCCGGGTGGTGCAGAGCCATTTCGCGCACAACGAGGACGCGATCTATGAGGAGGCGAAGGCGTTGCGGGGTCGGCTGGAGCTGACGTTGCGGGGCCTGGAGGCGATTGCCGCGGCGTCGCGCCCGGCCGATCCGGTGCGGGAGATGTCGGCGGCGGCGGGATTGCTGAAGGCGCGCCGGCGAGACTCGGCGAAGGCGCAGCCGGGACCGAATGGCAGCGGGTCGGCGGCGGGGCAGTTGGGGCTGTTTTAACGGGGGCTTGATGGGTGGTTAAGGCGGGGCGGATTGATTCTCAGATCAATTCAAAATCCGGGTGCAACGCCCGGATTGTCGCAGATCGGGCACCAGACTCGGAAACGCGAAGAAAGCTCCGTGTTTGCGGGTTTTCCCGCAAAGTTTCGCGAATTTCGGCAAGACTCATTTTGCGCGCCAAGACTCAGTATTTGAGACGCAACGGAGATCGGAAGAGCGTCGTGTAGG
>ERZ869907.87-NODE-87-length-39786-cov-31.899424_pt1 | contig 39786 bp, 51 predicted proteins | sample MGYA00579309_ERZ869907 | MGnify/ENA primary metagenome ERZ869907 (study PRJEB32216, sample SAMN09231814) | wastewater metagenome | place: USA: Maryland | collected 2016-07-30 | study: EMG produced TPA metagenomics assembly of the PRJNA472060 data set (Reclaimed... | reverse complement strand
AGCTCACGAGCTATCAGAACAGCCTGCACGAGGGCTCGTTCCGAACCTACGATGACAGCTTTAGGAGTGGGCAGGTCATCAATATCAATTCGACTCAGCGTGGACGGGACATCGACGTGCTCATTCAGAGCGTCTCCTCCCGCATACGCGACCCTGAGGGCACTCAGTTTGTATACGAGGTGAAGTTCGCCACCCTCAAATCTATTGGCATCATCGAGTACCTACAGAACCAGCTTCGCTCCAAGGAGGTCATTGTCGATGATGACGAGACGCTTCTAAACTACATCCCCTTGGCGGACGAGGTGGACACATCCGATACGATTGATACGCCTACTTCGTCGAGCCCGCCCTATAAATGGAGCAACGACGCTGGAACTACCCCCAACAAAATGGTGTGGGGTTATTCCACGTGGAACTAGGGTGGTACAATCCATCTATGAATAGCAAGCGCCTCCAATCCGTAAATGGCGACACGGTGCTAGAAATAACGGAGCAGACAGTGTTGAAGGTCCGCTATTCCGAGAATGACCTCTTGCGACAGAAGTCATACCTAGAGCAGTCGATTGCTCAGTTTCAGGAAAGGCTCGATGCGACCAACGCGAAGCTAGCTCAAATCAACGATGAGAAATCACGACCTCAGAAGTAGGGCCACCATTGGCGGATTGCTGACTATCAGGAAGTACCGCGCAGGCGAGCTTATCTGGCAGTCCGAGCCCATTCACAACAAGGTAGTGAGCGGTTCAGGTGGCTATGGTCGGAACATCATCGCCCGCCAGCTTGCAGGCGATACGACCTACGCGATGGAAATCGACAGCGCGGCAGTTGGCGATGGAGCTACCGCGCCGGCCGATGGCGACACCGGACTCGGCAATGCGCTCCTTTCGAGCATTCCACTGACGAACATCACAGTCGCAAACAATGTCATCCAGGTGGATGTATTTGTTGCCGACGGCACGCTACCCAACGACACATACGCAGAATTTGGTCTGTTCTGTAATGGCCGCTTGTTCTCGCGTATTCTCATCAGTCCTGCCTACACGAAGGCAACTGGTGAGGACACGTTGTTCACATATGAGCTAACAATTACCGGCTAGTACACTGCTACAATACATTTATGTCAATCACCCCAGGCCAGAACGCCAACGCGAGCGACTTCATAGACAGCACCGAGAATACAGGAACTTCCGGTGACAACGGCAAGGTGCCCAAGCTGGAGCAGGTGGACGGTGTCGAAGGACGCTTGGCGAAAGAGTTCCTCCCTTCGGACACGCTCTACAAAGCGACCAAAAAGATTGAGGTGGACGCGACAGAAATCACTGTGGGGAACACGACGACTGAAACGACACTCTTTGATGTATCTATCCCGGCGAACCGACTTGGGACAAATAATGCCGTTCGTTTCAAGATCTTTCTAAGCAATTACAGCCAGCCCGGTACGGGTGATAAGCCGGTCTTCCGCTTGAAGTTCGGCTCTACGACTGTAGCGACGCTCGACATCAGCGAGGACAATAACAACACCATCACTGGGCTACAGGGTTGGCTTGAGGGTTTCATTGTCGCCGATGGCTCGGCTAGTGCGCAGAAGGGCGCAATTTCGCTCTTTGTATCAGTGGCCGGCTACGAAGGTACCGACGATGCGACCGTTGGCTACGCCAAGGCTTCAGGTGCAGCTGGGGGCTCGGCTGCCGAGAATACCACGTCTGCCAAGACGTTGAGCGTCACGGTCCAATGGAGCGGAGCCGCAGTCGGAGCCACATTAACCGCTGAGTTCTGGATTGTTGAGGAGATAGCCTCCTAGACGGCCATGAGACAGTTTCGACATCTCTCACGGACAGAGATCTCCGAAATCATCGTGTCTCACAATGCCGGCGAGACCCAGGCGTCTCTCGCTCAGCGCTTTGGCGTGGACCATTCGACCATCCACTATCACCTCAACAAATATCAGCGCGCCTATCCCGAACAGGGCGGCATCTATTCCCTCATCAAAATCAACATACGGAAGACGTGCGTCCATCCATCTAGCCGTTGCACCCTCTGCGGAAAGATGAAGGACGAGCTCTCAAGGACAGAGCGAGAAATAATCCGAAAACTTCGGGCTCACTTGGAGGATGCAAAGATGCGCCTCCGCTTGGCAGGGGAGGATGTGGAAAGCCTAGACTATAATGTGGAGGATGAAACTATCTAAGCGTTGCGTAGCGTTTCTATTGGCGTTGAGCCTCCTTGTCGTCTTCCTCTCTCCTTTGGCTGCTAAGGCGCAGGTCACGTTTCCTGCGAGAGGTGGAACGGGAACAAGCACTATTCCGTCATACGGCCAGGTGCTCGTCGGTAATGGAGCCGGCATCTACGCGCCCACCGCGACATCGAGCCTTGGCATTACGGCCGACGTATCGGTGACCTACCCGCTCCAGACTTCAGGAGGAGTGGTGTCGCTCCTATTTGGTACGACCACTGCCAATTCCTGGAGCCTTCAGAACACCTTCGCATCGCTCTTTGCGACGAACGCCTCCAGCACAAGCGCCACCAGCACCAATCTCGCCGTCACGGGAGCCTTCAACTTCCTCGGGACGACCATCACGAACGTCTCGACCTGGTTCAATGGCCTGTTTGATACCCGTCTCGCCACGAAGACGACCGCGGACCTCACCGAGGGGGCAAATCTCTATTTCACAAGTGGCCGCGTGGCTTCCGTCATCGCCGGAACGACCACCACCGCCCTCGCAGAAGGCTCAAATCTCTATTTTACGAACGCTAGGGCAGACGCACGTATCAATGCGACCAGCACCCTAGGAACGCTCCTCTCAGCGCCAAATTTGGCGACTGTGGGAACTATCTCGTCCGGTGTTTGGCAGGGCACCGCAATCGGTGACTCATACCTCACCAAGAGCGGGAACTGGACCGGCACCTTCGACGGCCAGGAGGGGAGCTACTACCTCGACAGAGCCAACCACTCAGGCTCCCAGCTCGCATTCACCATCAGCGACTTTGCGTCCAGCGTCGCGGGGATCATCGCCGGCACCACGACAGACGCAGTCGATGAGGGTTCTTCCAACCTCTATTTCACCAACGCACGCGCTCGCGGCGCGATTAGCCTGACCACCACAGGCACGACAGGCGCAGCCACCTACGACAGTGGCACGGGCGTGTTGAACGTCCCCCAGTACGCCGGCACGACCTATACGGCGACCTATCCGGTGACCCTCACGGGCACAGCCTTCGGACTGGGCTTCGGCACCACCAGTTCGAACACCTGGGCAGGCACACAGACCTTCACTAACAGTCCCGTTCTGGGGACGCTCACCGGGCTTGTGAAGGCGGCTTCTGGCGTTCTGAGTGATGCAGTAGCGGACACTGACTACCAGGTCCCCTTGACCTTTGGAGACGGCCTCACTCGCACATCGAACGACATCGATTGTGACACCGCTTCCGGTTCGGTGTTCGGATGTCTGACTTCGGCGGACTGGACGACATTCAACAACAAACTCAGCTCGGCGCTCACCAAGGGCCACTTCCTAGTAGGGAACGACGCTGGAGCTGCTCAAGCCACATCGACAGTATTCATCAATTCCACAGGAACGTTAGGCCTAGGAACCACTACGCCATCCACCCTGTTGGAATTAGCCAACGCATCCGCTCCAACGATACGTCTTTCGGACACATCGACTTCACAGGGCGAAGTGGAGGTTGGCGGTCTTGAGTTTTACAGTTCGGACGGCTCTTCACCTGGCGCTAGCGTTCGCGCCAAGATTACTGGCTACACCGCTGACGCAAACGGTCGCGGTGGCTATCTGACATTTTCGACCATCAGCACGAACTCAGGCTCAGCCCCGCTGACTGAGCACATGCGAATTACCCAGGGTGGCCTTATTGGTATTGGCACCGGCACGCCTTACTCAAAGCTCTCGGTGTGGGGAGCTGGCGCAACCTCCGCAACTCGTGCCTTCGAACTAGTAAACAGTGCGTCTACTACCCTCTTCATTGTCAACAACGCCGGAAGCGTGGGTGTTGGAACTACATCGCCATACGCAGCGCTTTCCGTGGTTGGGCAAACAGTGGCGTCCTACTTCACAGCAACAACCACCACAGCCTCAACCTTCCCATACGCTTCTACAACGGCTCTGACTGTATCCGGCACCAATGGACTCACTCTTGGTTCGCTCAGTGGGCTCCTGAAAGGGACAGCAGGAGCGGTATCAATTGCGACTGCGGGCACAGACTACGAAAGCCCCCTCTCGTTCACATACCCGCTCACCCGCTCAACAAACACTATCTCACTCGCCTTTGGTACCACCACTGCAAACCAGTGGTCAGGCCTCAACTCATTCTCTAACTCAGGTACTACCACATTGGCGGGCGGTCTCTACGCCTCCCTCCTCGGTGCTCCTTACTTCAACGCGACTTCAACCACAGCGACTTCTACGCTTGCCGGCGGACTTGTTATCGATACGAATACTCTCGTCGCCGATTATGCGTCTGGCTACGTTGGCATCGGCACCACAACGCCTGGCCAACTTCTCCATGTATCAGGAGCATCAAATCCAGCCATCCGCGTGACCGGAACCGGAAGTTCTGCCGCGTACCTGGACATCGCCGCAGACGGCGCGGCGTCCGTACAAACACGCTATATAACGAGCAATACAGCGCGCTGGGCAGTGGGTACTGATCCTGCTGCGAGCAATAACTTCGTATTTAGTACTGGTAGTGCCGTCACAGCAAGTCAGCGAATGGTAATTACAACGGCTGGCAATATCGGAATTGGCACTACTTCACCTTACGCTCGTCTCTCAGTAGTTGGAGAGACCGTGTCCGCTTTCTTCACCGCAACAACCACTTCGACGAACACGTTCCCGAACCTATCGAGCACCAACGCTACCACGACCGGGGCGGTGAACCTCGGCTCGTTCACATCAGCGCTTCTTCAGACGGACGGTGAGGGCGATGTCGCGGAGTATGCGGGCACTTCCTGCACCAACCAGTTTGTCCGTTCCCTCTCTGCCCTTGGTGCTGCGACATGTGCGACCGTGGCCAACACCGACCTGGCCAACTCGACAATCTCCGGCATCGCGCTCGGCTCCAACCTTGCCGACCTCACAGCCACGAACTCCACTCTGACATTCTCAGGCACCTACAATGGCGGAACAGCACGCTCCATTGGCTTGAACCTGGGGAATGCGAACACCTGGACAGCTCTCCAGACGTTCGCTGGAAACGGCACGACGACCTTCGCAGGAGGCATCCAGGGCGGCACGCTTATCTCGGCACCCTATTTCCACGCCACCAGTTCCACGGCCACTTCGACATTCTCAGGCGGGCTACGCGGAACCGCAGCCTACTTCTCAGGCCTGATTGAGTCAGTTGGCGGCGTCCTTGGTACAGGTACCTGGAACCTGTCCGGGGCAACCGTGAAGCAGAAGACCTATCCGAGCCTCACCTGGCCAGCCGGCTCGGCGACAACCACCACGGCCACGACGACTGTCCCAATCGGACAGGCCATGAACCCTCAGCTTTACAATCGCGCCTCGTGCCGAGCGACTTCCGGCACGTCTGGATACCGTATCGGAGACGGCACCAACTGGACAAACTACATCGTGGCGACCTCAACGGCCGGCAACTATGCCTTCACATCGAATAATTCCTTCGTCCTTGACGAAAACAAGGTGATGGAAGTCGGTCCACTCACGAACGCCCAGATCACGTGCGGGTTCGATATCACCGTCAATAACTAGTATGAAGAAGGCCGCACGGATTATCGTAGGAATCAGTGTTGTAGTAGCAGGAGGATTTGCGCCTGTTGTTCCTGACGAAATGGAGTGGCTCTACTCGTACCAAACAACCCCCGAAGCAATCGCCACAGCTATAGCACAGGTGGAAGAATACAAAACGGCAAACGTACCTGAGGCGTACAAACGCATGGAGGCACCACCTGTATTTGAAGATGATGACGGGAATGGCGTCATTTCCGTTGCGGTCTTTTCGGACAAGAAGGGAGAGCAAGTCTTTATGCGCTTCCCTGACGCGCAATATGAAGATGGAAAGCGACTAAGCGAGGAGGGTAAGGGTATACACTCAAACCCTAAGAAGCAGGAGTACCTGGGTGTATTTGAAGCGCTCACTCCCAAGGCTAAGGGAGCGATAGCTTATGATAATAGTGCCTCAGCACAAAGCGCCAATGGAGCCACATCGCTTACATACGCCGTCACAATCGCAGCTTCAAATGAATACCTTGTTGTGGGTGCGGTTGACTATGGAGACTACGTGACCGGCATGACATACAACGGCACTTCAATGACCTCACTTGGAAGTCAGGCTATTGTCGGTGGGGGTGGTTCAGTGCGAGCGTATGGACTAGCAAATCCGTCCATGGGCGCAAACAATGTAGTGATAACCAAGAGTACGGGAAGTAATTTCATTCCTTCTGTAGCGGGCTCATACTCTGGTGCGGCACAAACTGGACAACCAGAAGCAACAGGAACCAATACCGCATCAAGCGCAAGCACCCTTACTGTTTCGGCAACGACACTAACAGATAACGCATGGATGGTCCTTCTCGGTTGGAATGACAACGGAGGAACCATGACGGCGAGCACTGGAAGCACCAAAAGAACTCAAACACCTTCTTACGGAGGCTTTGCGCTGTTTGATAGCAACGCAGGTATTTCCCCCGCTGGTTCCAATTCGATGACCTACACATCGACATTTACTGGTGGCCAAACAGGATTTGCCGTCGTTATCAAGGAACCAGCTGTAGTGATTACACCAACGGAGTCAGCTCTATTCATAAACTAGTATGGAAATCTTTCACTCACTCATCAAATCCATCGAGCCCATCCAGTACATATACGGTGTCGTAGCTGTCGCGGGCGGAGTTGCGCGCTATCTCACCGGGTACAAGGACGGTGTACCTTTTAAGTTCAGCATCTTCATTGCTTCGGCGGTGGTCGCTGGCTTTAGCGGATGGATGTTTGCACAAATGGGTACATCACTCAGAATGTCCCAAGAGATTGTGTTCATTATGGCCGGCACCGGCGGGTTCATGGGGGAGCAGACCATGAAACTCATCGCTGAGTGGCTACAGTCCAAAGTTCCCATTCGAGGTATCAATAACTAAATGACATATGCGCATACTTCTTCTCTCAGACACTACTGACGGCGCAAACATCCCACAGGACTACGTATCGAAATTGAAGGGTTGGGGGTATCGTCCAATCCGAGCAAAGCTATCTATCACTCAGGGTCGCAGGGAGACCGAGGGTGAGTTCATAGCCCGCATTGCCGAGTCGGTTCGCAAAAAGTACGCAGACGACATCGACTTTGTGCAGGTGTTTTTCTCCGTGCAGGGTTGGCCTCTCAGCTCCAGCATTAAGGGGAAGCAGTACCACGCGTTTATGAGTGGCTATCAGCTAGCGATAGTGCGTAACCACGGCTCAGACGTGGCAGGCTCGGCGGAGCATGAGTTCATGCACTCGCTCGACAACTTCTGCACGGCGTACACGAACTTCGCACTGGAGCGTGCTTTCAACGTCGCAAGCTGGGACGACGATATCGTTCATCGACGTGACCCAGCGACAAGGCTGTACCTGGACAGGTACGATGATGTGTTTCCAAAAGCGAAGCCGTTCGTCGACCAAGCCATCGCCCGCCGTATGGAGATCCAGAAGCTCGCAGGCCTCCAAGCGTTGCTGGAGCGCCTCCTCATCGAGCTCCGAAAGCTCAAACTTTCCCGAAAACCTACCGAGGAGCTCTTAGAGACCCGAACACCATCCCCAGCCACTCGTGAAACGCCTGTGGAACGCTCTGGGGAGCCGGTAGAGCCAACCAGTGAGGCAAAGCCACCAGAGACAGCGCAGAAGCCACAGGGGGTGGACTATGGGCCTTGGCCAGACCTTGTGAAGGCAATCATCCAGGTTGAGAGCGGTGGCCTCGATACCGCAATCGGAGACCATCACCTGGCTGATAAGGCCTACGGCTGCATGCAGATCAGAAAGCCGGTGTGCATCGACGTGAACCGCGCCTATGGCACATCGCTTTCCCCTGAGGGCATGCTCGGCAATCGTCAGCTCTCAATCGATACGTTCTACAAGTACATGTCGCTCTATGCGACCACGAAGCTGATAGGGCGCGCACCGACCGACCAGGACCGCGCAAGAATCTGGAATGGTGGCCCTACGGGTTGGAAGCGCATCACTACCCTTGAGTACTGGGCGAAGGTCCAGAGATTCCTCTAGCTGTCCACAGGGGTGGAATTTGCCCGAATACAATTACCTTACAATTGCTTTACAATTACACTATATGAAATACTCACTCACAATCAGCGGTCTAGTCGCTGCCGTCGCATTGCCACTCATCGCGTCATTGGGGTTCAGCGACGTGTGCGCCAATGAGGTTTTGCAGATAGGGCTCACGCTTCCTGGCATCTTCATTGCCTGGATTGGCCGTGTGCGCCAAGGCGACGTGAACCTCTTGGGCGTAAAGCAGTACTAGTTCTCGCCGACAAAGGAAAAAGAGCTCCTCTTGCAGAGAGCTCTTTTTCCTTTTGCGCACCGCCCGACGATGTGTGCGGACGGCTTGGGCGTTTAACTATTGAGATTGTTGGGCACATACATACCGTTTACGAGGGCTTTTGTTCGTTTGACAGAAACCAAAATGGTACGTCCAAGAGAGTGCGCCCACTTATAGTACCACCTGATATTTCACGACGGCTTCACTCATGACCCTGGGTGTGTATAGAGCCTTCCTCAACCATACGCACAAACCGCCGTCCGTCCCGCTCTATCGTTACAGGCACGAGCTTTGGCTTCGGCTTCCAGTCCATTTGGTACCAGAAGATTGCTGGGTTCTCTGCATCCTTCCACCCTTCGATATGCAGTCCCTTAGCTCGTAGGTCGTGGACACGAGAGGCTATGCGAGCCGTGCCCAGGTGAGTGCCTCCGTATACGATTGCCTGTATCTCGGGTGTGTTGTGAGGCTTGCCGTCTTCCAGGAGCTTTTTGAGACGGTCCGCCTGAGAAAGTTTCTTCATAGGCTATATGTTGACGCCCCACTTTGCGCAGAGGTCTGCCAATGCGCCCTCATCCATATCCACCGTAGAAGCGCCATCACGAATGAGCTGGCAGTAGTAATCATTTTGTGCCGGCTCCTGCACGGCGAACACTTGGTGCAAGCGTATCAGGACGGGAGCGCTTGTGCTTGTAGCGGCGACAAACAGAACGACTAGCGCAAGATGGCCTGGCTTCATTGCGAAGCGGGGCTTCACCTCACGACGTTTCACTTTGAAAATCTGTCGCTCGCGAGAGGTCATCATACGCCAAGGAGCTCAGGGTTCTCGTAGATGTTGCCGATGACCTCCCACCCCGTCCAGTTGATGTTGATCTCAGCGTCGGTATTGCTCTCCCAGCGGCCATAAGCATTCCACTGCATCACCCATGGCTCATTCCTATCGGCAGAGAGAATATCCCCCTCATATATCTCCTTTCCGTTCTTATCGAGGAGGCCGGTAAATTGCATGAGCTTCCAGTGTTCTTGGTTCCGCATATGTCCGGCAACTTCTATCATTGGAAGTCCGTGGACGTTGTGCACGACGAAGCTCGTTCGCATCATCTTCCCGTCCCAGGCCCTGAATTTGATTACGCGGTTCATAGACGGTGAGTGCACTCTGCATCTACTTCATCGTTCGTACCACCGAGGATATCCACCAGTCCGGAACTATCGCATATACCTTTGGGGCATGGAGGTAGATATTCCATTTCATCTACCGACCGCTTCGCTTCTGAATCGAGCAAGTACCACAGCAAACCGAGAAACAGGGCGATGCCTAGAAGGGTAAGTGAGTTCATACGCTAGAAGGGAATATCATCAGGATTAATGTCGTCTGGTCCTGATACGGCCTCCGGGAAGGGCTCAGGCTCACTATCTGGCACCACTGGCTTTGGTGTACGCGCGCTCATGTACTCAGCGTACAGGGCTTGCGCCGTCTCTACCGCTTTGTATGTCTCCAGACTCTCGACGATTTTTCCGAGACTTGGTTCATCAGTGATATCCATGCCGGTGAGCGCTGATACAGCGGATGACGCCAGGTCTCGCTTCTCGTCGTCAGTTCCGACGAACACAAACCCGAGGCGCTGAAGATTGTGGAACACCTTTTTCTTGTCGGCCGTGTAGTCGGGTACGACCTCCTTGCCGGCATCGTTCCAGGCTAGGAGCTCCTCACCAGTCTTCTGAGTGATGATGAATGGGTCGCGGTCGATGAAGAGCCCTGTTCTATCTTTAGAGGCTAGAGCCAGATGACCCTCTCGGTCGATGTTGAAGTTCACCGTGAGCTCGTATTCAAAGCCCTCACGTTGAACCTCCTTTAGTCCGACCTTCTTGATCTTCTTGTCTTCGGTTTGGATGGTGTCGGTCTTTGAACGAGCGGTAGTGACGATGTGACATGGCGATGTCACGATAGCCTCAAGGAAACGTTGGTGGCGAGGTGTAGTTTCAGACCATGCTGACCACGTGTTGCCCTTGAACTTCGTCTTTGCAATGAGCTCGTTTATTTCCAGACATCCACCTTTGCCGTCCCACTCGTGAGACGTACTGTCGATGACAATCACTTCCATTCCCGCTGCTTCCGCTGCGCTGATTGCTTCGACGTATCGCTCAGGTGCAAATGGAGCAGTGAGTGTGATGACGTTGTATGGACCAAGGTCTGAGTACAGCTCACCAGAGCCGTTCTCGCTATCGATTAAAAGCACCTTCTCCCAGGATGTCGCCATTCCGCGAGCGACGAGAAGTGCTGAGTATGTTTTTCCGGAGCCCGATGGTCCGGACATTCCGATGCGGAGCTTTGCCTTCTTTCTTTCGGCGATTCGAATTTGAATTGACATAGTGTTTAGTGCTCTGCGCCGTCCGCTAGTCGATACAGCGGGGCCTCATCGCGCCCGATGCCTTGCTTCAGATTTCTCTGAGGCGCGGCTAACGAACGACGCAGAACAGATGAGGCGATTAATGCTAAGTCCCTTTCGGGATATTAGAACTATAGCATGCGTACCGCCACGCAATACGAAGCGCTGGGGATAACCGTCAGCACCGTATGACCACGTGCTATTGTGTGATTATGACACCAAAGGAGATGGGCCGCCGAGGAGGCCTTGCCCGGAAGGCAAAGCTCACAAAGGAACAACGAACAGATTCAGCACGCAAGGCCGCACAGGCTCGCTGGGCTAAATCTTAATGGGTTATCTATGAAGTACGTCGGCTCAGTTACTGTCTTGGACGACGAAGGTAATATCGTTTTTGAACGCGAACTCTCAGATGATGAAATTGTGGAATCATTGCTTGCAGGCATTCCTGATTCAGACGAACAAATTCAAGAGAGCTCGGAACCCGAGATACCCTCACCTAGCGTCCATCGTGCTCTAAGAGGGAACAATGGGTGTAATGAGTGTGGCTCTAAAACGCGCCACAAGAATGGGTGCTCAAAGGCAAAATCGAATGGCTCACCAAAGGCTCGTGCTGCGACAAAGGAGGAGGTGAAGGCGACGCTCCGCCCGGAGCGTGTAGGGAAAAGCACAGAGGTGCTGACAAAGGACCAGTGGGAACAGGTCAGGGAGATGCGCGACTTTGATGATAAGAGCTCTCTCTTCATCGCCAACGAGATTGGTTTGTCACTACAGCAAGTGAACTATGCGCTGCTTTCACCTAAGTACGAAATCTATCTACGCAATGCCAATAGGGCGGACTAGCTTTATCCACAGCCCCGCGACCTACTTCAGTCTCTAGTCATGTATCATTGCTCACAGAGCAAAGTTCATGATGCCAGGGGGCTGGTATCGTAGGCAGAAGGCCTAACATCGCCCCCGGTGTTGGGCCTTTTGCTTTTGTTCGAAGGAACACGTCCTAGGGGGTATAACCGGCGGGACGAAAATATGCCGGTTCCAGCGCAGGCTACGTCATGCCGAAAAACAGACGAGCGTCCGACGGAAATCTGCGTCTCTCTTTTCTCTCACGATGTCAGTGGGGGGAAAGGGGGGCGCATCTATGCATCCTCTGGAAATCTTGCAAAACGTTCGGGTTATAATTTGGATTTGTATGGAGATACCTTCACACTACATTGAGAAATATACATCGCCGCAACCTCCACTTTTTCGTAGTGAACGTGACGAGCAACTTTCGTATTTTCTGAACCGAGGCATCAAGCTCAAAGACAGGGCGACAGGCGAACTGCGCGACATGACGGACAAAGAGCTCGCAATAAAGCTCTCTCATATTCCCACACACGACCTCTACGCATTTCGACGGCAATGCGAGCAAGCTCGATCCTTCAGTCGATACTTCTGGTGGGCTCTCAAAGTTAAGGCATGAAACTCGTTTTCGAGACGATGCCCCCTTCGACAAATCACCTGTACGGCCGCACGCGCCGTGGAGGGGTCTCTCTTCTTGATAGCGTGCGCCAGGCAAAAGATGACCTAGGCTGGGAAGCCAGAGATCAGTTCCACGGAGAGCCACTCACCGAGGCTCTTTCCGTTGATGTCTCACTGTTCTGGGGTGACCGTAGGAAGCACGACATCGACAACATCAAAGCCCTCCTGGACGCGCTCACTGGCGTCGTTTGGGAAGACGACGGTCAAATCATAGACCTCAACATCCACAAGCGGTTCGATAAGGAAAACCCGAGGGTGGAAATGACTGTGGAGTTGGCCTAAACAGGCTCCGACGCGGGCGTAGCTCAGGGGTAGAGTGTTTGCTTCCCAAGCAAAATGTCGTGGGTTCGAATCCCATCGCCCGCTCCAAAGTTTCACCGTAGAGCCAGAAAAGAGCCAGAACTGGCGAAACGCCTTATTCCACAGGCCAAAACGTCAGCTTCCCAAGCTAATTTTCAGCCTTCTCATAGCGACCCATAGCGTCCCTAAACCCTTATCCCCATTGACGTTTCGGGCAATTCTCCTGCTCATGTGAGAACATGAGTTCTGGCACCAGTTCTTTACATTCTGGAGCCAGAAAGGAGACAGACAATGCCGAGCCTCAACCTCACGGAGCTCAGCGTCCGGGCTCTCAAAGGCTCGGACTCCTACATCACCTACTGGGACACCAACACGCCCGGTTTCGGAGTGCGCGTAGGCAAGCGCTCAAAGACCTGGACCGTCATGCGGGGCAGGAGCCGGGAGCGCATCACCATTGGTCGCTACCCTGACCTATCCGTTGCGGAGGCTAGAGCTGAGGCGAAACGCCGGCTCGCTGAGACTGCCACCGACAAGAGCCCCACTAAGACCTTCACGGAAGCACGCGATGAGTTTCTGGAACAGAATTATCGGGATGCATCCGAGCTCACGAAGTACCAGGTCTCACGCCTTCTCAACAAACACTTCACGTCGTTGGAGGCGATGCAACTCACCGAGATTGACGACGCCGACATCAAGAAGGCTCTCGACAAGCTCAGTGACCGGCCGAGTGAACAGCTTCACGCATACCGTTCTGTTCGTGCATTTCTCACGTGGTGCGTACGGCCCCCACGCCGATACATCCGCCACTCACCGATGGAGGGATATGAACCGCCTGGTAGAGACAGAAAGGGTACGCGCACCCTAACCGATGACGAGCTCAAGGCCGTGTGGAAGGCCACAGAAGCCTCTCCATACAGCCTCTTTCGTCTCTTGATACTCTGGGGCACCCGCAACAGCGAAACGTGCGCCCTGGAGCGAATTTGGGTCAAGGACGACGTACTGACGATACCAGGACGGGAGACGAAGAATGGCCGTGATCACGCTATCCCTATCCTGCCTCTCGCTAGAGCCACTCTCGACTCTGGCACGGGTAACAGCCGGCACTTCTTTGCCAGCCGATGGGGAGAAGGTCACCTTCAAGGTGGCTCGCTAGGTGGTCTTAAGCGCGCAGTGATGAAAGCCTCTGGTACCAGTGAGTGGCAGATACGGGACATCCGTCGAACGTTTCGCTCGAACATGGCCCGCCTTGGTGTTCCACGGGATGTGTGCGAGGTCCTCATCAACCACGCCCCGCCAGTGCTGGACGAAATCTACGACCGGTACGACCGGTTAGCGGAAAAACGGGACGCTCTCGCCAAGTACGAAACTTTCATCCAAAATCTCGTCGCCCAGGGTTCAACCTGAGCTCGCGCGAGCTCCTCACAAGGAGTTCCGCGATGAGGCTACTATCGAAGAAGGCAGTTCGAGAGAAGGTTCTCTACTCTCCTGCGCACATCGCCCGCCTGGAGGCAGCCGGTCTATTCCCCAAAAGGGTACGACTGGGCACCGGAAGGGTCGGGTGGTTAGAGCAGGAGATTGACGACTGGATTATCGAACGTATCGCCGAGCGCGATAGCACCCACGGCTCCTGACGGAGCCACTAAACCCCCAGCGTGAATTCGCTGGGGGTTTTTTCTGGTATATACTAGTACGAGACAGCACACCCAGGAGACTCACGTGTCAGAACAATCCGCATCATTTGCCTCCTTCGTTTCTACCGAGCGCGCTCGGATTGCCAAGGAGCGCGAAAAGCTCATTTCTAAGAAGTCCGAAATCGACAGCCAGCTCGCCGAACTGGACCGCGAGCTCTCAGCCATCGAGGCATACGAGAGCGTGAAGTCCGGCCGCGCCCCGTCCAAGAGCTCGGGCTCTGGTACCGGTACCCGTCGTACTGGACAGCGTGAAGCCGTCCTCGCCACGGTGAAGGCCGCACCTTCTGGCATCAGCGCCTCGAAGGTCCTGGAGAACATGGGAGCTACCACAGACGCCGACAAAACCAGCGTCCGCAACGCTCTCAGCGCCCTCAAGAAGGCCGGCTCAATCAAGCTCGACAATGGTCTCTATTCCGCCTGAGGCGGACTACAGGTCACCATACTAGAGAAGGCCCCAGCGCAAGCCGGGGCCTTTTTCTATTTCACCGTTGGTCGGTGCCTCATTATCAAATCGAACGCCCAGCGCTTCGCTGACGGTCTCAAAACGTCGATGTGAAATGACTTCACAAATCCTCGAAACTCTCGCGACGCACGGCGGGCTTTGGCCTTCTCAGACTGCCTGGTGAATGGGTTCTTCATGTTCCAATTCTACCACCATACGGCCAGGGCATACGCCCACACATACTGTATGCCGTGGATAACCACGGTAAGGCACTGATTCCGCACCGTTTCGTCGGGCTTACCAGCCACGACCCCAAGCCTTTTCATGCCTCACGCAGGAGACCATGAACCTTGACTCTATCGGTCAAGGACATGCTTGGGGTCGTGGCTATAAGCCAACGACGAAACGGGCGGTCTGGTACCTGTCCGATACCATGTCCGAGAGAACCTGCCCTCCCACCCCGTCCTTAGGACTCCCATGGCGGTACATCTCACACCAACGTGAGACATGCTCATGCCTTCTCACACAGGGGCGCGCTCACCATTCCTACTCATGCCAACCGTTCTCGGCGGCCGACCGCGCTGCTACATCCACAATGCCGGCGCACAGGCCGGACAATCGAGAGATTGCCTTACGAACTAAATCAAAATGAACATGAAAATGTACGCAATACGGAGGAGCATCGTTAGAGAGCGCGATTACCAGCCTCAAGAGTCTGGCTTCACGGTCCAAGTGAAACGCGACGGAACTCCGTTAGAGAGTAGCCAGTACGAGTCCGTCACCGTTGATGAAAGAGTGATGGAGTGGAATGACGCAAAACACATCCATGCGTGGTTCGTCAAAAACGTGCAGAATGGAGTTGACAATAGGGATGAGTATGTCGTCCAGAGTGCCCACCTGGAGAAGCTACTAGCTGTATGTGAAAAGGTGCTTCACGCATCGCATCTCGTACCGGAAACAGATTTCTCGGCGCTACTAGACGTTTGGCCATCACCCTCAAGTGCCGCAATGCGCAGCCACCAAAAGGTGATAAAGAACGTATCAACCGCCCACAAACTGCTTCCAGCACGAAGTGATGGTAGCGCTGAACCGTACGGTGAGGCTTATCTAAAGGCAGTCGACGATACTCGGTCCTGGATTCTCCGCATGCTCGCAGACGCAAAGGATGGTGTCCGTGGTACCCTCTACTACTCAACATCGTGGTAACGACTAGCTGGGACTCCTAACACCTTCGTCGGGTGCTACAGTCCGAGAACCGGTACTCGAAGCGCTTCCATCCGCGCAACGAGACCCGAGATTGCGTCCGATAAGTCTACCACAAAACACTTATCGGCAAAATCGAGCGTATCAAAAGGGCTTCGTCACTGAATGTGGCGGAGCCCTGATACGTTGAAAGTATGCGCTATAATAGCCGAGGACAGCTCCTTGTTTCGTGGCCGGCGTGAGCATCCCTACACGAGACGAGGCTCTACCCACCCCGGCCCATGAATACACTCATCGTTGGCAACGATAAGACGCCACTTTTACACTACCTGCCTGACCGGTTCCTGCTTATCGATGATGGGCCAATGGCCGACCAATTGGACATTCCCGAGCGCCGGGCGGTCACACATTTCAATGTTCAAGAGCACACGTTCAACCCGTTAAAGGACATGTCCTATAAACGGGCTCGCGATTTCGTCGGTGTCCTCAATGCCGTGTTCCCCGAGGGGGACAACACGCTGACGAGGCGATACTCGAATTTCATATTGCTCAAAGCTCTACTCGCTAGACCCAAAAGCCTTGCCAACCTTGTACCAGCGTCAAAGGACACGATGGACGCATACCAACAGGTACAGACGCTACTGCTCTCTCCTGTCCTTAAGCGTGTCCTTACGAACCCGACGAACATGTCCTTTAAGGGCACCATCATTGCGAAGCTCGATAGGGCTGTTCTCGGTGACTTCGACGCCTTCGTTATAGGAAACCTGTTGGCGAGTCTGTACGACGGACCAGTCGTCATTCCCGACTTCGGATTCTATGCATGCAAGTTGCACCGGTCGCTGTTGAGACAGAACCGTCTCTACGCGGGAGTGAACTCGTTCGACGAGGTCCCCGAGTTCCGAAGTCAGCTCCTTCTGATTGAGCAGAAGATTGGGAGGGGGTGCACACCTGACGACGCGAAGATGCTGGCCCTCTACGCCGGCATCCTCCCCAACAGCAATGCCTACAACGACTTCATCCAGACGATGATAAGCCCTCCGCTTGACTCATAATCGCGGAATCGTTCTCCTCTCTCGATTGAGAGGGAGGAGCAGTATGCAGCTTAAGCTAAAGCGCTCCCAGCGCGAGGGAGGCGTCGTTTCCAAGTCCGTGGTGTTCTGCCTGGACGCTAGGGCGGAATTCTCGACCGTAGAACGACGGAACATCGACCGCTACAAGCTGGGGAAAACCGTTATCTACAACAGCGAAGCGTCCAAGCGACACCTCGCGAACTTCGACAAAAAGGGCGCTGGCGTCGGAGGGCTTACTTCCCTCGCGTTGGCATCAATGAGCCTCAACATCACTATTGAGAGCCTTCAGCGCGGTCAGCACATCGAGTGCAAGACGATGGAAGAGCTCCTGGACGCGGAAGAGCGTCTGTTAGAGGCGTGCAAGAACCTCAAGAGCTACCTCGACATCGCCGCCACGTTCGACGGGCGCGAGGTCCTTTTCACCTTCGAGGATGACGGTCCTACCGTCTCAGCTGTCGCCGCTTCTCCGACGCCCCAACTTCTCATCGAACCGCAGCCGGAGGCATCCTCGCAGAACGAGGAGATCACTTACGAGCCAGAAGCACCGCAGACCTTCAGCACCTTCAGCCGGCTTGAAAAGAAGAGGCCTCGGTTCCCGCTCTACATCATGATTGAATCATTCGTGGAGGAGCGTCTACCTGCTGGCCTCAAAGCGGAAGCTCGCCTTATCACCATTGTCCTTCTGGTCGTGCCGACACTCTTCCTTCTCTACAAGTTCATGGATTGGCTCGTCAAAGCTCGCATCATCTAGCCAATGGATAGCCAGCGCCCAGGAACATACATCCCCTTCTCGCGCTGGTTTACCAACGAGAAGAAGCGAGAGCTTGAGGAAGTCTCGGAGCTCTATGCGTGGGTTGAAGGCAAACAGGCATGGCTACGTGCCAACCATCGTGACATCGCCCGCAAGGCACTGACCACCATATCTGACCTCGAAGATGACCTCTTCCAGGCGCTCTATAAGGCGATGTTCGCCCTTCTCGTAGAGGAGGAATATCTTGTCGAAGTTCCTCCGCCGACCTTCGAGAAGATGAGCCTTCAAGAGTTTGTTGAGTACCGAAACAGGCTCGTCAGAAAGCAGTACTACTTCCAGAACCAGGACTTCATCCTTGACCTCATGGATGAGGGCCTCGCGAGCGCGCTGGGGGATATCGCCAACGCGCTTCCCAGGTCTCGCTCACCGTCTCCATTCACCATACCCTTGGTGTACACGCTTCCCGAGCCCGGCCGGCTCATCCAGCGCATCTTTATGACGCTTGCCGATGACGAATATATTGACCGCGGACTTTTCAAACCGGTGACAGAGAGGCTCTATGAGAACCTCGCTAGGGCATCAGGACGCGACCCAAAGGACCAAAAAAGCACAAAGCCCTGGAAGCATGCTGGGGAGAGCTCTCTTGTACTAAGCGAGCTTGTGGACATGTACCTCTCAGGCACGCCATTCCACGAGCTCTTCATGATGCCAGTCCCGCTGAAGCTGACGCACGAGGACCGCTTCAATCACATGCACATTGTAGGGGGGACAGGGGCGGGGAAGACGTCGCTCATTGAGAACCTCATTATCCACGACCTGATTTCGCCTGACCCTCCGTCGCTTGTCCTTGTTGACCCGCACGGGGATCTCATACGCAAACTGACGCGCGCCAACCTGGGGATTCAAGACCGTCTCATCATCATCGACCCGAGGGATATCCATAATCCACCGGCCCTCAACGTCTTTGCCCTCAACAATCGGCGCATCAACTCATACGACGAGGCAACTCGCGAACAAGTCACAGCGGGCGTCATTCAGACGTTCGACTATCTCTTCAGCGGGTTGGTGGGAGCTGACCTGACTGCCAAGCAGGGTGTGTTCTTCCGGTACGTCGCCCGGCTCATGCTCTCAATGCCTGACACGATGGGAAGGAACGCTACTATCGTCGACATGCTCCGGCTGATGAGCGACGCCACACCCTACATGCCAGCAATCAACGCCCTCTCTGAGATTCCCAAGGAATTCTTCCTTCGGGATTTCAACTCCAAGACCTTTGTGCAGACGAAGGAACAAATCCGCTATCGCCTTCAGGCCATCATCGAGAACCCGACCATGGCCCGGCTCTTCACGAGCCCTGAGACAAAGGTTGACCTGTTTGCGGAGATGAACCGAGGAGCCATCATTCTCGTCGATACGGCCAAGGACTACCTCAAGGGAGCAAGCGACAACTTCGGCCGGTTCTTCATTTCACTCGTGCTCCAAGCCGTCCTGGAGCGCGCCGCTATCCCAGCCAACAGGCGGAAAGATACGTTCCTCATCATCGATGAGGCGGCGTCCTATTTTGACAGCAACATCGATGACCTCCTCACCGAGGCTCGCAAGTACAAGTGCGGCCTGGTCCTCGCGCACCAGTATCTTGACCAGGCAACCGGCTCGCTTCGCGCTTCCTTGGCCGCGAACACCGGAACCAAGTTCGCCTCTGGCCTGTCAGCAGCCGACGCCCGCGCCATGGCCACAGACATGCGCACGACCCCTGACTTCATACTTTCACAGCCGAAGCTTCAGTTCGCCGCGCACATCCGAAATGTGACGCCACAGGCTGTATCAATTCCCATACGCGCCGGCTCTCTTGCTGGAGCACCAAAGCTGTCTGCTGAGGCCTTCGCTGGCATCATGGAAGCCAATCGTCGGAAGGTATCGCTACCTCCAGAAGCTAGGCGTCCACCACCACCGCCTCCGGCTCCAGAACCACAACCACGCGCCCAGGAGAGGCCAGCGGTCCCTACTCCTCCACCCGAGCCTCCGAAGCCGTCCCCTGCGCCAAAGGCTCCTCACGTCACCACGATTCCGAAGGAAGCCGTCGTGAAGAAGGAGATTGAGATGGAGCCAGTCGAGACGGCTACTCCCTCGGCTGCTTCACCTCCACCTCCAACGCCCAAACGTCCAAAGCCTCAGTCTCCCCAACCACTAGACGACGACATCTCGACAGAATGGTAAAATTGTTGAGGTATACACTCCTGCGCATTACGGCTCATTCGAGCGCATGACTTGCTATAGCGACCGATTACAGAGCCGCTGCATAGAGTTATTGCCTCATGTATGAAAACCGACGCTCTAAGCAGACGCCTTCGCTTCGCACCACCTAATCCACAGGTGAAACGGCTCGTGTTGACCGAGCCGGATTTGATACTTTTTGAGGCCATCAACCGGCATGGTCCTCTCCCGTCTAACTACCTCTACGAATTCACGAAGCATATTCGTAAGGACAAATCTCACCTCCAGAACCGTCTCACCGAGTTCTACAACGGTGACCAGAACGGCCCGTACCTTGTGAGGCCTCCACAGCAATTTGCGGCGTTCGAGGCGAGGTATCAGCACATCGTCTATGACCTAGCGCCGCGCGCAATGCAGGCGCTCTCAGAGCGTGGTCGGCTATCTCCTTTTTCACCCAGGCGAGCTGACCCGTTTCTACATCAGCTTATGCAGGCGTGCGTGGGCGCGTCTTTTGAGCTCACCGCTCCGTCACTAGGCCTGCGGTACATCTCGCGAGCAGAGATACTCTCCCACCAGCGTTGTCCTCAGTCGACCCGCGACTCTGCCAATCCGATGCATCTCGTTCTGTCAGGCTTTGGTGAGCAGAAGGCGCTCGTTCCTGACGACCTCTTTGGTCTGGAATACCCTGGCGTTGGGTTCCGTTTCTTTGCCGTTGAAATCGACCGAAACACCGAGAGCATCGAGCGCAAGAGCATGACGCAAAATGCGTTCGGTCGAAAAATCACCGGCTACATCGAGGCTCTGAAAACCAGAGCACATACCGCATGGTGGGGAATCCCAAACCTCCACATTCTCACGGTGACGACGAACGCCACCCACGCGTCCAACATTATGGACTTTGTCGATAGGCAGAATGAGCCAGCGTACGCCGGCCGCTTCGCCTTCTTCGCCGAGCCTTGCTTTGGGGCAAACTGGCGCGTCCCGAAGACGGTCATGTCTCACCTTCTGGAGACTCCGTGGGCGACGCCTACGGGCACCAAGGACATCGGCCGGGCGTAGAAAACCCCCGCTTTTTAGGGCGGGGGCTGCGACCTAGTCGTCGCTCTTCGGAGGGAACAGAACGAGGTTCCCATCGATAGGCACGGCACGGAGCTTGATGCTGATGCCGTCGTTTCCGACCGACCAGGCCGCACCGATGCGCGTGTAGTAGGTCTTGTCTCCATTCTTTTCAGAGACGAAGACCTCGTAGTCAGGCTTTTTGCCTTGGGCCATTTCAGTTCTCCTCTGCTGGTCCTTCTCTATTGAACCACGCGAATACACACCCACTACGAGAACATGGGGATAGCGGGTGTATACTTAATCGCAGAAGTTCCTTGGAGAACCTCATGCCTAGAGGAGGCACGCATGCGCAACTTTGTAGACTTCGCGGAAGTGAAGGAGCGCGTCTCCTTCTCCGACGCAATCGCCTTGCTCAAGCTAGAGCTGAAGCGTTCAGGCAATCAGTGGCGCGGACCTTGTCCGAGCTGCCGAAGCGGTGGCGACCGAGCATTGGTCGTGACTGAAGGGCGAGGCTACTTCTGCTTCGCTGTGAAGAAAGGAGGTGATCAGATATCTCTCGCCGCGCACATCCTGGAAATCTCGCCGAAGGATGCTGCCGTCGAGCTCGCCGAGCGGGCGGGAATAGTACCAGAAGGTACAGTACCAGTACCTCGTACCAGTTCCAGAACCGTTCCCGAGAGCGAGGGGGTGGAGGGCAGTAAGCTCTCCCCCCTGAGCTACCTGGAGCACGACCATGATGCGGTCACAGCCATCGGCTTTGACCACCTGGTCGCGAAGGAACTCGGCATTGGCTACGCCCCCCGTGGAATTATGCGGGGAACCGTCGCCGTTCCGGTGCGCGATGAGCGCGGTGTTCTGAGGGGGTATATCGGCATCGAGGAGGCTCGCCTCCCGTCCGACTTCCAAACGAACGTCGTGCCGCTCAAGAAGCGCGCCTGACACCTAGCACCCTCGGGTAACCGGGGGTGCTTTTGTGTTCTTTGTCCCAGGACCAGCGGGCTATCCACAGGTGCTCATCAAGAGGGCTATCCATTTGAGACAATGAGAAGCGGACAGCACAAAGGAGGCATTCATGTCCGCTATCAGTATCGACCGCATACGCGAGCTCAATGATGCGTTTCGTACGTCATTCGTTGGCGGAGCAGTCATGATTACTCGCGCCGTGGAGGTTCTTGAACCTGAGGTGAAATCAAAGCTCCTCGAAAAGGTCAGGTCCTTTACGGAATTTGACGAAGGGGATGACCCGTACAGCGAACACGATTTTGGTGCGTTGGTCGTTGAGGGTCAGAAATACTTCTTCAAGATCGACTACTACGACACTGCGATGGAGGAGGGCTCGCCAAACCCAAGCGACCCGGCCGTCACCCGTCGCGTTCTCACGGTCATGAACGCATCGGAATACTGACGATGCCGGAAGCCCAGTCCCTCACCATCCGATGGCGCGGTATCACTATCGAGGTGACGTTCACCCCCGAACGATTCAGCGCCGGCAAACTCCACGCCTCGGACCATATCGAGGTCAGGTCAATTGAACCGCCGAAGGCCCCAATCCCGGTCACTGAAACAGGGTATCGCTCGCTTTTCCTGCCAGCAGGAGACGTGGAGGAATATGGTGGTGTGGAGCGCTATGTCCTCGACTGGATAGAAGGCTCAGCAAAGAGCCTCGCCTGGCGTGAGTATGAAGCCAACGGCAACCAGCTCTCACTGTTCTGACTTTCAACAGGCTCTTCGGGGCCTGTTTTCTTTGTGGGGTACAATGAGCCTGGAGCTCGCCCGTGCCGTCTAGCCCGCCATTCCGGCGGTCTAGTAGCGCGGGAGAGCGATATGCGCATCGATGATCTTTATACCTCGGTCACTGCGAGCATCATCGCAGAACTCGAGACTGGAACAGCTCCGTGGGTAAAGCCCTGGACGTCCGAACAACCAGTGATGCCACAGAACGCCGTCACTCGCCGGCCGTACAATGGAATCAATGTCCTGATACTTTGGATGACCGCCCAAGCTCGGCTCTATCCCTCAAACCGATGGCTGACCTTCAAGCAGGCCTTCGACAAGGGAGCTCACGTCCGAAAGGGAGAGAAGGCGACACCAGTCGTATTGGTGAAGCGTCTCGTTGTCGGTGAGGAGGACGACGAGCGAACAGTGAGCATGCTTCGCTCATTCTCTGTCTTCAACGTCGCCCAGGTGGACGGATTGGAGCCTGAACGGCCCCTAGAAGCCACCAGGACGCCTGTCATGGACTTTGTGGGTCAAAGCAAAGCTCGTGTGCTCCACGGCCACAGCGGGGCGTTCTATTCGCCTTCGCGTGACGCCATTTGTCTTCCCGACCCTGACCGCTTTGTCAGTCAGGAACACTACGAGGCAACCATGCTCCACGAGCTCACGCACTGGACCGGACACAAGGACCGGCTAGGGCGCGATTTCTCAGGTCGCTTCGGGACCAAGGCGTACGCCGCCGAGGAACTGGTAGCCGAGCTGGGAGCGGCATTCCTATGCGCCCACCTTGGCGTGAACGGACAGCTTCGCCATGCCGACTACATCAAAACCTGGCTGGAGCTTCTTCGTGAAGATCCTCGCGCCATTTTTACGGCGTCCGCCAAGGCATCCCAGGCGGCCGATTTCCTCAGAGCTTTCAGCGAGAAGGAAGCGGTTTCGTGCAAATAACCAGCAGGCCCTTCGGGGCCTGTTTTCTTACCGTTCTACCTTGCAATAATCGGCAGAGGCACGTACTCCAAGGCTGAACATACGGGGAACATCGTGTCTGATACTGCTGCCGTCCGTAAAGGGCATACACCCACAAGTACCGTCGGCCGTGGCAAGGCGTTAGTCAGGGACGTGGCTCCTGCGTCAGACCGTTGGTCAGACGGTCAAACGACGATCACGTTAGGCGACAGCCTTGAGCAATACGCCACTTGGGATGCTCCAACGACAATCGTATCCGACGGAGCATATGGCGTCCTCGGCTTCGAGGGGGACACCTCTGACCATACGAACATGCCCGAGTGGTACGAGCAGCATGTGGCTGCATGGTCCCGGGCGGCTACACCTCAAACGACGCTTTGGTTTTGGAACTCAGAGATTGGCTGGGCTGCCGTCCATCCTGTTCTGGAGCGGTACGGTTGGCGCTATCAGAACGCCAACATTTGGGACAAGGGCATCGCCCACATCGCGGGAAACGTAAACACGAAGAAAATCCGACGCTTCCCCGTCGTCTCGGAGGTGTGCGTTCAGTACGTCTTCGAAGCCCGTATCGACGGAAAGCTTCTGAAGCACTGGCTCCTAGCCGAATGGAAACGGACAGGCCTGCCGGTCCGCAAGTCCAATGAGGCCTGTGGTGTGGCGGATGCTGCGACCCGTAAGTACCTCGACCAGGGCCACCTTTGGTACTGGATGCCGGTGGAGATGTTCGAGCGCATGGTGGCGTACGCGAACGAGCACGGGAAACCCGAAGGCCGACCCTACTTCTCACTGGACGGTAGCCGTTCGATGACCGGCGAGGAATGGTCCAAGACGAGGAGCCGGTTTCAGTGCCCGCACGGTGTCACCAATGTGTGGAAGCGTGACCCCGTTCACGGGCCGGAGCGCATCAAGACGAACGGGACGAGCGGGAAAGCAATCCACCTCAACCAGAAGCCCCTCGACCTTATGAGCCGCATTATCGAAGCCAGCACGCTTCCAGGCGAGGTCGTTTGGGAACCCTTTGGTGGTCTCTTCAGCGGGAGCGTCGCTGCACGCCGCCTAGGCCGGCGTTCGTTCTCGGCAGAAATCGACCCAACCTACTTCCACTACGGTCTTGAGCGGATCATTTCCGAAGCCGATCAGCATCAGCTTCTGTGATGCCTAGGTGATCTTTCAGGGAGCGGCGGATTAGACGCTCGTCGCCGCTCGTCAGAACTCGGCACCATTCCTTGATTTTCAGGCCGTTTACGACCTTCTCATTCACCCGAGTCTTGAATGCTTCGAGCTCCGTGTGGCGGATGCGGTCCATTTTCGCATAGTTGGTATCGCCTCGATATTGGAACTTGTTACGAAGCGCCTGCATCTGCTTTTGGTACTCGGGGGTGGGCTTGTACACCAGCGCATCGGCACCCCAACTCCGCACTAGAGCCTCCGCCTCCCTAAACTGTTCAGGCGTTCCTTGGAACTTGAACCCATTGGTGTTGGTCTGCTGGAGGTTGGCAGTGCGTGCCGAAGTGTCTTCCGGCTCCATGACCAGATAGTCGGGCGGGCGGTGATAGTGGTCATCCCGCGCCTTCGCAACCGAAGCTCCTGAGACGGTCACAACGTCAAGGATGTACGGCTTACCGAAGATGAGATGCTCCGGAAGCCAAGCGATCATCGCCACGTGCGTCCGGTCGTCCAGGAAGTGATTTTGGCTATCCTTGAAGCGCGCCGTTATTTCCGTCGCAAGCGGGAACCACGCCTTGATCTCAAAGCCTGGGGTGGGACTCACGTCACCTACGAAGACCGCATCCGGGAATCCGGGGTCTTGCCGAATCCATTTCCCAAGACCCTCGAACTCGGGCTTGTCGCTGAGGTACTCGCACGTGTTGAACTCGATCAGATTGCCGAGCAACGGCGAGAGCTTAGAAATCACCTTGGCCAGGTTGACGGCGGCATCCGGTGACACGGGCTTTGCTACGGTCAGCAGGTCAAACTCATGACCCGCCAGTCCCTGAAGATGCTTGCCCGCGATCGCGAGCGCTTCGGCGGTCGTAAGTGACATCCAATCCCCCTAGCGGACCAGCCAGAGGACGGTGATTCTCGGTCGGGAGTCACGACCCAGATGGGGATAACCCACAGCGGCGAGTATGAGCCGACTATAATCAGCAGTGTGAAGACACGCCTCTACACCCAAGCCTATTGCAACACGTGCGCTATCCCAGTCGGCCTTTCCGGCCAAAGCCCTGCGTATGCCTCAGAAGAGGGTACATGGGAGTGCAAGGTTCATATCGACAAAGCCTTGCGTCAACGTATCGATGGTGATCGCCGAAAGCTCGTTACACGGGGCAGGAACGTGCCAAAATTGACAAAATAGTATATTATCGCGATATGACACCAAAGGAAAACTACGAAGCATATAGCAAGGAGCTCGGCAAGCAAGCGCTCAAGACGCTCTTGTTCTTCTTCTTCTGGCCTCCTCTCGGGCTGTTTGTGCTCGCCTATCTCTGGGTGAGTCTATCCGCCTAGCCTATGAAGCCAACAAACCTACTCATCGCGGTACCTACGATGGGCAGTGTGCACCCCATCCTCGTGTCGAGGCTCATACAGTGGGGGAAGGGACTGCCAGATGTGAACGTGAGTTTCTATTTCACATTCAAGGTTGCCCCCGTTGACCGAGCTCGCAACCAGATTGTCGAGTACTTCTTGGCTGCAAAAACGGGTGATGGCGAACCATTCAGCCACCTACTCATGATTGACAGTGACACCATTCCGCCATTCGATGCTGTGGAGCGACTTTTGTCCCACAGATTGCCCGTTGTCACTGGGCTCACTCCAATCCTCAGCTACAACGAGAAAGGGGGCTGGGAGAGCTACGACAATGCGTTTGTAGAGGTCGAGCGTGATGCAAATGGGAAGGTCATTAAAACCCACATTGCGGAGAGAGGTACTGGCCTCAAGGAAGTGTTCAGATGTGGCGCATCCTGCCTACTAGTCAATCGCGGAGTGTTTGAGTCAATCGATAAGCCATATTTCAAGTTTGTCCCCAACGAAGACAACACCAGCCACGTGCGCTCTGAGGATATAGATTTCTGCGACCGAGTGAGGGACGCTGGCTTCGAAATTTACGCAGACACCGACGTGGTGTGTCAGCACTACAAGGACATAATGCTATAGTCACCCTGTATGGCAGACGCAATCAACACAGAAAAGAACACGAAAAAGGCAAGAGGCAACCCCCAGAACCTCATTCTCTGGAAGCCAGGCCATAGCGGCAATCCAAAGGGCAGACCCTTGGGGAGTCGCAATCGCAAGACCGTCATCATGGACGCTATCAGGAAGCTCGCAGAGGCGAACGACAAGACCCCTGAGGAGATTGAGGAGCTCATCCAGGCGGTAGCAATCCAGCACGCCATCAAGAAGGGTAGCTTCTTCCACTACCAAGAGCTCAGCAATGGCCTCTATGGGAAGATGACCGACAAGACCGACCTCACAAGCGGTGGCAAGACTATTGCTGACCTAATCACCATCGCCAATGACAAACCTAAGCGCGGAGGAAAAACTCCAGCAAAGGTTTAGAGACGACCCTGCCTTCTTCCACCGTGAGGTGCTTGGTCACGAGCCATGGGAGAAGCAGCTCGAAATAAGCCTTAGCATCAGGGACCATCGAAACACCGCCATCCGTTCCAACAACGGCTCTGGCAAGACCTATCACATGGCCAGGGAGGCGCTTCGCTTCCTCTACGCCTATGGACCAGACGCCGTCGTCATCGACACCGCGCCCACCTGGACACAGGTAGAGAACCAGTTCTGGCGAAACCTCCGCGACGCATACAACAAGGCCAGGTACCCGCTTGGAGGTAACCTCCTAAAGACCAAGCTCGATATCGACGAGACGTGGTTCGCGATTGGCATAGCCAACGACGAGCACAACATGGAGGGTTTTCAGGGCTGGCACGCCAAGAACATCCTCGTCATTTTCGATGAAGCCTCAGGCATTTCACCCAAGATTTACGAGGCCGCAGCCGGTGCAATGGCTGGAGGCCATATCGTCCGGTTCGTCCTAATCGGGAACCCGACCCAGAACAGCGGTCCATTCTACGACGCGTTCAAAGACCCGACTTTCAATAAGATTCACATCAGTGCGTACGACACCCCAAACGTACAGCAGAAGCGTCAGGTGGTGCCTGGCCTTGTCACCTGGGAATGGGTGGAGGAGCTCCGGCTCAAGTACGGCGAAGACAGTGACGTTTTCCGCGTCCGTGCCCTCGGCAACTTCCCGATGCACGCCAGCGACACCCTCATCTCGATTGACGCCGTTGAGTCCGCCTTCAATGCCGACCGAGAGCTCATCAACCAGGACGACGACACCGCAGGTCTAGACGTTGCGCGTTTCGGTGACGACGACAGCGCCCTTGTCCGTCGCACTGGGAACAAGGCCAAGGTTGAATGGGAGGTCAATGGAAACAACACCATGGAGCTCGCAGGGAAGTGCGCCAAGTACCTGAGGGATAACCCAACCGTAGACCTCTACATCGACGTGATCGGCATTGGAGCCGGGGTGTTCGACCGCCTCAGGGAACAGCCGGATATCGCCGGCCGTGTGTTCGGTGTGAACAGCGCCGGCAAGCCTCGCGATGAGGCGGAATACATAAACATTCGCATCGAGAGCTGGGCAAACGTCCGCGACTGGCTACGCGACGCCGTCCTGGAGAAGCATGAAGGGTTCTATGAGCTCTCACAGCCGAAGTACAAAATCAACTCAGCCGGCAAACTTCAGCTTGAGAGCAAGGAGGACATGAAGAAGCGAGGAGTCAAGTCTCCGAACATTGGCGACGCTCTTGCACTGACACTATCGAGAGCGACTGAGGGGGACAACATCGGCGTGTCGTGGATTATGTAGCGTATACTAACGGCATGAATTTTTTCACGTCTATTGGTCGTGTTCTCGGCAATGGGAAGAAGGCAGTCGGCGATAACTTTTCAGGTACGTGGCTTCCCTGGGGAAATGGCGCTTCTGGGTTCATAAACGATAGGAACCTACTAGAGGCAAATCAGGAGTGGGTGTTTGTCGCTGTAGACAAGCTCGCTACTTCAGTGGCCAGCGTTCGCATCAAGGTGATGCGCTATCAGAGGAACGGTGACGACCAGGAGGTGTTTGACGGCCCTCTTGTGGATTTCCTAGAGGCCCCAGGAGCTGGCTTCACCGGAAAGGACTTTGTCTACCTCAACACGGTCTACAAGGAGCTCACTGGAAACGCTTTTTGGGAAAAGGATAAGGCACGCAAGGTCAAGCCACTCATTCCAACGCGAGTATCACCGGTCCTCGCAGGCGGCATGCTCATCGGGTTCAAGTACCTAGAGGGTGCCACCCAGAGAACGATTCAGGCAAAGGACCTACTACATGACCGCTACATCGACCCCGCAAAGCCATACTGGGGCATAGGTAAGCTTCAGAAGATTGCACGCTGGGTAGATACGAGCTCATTCGTTGGGGAGTTCCTATCTCGCTTCTTCGTCAATGGGGCCACGTTTGGTGGCTTCATCGAGACCGAGGAGGAGTCAGAGCAGCGCATCAAGCTCATCAAGATAGGCCTTCAGAATGAGCATATCGGCCTGGAGAAGTCTCACAAGATTGGTGTGCTTCCCAAGGGAGCTAAGTTCTCCAAGAACGTGGCGAACATGGCCGAGATGGAGATGGGTGCGACGGATGACCGATACCGCGACAAGATTCTCGCGGCCTTTGGCATTCCCAAGACCCTTGTAGGGCTCACCACAGAGGTCAACAGAGCCTCAGCAGAGGCCAGCGAGTACATTTTCGCCAAGTACACGGTGAAGCCACTGGTCGACGACTTGGTGGAGTTCCTAAACGTCAACGTCGCTCCGACCCTGGACGATTCCGGTCGCTTCTATTTCGACTACGAGGAGTTCGTTCCCGTCAATCAGGAGCTTGAGCTCAAGAGCCGAGAGTCCGCCCTTGGCAAGCAGCCATACATGACGGTCAACGAGGTGAGGGCGTCCATAGGGCTACCAAAGATACCAGGAGGCGACGTCGTCTACGGCAGTCCAACTCTTGCCCCTCTAGGAGCTCCAGAACAGGCTCCAGCGCCCGCCAACGGCAAGCCTGAGGCCGATGCACCCAAGAAGGCCATGCCGGCCCGCATGCGCACCCTGGAGAAGCGTGAGCGTCTCATCGATGGCATCGCCGAGAAGGCCATTCAGCTGGTCATAGCGCACGGAGAAACGGACGAGGCTAGCCACAAGGCATTCGTCGGCCGCGTGGAGGCCCATGAGCTGTTGCTCGCCGACAAGGTTCGCGCGTTCAACAATCAGCAGGAGAGGGAGCTTCTCCTCAATCTCACCAGCATCACGAAGGGTGTGAAAAAGGCCGACCTATTCGACATGGAACGCGAGGTCACCGTCATGGTGGACTTTGTGTCACCGCTCTTGCGTGGGCTCATGCTGGAGCAGGCAATCGAGGAGTTCATCGCCAACGAGTTCCCAGGAAGCCTAGACCAGTCTCAACCGCGGATTTCGACCATCGTCAATCTGGCCGCCAGACGCTTGGCCAAGTCCTACAACCGCACCACGGCAACGCTCCTAGCTGACACCTTGAACGCCGGCATCGAGCTAGGCGAACCAATTTCAGAGCTCAGCAAGCGTGTGCGCCAGGTCTACGAGTTTTCAGACACGACCAGAGCCAACGCCGTCGCTCGCACAGAGACCTTCTACATCGCCAATGAGGGAAGCCGGGAAGCCTACAGACAGAGCGGTGTGGTCAAATCTATGCGTTGGTACACAGCCGAGGACGAGCGTGTCTGTCCATGGTGTGGCCCCCAGCATGGACGCGTCGTCGGAGTGAATGAGGTGTTTTTCAAAAAGGGTGAAGTCCTCTCCTCAGATGGAAAGAAACTAACGCTCGACTACAGGACAATCGATGTGCCGCCACTTCATACCAATTGCCGATGCTTCATCCGCCCGGAGGGCATTGATATCGGCTAGGCGTGGAATTGCTCGTATATAATCTATAACAATGAAAGACGTACTCAAGAATATCAGTGAGGAACTCGCAGCAGAGATAGTCGCAAAGTTCGCCTCTCCTGAGGTGCGCACTCTCATCGAACAGACCAAGGCCTCATCTGACAGCGAGACGGGTACTTTTGAGGTTGTCATTACGACGGAGAACCTCGACCGATATCAGGAGGTGATCAAGCTTGATGGGTGGGACCTCACTCACTACCGCAATAATCCAGTAGTGCTCTGGGGACACGACCACAGTCGCCTCATCGGAATGGCCACGTCTATCGATATCGTAGACGGGAAGATGATTGCCAAGGGCAAGTTTGCGCCGACAGAGGAAGGGCAGGAGAAGCGTAAGCTCTACGAGATGGGCTTCCTCAAGGCCACATCCGTTGGCTTCATCGAGAAGGAGCGCGAGGGCAACCTCATCACCAAGGCCGAGCTCCTGGAATTCTCTTTCGTATCGGTGCCGGCCAACCCCTACGCTTTGTCACTGGCGCTGGAGAAGGAGCTCAATGTCAACGAGCTCGTTACCAAGGGTCTCCTGTTCGTGGAGAAGGAGGTAGAGGCCGAGGAGGAGCCTGTAGCGGCCGTTGAGGAGGAAGAGGCTCCAGAAACCGCTACAGAGGAGCCCACAGAGCCCCAGGAGCGCAGTTTTAGTACGAAACAACTATCACCGGTCATTGATAGTCTCAAATCAGCACTCGTCGCCTTAGAGGCACTCGGAACAAAAGCCGAGGAGCCGGAGGGTGGTGAGGATGAGGAGGATGTATCGAGTGAGGAGGAGAAGGGCGTCAAAGACCTATTTGCGCTCAAGACACTCTTTCAGTCGGTAGATACAGCACTTGGCGATGTATTAGCTGAACTACGCCAAGCTGACTCCCGCCGATAATTTCAGCGTTTTAATTCTATCAATGTGGAAATTGAACAACTAAAGAAGGACCTTTTTGACCACGTAGACCAAAGCATCAAGGAGAATCTCGCCGAGATTGCTGGGCCTATCATGGCCGAGAAGCTTGCTGAGACCGTTGCAGCTGCACGCGCAGCCGACCTCGCAGCAGGACGTGCATCACTCAGTGATGAGGCTAAGAACCTCCTCGTAGAGGACATCAAGCGCATCGCTTCAGGTGAAAAGGCCGCTTACCTCACGGTGAACGACCAGACCGGTGGCTACCTAGTACCTACCGAGGTGCACAACGAGATTCTCCGCATCGCTGCCGTCACCGGTATCGTTGCCCGAGACGCTCGTCGCTTTGGAATCTCAGACATCGAAATCCCTATCTACACCGGCTCTGCCATGCAGGGTTCTTACGTAGGTGAGGACTCAGCGGGTGAAGAGAGCCAGGAAGACCTAGGTGTCGCAAAGCTCGTGAGCAAGGAGTGGATGAACATTGTTCGCCTCTCCAACAAACTCATTAAGAAGGCCAACGTCAACGTCGCTGAATGGCTTATGGCCATCGTGGCAGAGGGTCTCGCCTACCGCTTCGACCGTGAAGGCTTCGTGGGCGGTACTTTCACCGGCTCACCGTTCGTTGGTCTCCTCGGTTCTAGCGACGTGACTGTGCAGACGATGGGTACCGGAAAGACGGGCTTTGGAAGCTTTGACCTGGCTGAGGCATCCGACGCTATCGGAGCCCTTCCAGAAGCGGCTCTCGCTGACGCAGCCTTCTACTTCCACCGCACCGTATGGGCGAAAATCCGCGTAGCGAAGAGCGGAGATAACTACGTCTTCGGTCAGAGCAATCTTGCTTCCCTCAGAAAGGACGGAAACGGCCTTTCACCGGTAGGCGAGATTCTCGGCTTCCCTGTCTACACGACTGACGTGCTCCCAGCGTACTCATCATCCGCAATCAGCACCAAGTTCGGTGTATTCGGAAACCTTAAGCAGGCTCTAGGTATCGGCGAGGACGGACCTATGTCTATCCTCCGCTCTGAGAATGCCGTTGTCGGCGGTGTGAGCACCTTCGAGCGCAATCAGACTGCTATGCGCTTTACCCACGAGCACGCAGTTGCGATTCTTCTTCCAAGCGCAGCTGTAGTGCTCAAGACAGCCGCTGGATAGTCTTATGGCGCTTTATAAGACTTTGGTCGCCCTGGCTATCGATGGGGATCGCATCCCACGAGGCTCAGAGATTGAGCTATCCGCTGACCAGGTGGCTCACTTCGACCCAGCTGACCTTGCCTTGGTGTCGTCAATCGACGCGCCAGAGGAGAAGGAGACTGTCGCCGTCCCTCTTGAAGAGATGAGTCACGCACAGCTCAAGGAGCGTGCAATGGAGCTAGGTCTATCTGCTTCTGGCAGCAAGGCTGACCTCCAAGAGCGCATTGCGCTTCACCTGGCTGCTCCAGCCACCGAAGGCGACAAGCCAGAGGGAGAGGAAGTCGTCACCGAAGGCGACAAGCCAGAGTAGAAGGAGACTATTACAAACGCTAACTAACCCCTATGCGAAAACTATTCGACAATATCAGTGCGCAACAGTCCCTCGATGCAGAGGCATACACGGCGGCCACTACCGGTGGCCACGTGATTGATACGCAGGGCTACAACGACGGAATGCTCGTCGTTGTTGCCGGCGACATCACCTGTACGACTGGCGACACCTACCGGGTGAAGGTGATGGAGTGTGATACCTCCGATGGGTCGTTTACCGACTCAGGTATCTACGTTGACTTCACGGGTGCATCAGGCTCCGCCGCTGGAGGAAACTCTGCCTCTGCTAAGGTGAAGCGTATCTCAGAGCTCAATGTTGAGCGTAAGCGATACCTCCGCGTTGACCTTGCAATGACGGCAACCACTACAGCGTGGGAAGGTTCGGGTATCATCCTCCTTGGTGAGGCGTACTCAGGACCAGTGAACACCGACTAGTCGTTGTCCCCTAGGAGCCCCGAGGAAATCGGGGCTCTCCTGGGTACAATGAACCCATCACCCTATGTACGGAGACGCACTCACAACGAAGGACAGAGTCAAGGAGCGGATGCAAATCACCGTCACGACCTTTGACGACTTTCTGGACCGCCTCATCCTTTCCGTCACGGCGCGCATAGAGCAGATGACAGGCCGTCGCTTCATCCAGGCGACCTATAACAATGAAATCCACGATGGCAGTGACGTGCAGGGTGGTGTTCGTACACACCTCATCGTCAAGAACGCACCTCTCCAGACCGTCTCATCCATTCAGTGGAATGCCGGGACAAACAGCTCCCCAAACTGGGAGACATTCGATGAAGATGACTACTTCACCGACCTAGAGGCCGGCATCATAACGTTCCCCAGCGGTCTCCCTAGTGGCTTTCGAAACATCCGGGTGACCTACACGGGCGGATTCAGCGGCTACTCAATCGGCGTGAACAACTTCTGGCTCTTCAACGTGGTCCCTACAGGCAACGTGAACGGCACCAACCGCACCTTCACCCTCCCTGAGGATGCGACCCAGGTGATCGTCTATGCCGATGGTCTCCGAGAGGCAGCGTCCAATGTGACGTTCACAGAAGGCACCGATTCCTTCACCCTTGCCGTCGGCCGCGCACCGAGCTCCACGATTGCCGTGGACTATCTGCGAGAGAACGCAGCGGAGGATGCAGACGTCTACCTTCCAGAGGATCTCGTCGAAACTTGTGAGGAGGCGGTTGTCCGGCTCTTCAAGCGCCGCGACAGCGAAGGCAGGACCAGCGAGACGTTCCAGGAGAGCTCCATCACCTGGAGCAGAACGGTTTTCACGAGCGAGGACCTAGCCACAATCCGCAACTATCGGCGCGGCTACTACGTATGATTTCGCTCACCGTCTCAATCTCAAACCTGGACGCCCTCAGGGAGAACTTCGCCAAGGCTCCTGGCACTGCGCTCAAGTACCTCTCCCAGGCCACGAAGGCGGCCATCTTTGAGGTCGAGAAGCAGGCCGTAGACCGCAACTTTCAATTCAAGACACCCCGCGCCATGCGTACAGGGTACCTATCGCTCTCGTTTGGCTTTGGTCGGATGATTGCTCCGAATGGACTTCGCGCTTCGATAGGTCCAACCGCCAACTATGCGCCGTTTGTCTATTTCGGCACCCGCCGTGGCATTGCCGCCAATCCTTACATGGACCGCATCGCTAGGGCAGCCGAGCCGGCGGTCAACGAGCACTTTGAGAAGGCCGTCGACAGCATCGTAGCTGAGATAGCCCGCGTATGAGCGACCTAACGGAAGACACAATGCTGAACAGGGGAGCGAAGCGCCTCTTTGAACGTACCAACCCGTCGTGCAGGAAGTGCGGCATTCGCTGGAAAGACAGATTTGAACAGCTAAGCACTTGCACGGTCGGTCTTCCTAAGGACCTCACAACCAACGCCCACCACTTTGTATGAGCGCCATCACCATTAAACAGGCCATCAAGACCAACCTGGACGCCCTAGTTACGTCTGAGGTGCTTGCCGGCGCTACCATCACGGACATCAAGAAAGACCCTCTGGCGGGCGATATTGGGTCATTTCCGCATGCCTTTTTGATGCCGCCCACAATCGAGAGCGAGGTTCTCGATAACCGCACCATCCTTCGAACCTACGTCTATGACATCATGGTCCTTTGGAACGCGGAGAACATCGAGGACGCCACCACGGTAGAGGACAACATCGAGGCTATCCTCACGGTGTTTGACAATGACCCCACGCTCGGCGGAACGGCGATGGGCGGTGTCCTCCCTGTCTCGTTAGCGCCTCAACCATTCCAGCATGCAGGCAAGGACCTCGTCATGGCCGTGGTTCAGGTCCAGGCTAAGCAGCACGTGTCCCTGACGTTCTCGTAGTTGCGTGGAATCTAGGTGATATACTCTCTACATGAACAAAGAACGCAAGCGTACTCTCACGGCTAGTGACCGCTCAATGGACACAGAGTCCGAGGCACGCTCACAAATCTTCTTCTTCCCAAAGAGAAATCCTCCGGTGTCTATCCGAGCGAAGTCTCTCGAAGAGGCAGAGCGTCTATTAGAAACTAACCACAAGGAGGTATGACCAAGTTTATAGGCCGTCTTGCCGACATCGGCATTGCAAAGGAGGCGACTCGGGGCACCGCCGAGAGCAGCGTTGATTTCTACCTTCCTAAGGTGTCGCTCTCGATTGACGATGGTATCGACCAGGCAATTGACGAGAGCTCTATCGGCGTCATTGAGGATGGAGTCGGTGCGGCTGTCATTGCCAAGTTCGCCGAAGGGGAAATTGAGGGCAACGTATACGACAAGTCCTTTGGACTTATTCTCCTATCAGCGCTCGGCTCTCTATCTACGTCAGGCCCATCACAGACCACGGTGTACACCCACACCTTCACGGTCTTGCAGAGCGCACAGCATCCATCGCTGACCCTATTCCTTGACGACCCCAACCAGGACTACAAGTACGCGCTAGCAGTGCTCCAGTCGCTTGATTTGGATGTCATGCTCGGTCAGTACGCTCGGTATCGCGCTGCCTTCCGCTCCAAGGTCGGTGCAACTGCCAGCTTGTCACCGTCATACTCTTCCGAGAACCACTTCCTGCCTCAGCATGGAAGCGTGAAGATTGCGAGCTCCATTTCAGGACTTAGTGGGGCAAGCGCCATCGATGTGCGCTCAATCAAGCTCTCTATCGCGAAGAATGTAGAGGACGACCGAAAGCTCGGCTCACTAGACGCCTCTGATATCCTCAACAAGCAGTTCGCTGTGGAAGGATCACTAGAGCTCGTATTCAGCGACAACACGTTCAAGACGGAAATGCTCGCCGACACCGCGAAGGCAATGCGCATCCGCCTATCAAATACGGATGTCACTATTGGTTCTTCGCTCAATCCGCAGCTCACTATCGACCTTGCGAAGGTGAAGTTCTCTAGTTTCGAGAGAAACTATGAGAACGATGGAATCGTCACTGCTGCCGTTGATTTCAAGGCTTTCTACAGCCTTGGCGACACATCGATGATTTCTGCGGAGCTTATCAACGAGCAAGCTAGCTACTAGCCGTATGGATAGACCTACAAAGGATATCGTTGTCTCTGGTCGAACGTTTAAGGTGAAGACGTACGCCACTGCAAGGGAGGCAAACGCCATCCAGCAGGCCTACTTCAAAGGCACCAAGCTTGAGGTCGTGGGAGAGCAACCGAAGATCAGTGAGTTCAATCCGGGTGTACAGTTCGAGGTGTACCAGGAGATGGTGCGCCAGATGGTGCTTGAGATGGACGGCACGGCAGACAACATAGTCGACCGATGCCTAGACCTTCCAAGCGATGAGTTTGATGAGCTTGTCACAGAGCTCGACCAGCTCGTTTCAAAAAAAAAGAAATAGCTGAGGCAATTGGGCACTACGCAATGGGCCGTTTGAACAAGCCCATGCAAGCCATAGCCATCATGCAGGAGTTTGGTTGGACATTCGAGCAGTATGAAAGCACGCCTAGCTACATCATCACTCTCATCACGGAGAAAATGAAGAGGGACCGGAAAAAGCAGGAGTTAGAAGCTAAACGCACCAACCGTGGCCAGTAAGGAAGCAAAACTACAGATTGTTGTTGACGCCCAGAACCGCACTCAGGGCACTTTCAATGCGCTCCAGAACAACCTCGATGCTGTTAGGAAGAGCTACCACGGCCTTCAATCAACTCTGACTGGGATAGGCACCGCTGGTGCTGCATCCTTTGCCGCACTTGGCCTCCTTACCAAAGGAGTGGTGAAGGCGGGAGCTGAGTTCGAGCAGACCACCATCGCCTTCGAGACCATGATTGGCTCTGTGGAAAAGGCTCAGGAGGTGCTCACGGACCTCTCTCAGTTCGCTTCGCGCACACCGTTCGAACTTGGCCAGCTTGAAGAGGCCTCCAAGCGTCTCCTGGCCTACGGCACCACGGCCGACGAGCTCATCCCGACCCTTCGCATGCTTGGAGATATCTCGGCCGGCGTTGGCATGGACAAGCTCCCTCAGCTCATCCTTGCCTTCGGTCAGGTCCGTGCAGCCACCAAGCTTACCGGTATGGAGCTCAGGCAGTTCTCAGAGGCCGGCGTTCCGCTCCTGGGCACGCTCGCTGACCAGCTTGGAGCTACCGAGAGCCAGGTCATTGAAATGGTCTCGGCAGGGGAGGTTGGCTTTGACCAGGTGAAGATGGCGCTTGAGGCGCTCACGTCCGAGGGCGGTCGCTTCTTCAACCTCATGGAGCGTCAATCGAGCTCTCTAGGCGGTCTCTGGAGCAACCTTAAGGACCAAATCAGCCTCACAGCCCGCTCAATCGGTGAGGAGCTTTTGCCGTACCTGAAACCCGTTGTGGAACAGCTCATAGCCATGACACAGGCCATAGGGGAGTTCGTGAAGGAGCACCCAAAGCTTTCCGCCGCCATTCTCGTAATCGCTCTCGGCCTAAGTGCTCTCCTGGCCATACTTCTCCCAATCGCGATTGCTCTCCCAGGCCTCATCATTCTGTTCACAGGCTTGGGAGCCGCATTCGCTGCGGTGACCGCCATTTCAGCACCTCTGCTCCTCATCATCGGCTCAATCATCGCCGTCCTCGCCATCCTCGTATCGCAGGGCTACCTCACGAAATCCGCCTGGCAGGACGTATGGCTTGGCATCAAGGTGATCGCGGCCGAGGCCACGAACGCCGTCATCCAGAGCGTCGAGAACATGATCAACTTCGTCGTCGACGGAGTGAACACAGCCATTCGAGCCATCAACAAGGTCATAGAGGCCGCTCAGAAGGTACCAGGCGTTGGGAAGCTGATTCCTACCATCAGCGAGCTGGACCGCGTGGAGCTCGGAGGAATCGATACGAACCTCCTCACCACCAACGACCTTGCCGGCAGGAGCAGTCCTGTCTCCAAGGCTAATAACTCAATCACGGTCACAGGAAACACCCTCCTCAGTGAAGATGCTGCTGAGAAGATTGGTGACCTTATCCTCGGGCGATTGAAGCTCTCTAACGCTATCTAGCTATGGCGATTGAAATCACGATTGATGGCGTCGATAAGACATCGAGCATCGTCTTTCCCTCTCCGAAGAAAACCGACAACCTCAACCAGCAGGTCGATACCTTCGAGTTCAGACTCAGGAGATACGGCTCAGACACCTATGTTCCGACCCTTGGTGATGAGGTGATTGCTACACGTGGAACCACCAGAATCTTTGGCGGTGTAATTGTTCGCATTTACGAAAAAATCAGGGCGGCCAACATCATCGAGTACACTGTGCTCTGTAATGACTACTCACAGTTCCTAAAGCGTGAGCTTGTCACAGAGCGCTACGAGAACACCACGGTAGGAGCAATCGTTGATGACCTGGTGGATAACTACACAGACGATGGCTTCACAACGACAAACGTCCTCGGCTCAGCGGAAGTAGAAAGCTTTTCCTTCAATCGGCTCAGCGTGGCGGACTGTCTTCAGAAGCTAGCCGATGCACTCAGTCATTCGTGGTACGTCGACTACAACAAAGACATTCACTTCTTTCCCAGAAACGGCGAGGTTGGCGACGCCCTAACAGATACTTCAGGAAACTACATATACGACAGCCTGGAGATAATGGAGGACCTAACCCAAATTCGAAATAGCGTGCTTGTTCAGGGTGGAGAGGCCGTCAGTGCCAGTGCGCGGACCGAGACGTTCAACGGAGACGGTACCAAGGCGCAGTTCCCGCTGACTAACAAGTATGACAGCCTACCTACCGTAGAGGTGGGAGGAGTTGCGCAGACCGTCGGTGTCGAGTTCCTAGATGATGACGGCTCGTTTGATTGTCTGTGGAATTTCAACGAGAAGTACGTTCGCTTTACCGCAGGCAACATCCCAGCGTCTGGCACGAACAACATCGAGGTGTCCGGCACCTACCTCTATCCAATTGTCGTGAGAGTGCCCGCTCCAAGCTCCATAGCCGTGTACGGCACCTACGAGTTTGCCATCACCGATAAGAGCATCAGGAGCCAGAATGAGGCCATTGAGCGCGCCCTGGCGGAGCTCACGAGCTATCAGAACAGCCTGCACGAGGGCTCGTTCCGAACCTACGATGA
>ERZ869907.86-NODE-86-length-39926-cov-9.761230_pt1 | contig 39926 bp, 54 predicted proteins | sample MGYA00579309_ERZ869907 | MGnify/ENA primary metagenome ERZ869907 (study PRJEB32216, sample SAMN09231814) | wastewater metagenome | place: USA: Maryland | collected 2016-07-30 | study: EMG produced TPA metagenomics assembly of the PRJNA472060 data set (Reclaimed water... | reverse complement strand
GGCGATGCCGTTCTTATCTTTAATATCGTCAATCGCCTGATCGTTGGCATAATCACATTTGGAACATTTTCCTTTCCCCCGAAGACCTGGACATCATGGCTCGCATTGTTCCGATGGGCGTGACCACGATGCTCTAATCCTTGCACGATGAGCTGTTTGTCTCTCGGAATTTAATTGTTCTTCAAAAAGATCTGACGCAAGTTTTGAGCCATGATTCCCCAACTTTTGAGGATCAAACCCCATTAACCTCAGATCGTCATCCAACGTATCTTTAGATTTGGGACCGCTATGCTGTAAAAATTCAATAAACCTTGATTGGAAGTCTTTTGCATCACTCATAGTTACTCCTTGCGTACGCTAATGAAAGACTTAGCGGATGACATTAGGCGTCGAATCACGACCTTCCTAGCGTTGTAGATCTCATCCCGACTTAGCCCCAACTTTTTCGCAATATCTCTGGGCGATGCCGTTCTTATCTTTAATATCGTCAATCGCCTGATCGTTGGCATAATCACATTTGGAACATTTTCCTTTCCCCGCTCCAAACCCTTTCTTGCATCTTGGACACAGCCATGATTCAATGAAAAAGGTTCTCATTTTATTTCTCCCCGATTTCGGCGAGCGTTTCTTTTCCAATGCAAAAAGGGCACGCCTTATTTGGAATATGCGGATGTTCAATTGGCTGGTGATATGCAACGAGATTGTTCAAAGCTTTCGCAATATTCTCAATCACTGCGTCCTTCTCGGAGAGCTGGGCCTCTTTTGCATTAAGCGCACCACTTAAAAAATTAATCTCCTTCCGCGCTTCCTCAAGTTCCGCCTGGAGCTTGAACCATCCATCTAACTTCATACCGCGAACATATCCTCCGACGTTAATCTCACACAGTCCGTCAGAATAAATAGTCACGCCGTCTCTGTAATGGTCATCGTCGATGTTCCACCTAAAGACAGCTGGGGGGGCGGCTAACGGTCTGTCTCGACAAAATCATGAACACAATTCGGACAGAAAAATTTCTGTGGAAATCCTGACGCTATTACATCTTTCGCGTCAACTTCTTCCCCACACTCGTCACAACGGTAAAAAGGCATGAAGTCGCTCATGTGATCCTCTCCAAAACCAAGCGATACTTCGGAGCGTCATTGTCAGCAAAATCCGTATCAACGGGATACTGAATGTGGACGATCTTCCCTTCCCTGCTTTGCATCATCACTTTGATTCCGACACCCTTAGAATAATGGGGTAACGGCCATCCTTCCGCCAAAACATATCGACGCTTAAATTTGTCGTTCATGAATTGCTCTTTCGTCATGAACCAAGTACAAGGGCAAAAATCTTCCTTGTTTGGGTCGGATTCTCGATCTACAAGACAAATAGGATCATCGCCCTTAACGTCGGTATTGTGTTGCTCCCACGTATGCTTGCAGACGTAACAACGTGATTTCTTTTTCATGATCACTCACCTTCCTTCTTTAATCCATCCTGGATTCTTGCCCATATTCTGTCGCTATCTTCTTGTGAAAGTTTCACGTCGGCGTAAAATGCTTTTTCCAAATCTTTAATTGCAAACGCATTGGCGCTTATCGTCATATTGTGTTTGCGAGCCGCTGCAACCAATTCCAGAAACTTTTGAATGACTTCAAACTGTTCAATTAGAACAGACGCACATTCGTTGCACTCAAAATTGTGCAGACACTTAGATCCCACTGATGACACAGAAATCCTGTTTTCTTTTGACGCATCCGCATAAGTCATGCTGCTCGCACCGCCCGATTTCAAAATTCCACATACACTTCATTTCCGGATTGTCAGTTCGCTTCATAACAACATCACCGTAAGGCATTGTTTCCCAGTGAAACTTTCGAGCATGGCCGCAAGCTACGCATCGCTCGCCATAGTTGTCCCATTTTTCCTGAATTTTCATATTCCCCTTCCCCGGCAAAGAGTGATTAGCTCTGGGCCGGAAAGCTATTTCTTCTTATTCGGCAACCTTTCCAGTGTAAAAACTGCTGGAAGTCTCATCTTAATGACACGCCCTTCTTCTCGAACTTTATGAAAGCCTTCCATAAAGCAAGCTTGAGCAAATGTCCAAGCCGAAGATTCTGTTCGGGATTTTCAACGCCGTAACTCTCCGGTTTCTCAAGAGGAACTACGCTTTCCTGGATATTTATACGCTTAAAGCAGAAAGGGCATTTCATGTAAGTCCATCCGCTGACATGAACCGCCGGTTCAAATGATTGAAATTCTCTTGTTTGCATTTATGCCTCCAATTCCCCCGAACAAAACCAGCACGTATCCAGTCCCGCTTCATCTAAATTAGTCTGGCCGCAATCGACGCACCTTTTCATACTCCCCCCATCCTCTCGTTCACTGAGGACACGGAGATCACGGCTTCACCAATATCAAAGCTGCCTTTAATCCCCATCCAAGTCCACGAATAAAGGCGTACCTTCCATTAACGGATTCCACCGTGTATCTTCGTTTCGGAGCCAATGAACGAAAGGTTGTCCCTGAAATTCTAACCACCGATCCAGCCTTAATTTTTTGCTTTATATTCGGACAAACTTTTCCGGGATGTTCTTTTCCGCAAATGCTCATCACCATTCCCTGGCTCGCATTAAAGTCTTTTTAAGTTTTTCCATATGGGGTTCGAGTTTTTCTTCTTCCGGGTCATCCATCATCCCAAACCATGCTTTCAATACTTGAATTGAAGCGGTGACTAATTCTTGGTGCAATTTTCCATGCGGTATTCCATCCTCGCTTTCGTCATCGTTTTGCGCCCATTCCGCGCAAAACATATCCGCATTGGTAATTGGAAATCTTGGCTCTGATCCATCCTGAACAATTTGCGGTGGAAATCTTGTGCATTCGCCGGTTTCATTCCAAAAAGTGCAGTTGCGACATTTTAATGAACTCATTTCCTTTCTCCTTTGCGTGGGGGCGGGGTCACGCGAGTACCTTTTGTGCTTCCGCCAGTTCCTTTTCTAGCTGCGAAATCTTCTTTTCTAGATCAAGTATTTCATCTTTAGCTTTATCGAGTTCATCATCGAATTCGACGGCCTTATCTTTCCACTCTTGGCCCCACTCACGTACTTCGGAAACGTGTTCACGAATCTTTTCCATTCGCGCCAATGTTTCGTCGATCATTGGGCAAGTTGGCTCCGGCTGTTCAACTATCCCGAATAATCTTTCACTCGACATAACCGTCCTCCCTTTCGCTTCCTTGTAATATTGGGCCGCTGGCCCTTTCGAGCCGAAATCTATCTACTAACAACTACTAATTGATTTAAATTAGTTTTCAACCTTTAAATCTTTTTCTCTTTCGCGTTTTATTGTCGCCATTTTCTGAATAGAACGCCGCAAACCCATTCCTTCACCAATTAACCTTGTAACCCATTCAGAATAAAACTCAAATTTACTTTTCCATTCCTCGCACTCTTTACAACTCACTTACTTTCACCAGGAAAAGACAGTTCACCATTCCAATAAAATACAGGGTAAATCCAAACCATTTAAACTCGCTCATGATCATCGTTATTAATAGGCCCGTGTAAAGATACATAAGCCACTGTGTTATTTTTATTATCCTTCTTAGCATGGTCTCATGGGGCCACAAGAAACAGGGAGAGGAGGATGGGCTTCATTTCCCATCCCGCTTCGAACTGTAAAACGCCAAGCTCGACATAACAAACAACAGCACTAGTCCGTAGCTATCTTTTAAAAAGTTCATTTAATCACCGCCCCCAACTTCTTGGCGTCTCTAGGCAAGTGTCACAAATGCCAATCCCTTGAATGTCTCGCCTATTGCTCCTTCGATGCAAACAGGACATGCATTCGAACGTCTCTTTTTTTCTCATCCAAAATAGAATCGCTATGCTTGATATAATCAAGCCAGATACCACCAATATTGTTTTCATATCGACTTACGACCTTTTTCTCGTTCTACGAGGCATTCTGCGCACCGCCCCTGGCCCTTGACCTTCTTGTTCTTCCGGTCGCACCACACACAGAGAGACCAATCGACCTGCTGTTTTACGACAGGCTTCGAATCCCCTGTTTTGGGTGGTCGCCATTTCTCCTCACCGTAGCTCATGCCGCTGCCCAGTCGCAGACCTCTTCATAGATATCGGAGGTGACTTCCTTCGTGCTTGAAATGCCATATTTATCGAAAAGAAACGTCTGAACGTCCGCGTCCGCTTTCCCTGCGTTCTTCCAGATAGCGTAGAGACGTTTGCGTTGCTTGTCGGAGATAAAGCGTTTCTCCCCGGTGTCAGCAGGGTGCGGCCATTGTTTCGGTTCAGTCTTGGATCCGTACACTTCGGGAACGGCTTGAGCGTGGACCGGCTCGTGCTGAATCGGCTTGATCCCGTCCATCTCTTCCGCTGGCGTCGCCTCATATCCGGCGAGGCTCATAATCCAGGAGAAACCGTTTCTAGCGGCCTTTCCTGTCGCTCTGGTCTGAGCCATTGACCGAATTGCGAACTCATCACGTCCTGACCAGTTCCGCTCCTTTGAAGAACAGATAGCTTCACCTGACCCAACTTCCTTGCCTTCCAAGGTCTTAAGGACGACCCGCGCTTCGTAGGCAAGCTCGCCTTCACGGTCTAGCTTCCGCGAATACTCGACATGGGAGAAAATCCCCAACATCGAAAGCATTGTGTTCCAGCCTTCGACCTTCACGTACTTCCGGCCGCTAATCATTGAATAGAGCTTCGCTTGCTCTACAAGAGGCGAAAGCGTCGAAGCGATCAAATGCGCTCGATCAATAACCCCTGAAGGCGTCTTCGTGTCAAACAAAACCGGCTTCTCGTTCTGAACTATCTCTAATGCTCCGTTTCCCTGTTCCATATATTCCTCCTGTAGTTTTTGTAAATTGGCCTCGCCCTTCTGACCGCTGGCACTGTCCCCCGACACTCCCTTCAAGTCGCAGGGCTAAGGCTTAAATCTGTTCCCTTCCTAAAATCCCCACGGACAAGGCGGCGTCGGAGGTATCTCGATCTGCTCGCGCTGCAGCGTTACTGTCCCGACAGTGGACCCCTTGTAATAGTGATCTCCATAAATGTTGTAGAGCGGGAAGTGATCGCCTGAAGGATCGTTCTGCCAACCGATGAACTCGGCCCACACCTTTTTCACTTCTTTGGCTTTGATGCGGATCATCGCGGTACCGTTCCGTAAACAATTAACAGGCCCATGAAAAAGAGCGCGGCTACAAGGCAAAGCCCTGTGTGAATGATGCTTGTCAGGATTTGGTCTTTCACTTAAGCCACCTTCAAGCACTGCTTCTGCTCGATGGCCCAGGTCTTGAACAAAAGCGCCTTGCGAAGATCTTCCAATTCGTCTGGTGTCCCTTTCTGTATTTCCTGCTCGATAAGGTTCATGGCTACCGCTATTTGTTCCCAGTTCATATTGGCCTCCTTGCTTAATTTTACCGCGTGAAGTACACTGTTTCAATCAGTGTATCAATTATACAGAAATTGTCAAGGGGGTAGGAATAAAAAAATGAAATTGCTAGAGAGGGGTATGATTTCAGGACGGCAAGCAGCCGATTATTTGGACATATCCGACAACACGTTTATGAAGGCCTTAGAGGGCGGACACCTAGTCCCCCAAATGGAGCTATTGAGACCACTTCGGAAGCCAGAGCGCGGTTTTGCCATGCAGTATCTGGAAGCAGTCAAAGCCATTCTTCCCGATAAGCGTATTCAGCGCATGACCGTTTTTACCGAGGAAGTAATCAAGCGTCTGCAACCTATTAATAAGTCATGGCGTGGAAAGACTGACGTCGATTGGGAGAAAGACAACCGCGAAACGGTCAAATACATCCAGGCGGCCAGAGGCAAAACCCCCAGCCGCCCGAAGAAAACTACTTAACCTCTAACTGCCATTCGTAATTGGGGTCGGGCAGGAAGAACGCAGATTCAGACGCTTTTACTTGCTTGTCTTGAATCAGAATAATCGTAGCCAGGTGACAAATCCACCCGCCAGGAACCCTCAGACGTTCCAAGCTCCCGTTAATCGGTTCAGACGTCCGAGGGTATTTGTGGCCGTTCATTAGGCCGCTGGCTTATCCGATTGAATCATAGCGTCACGAGCCGCAACGCCAGTGATTGCCGCAATCAGTTCATAGACCGAAGCGGGGATAACAATGGCGTGAAAAAAGCCTTGTCCCGCGAACGTAACGGACAACGTTTCAACTGCTTTTAGAACCGCCATTGCCAGGATTCCGATCTTCGTTATGCTGACACCCTGGTAATAATACTGTCCGTTTTGATCCACGAACTTCCGATGAATGAACCAACTGACTATCTTTTGAATCATACTTTTCCTCCTTGTTTGGCTTCGAGAACGTCGGAAGAGTCCAGCTCCATCCAACGCTTTTCACGTTTTGCAACAAATCCCGGACGATCTTTGTAAGTCCCACAGTTACAAGAAAAAACGTGACCGTCTAATTCGATGATGAACGATTCGCAAGCAGGGCATTTCGGCCAATCAGTCATCTTGACGATTCCGCTTGTCAATCTTCCGGTTAATTTGAGCCAGTGTTATTTGAACCTGGGACCATCGCTCATCTTCAACCGCAAACTTTGTTTCGTGGCTTGAGACAATCGGCTCTAACTTCGCAAGTCGAGCGGCATTATTCTCTGTTGAGTTCGCCAGAATAAAAACTTTCCCAAGCCCTACCATTAGGCCTATGACAGACCCGATAAGCAGCATCCAATCTTTCGCTCGCATTAAGAATTTGTCTCTGTCTCCACTCACTTATTTACTCCTTTATTGACAATCACTAGATCATCTCGGCTAATGCGTAGTACGTTGGAGGCTGGCTGGCTCGAAAGGCAAAGCTAATCTTCTTCCCAAAAAAAACGTCTTTCCCGACGTTTACACACTTCGGAACTCTTTTCTTATATTCACCTGATTGCTCTAAGACGCCCGGTAGAATTAAATTCACATGCCCATGCCCACCCAAATTCGAAACCCCAGCAATCACGATTACACCGTCGTTGGCATGTTGCTGCGCAACGTCATCAGCAACTGACACCCACCCATTCATTGGTGAAGACATAAACAAAACCATCTGGTTTGCCATCATTCCATCCATTTTCAGATAGCCCATTCCGTTTAAAATGTAATTAATGAATTCATTGCAATGCGTGGTCCAGCTACCATCTGGATTTTGAACTGGCCTAAAATCATCAGAAAGACCGCGGTTATATCCGTAGTAAGCTAGATTCATTAACAAAGGAAAATTTTTCTTAATCAAGATTGTCTCCAGATCACGATGCTCTCAATATTGGTTGGCATTGTTTTTATAGTGAAAACTTCCCCATGAGGCTTTTACACCCCATGGGGAAATCTCATTAAACTCCGGTTTTGCCTGGGCCCGAAAGCGGATCTTGTGGGCTTGATTCCGGCAAGTCGAGAGGCGAAACCTTGGTCATATAAGTCGTAAGGAACGCTCTGACTTTGGCAATAATCGCTGACAAACGAGCTGAATCGAACTTATTGAGTCCTGCGGCGTCACGAGCCGATTGGCTGTTGACGATTTCGTCACGCGAGATTTGAAGCATACGGATAACATCGGCGAGGTCTTCATTTTCGATGTCCGCAATGACGGGATTGGCTTCTAAGGCGTAAGCACGAGGCGAGGTTTCAGGCAAGTCAAGATGGGGTTGCGAAAGCACCCATGCGTGATAGCCATCAATCGCGTCCAAGTACGAAGACAAACGTGCCTGGTCGAACGTATTGGTCTGGGACGTTCCATTGGAAACTGAGTTGTACATTTCCGTGATGAAACGGTTGAAGCGTGTTTGAATACCGACGATGTCATGATTGTAAACTACCTGAGTTGCATCTGCCATGTTTAGGCTCCTTTAACTATTATTTACTTCTGCGAAAATTTTGATCAGATTTTTAAGAATCATTTTGGAGCATCAGCTCCGATGTAGATAACCTTGACTATGATCCCGTCGCAAAACCCACCATTTTTTCCATCTGGTTCAGTTGTGTCGTGATAAAGTATTTTTGCTTGCGCCATAATTACGACTCCTTTATTTGAAACACGCTGCATTTACGACATATGCGATAGATGCGTTTGTCCAAGCTGAAGTATTTGATCCTGCCGCAGGCGTTGTATATTGTGCGTTGTATGCTTGATCTGTTGAATTATTTTCGTCTTCTGCTATCTGTGTACCCACAGGTGTCAAGACGGGCGAACCTGCTGAAGAGTGAGATAAGATTGCGTAGCAGAAGGTATTGCTGCTGGTGGTATAGGCTCCCGATGTCGCGTTGGTCCCAGTTGTGGAGGCAGTCTTAGAAACGTCAAAAGATGTTACGCCTGTTACTTCTGCTATGCACATAGACATTCCAGCTGTGCCACCGCCCTGGTTTGCCGTTATGGTGTAGGAGCCACCAGAGGCCACGTTTGTTGAAGCGTAAACGCTAACACCCGCTGAGCCATTCGTTACTGCGTTGACTGGATATTGAGTGAAAGTTGTTGCAGGAACAGAAGTAACAACGCCAGTTCCCAGCGCATCGCCAGTGTCTGCTATTCCGGTAATAATTGTATTCCCTGCTGTCACTCCCGCTAAAGTCAAAACGTAAATTCCGTTATGGGAAGAGCTTGCTGAGCAGGTACTTTGAACAAGCGTCGGAGCCGCTACATCCAGCGTACGCGTGCTTCCGAGGTGCAGATACGAGGATGGGACGCCGACCAAGTTCACGGATTGGACGCGCGCGAAATAGGTCGTGCCGCTCGTCAACGCCGTGAACGTGGAGGAGACGAAGTAGGTCGATGAACTGTAAACGGTTCCGCTTGCGAGGTCGCTGACCGTAGAAAGCTGAATCGTGTAAAGCGTGGTGTTGGCCGGATTGTCGCCACGATCCCACAAAGCCCCCACGCTGGTCGTGGTGACTGTCCAGGTCGAAGACAAGGCGACGGGGATGGTTGAAAGGGTTGCGCTTGAGAGCGTAATCGACCATGCGCTATCGATCCCGCCGTAATAGGCTGATTGAACGTGGAGAAAGTAATTTTGGTTCACATTGAGGCCAGTGAAGGTGCCAGTCAAAGACTGCGTCACGATGCTCGTCACGTTGAAGAAGTCCGGCGAGGTCGAGATGTGAAGCCGGTATCCGGTGGCGTCCGGCGTCAAGGCCGCGTTCCAAGTCGCCGTTATGGAGTTGCTTGACACTGTTGTCACCTGGAACCCGCCCGGCGGCTGGTAGCCGTTGAAGATGACCATGTTCGCGTTGCCCGCCCCTTTAACAGCCACAACCGTCCCGGTCCCTTTTCCAGCCAGAACAGTGCCGCCTGCTTGGAGCAGGGAAGGGGCAAAGAGAAGGATAAACGCGAGACGTTTAACCACCCAGGTACTCCTCGATGTAAGCGTATCCGGCGCCACCAGCCGCACCGTTGCGATCTGTCGCGTTGGACGCGTGGCAACCACCTGCGCCGCCGCCAGGAGCAGAACCGGGGTTTGCATTTTTATCTACATAGCCGCCGATTGCCCCGCCGGAATTCCAATAAGCAGAGTTGCCACCGGTGCCGCCAAGTCCGATAGCCGTTGTGACAATGATCCCAGGCGCGCCGGGCGATCCGGTGAGATTCACATCGCCGCCCGTCGCATTACCGCCACGCGCCGGAACTGTTGAGAGGGCCACCGTCGCGGCAGTTCCTTCTCTTCCAATTTCGCCAGGTCCCGCGACAAGATAAGAGCCGAAGGTTGATGATGAGCCCACCACGCCTGCCGCTGGCCCTGCGGGAATTCCTACTGACTGGGAAGCCCCGATCTCCTCGTGTGTAAAAGTCCTTATCGCGGTGCCCCCGCCTCCGCCGCCGGAGGCCACCGAGTCCGTGCCCGTGCAGTTCGCCACCGATCCGCCAGGCCCCGTCAAAATTACCTTCGCGGAAACCATACGGGCGTCAGGGGTAAAGGTTCCAGTCGTTGCGAAGACGGTCACTTTGACCTGGCTCCCAATGAACCGACTCACCGTGCCGGTTCCGACTTTCACGCCAAGACTTTTCATATCGAAAGCCAATGACCCCTTGGAGGTGTAGCTCGAAACGTCCATGCCGCGCGGCATCAGGAAGGTCGCGTTTTCTTGAAGGTCAAATCCGCCTGTCGTCGTCCAGGTGACGGTCGATCGGAATTCGACGGGAGCCAAGAAAGTCCAGCTACCCGATACCGTCGGTGTGTCTGTGGCTACAATTCCGCCTCCACCACCCGTTGCGCTTATTTGTAAATGATTACCAACAGGGGTTAGCGTTACATTGGTCCCCGCATCGAATGCCACATACGGAGCATAGGTCGCGGCTGCGCTTGAGATAGTTAGATATGTAGTCGCATCGACTGTTTTAAGGTTAAACAGGTTTTGTGTCTGGCCGCTCGAGTAATAATTATTAAACGTGTTGGTGATATTAAGCGCCGTCTGAGTCGTGGCGTAATTTGCAAACTTGTTCGACAGATTCAAAGTCGTCTGTGTGGTGGCATAGTTTGCAAACTGACTATTGAGCTGGGCAGTAGATTGTTGAACCACGGTCTGTAGCGCGTAGGTCGTGGCATCGACTGTCTTAAGATTAAACAAGTTAATCGTCGCGCCAGATGAGTAGTAGTTGTTGAAGTTATTGGTGATCTGAGTTGTAGATGCCGTGACGCTTGTCTGTGTAGCGTAAGTGGTAGCAGCTACACCCAATCCAAGGAAGTACGTGGACCCAGCAGAGAGACCAATGTTGATTTGTCCTGAAGGTCCTGATGTCGCAGTAATTCCACCGGCAGATTGTATGTTGATGGTCGAAACTGCGGTATCTAAGCTTGCCCCATCCAACTTTGACCATATGGTGGTTCCTCCTCCACTACCACCCGTCCCACTCGCTGCAATCGTCAATGATCCAGCAGAAGGAGTCAAAGTTATATTTGCCCCCGCTACAATTCCGGCGAAAGGAAGATAAGTAGCTGCTGCGCTGGAAATGGTTAGGTAGGTTGTCGCATCTACAGTCTTTAGATTGAACAGGTTTTGCGTCTGACCACTGGAATAATAGTTGTTGAATGTATTGCTTATATTCAACGTCGTTTGAGTCGTCGCGTAGTTAGCGAATTGGCTGTTAAGCTGAGTCGTGGACTGAACCACGTTTGCCTGGGTCGCATAAGTCACCAGCGCGCTTCCCGTTGTCAAATAATTGGCGAATTGACTGTTTAACTGCGTGGTTGAAGTCAGTACGTTTTGGATCGTCTGATACGTTGTCGCCGCAACGCCAATCGGGAGATAGGTCGCATAGGCTGAACCAGTCGTCTGGTAGTTGGAAAACTGGCTGTTTAATTGCGTTGTGGACTGCGTGACGTTGGCTTGCGTGGCGTAAGTGGTCGCCGCTACTCCAAGGCCAAGGAAGTAAGTTGATCCTGGTGAGAGACCAATATTGATCTGACCCCCGGGGGCGGAAGTAGCTGTTAGGCCGCCACCCGTCAGGAAGTTGATCGTTGAAACAGCAGTATCAAGATTGGATCCATCTTTCTTAGACCAGATCGTTGTTCCGCCGCCACCGCCACCAGAGGTCGGAGTCTCATTCCCCCACCATCCTGTTGCTGAACGATAAACAAGGATTTGTCCATCTGAAGGAGAATTTATTTGAACCGTAGCTCCACCAGAGAGCGTCATAGTTGTTACAAAAACAGCAGGACCATATACTTTTAATCCATTATCTGGTGGGATGTCGCTTTTCCCATAAGGAGATCCAATATTGGCGGATCCATAAACATTCAATCTTCCTTTCCCATATTTCCCAGTTCCACCAGTTGATATATGCAAACCGTAAAAACCAGCTCCGTCCATCTTTAAAATTTCATTTCCGTTTGAATCTTTAATATAGGTTCCACCAAAGTCTGAGTCAGAACCAGATACAAAATTGGCCACCCTGTACCCGAATGAACTTGTATCGCTGCCACCACCCGCATATCGGAAACGCACAAAATCAACAGGAGATGTCGGAGAGAAGGTATTCCAATGCAAAATCATTCCGAGAGTTGTCGGACTGGTGGTTTTTTGGTGAATAATTGCTTCGGGGATAGTCGTTCCAAGTCCTAAAAATAAGTTCGTGTCGTCCCAAAACGGACCTCCACCGAACGATCCAGCCGCGTTGTATTGAATTTGTCCTGAAGATCCGCCGGGAGTCCCACCGCCCGAACCGCAAGGCGCAGCAGCTGAAATTACTTTTCCCGCCGCATCTGTTTCTAAGCAGTTTCCAAAAGTGGTGTAGGGTAGATTTAATGAACTGTCTACTGTCCCGCTAGATATGTTGAAAGCACCAGGCTGAACAGAAAGGGGGTCGACGTTCACATAGTTCGTATTCCCACCAGTTACTATTTGAGTCGAGAGAGCAACTTGCGCATTTGAACGTAAGCTTCCAAGACGATCCGCAAACGACAATGAAGGAATTACGAGAATTCCCGCCAATATGAAAATTTTCTTCAATTACATAACCAACCTTCTTCCCCTTTATTTAAATCTAAGCCTGTAAATCTGTAATGATTGATCCGACTACGCGTGCCAGTTCATCTAACGACGTATCTGTCACATCAAACGTTTTAAGTTCGCTTTGATTATTGACGGTGTATCCAGAAAGTCCTGCACCAGTTCCACCTGTCGCCGCTTTCCATTGCGCTTTTCGATCGCTGTTGACGGTCAGTACGTAGCCAGCCGGATTTGGTTCCGGGGGCGGAATCCCAATTACGCCAGATCCGCCACCAACAAAGATCGGAGACTCGGCCATTCGCTGGGTCTCTTCAAGTTTCCTTTCCAGCTTCGAGAAGCGCGTCAAAAGATCGAGGTACTTTGACTCCTCGACATATTTTGTTTTGTCTTTCTTCTCGACCTGAACTTCCACTCGCAACTCTTTAATGATTTGCGGTGGAGGTGGTGGAGCCTCAATTATTTTCGGTTCCACATGGAACACTTTGGGTTCGATGACTTTTGTTTGAAGGATTCGTTCGATAACGTTTTGCCTTGGTTTGATCTTGGCGATCTCGGACTGAATGAACGCTTTAACGTCATCTGTTAGAACGGTGCGCTCTTTTTTTCTGTCTTTGGCGTCAAACTGTTCAAGGAGCTTCCCGACCTGCTCCTTAAGGTTCTCTACCGCCGAATCCTCCGCTTCTATCTCGTCCAGGATGTCCGGCTTATCCTCTTTGTCCTGTTCCTCGATCATGTCGAAAATGTCTTGTTTAGCAGGTTGCATAATCGAACCCTCTTTTCGCGTCGGTTTTGTGTTCGCTGAAATTTAATTGAGCCATAGGTAAATTGGGGATAAACTTAGGGTACAATCCCGTATATTTCTTAAAGGGGAGCTTTATGAAACGGGTACTTTTCGGTTCGTTGCTGTGCTTATCGTTGATGTCGTGCAAAGGTGCAAAAGGTGATAAGGGCGACGCGGGGGCGCAGACATTCCCGCCAAGCCAGCAACAGCCGACAATTCGGCAATTCACCGGAACCGTTGGAAGCGGGACGGCCTTCATAGCCCCGCCACTTGCAACAAATGCCGCCGTTCTTGTTTACCTTGAAAGCACATCTCTCGCCGGAAGTTTTGTTCTTCTCTCTTTCGATCCGACAACGGGGCCGTGGGCCGAAGTCTCCTATCCTGTCGCCGCAGTAACATTTCACAACTGTACTTCGACGGCTCGTTATAAATTGCTTGTAGTTGATCCGGCGTAATCATGCGAGCATCCACCCGTCATTTAAGGCCATCGCACGAGCTTGATGCTTGTCGCCTTTCGCTTTCTTTAGATATTCGCGCGCTTTCTTTTCTGTGATTACAGGTTTGGGGGAATTATGATTGACGGACTCATCAACGCTTTCTTTGTTGTTGTTATCTTCGGGGTTACCGTTAAGGTCATTTTGTACCTGATTAGCGCGGCCTATTTTTCCCGCTTTGGATACTGGGTTCGTCGGGAGAAATTTCCCGAAAATAGAACTCGTAATACCGCGAGCTGAATTAGGATTAGAAAAAAGCCTTTGCCCCGCTACTCCCACCGGCCCTGCCGTTGCTGTTGCAACTCCCGCACCAAGAGGTGTTCCTAAAAGCGCAGTAGGCTGACCAGCCTTAAGCCCACCCAAGATCAACCCACTCCTAAAGAACGAAGGCTTTCCCGATCGCGTCTGCGGGAATATGTTTTGAAATGACTCCCCAGCTTTTGCAATTGCATAGTCCTTTGATGCCGCCTTAAGTTCTGGGCTGGCATTGCCAATAACATCCTGGAACGCGGAGCGCATCTGATCTAACATCCGGATGTAACTCCCATTCTTCGGATTCGGAATTGGGTATGCGGCGTCTATTGATTGCCTGGCGTGCAAGGCTTCTTGAGGGGTGATCGCCCCTTCTATCTTAAGCTTATTGAAGGTGTCGAAAGCATACTGCCCAGGGCTTCTCATCCGATCAACCGCTTCGGGTGTTAATTCGTTGGAAATTCCCGCTGACCCCATAGCGGACTCGAATCGATCACCTGCCGTCTTAAGCTTCCCCGGAAGAATTGCTGAAGGATTATTCGCTAGGGTTTCATAGTCTCGCGCAGGAACCCCGTTAACCCACTCTCCAGCTTGGCTCACCAATTTTCCGACCTTTCGAAATATCGAAGGAACAACGCGACCAACTACTTGCCCAGTTGCTTCCGCCTGTGCGCCCCGATAGAGATCGTTTCCTGTTTCTTGTGCGGCTTCTCCAACATTTCGAAGCAAAGGTTTGCGCCCAAGCCCGCGATCGAGAAGATCGGCACCAGCTTTACCCGCAGCGAATCCAAGCGCACCGCCGCCAGCGGCACCGACAGGGCCAAGAGGTGCACCGAGAATTCCACCGGCAACGGCTGCGCCACCCTCAAGGAATGGGCGAGCTATGCCGCCTACGTAGTCTTTTGCTCCATATGCGCTTGAAGCTTTCTGGGCTTCATCTGCAAACCCATCTGGCGGCCCTGCATTTACCGGCTCATCTGCGAAACCATCTGGAGGAAGGTTCGGATTCATCGTCCACCACCTTGCTGTTGAAGCCATGCGCGATTCGCTGGCGTGTCCTTAAGGGGACGCCCCTGCCACATGAGACCGTCAGATTGAGGCGCACCACCACCCATCGACATCGGCCCCGCCGCACGCTTCAAGTTCTGAATCTGTTGCTGACGGTTCAATGATTTCTGCCTGACCGTTTCGGGCGTGTCACCGTACTGTGGGAAGTATTGCTTTGCGCCTTCCTCAAACTCGGATGGGCTGATAACCGCGCCAGACTCACGGCGCAGGATTGCGTTCAGGAAGTTCCGTTTCGCTTGGTCGAGGCTTTGGATGTTCCCGCTCTTTGCGAAGTTCGGTGTGAATCGGCTCTCCTGTGCAGCGAAACCCAACGAATTCGGGTCAACCTGGCCGTTGAAGAGTTGGTCAATCGTTGCATGAGCTGAAACAGCGCGATCTCCGTATCCGGCTGCGTTCGCTTGCGCGTCGGTAGCGTGAGTGGGATAAAGGGGCTGACCGCCAGGAACTGGCAAGACACGAATCTTCCCGCTCTTGCTTCCGACCTGAATTATATTTCCGTTGGCATCTTGACCGCCGATGGTATAACTCTCATCCGAACCAGGAGGCATAGAAGCCTCTCGCCGCGCCTTCTCAGCCTGAGCAATCTTGAGATCGGTTTCAGCCTGATACTGTGGGTCTTGCCGCTTATTAAAAATACTTCGCTCTTCTTTTCCCATCGCTGAATAGAATTCGGGGCGCATTTGGTCTTGCTTCATTCCTCCGGCGAGCCACTGTTTATGTGCCTCAATCAAAGGCAATCCGGTCGCAACCGGCTGTTGTCCTCCCGGCATGAACGAACTTTGCCCCATCTGTCCGGTCGGCATCCCAACGGTCGCGTTCGGGTCAATAAGTTTTCCGTAGTTGTAATCGAAATCCTGCTGATCGCGCTCTTCCTTCGCGGCCAGGTACTTGTCGAGCATGGCCTGACGCGCCTGCTGCTGACGTGCTTGAGCTGTCTGCGTGAACGTGCTCCCCAGTTGTTGAAGGCCCTGGCTCCATTGCTGAGCATAATCCGAAGCGGTCGGACGTTGACGGTTTGGCGGCGGCTGGAATTGCATATTAACCTCCCCTCCGGTTCAGGTATCCATACTGTGAGGCACCGTACATCTGCGCCCCCGTATTTGCGGCACCCAATCCCAAGTTGATCCAATCCCCTGTGTGAAGCGTGTTGTCGTATCCCCGCTGAGAGTTCATGGCGTTGTTGTAGTCCCGCTGTTGCTGGCCATAGTCAGCACCCGCAAAACCACGATCAATCAGGCTTTGCGCGTACTGATTCTGCCCTTGTCTCTGCTGCTGGTTCGCGTTGTAGAGCTGGTCAAGCGTGTTTTTATATCCACCGATGGCCAAGTCTTTGTTTCCGCCGTATTGCTGAGCGGAAAGGCCAGAAAGATACTTGCTTCGGTTCTCGGAGAGTTTTCCCATGAGATCGGTGAGTGCGAAGTCGAGAGAAGAAGAACCACCCAAACCGCGAGAAGCGTAGTCTGAATAGATGTCGTTCTTCTGTCGCCCGAATTCCTTGTTATCGTATCCGGCAAGTTCGTCGTTAAGACCTGACCGGAATTGCTGGTCTTGCGCGTTCGTGTATTCCGGCTGGGTCTTTAAGAACGAACTAAGACCATAAGCGTCTGTTTGTCCGCTCTGAATGGCTTGGGAGAAGTGCTGAAGTTCATCAGGCGTTGCGTCGCGGCCAAGGATTGTCTTGAACTGTCCTGCGATCTCGCCCTGAATATCCTGCGGGTTCCGGTTCGTTTGAGGGTTTGAGGGATCGAGAAGAGGATTCTGCTTATACTGCTGTTGTAGGTTCGCTAGGTAAGCGCGGCCAATTGTCGCAGAGTTCGCACCTTGAAACGCTCCTTGAACCTGATACCACTCGTTCTGCGTGGGAGCGCGTCCGAAAAGTTGCTGGAACGCATTGTAAGCGTCTTGATAGGTTCGCTCATCATCTCGTCCCCAGACATAGGGGCTCTTATCGTATCCAGGCCGACTATAAACGTCGGCATATCTCGACATATCGTTGTAGTCGTTCGAGGGAGCCGCAGACGCTCCAGGGCCAGAACCGTTACTTTGTTTATCGAGAAGACCGCCTCCCAAGGCACCGCTAACGCCGAGCGTTGCGCCTCCCGTAATCGCCCCTTTGTTTTTTGATACCCAACTCATATAGAACCATCCCTTTTCCCCTTTCCCCTTTGAATTAATTACAAGCCGTTGTTCTTACTGATAACCGTGCGAAAGAATTTATTGCCGCCGCAGTAGAAACGCATACGGCGTCTGTCGTGCAGTTTGTGCAATAACGCAGACTTCCCACTGCAACCACCGACGCATTGATTTGAGCTAGAGTCAAAGGCGGCGCAATAAAACTTTTTAGACCACGAATATCCTGGTAAGCAATATCGAATTCCTGCTGTACAAACGTGTCCTTCTGTTTAAAGTTGGGTCCATCCGCGCTTGCGGGAATAAGGCACAGAAGCAAGATAAGTAAAAAATTCATCATGGGTTTGTTGTCGTCCATGGTTTTGGCCTGATTCCATACTCAATACCGAACACTTCAAAAGGTTGATTCGCCGCGTTGTTCCCGAATTTAATGTTGAAAGTGTTACCAACAAGACCAGCCGGGAGGTTCTTATTTCTTTTTGAAAATGAATTATTGGGGGCATAGATTGGGATAATTAATGATGAGGATCTAGACCCATTAATCGTATATGTGACTGTCATTGATGATGCTGCGACAGAACCAGAAATGATGGAAAGGTATGGGTATTCTTTATCCGTAAATGGTGAATCACCGAAGAAATCTTTAGATTTCCAATAAGAGTTTATTGCAGATCCGTTGTCGCTATCTGTGTCTCCGTATTTATTTATTACGCCAGATGATGAACTTCCAAAATAAAGTTTATTTTGTCGGATTAAAAATCCATTTGATGGAATATCCCAAATTATCCATCCCTGATTTATGAGATCGTAAATTAGAAGACTGTTATTTGTTGATGCTCCCGCTCCTGACGTTACCGACCACAAAATTTTATCGTTAAAATATGTGGCGTAGGATTTATCTACTGAATTACCTTCAAACCAATTTTGAGTTATGTAGTCGATCTGCGGGCTTTGAGTTGCATTCGTAATTCTAAAATCTGCTCGCGTCTGAAAATATGTACCCGTCGAAGTGGCTGGGATTGCGCCATTGGTAATAGAGACCCAGGTTGGAGTTGAAGAAAGAATTGATATCGGGTTTGTTGATGATCGCAAGAAATATGAGACTGTTCCACCATTCCCATAATCAAACGTCTGAAACGTGTCCCATGAAGTTAGAAAAGGAGCGTTCTTTACCGAAGAATAATAAGTAGCAGAAGATTTTCGAAGTATGGAAGATGTGAAAGAAACGCTATTGACGCGAGGGCTTGCATCGGAAGCGGACACCCTCGTTAAATCTACGACATACCGAATGTACCTATTATTACTAGAAGTAATCGTTGCGTTATTTACTATTGATGCTCCAGATTCCCATACCCCATTTGTAGAGCTCGATGTTTGCGTCTGATATGAAATTGTTGCTCCCGCGCCATTCCCAACATCGTCAATTTGGAATGATCCCCAATTCCATAAGAATGTACTCGTCGTAAATCCAACATCAAAAGAACGTGATATAAGCTCAGCGGACGTTTGACCAGCTGAAATTAAAACGCTCCCAGGAACGCTGGTTAAGTCGATATGGGTTAGTGTATTTGCAGAAGAAAAATCGGATTGAGAAGTATCTATCGCTGATAATGCGGCTTCCGTCGAAAGAACCAGGCTCCCAGGAACAGAGGTGGAACTTACGGTAACTGTCGGAGTCGATTGGCCAAGTCCCCAATCTGCTTGCGTTGTTAATGTCCAAGAGTTGGCAGACCGTGTTTGAGACATATCAATGGTTGACGATATTTCTTTCGAAATTCTTACATATGAAGAACCATCGAATGCATATATGTGCGAGTCCTTTCCTCGAAAATACAAAATGCCTTCTCTATAGACCGATGTATTGTCGTTTGTTCCAACGTCATAAGATACTGTTTTAACCACCCAGTCTGTCTGCAAGGGCTGGTTACCAATCAAAATATATCCAAAGGATGTATCTTTGAACCAAATCAATCGACCGAAGGCATAAGTAATATGTGTGATTCTTGCACCTGGAGAATTAACTGTTATTTGAACGGGGGAAGATCCAAGTGATCCGGGCGTCCAATTCGTGAAATCAGTCTCGGCAGAAAGATCAATTCTTGACGGTGCATCTGAGAAACCAGACATAGCCAAACGATTCACCGCTGTGGCTACCATGCTCCCAACGGAAGCAACCCCAGAAATAGAAGAAGATGTTGAAGCTGTTATTTTTGTTAATGCCGATCTTGCTGAATTAACACAATAAGCGACACCGAGCGAGTCCGTGCATTGATATGTTGCGCCGTTGCTTCCTGTTGAGAATATGACCGACGGACTTCCACCATTAACAGATACGCTTAATTTCGTGTCATTAAAAAATAAAGAAACATCATTTCCGTTTGAATCATAAAAAGAATATATGCCATGCATCGCAGAAGTGGAATTGTCTAAAGTGAAAGCTGGCGCATACCCCTTTCTTTTCTTTACCGACTTTCCACCAGCAGTTATCTCAACATTAAGTAAATCTTGCGCTTTATCAGCTGAGAGCGTGTAAGAAGAATCCCTGTTGTTCAGCGTTCCGAATGGTCCGATTGGTTGCGAGATGACGTCTCCCGCGAAAACCGAAGCCGAAATGAACAAGGATGCGATGAGGATTATTTTCTTCATTGTCCGAGCGGGTTTCCTTTCGATCGGAATCCTAGACTAGACAGACGACCACCCTGTGGAGACCAAAGAATTCGAGCGGGGATATCTTCGGGAGCGTCAAACTTGGAGTTTATCTGCATAATCTCGCGCTCGAAGTTGCCAGGACGAGACATTGTTTCCGAACGGTGGAATCGAGCCTTTTGCAATGCTTCTGGCGTTCCGTCGTCCATCCAGCACTGGGCGACAACCCAGTAAACGATGGCCATATGATAGGGAACGATTGCTGTATTCGATCCGAAAGGTATATCTGTCGTCGATACCATGTCGGCTGGCTCCTGAATCTCCCATACCCGAAGTCCGTTCGTGATGGCATTCGTAGAGTTGGGAGCAGGGACGAGATTGATCTGTTGATTCGTTCCATCCCACCAGTAAGCCTTTGGCTCCCCATCTGTCAGCTGTTGCCAGGTCGGAATCTCAAAATCTAATTGATCACGAAGATAGCCATTTAACTTTTTCCATTCCCCCGAAGAGTTCTGAATATCCACGCGGATGACATCGATCACGTCCGTATCGAGCTGAACTGTATCCGTAGCCGCGACCGCCGTTAGTGTTTCTTTGGTTTTGACCGAGTTCGTATAAACCAGGACTTTTGTCTGTGCCAGGTTTATCCGGGAAAGAAGTATCGCAGTTGTCCAGCGATCATGTTGAGGGTCTCCAAGAAGCTGACCAATCTCTGTGTAAAGTTCGGAAACATTCATCCGCGTATCTCCCGTAGGATTGAGGCGTATTGTTCAGCCACTTTGTCCATGTTGAAGCGTTCTTTCACATCGTCATAAGCACGCTTTCCAATCCCCTTGCGGACGTTTTCATCTTGAATCAAAACTTTCAGAGCGTCGTACCACTCTTGCTTTGAGGAACAGAGCAAACCGGTCACGCTGTCTTTGATGCTCTCGTTAAACGGTCGAACCGTCGAAGCAACTGTCGGCAACTGCAAAGCCGAATATTCAAGCCAACGGAGATTTGATTTGGCGCGATTAAAATCGTTGTCACGAAGCGGGGAAATTCCAATATCACCCTGCCACCCTTTCACCATGTCCTGGAACACGTTGATCGGCGCCCACTTGTCGATGATCTTGATGCGCGGATGGTCAACGTCTTTGAACGGGTCGAAACCGAATCGCATACGGGTCATCACAATGTCGAGATTCGGGAATTCTTCGAGCAAAGCCATGAGGACAGGCTTCACAATCTCCAAGTCTCCACCGTGGTTTCCGCAACCCGTGAAGATGATCCGAACCCCACCGTCCTTCTTCTCGATGATTTCCGGCGTCTTCGCGTTGTCCCACAGGCTAAAGTCGATTGAGTTGGGGATGATGTGGATCGGCTTCTCGGGGAAAATCTGAGAAAGCTTCTCTTTGATGAAAGAGGTCGAGCAGATCACCGCGTCAGATATCTCTATTTGGCGATGCGCGATCTTTTCCGGTTCAGAGTTCGGGCGGTAAGGATTCGAGGCGATGTTGTATGCCGGAACGTCAAAGATCCAGTCGTCGGTTTCAGTGACGAGTTTCTTCTCTGGGTACGCTTCTTTGGACGCCTCGAACAAATCCAAGATGTCACGAAACCCTGTAATCTGGAACACCCACGGAGTTGACACTTTAAGACACGCTTCGAGATGGTGGAGGGCCAGCCCTGAGATCGGCTCTCCTTCTTTGTTGAGTAGAAGCTTTGACTGCCAACGTCCCGCGCCCTGATCGTCAGCCCATGAAAAGTCTTCAAAGGCCACTTCCGTTTCTTTCTGGAGGCGCATTTTGTTGGCGAATCCGATCATTCGATAGTAAGCCGTGCCGTTTGCCACAGTCGGTCCCATCCAAATGCGGAGAGTCTTTTTATCGGAAAGCAAATCATGTTCCCATTCAGGAACGTCCTTTCCGCCTGACTTCCAGAGAAGTTCCGCCGGTTCTTCGGCCAAAAGGGATTGAGCGAACGAGATAGCGAATTGCGCTCCGTTCAAGACGCGGAGATGCGTGTGGCCAAACGCTTGACCGAGATCCGCGAGAAGTGTTTCCTCGTTGTAGTAGCGATGATGTAAGCGCTTGTCATCCCAGACCATCTTTTCCAGGTTCGCATGGGGAGCGGAACCAAGTAAAAATCCTTTCGGTCGAAGAACACGGCGAATCTCTTTCAAAGCTTTGATAGGTTCATGAATGTGAACCAGGACTTCGCGCAAGATCACAACGTCAAATGAGCTATCTGGGAAAGGAAGCTTTTCAGCAGACGCGTTATAGACCTTGAGCCTCTTCTTACGGGCCAAGCGAAGCGCATTGACGGAAACGTCCACGCCAACAACGTCACATCCTTTCCCGTCACGCAAAAGCTTCATCATCTCGCCAGAGTTACAACCGACATCAAGTACGCGGCATCCAGGCGGTATTTCACAGAACATCGGCTCTACTGTCGAAGCATGGAACGCCTCAAACCCTTTCGGCTGAGTATCGGGATAGTTTTTATAGCTATCCTTCATTTGCTTCTTTGTGGTCTCTCTGGTGATGATGTTCACCATCGCGGCGGCACTCATGATTTCACGGCCCACTCAGATTTGAAGCCACGCTGTTTCGCCATCATCGAATCAGGAAGTACGCGGTGCATCACTCCGAAAGCGCGGTTATCGAATCCCACCTTTTTTCCCGCCGCGATCCAGTTCGTCAGGAATTGGATGTCGTCGGTCTTGTCAGCTGTTTCGGGGCAATAACCGCCAATCTCATCCCCTGACTTCTTTTTATAAGCGACGGACGGATTGCAGAAGTAATTAACAACACCATGCTCTTTGAAATTTACCTCGTCGAATGGGGAGCCATAGAAAGGCGGAGGCATGATGTCACCAAAGTAGTCGATCCGCACATAAGGGAAGTTAACCAGTTCGCCTTCGGGGTTCTCCGTAAACCATTTAAGAATTACTTCCGCACGATCCGATGGATAAACGTCGTCATCATCGCAGACGGCAATGATTTCAGACGCAGCCAAGGCTGTCCCAATGTTCCGAGACTTTCCCCCGCCCTGGTTCGTGGCGTTGTGAAACACTCTGATCCGGCTGTCCGTCTTGGCGAAATCGTCCAACCATTCAGCCGATCCGTCATCCGAAGCGTCATCGACAACAATGATCTCGATATCCTTCTCCGTCTGTTCCAGAAGAGACTGAATCGCTTCTCCTACCCATTCCAGACGATTGTGCGTCGGCATCACGAAGCTGATCTTAGGCATTGACTACCTCCAAGACTGGAGCCAAGGCAAGGTCACGGATAGTCCGAATGTAGATGTCTTTATTTAGGACAGACTTCGTTGCGATAGAACGCGCAATACGCTCACCTTCAAACTCTTTCGATCCTTCTTTTTGCGCTTTGCGAACCGCGCGAATCTTCTTGATGATTTCCTTCTTGGTCGAGGGCCAGCGACGAGGTGAGAAGCCAGGGCCGAACTTGTCCCATGTATCGAAAGGGTAAGTCCCCCGCGTATCAACAACGTCGTGGTGCGGGTTCGGGATGTTCGTGATAACCGAACGCCCTGCCATGATGAATTCGTCGGAGGCCATCGGGCGCGTGTCGTGTCTAACAATGCGAAGATACGCGGAACGGTCGTAAACAAACTGCGTCCATTGCTCGCGGTTCAGGTTGCCTTTGTGTTCAAAGTTCTTCGCCTTGAAATCTCCCAGGTCAGCATCGCCGTATCCATAAAACTTCACGTCTGGCATGGCCTTCACAATCGAAAGCGTGTTCTTAAGAAGATATTTGTCGAAGTCGCTCTTGTCTGTGAGATACAAGGCCACTGAGAATTCTTCTGGAAGCGGCTTGATCTCCATGTCCGTATAGGGCGGTATAGGTACGATCTTCGCATCAATCCCGTACTCAGCCAGTTCTTCCTGTGCCGCTTCGTTCTCGCAGAGGATGTGATGAGTCGCGAGCTTCATCGCACCCGCCCAGTTCCGTATGGTTTCGCTTGAGAATTTGCGGAGCCAGTAGATATCCGCTCCGACAAAATGAACGATCACCGTGGAATCTCTGAAACAGTTCACGACGGAAGAATGACCGTTCTGAACATCCCCCGGCTTCATGTACCAGCCAATCAGGTAAAGGGCTTTATATTTGTGTGGCTTGTGGAGCGTGTCGTCTCTATAGTCGGCTCCGATCATCTGAGCAATCTGCTTGCCATGAAAGGGCGCGCCCAATGATGTAACGCATATCTCGCGCGTCGGAATTCCGTTCTTATCTTTGATGAACTTAACTCGCTCAGTCCAATTCTCGGAGGAGTCCATTGAAAGACCTTTCGGACGAGGCGGGGCGGCAATGAAGCTGATCTCGCGCCCAAGGAAATGACCTTTAACGCCTTGCTTCACTACGCGAATCCAGAAATCCCAATCCTGTAAGCTCTTAACGTTAGAGTCCCATTCGACTACGTACTTACGCCACAGAGGGAAACCGCAGTCAATGTAGTTGGCAATCTCAAGTTCGTAAACGCTGAAAGGCTTTGACCAGTAGACCTCGCGGTTCGATGAGGCGTATTCATAAGCGCCATAAGCAAAACCGCAATCAGGGTTTGCAAGGAGGGCATCGACCCACGTCCGAACGATTCCAGTCTTTAAAATGTAGTCGGAGTTGGTGAAGCTAACGATTTCGCCCGTTGATTCTTTAAAACCACGGTTACGGGCCTCACAAGCCCCTTTCTCTTCCGTGAACAAAACTTTCCAGCCCTTACGATCTTTCGCATAGGCTTCGGCCATTTCAAATGCGGCCTTATCTCCACCGTTAGCGACAATGACTACCTCGAGATTCGGATAGTCCTGGTCGGCGATGGACATCAAGCACCGCTTGAATGTGTCAGCCGGAACGTCATATACCGGAATAATCACACTAAACTTTGGATCTTCTGCGAATTTCCCCATTATTTTTGTTCCCCTTTTATTTTCTGCACTTCATCAACAACTCTAAAAGCATCTTCTTCCGTCATCACCGAGCTAACCGGCAAGCTCAGTTCTTGCTCGCCCCACCCCTCAGCCATCGGGAAATCACCTTTCTTGTGACCCAAGAACTGGTAGGCGGGCTCCAAATGCAAAGGCGTATAGTGAATACCAGTGCCGATCCCTTTGTTCTTAAGAATCTGGCGAACCTGATCACGGTATTCTGTGCGGTACGGATAAAAGTGGGTGGAATGTCCGGCGGGCATCTTTCCGAAGGCTTTTTCATAAATCTTAAAGACCTTTAATCTCTTGGCTCTTATCTCAGGCCAGCGGCGAAGCTGAACAAGTCCAACAGCAGCGAGGATGTCAGGGAGGTTTCCTTTCATTCCCACTTTCTCGACTGCGTATTTCCGAACAGGGCCGTCACCAAATCGTGCCCAAGCCCCCTGGCTTAATCCCTGCGAGGAGAGAATTCTGATTTCGTCGGCTACTGCCTTATCTTTCGCTAGGACCATTCCTCCTTCGCCACAAGTGATGTTCTTATTTGGGTAGAAGGAAAAAACCTTGATGTCGCCGGACTGTCCAAACACTGTTCCGAAAGCATGAGCGCAATCCTCGATGATCTTCACGTCACCCTTGAGCTTCGAGAGATCGCAAGGCGTACCGCTGAAATGGATCGGGAGAACAGCTTTCGTCATGAAGTCGGTATTTTCGTTGGCTTTCACCATATCCATGCATCCGTAGCGGTCGATATCAACGAATACAGGGCGCGCGCCACTCGCCAAAATCGCGTTGATCGTGGCGGCAAATGTCATGGGAGAGGTCACGACTTTGCTGTTAAAACCCATCCCAATCCCTTTCAAAGCCAATTGAAGACCAATCGTGCAGGAAGAGACAGCGACGGCATAACCGCCGCCCATAAAGTCTGCAAACTCTTCCTCGAATTGATGCGAGACTTTCCCAGTACCAATCCAGCCGGAGCGGATCACGTCCATAACAGCGGACATCTCCTCTTCTCCGAGGTCGGGCTGGTTGAAGACGATGTTTTTCTCGACAGCTACAGTCATTTCATCCCTTCATTTGTTGGCAGTTGCACCGCGACGTGTTGCACCAATCCTTGTCTCCACCGTAATGGATTACTCCAAGATGGCCACAGTCCTTGCAGATCTTCTCTTTCGATGTCGGCGGTTTGATGTCACCCATGTCAGGCGTAGGCGTCCACGCCTCAGTCTTCGGAGCTACAACCACCGGCTTCTTATTTTTCGGAATTCCTCTCGGCATAATTCTCCTCCCCTTAAAATTGGGCCAGTGGCAGGGACTGCAAGGGGAACAAGCAATCCCCACCACCGGCAAGTTGATTCTTAGTTAGTCACGTACCACGGCCAGATAACACCAGCCGAAGGATTGAGGATCGCCGCCGCCACATCGAACAGGTAGCCAACAAAGCCCACCTGACCGAGAGGGTCGGATTTCGTCCGTTCCTTCGTCGGAATCACCGTCACCGTAACGTCTTTACCGGCAAGTTTGGTAACGCCATACGCGCCGCGTCCGAAGATCACGGTTCCGTACAGAGTTCCACCAGCCGACGTATAACCAACCGCCCAAGCAGAGGCGGGCATGGTCTTCTTAAACGCTTCCGTCGATTCTTTGAACGTCACGCCTTCGATCACGCCGAGCATGCCTTTCGACAATGCTCCGACACGGTTCGAGTAGGCGTTCCAGGTCGGCCACAGAGAGTCAGAGCGGATAGCCGCCGAGACTTTCGGATGGACGATCGAATGGTAAGTGCCGTCTTCGAACTTAATCGCGTTGAGGTTCGTCAGCTGGGTTTCAGCATTGCGAACCATGGCAATCGTCGGGGTCGCCGAGAAGTTGGCTTGTCCCGCCGCCGTACCGAACGCGACCGCGTTGTTGCTGGCACCGGGCCAGTACAGGATGTCGCCAGACGGATCCCAAATCGGGAAGCCCTGACTAAACACCGACGGAGTGAACGCGGAAGCCGCGAACGCGACGCCAGTGGACATCGCCGAACCAAATCCGATTTTGTCGGAGATGAAACGGTCTTTCGTGAGCGCACCAGAATAACCTTGGGCATCGACCAATTCGGAAACGATCGGGCAGACAGATGAATTGTCCACCACATCGGAAACGGATTGGAGCCACGCCTTCTGGGTGAGAGTCGCGCTTACTTTGCGAGCTGAGAAAGCGGACGCATTCGGTGGCGCACCTTCGCCGACCGTATAGCCTTCCGCGGGGTTGAGCATCTGGTTCCAGATAATGACCCGACCCGATCCCATCGGAATAGGCTCTTGCTGCGCCCATTCGTCATAAGCCAATTCGGCGACGTGCCGAAGAAGCCATTTTTTACGCCAATAGTTAGGTAGTAAAGACGCTACCTTTGCACCATCTGATAGTGTTGCTGCTGCATCACCGGCCATAATTCTTTACCTCTTGATTTGTCTCAGAGAGTCACTTCTTCGGAACTATCCGACCGTTGGAATTGATGAACACTTCCTGTTCTTTAAGTGTCCAGCTATCGAAATCTCTTTCGCTAACCTTCGCCGGAACAGTAAATGAACTGCCATTCCCGCCGCCCGCTGTAACAGGCGGCTTTTGTCCAGTCGGGGACTCCGTTGCGGCTCCCTGTTGGAGTTGTTTGCGAGCCAAGTTCACCAGCGCTTTTTCATAAAGCGCGGTATAGGCTCCTTGCCGTTGGAATATGCTCGGATCGGTATCGATAACAGCGTTGATCTCGCGCTGCACCCTCTCATCACGGAACGTCGGGTCTTGCATGAGTTGCATGAGTTCATTGTTTCGCTCTGACTGCCGCTGAATCTGCGTGATGCTTTGACCGAATTCCTGTCTCACTTGTCGGGCCGCTGCGTTCGCAACGTCAAACATGAGAGGCGTGATTCGTTCCACATCTTCTGGACTCAACTGCGGATAGAGCGGCGCGATATCTCGCGGACTAAACCGCTGCTGCTGAGGCGGCTGATAGAACTGGGGCTGAAATCCCATTTCTGGTGCCGGACTCCACGCGGGCGGAGGAGGAGGCGTTGCCGCCTTCTCTTTTTGCCGAGACTCGTGATACTCCTGCTCTCTTTGCTTCAACAGACGCGCCATGTCTTCGGGGGTCTTCAATCCCTTCTTCCTGGCCCATTCCATCGGGTCGTCTTTCGGCTTTTCAGCCTCCGACGGTTGTGCAGTAACGCTCGGCGAGGAAGCTTCCGGGGCTGGCTGGGCATCAGGAACCAATTCAGTCAATGGCTCAGGGGATGGCTCAGATTCTTTCTGTGCCGCCTTCGCTTTGTCTTCTTCGGCCGCCTGTTCTAACTGCTTCTCCATTTCCTTCAGCTCTTGCTCTGCTTCTTTTCTGTCTTCCGTTGCGTTACTCATTGTTCTTTCCTCCAAGGTCGCCGCTTGTTGTCCGGGTGTGCTTTCGCGCCGGTTTCCTTCGGGTGTGACCTGAAATTGTGGGGCTCTTAACCCCATGGCTGATTAACAGCCTTTGCTTCCTTTTTTGCCTTTCTTTTTCGGTTTCATAGTGCAGTTGTGCTCCTTTTTCCTGCGAAACCAGCTACCGCATGGAATGTGAAAAAATGGTTTCGTCGTTTTGATCCAGCCACTACACGCCATCTCGGCATTGCTCCGCGTGCTGAATGACTTTGAAAATTCCTTTCCGAATCCCTCTCTGTTCACAGACGATGTTGATGTTCAGATCCGACGCGCTTTTATCGTCGATGCTCTTTATGGACGAATCACGTTCTGCTTCTGCATAAGCAACTAGGTCATGCCACGCGTTCATGTTCATCATCGCCGCGTAGTCTTTGGCTTTCGCTTCTTTGGCTGCGTTCACATCGGTCTCCCTGTTAAATCCATGGACGATGCGCCTGGGCCTGGTGCTGGCATGGCGGGTCTCGGCTGTCCGTCAGTGGGGCCAGGGACATTGCCAGCGGTCGGGTTATTGGGCATGGGCGGCATTCCAGGGGATGACGGTTCAGGACGCCCACCACCGGACATAAACTGTTCGTTCTGCTGCATCATCTGGCGACGCGCTTCGTTGAACTGGCGCAACTCTTCATCTGTCATGATCGTGCGATCGGGAACGTCACCGCCAATCGTCACCATCTCTCGTGCCGCTTCAACCGGCTTGAACCATGGCTGGCCCATGAACATCTGGAATTCCTGAGCTTTCTGCGCCAACTTAACGCCCTTGTTCTCCATCGTGGTCACGCCCATCGGAACAATGCGAGCCATGATGTCCAGGTCTTCGGGGGATACAAATTGGAAGTTCGCCGCCCGTTCTTTACCCAGAATCTGTTCGGCTTCCTTCCAGCCCTTGTATTGATAAATTCGCTGGTACATCTTGCGATAGGCTTTACCGAGTCCAGTGACTTCAAGGATTCGGGCGTACATAATGAACCGATCGGAAGACGTTTGCTTGTTAAGAAGCTGGCCTCGAAACGTGTCGCCACCGGCTTGATCGTTACCACCACCCGTTCCAATCGTTGCTTTAGTCGCCGCTGTCACTTCTTGGATTTCGTTGTAGACCTCGCCAGAGGAACGCCATGAGTCCTGTGTATTTGCCTCATAGTCAATGGTTGTGAAGGCTTTCTTGATATCGTCGATATTGTTGAAAGCCCAGATTGCTCCAGGGCCTGCGACCAAACGCGACCAGTCGCCGCTATCAATCGCACTTTTAAGAACAGCCATCGGCTTGTTCAACTTCAAGTTCACTTCGTCTTGACGGGTGTTGCGAAGTTCGTTTAGTTCGATCTGTAAGCCGATCATCAGTTCAAGCGGGCCAATTCCCCAGAACTGTCCAGGAACGCGAATATAAACGCCCTTAATATACGGCGGCTCGGCGTCACGGAATGGGGTCACTTGAGAACGGACAACATGTGTTCCGTCAATCAGCCAAAACCACGCATTGACCATTTCGTATTTGTGTTCTTCTTTACCGTATAGCTCAGGGTGAATCATCCAAATTGGAGCAGGCCCCCAATACTCGTCGAGAACGTGTTCTTGGTCAGGCTCCATGTAAGACGTTGTTTTGACTGGTTCATCAAGGGCCGCATCTTTCTCTTGCTTGTCAGCGTTGTTTTCTACTTGGCGTGGGTTGTTTTGAAGTAAATCAGCCGTGATGTTACGGACGGGGTTGTCTGGGTCTTGCGCCAATTCAATCAGCTTGTAATTGCAAATCTTTCCCTCTTCAATCACCCAATGGTCTTTATCGATCTCGATCGATCCAGGCTCTGGGAATATGTTGTAGGGATCAACGTTCTTGGTCGATGCAAAGTCTTTAACGAGCATCCGCTTCTGAGTAGATGCTTCGGTTGGAGCAGGGCCGAAACCCATGATTTTGCGTGCTGCTTCCATCAATGGGTTGACCTTGATCCGTTCTTTGATCGTCACCCATGCCGACTCTTTGATGTATTCAACCTTTCCGATCCCTGTTCCGATCACGCAAAGGGTTCGGAGGATGTCCGTCCAGTGGACTTTGAACTCGGAGCGTTCACAATCCACGGCGATCAAGTCGTTTGCATCACGAACGGGGGCTTCAAATTCAGGTTGGCGCGGCTGGTACTCGACCGGCTTATCAGGCGCAAGGAGGGCCGTGTGCATATTCGCGCAGATAACCTCTGAGACCTTAGGAGAAGCAGGGATAAACGTGGTCGATTGCCACGCCTCTTTTCCTGTCCGGTCGTAAATCTGTTTGTAGTGGTTCCAGCATTTGTCCCAGATCTCTTTTTTGGGTTGCCGCCATGTACGGGACGCTTCCTTACGGCTGAGAATCATTGACCGAATCTCGCCATCAACCATGTCTTCGTTGGTCATCTCTTTCTCAGGAGCGTTTAAGTCTGGCATCGGAGGTTGGTTGATTACTTGAGAACCCAGCGTGGCGTTATATCCGACGTTAGCGTCTGGATTAATCCCGTATCCTGGGTCTGGGTTTGATTTTGGATCGTCGAACATTAGCCCCACCTCTTCTTAAATTCTTGCGGCGGTAACGGTTCGCTGATCTTCGGGTTGTCCATCACCAGGTAGCGCACGCAATCGCAGAAGTCCTTGTAAGCGTCCAAAACCTTGCCGGTCTTCGGGTCACGCGCCCAGCGAGCGAGAGACTTCCGCGTGTTCATGCAGGACGGGTTAATGAACAGCTTCGGCTGGTTCATCGCAGAAAGGGGCTTCGACGTGTCGTAGGTGAACCGTTCACGCACTTTGATGATGCCGGTCTCGATCTCTTCCTCGGCTTTGTAAGACGGCCAGTAGTTAAGGCCCTTAAGCTGAAGCTCTTGGCGAAGCGTTCTCTTGTTGGAAGCGGACGCCGTATCAGCGAAGTGCCGGTCAATCACGCGACGCTGAACGTTAAGGCCCGCTTCCTTGTCTGCGAATATCTTCTTGTAGGCATCGATATCCAACTGGCAGTTGTGCATCTTGTAGAAGTCTTCGTTCGGCCACTCATCGAAGATATAAAGGTCGCCACGCGCATCAGGGAAGGCGTAGACGCACGCAAATGGCTTGTCTGAGTGCGGGTCAACCACTTGCCAGACCGGCGCACCATAGGGCGGCTTGATGTTCTCTTTGAGGACGTGGACATTCTCGTCATAGGTCTTGAAGATAAGGCCGCGCAGATACATGGCTTTCCCTTCTGCCCTTGCTTCCCGTTCCTCTGGCGACATTTCAGCGATCATGCGAGCGATGTTCTCGTGTTCAAGGTGGCCATTGATCCCATGCTTAATACAGGCGTCTTCCATGGTTCCGTACACAATCGACTCTTGATGGCGCGGAGCCACATCGTCAAAGAACCAGGCGGCCTCAGTGAGAGGAGTCATCACCACAAGAATGATCCCACCCATGCGAAGACGAGACGCAAAGGTTGACCACAAAGACTTTGGAGGCGGTTCGTCCGTTATAATCAGGCCCAAACTAGGACCTTCAAATTGGCTCGCATCCTGGTCGTAGGTCATGACGTCGATAACCCAACCGTTCGCCGTGTACTGCGAGTAGTAGTTATGCCCGCCCTTAATTGCACTCCATCGGCCTTTGGGCCACCACTTAGAGATTTCGGAATGAAACGGGCCAATCTCCTCAACGTTTTTTGGTGTCGTGATATAGCGGACTCGTTTGGGATATGGCCAGTTTCTGAACGTAGGAGTGTCGAAATGCCGCGATTGTGGGCCGAACACCAAGTTACCGAGTATGTTTGCGACCGAAGCCGTCTTCCCAATACCGTTTGCCATTGATCCAATAACGACAGGCTTTTTGTCACTAACCAGCTGAATGACTTTCTGAATTGGGCCGTTAGGCGTGTAAAGGCCGAGGCGGTCGTTGTTCTCGACGTACTCAAGCTTTCTCTCCAGAACTTCCAAGATTTCTTCGTCGGAGAGCTGCAATAAGCTCTGGAACTGCGGAGGCAGGGAGTCCTGGTAATGGGTCGCCGTTTGCGCCACTTACTTGTAACCTCTCTGCGGCTTTCTCAAGCACATAGTTCAGTACAACCTCGCCAGCTTTAATCTGTGAGGGGGCTGGGGCTGGAACTGGCAGAGTCTCGCCTTGATCTGTAACGACCTGTTCCGTGTTCTCACCAAGACTGACCTTGATGAACCTTGCAAGGATGAGAGGGGCCGCTTCGGTAGCGAGCTTGTAGCACTCGGCTTTGATTTCGTCTTTGGGTCGGCCGATGTGGTGTGCGCCTTTGGGGCATCCGGCTGGATTAAGGACTTGGCCTTTCTTAACTTTGGCCACGTCAGACCTTTTTCCATACCTTCGAGGACAAAAAGAAGCCGCTACTGCCTTCCGTTAGGGAAGAGACATTAGCGGCTATAATCGTTCGCTGGCACGAACAGAAATCTCGGATCATAAAATTGATCCGTTACGCGCCAGCGTTGGTATTATTTTAAGGGATGCTTGATGTTTTCGCTACGATAAAACAGTGTAATCCTGTCAGTGTGAAAAACTTTTATACCCCCTATCGTTCTCTTTTGTCTTAAGTCTCTTGATGAGGCGAGCTTCTGATGTGAGCCACTTGCCGAAGCGAAGGTGATATTTAACTTTAACGAAGATGCTCTTCTTATCTCCCCATGGGGTATAAAACACAGAGTCATCCGAAGACTTTCTTACGCCGTGGTTAGAAATTCTGTTTCTTACGTTTGAGGATTGTCCGACATAGAAGGGCTTCCCGTTCTCATAAAAAACATAGCAACCGCCTGCTCTCTCAAATGACAGGGGGTCTAAACTCAGAATCTTTATCCAGCGATCATAGAGGTGACTCGGGATACGATACTGACCATATTTGTTGACGCTTGAGCGTCGATCCTCCGTTCCTCGTTCTTTTCTTTTCCGATCTCTCAAGCCTCTCCACTTCGCATTTGTGATTGACCATGGCCCCGGCAACTTCAACTTGAAAAGAATCTCTTTCGGATGAAAACCATCCCTGAGCATCTTAAGAATCTTATCGTCTAGTTTTTGGGTACATGTCTTTATCAAGCAACCTCCCGGCCGCACAAGGTACATTTCCAATATTTTTTTAGGCATTGTTCTACTGGAACCAATGTTCCCCAGCATTTGGGATGCCCCTCAGCAAAAACAGGGTCACACTTTGGGTATTCGATTGTTTCGATCATTCCTTTTCCATCTGCTCCTCAAATCTTTTATCTGCTATTTCTTCGGCTTCTTGCCGTATTCCACCCGATCGGTCGTTTCTAATGGTTTCGATCAACCCCTCCCGCATGACGCGGAAGGATTTGAGAAGAAATCGAACTGTCTCCGGTGGAAACTGATGCTTAAGATGCGCTGGCAAATTATTTGACGCTGTGACCTGCGGTTCGATTAATTCAATCTCTTTAATGCGCTCAAGAGCCGTCATTTCGAATGCCTCGAACACCGCTTTGATATCGCCGTCGTCATCTTGAAACAACCCGACTTCGTGCATTTGACCGGCGCGAACAAACGTGATCTCTTTTGCTTGACCGGATCTCCTTCGTGGTTGTCGCACGTTCCACTTTTGTTTCTTGTCCACTTCTGACAGCCAACGGCTTCACATATGACTGAAACAATTCTTTCATCAAAGATCACGCAATATCTCCTCAATGGTTTTTGGTTTTAAATGACTGGCGATTGGGTATGTTGTCTCCGCATCCATGGTGGAACAGGCCCATCCATCCATGTCGGTATCGGAAGCAGGTCGGGCGTCGTCCATTATTTCACCACCGTAAGGATATTGTTCTTGTCCCCTGAATAAAGTGCCTCGAAGATCTTCCACTTCATTTTCCATTCGGGCGTCTCAAAACCTTTCACTTCGATGTATTCCTTTCTCCCGTCGTTATGTTCGATGACAAAGTCGATGAAATAATTCGTGATGTGGTACCCGTTCACGTCGAGAGATATTTTCACCTGGCGTTTAACATCTTTAATGTCGCCAGCCTTGAAGCGAATGTCCAGCTCCTTGGCATACCCGGCTTCTTTCTTCGAGTGATACATCACGCCGTTATAGTCCTGCTTCTTCGCGCCGAACTTCGATCCGTATCTTTGACGCCAGACCATTTACTCTCCCGTATCCCAGCAATGCTTTAAAGGTCTGTTTCCTGGACAAAGCACACATCTGTCTTTCCATCTAGCTCTAAGCTCAGGAGAATAAACGCGCTCTTCGGATTTTTTTCTTGGTTTATTCATGGTGGCGTATGACTTTCCTGTTACTTTCTGGTAAGCCGCTGCCGCTTCTTCAGCTGTTTTGTAGAGGCCGATGTAGACTCTTTTCCCGTTGATAATTGTTCTAGCGGTGTACTTGTTGTAGGACTTCTGGACGCCGAGGTAGCCTGTTCGGTTGCGGATCATCTAGGCTCCCATCATCAAATCGTTTCTAAAGCGTTTTAAGCGCTTTCTAACGATTCTGAATATCAATAGACCAAAACCGATACAAAACCCCGCGAAAACGAGGCACAGGGCCAAAGAGAGGCCATCCCAAAAGGATTGGAAGGTTACATTGGTCATTTGATGCCTTTGTAAACAGAAAACCAATCTGAAGTGATTATTTGTTGCGCTTCTTGAAGTGTCATATGGTCCGAGCAAACCTCGCGATGAAGATAATTTTCAACTTTGTCTTTCTGTTTTGCTTGCGACCACGGTTGCGGCCACCGGTTCGCATTCTTATTTGAACCGCCAAGCTCAATGGGAATCAAATGATCGTCCTCGCAGCAAGAATGGTCCTTGCTCCAGTTCATTCCATATGCCTTCCATACTTGCCGGTGCATCTTCTGTGTTACTTTTCGATAATGTTTGGTCCTAAACCTGGGTGAGCAAATAACATCCCTGGTCAAAACAGGATTGGATACGCCAGGCGTTAATTTCGAGTTGGGCTTGCTAACTGCAAAGGCTGGTGAAGTGATGAATAAAACAACAAGAACTAGTTTTTTCATTTCTTGGACTCGGCAGCTTGCTCGTCGAGATATTGAATTACAGCGTCGATTTCAGGTTTGAATCTAGCTCGTGCCCGACCGCTGGCATAAATTTCACTTATGATTTCGCTCGGCTTCTTCGGCTCGGAGACGAGTTCCCAATCAGTAAATTTATCTTCATCTACAAACCCTGTGTCATTCTCATCGATTCCAAAAACATAGCCACCTTCGATTGCAACTATTTTTAACCAGTCTTCAGGTTGCCAGGCGGGACGTCTTAATCTTTTCCCCACATGGCTTTGGTCTAGTTTCACTTGCTCCCCCTGTTCAGCGCGGTGATCAACTGGTCCGATTGCTCGCGCGCCATCTTCCCCACATCAGAAAAAACCTTCTCATAATTTCCATCTGCGGCTTTTGCCATCGCCTCAACTAGAACAGGGTTACTCCACATCCCCTGCATCGCGGCCTTGGCGAATTCCTCGCGCTTGGTCATTCCCCCTTGAGGTGCGAAATATGTGTACTCGTCCAGCCCAACATACTTTTGATATTCCGGAAACGCTGGCTCACTGTCTTCGGTCGGGGTCATGGAATCACCTCTTCGTTCACGTTCAGCACGATATGGGAGGGCCAGTTATCTGTGTGAATCAATTTTTCGGCTTCTGACTTAAAAAGCATATTGCACGTCTCGCATACGCTCATTGCACTGCCTCCTCGTTTTTTTTAATTCTCTTTTCAACGCGGTCTAAAAGCCATTCGTAAAAACTTTTTGGGCAACCATCATTTCGCCACTGTTCCCGTAATTCTTTATGTTCACGGATTGTTTTCTGTAGAAATGTTTCGGCCATAATCCCCCCTTAGTCGTTACCTGCGACTGGACGTTCTTCGACGATCTCCGGAACTTTCTCAACAAACTTTGTTTTTGTTTTCTGAAAGGAAAAAAGAACTTGCCCCGTCGGTCCGTGTCTATTTTTCTTGACGTGGAAAGTGACATTACGCTCGGGCATCATCGCGTCATCTTCTTTGTCGGCTTGCATGAGAATTGCAACATCAGCCGCTTCTTCGATACCACCGCTTTCTTTTAAGTCGGATAACTGAGGGTCACGCCGATCATGTTTTTCGATTTCACGGTTCATCTGTGAAGCGGCAACAACGACAATCTTTTTCTCCATCGAAAGAGCTTTTAGCTCGTTCGCCAAGTCTGAGAAGAAAGCCGCGCGATTTTGGTTTGAGCTTGAAGGAGTAAAGCGCTGAATAAAATCCACAAAGATCACGTCAGGCTTCACGATCTCGGCGGCAAGGCGAATACGGGCCATCGACATGCGTCCACCCTCAATCACATACAAGGGCATTTCCGAAATGTTTCCAAGATGCGCGGTCACAAGCCCTTCGTCATTTCCAACATCGCCGCGTCTTAACTTGGAAACAAATACGCCGGACTCGCATGCAACGATCCGGTCCAGAAGCTCGTCCCACGACATCTCGGCAGACACATACAGTACTCGCACTTTGTTCCTTGCAAAGTTAATCGCCATGTTCAGCAAGAAAGAAGTTTTTCCAACGCTTGTCCTCGCTCCAAGGATCACCATATTTCCCCGGTAAAACCCGCCAACGATTCGGTCTAGCTGTTCGTATCCCGTCAGAAGTCGGTCATACTTTCCGTTCTTCCGCGCCTCGAGAGTTTCGATGTAACGCTGGGTCGCCTCTCTTGCGTCAATCACCGGATTCTCATCGCCGTTCAATTCGTCCCACAACCGGCGAATCTCTTTCTGGTTTTCCAGATCGTGCGGATCTGATTTGGCTTTCTCGTAGCGTCTTTCCAAGTTCGTTGTGACATACCGCTTGCGAACCAACGACACGTAATGTCGAACGTTCAAGGCGGTCGGAACGGACTCCGCGAGTTCGAGGATATAGCCTCTATCAACTTGCGCTTTATCGGACTCTCGCAAAGACTCGACCACGGTCACAACGTCAATGTCCGTTCCCGCTTTGAAGAGTCGCTTAATCACACCGAACAGGGCTTTGTTCTTCGGCTCGAGGACGTACTCTTCAGGCAGGTGGTAAAAGGCGTAGTTCGCAGCTTCGGATGAGGCTAAACAGGAACCCAGAACGGCACCTTCCGCGTCGATTGCGCGCGGGGCTTTCTCGGCAATCACAGTAGTCCCGCTTTCTCAAGCTCGGAAGCAGTCGGCGCAATGCGAGTGGTCTTGGGGGCTTCCGGCTCCTCCCAAGTTCGGACGCAAGCCTTCCAGTCCGAAATCGGGGTCTTTCCCCGCTTCCAGCCAGAAGCTTCGTAGTGGTTAAACAGCTTCTGAGCGTTTACGTTGTTGCCCCGCTCCTGGCAGTAGGCCACGACTTCCTCAAGAGTCGGTCTTTTGAAACGGCTTTTAGAAGCTGGCTCCCCGGTCGTTTGGCCGCTTGCGGCCCCTGTCTCTACATTCTTATTCCATTCAATTCCATTCAATTCCATTGTTGGCGATCCGTTGGCAATCCGTTCAACGGATTTCTCTAATCCGTTGACAATCCGTTGACTTTCATTTCTCTTGGAAGCCTTTGATTCTGCGCTCTTTTTGCCTGCCCTGCTTCCGGCACGCTTATATTTCCAGATAAAACCAGCGTGTTCTTGCCAATCATTTACTTGAAATTCGGAAAAAACTTTTTTGACGAATCCAACGCGTTCCAGCGCAGAAATTAGACTTCCCGCAATTCCGTTCCACCCCACAATGGCCTCAATTTCGGTCGGGGAATAGCCCTTTAAAATGCCGTCTTTCGGAAAGTATTTGCCGACAAAAGACCACAAGCGGATGGGATAAATATCGGCTTCGGGGCCGCAATAAACCTTCAACCGATGGGTCTTCGGATGGTCAAAATAATCTGAGTCAACGTTAATGCGAGGCATTATTTTTTTCGCACCTTTTCGACGTCCACCTTCCACCCCTGCTTCGCCTTTGTGACCTTCACAACGCGGTAGGGCTTGTTATTGAACTGGTGGATCTGGCCTTCTTTGGTGAGGACGCGGAATGTTAGGGTCATTGGTGGGCCTCCTTAAGCTTTTGAGACAAAACGGTAATGGCAACAGCGGCCATCATGAATGGGAGGGTCAGGAGCCAGAGAAAGGCTTGAATAAAAGAGAGGAATTGAGAACAAACAACAAAAAAGCCCCCGCCTCGGCGATTAACCGAAACGGGAGCTGATTGAAGGGGGCTAGGGGTAACCGATGACCGGTTACGACGGAGGAAAGATGTTAGGTCTTGATAAATCAAGCTGTCTCCCTTTCGGGAGCAACTTTAATTTAGAGAAATAATAGCGGGTGAAGGGAATCGAACCCTCGTCTCAACCTTGGCAAGGTGAGATGCCGCTCCTTCTAAATTAGCGTTGCTCCCATAAATAAAAATGACCCTAGAGGGCCACGATTTGATCCTGCGAGAGATGAGACCGTGTCCGTAGGGCCAAAAAAATACCATCCACCTGAAATGGTGCATGGTTTTAAATTGGTGTCTCGCAGAATCATGCATGAAGCATAGCACGAAATCGCTATGCGTTGTCAACATATTTTTTTTACCGTCGAGAAATCAATTTTTTGCCAAAACAGAAGTAGCTCGAATTACATTTTCTTCGGGTCTCTTGTCGTAGTTTGGAAGCATTCGCAAGGTTGTATGCCCCAATGTCTTTCGCACTGTCTCAGGGTCAAATCCTTCCTGCAGCAAATGACTTGCCGCTCCACCCCGTATATCCCTGGCTTGCGCCTTAGCAATATTTGGATCGATTTTGGCGGCCAGCGCTCTTGTCTTTTGCCATCTCTTTTGGAAATTCTTTCGTCGGAATAGTGCTGTGCCCGGTTTTGTTTCAGACATACGACGTAAAATGATAGGCAGCTTTTCATCTGGAATTGCGATTCGGTACCGAACGCCACTGGGATTTCTTGTGGTAATTGTTTTGCTTTGAATTCCTTCAATCACCCTGTTATTTACATCAACATTTTCATTTGTGAATTTGAAAAAGTCCGAAGGCCTTAACTGTGTCCACCATAACCCGTCGATGATTTCATAGAAATCTTCATCGGAAGAGCAAGAGCAAAGGATTTTCTTTATTTCAGGTGTTATTTGAAACTTACGAGCGAACTGCCTTTCGTTTACCTTCGGAACCAGTGAAGCTGGATTTTTCATAGGCAATTGAATTCTTTTAAAGTCTTCACCACCAACAAATCCGCCATCACGATATTCTTCAAACTTATGGAACATTCGACTTAAAATCATTTGTGATTTATTTATAGTTGCGTCTGCATATCCCATCTCCTTCAGATACCGCCTAAAACGCTCTATGTCAGCCTTAGAGATGGTATCTAGGTAGTATTTACTGAAGAACATCTTGATTCGTTCAAAATGCGCGGCAGTGGATTTGGCAGATGCTAAGTGGGACCAGTAATTATCCCAAAAAATGCGCAAAGCATCTTTAATGGTAAGCCTTAGCGAAAAAGGCTCATCGGTAAACAATTCAAGTTGATTAGACATATTCGGCATTCCCCCGATTGCCAATGGTTAGAGGTGGGGGTTCTACAAAGTTGTAGGTAGGGTTTGTTAGGTTTGAAAAAGACTTACAATTAATTGATTTCCAGATTACATTCCGTTTACATTCCCCCCTCAGTGGCGATGCCGTTCTTATCTTTAATATCGTCAATCGCCTGATCGTTGGCATAATCACATTTGGAACATTTTCCTTTCCCCCGAAGACCTGGACATCATGGCTCGCATTGTTCCGATGGGCGTGACCACGA
>ERZ869907.81-NODE-81-length-40076-cov-364.749606_pt1 | contig 40076 bp, 67 predicted proteins | sample MGYA00579309_ERZ869907 | MGnify/ENA primary metagenome ERZ869907 (study PRJEB32216, sample SAMN09231814) | wastewater metagenome | place: USA: Maryland | collected 2016-07-30 | study: EMG produced TPA metagenomics assembly of the PRJNA472060 data set (Reclaimed... | reverse complement strand
TTCAACTCCTTCTCCAACTTCTCCCTATCTCCCTTCTTCTCTACTCTACCTGTTCTAGGGGGTTTATTTGCTTCTATAAGCTGGGGTAATTCGCATTTTTCACACACTGGACCAATATTAGGGTTATGTGTTCTTACTTTCTGTCCTTTGCACTTTTTGCATTTAAAGATGTTTTTCATTATTTTAATCATTACTTAGCGTGTAATTAAATATCTCTTCTGTAATAGTCTTGTTGCCTTCATAGGTTGTTTTTTCACATAGCATACTATCTTCGAGTGCAGAAAAATAACTCCTAATATAATAAAACTTGCCACCCGCTTTTTTACATTTTTCTCTTTCTCCTAGAAGGTAGATAGTATTAGGTTTAGATTTAATATCTAAGTACGTATATGAATCTTCTGGTGCATTTTCAATTGCTTTAAAAAAAGTTTCATCTTCATTTGTTTCGGTAGACGTTGCAGTTTTTTTATATGTAATAGTTGACATAGGAAGAAGCACGGGTTTTGTATTATCTGTTGGGCCATAAAGTAAAAACACTCCATATACAAATATTACCGCAAACATTACTAAAAATATCCACATTGCTCCCTTACTACTTTGATTATTATTCTGCATAAATTTAATTATTTAATAGGAAACATATAAATTGATTAAGACTCATCTCTCTAATCTTTGCCATCTTTACAGACTTTTTATATACCTCTATAGGTATTCTGATCGTCATTACTTTTCTTTTTATTTTTGTCGCCATTATTTTATCGTGTATTTATCTAATAATTCTCCTATTTCCTAATAAAATGTGTGTTACAGTTGAAATTCCCATTTTTAACTTTTTCGCTATTCTCTTGTGGATCATGCCTGATTTTCTTAACTCAAATACTTTTAATATCTTTTTGTCAGTAAATTTTCTCTTTCCGATCGGGGATTTATATGATAGATTCTTCTTTTCTAAGGAAATTCTATGTAATTGGTTCTCCGAACAGGTTACCCATTCAAGATTTTTTACATTATCATTTAATTTATCTCCATCTATGTGGTTTACTTGCGGTAAGTTTCTTGGGTTTTTTATAAAATGCTTTGCAACTAATCTTCCCAATCTACAATTCTTTCGTATCTTATTATCATGTAACTCTACGTAGTAATATCCTCGTATTATTCTCTTTATTACCATCTTCCCTGTTTTTATATTAAACACATTTCCTTCATTACTAACGATATATTTGGGATGGGCGAACTTTACAAATTCAAATATTCTATTCATAGATTCATGATATGACACCTAATAATTTCATACAGTCTTCTATCGCATTGTATCTCGGGTATATACTCTTAGACTTTTTTTCTAACTCTTCGTATTTCTCTTTCCCTAATCTGTTTAACATAAATGTCCGATAATCTCCTTGTTTTTCTTTTTCCCAATGGTACTTATGGCAAGGCATCCAACATACCGCTACACAATTATCAGGATCATATCTGGTTGCGGAATGCTGTCTTACCCAAAAATGAGAACATGTTAAATTATTAATTGTTCCACATCTCATACATCGACCGTCTCTATTCCTTATCCATTTTGAAAATTCAACGTCTGCTTTTTTTGTCGTCCATATCTTTTTCTTTCTGATACCTTTTTTCATAGTGGTATCATATCATAAAGTGATACCTAATTTCTATCTTTCCATCTACCAACTGGATCAGTTATTCCACTAGCAAGTCTAGCCTCTTGCATAGAGCCAAATATTCTTTTTATTGTTGTCTGATGTGGAATAAGCCCTCTGTTACAATCAGTAGTCGTCGGAGGTCGTTTATTCTCTTGATAAAAAAGTTTCATGTAATCTATAATCTCTTCTTTTGTGTATCTATGCTTTTTGGCTTTGCCATTAGAACTTGTTACCAACAAATCTAAACCAGCTCTTCTTTTAACTTCATTCCATGTTCCAAATGTTTTTAAGATTATGTGTACATACTTTTGACTCTTATAGAAATCAATAAACTCATTCTTTGATGGAGAGTGTCCTAAAGCTTCAGCTACTTTCTTTACCTTATCTATTAGTTGATCAGGGCAAGTACCTCTTTTGTTTTTAGTTTCTAGAGTGATACTCTTACCGTGCGCTCCATGTTCTTTTAAATATTTAGCCAGAGATTTTATAGAGTTCTTTCTCATCAAATCTCTTTGCTTTTGTGAAAGGCTATTTAACCATTCAATAGTGCGTGCTTTAAGTGCCAGTCGTCTTTTTTCAGACACTAGAGCTGTGCTATGAGCTAGTTGATATCTTTCTTTATACTTTGCAACTTTTAAGTTATGATTTTGTCGTATATGACCTGAAAGTGACTCAAATAGTAATCCACATATATGACACTGAACTTTCGTCTCATCTTTAGATGAAAGCAATACGCCATAATAACCAAAGCCCTTTCCTTCCTCAATGGGTTTTAATGGCTCTTTATAGTTGTAGAATATTAATTCTTCTCCTTCTTTTGTTTTTGGTGTGTATTTCATAAAATTAAAATTTACTTTCTCCTAAATCGTTTTCAGGATAAGCTACTTCAACTTCAAACTCTTTTTTATTTGTAGCTTCTGGGATTACTATTCCTAGAGGTGCAACTTCTGCACGTATTCTCTCAATGTACTCACCAAAAGCACCCTTATCTAGAGTAGATGTACTAGCAGGTAGTTTAATTTCTTTACCCATGATCTTTGCTATCTGAGGGGGTAAGCATACTCTCTTTAAGTATTCGTGTATCTCTTGTTCTGTGTGTCCTGTAGATTCGGCTATTGTCTTGTATACAACTCCCCATAGGTAAGCATTCTGATCTAAACTTCTTTTACTCTTTTCTTTCTCAATCTCCACTACATACAAACCCTTATAGCCAGTTTCTTGATGAGAGGCTAGATATCTACTTAAAGCTAACTTGTTCTGAAATTCAAGTTTTACGATTAACTCTTTAGTTGTAGCTTTAGCGTAGAAAATCATATTATTTATGTAGATTACACGGATCGTCCTTACAATCTTCTTTTGAATGCTCACTTGCAGAACAATAATGATCGCTTACACAAGGACAATCTTTAGTCTCTTGGCATTCACCATTACATGTATGCCCGAAGTCGCATTCTAAAGATTTACCATATCCTTTGCCAATCCTTCCGCAAGGAATACAGACATAAGACATATGTATGTCGTGTATGCAGTATTGATTTATAGGATTTATTGCTTTAGCCATGTTAATTCGTTCCATTAGAAAGAATATCGTCCTTTGTAGGTCTATATTCATCATCTCTAATTCTATCGGGTTGTAGTATTGCCATAAATTGTTCCCATTCCTCATTTCTTAACACTAGAGAGCCTGATAAAGCTCCATTTACAAATACTTGGAAAGTAATATGCACTGGAGTCTTTTTCGTTATAGTTATAGATATTTTCATATAAGTAAATATTCAAGCGAGCCTCCATCGATCAATCTTTCGTTTATAGCAAGTTTACACTCCTCAGAAATGATTAACCCTAACTTTTTTTGATTGTTTATATCAAACATTGCAAATATGTACATGAAGTTATCACCTATATTTTTAATGTCTTTAAAAGAGTTAATCTTCTCCGTAGCATATCCGTATTTATCATTATCTGAGTCTATCTCTTTCCATAGAAAGATAGCTTGAGCTTTTAACTCATTGAAGATATTGTCTGAGGGTGGTGTGTAATATAGTTTAGACATATTTATTTTTTACAGTTACACCCACACTCTAACAAGATAAGTATAAGTATGAAGATTATCCAAGCTCCTTGAGTGTGAGTCATATTTTTGAATTAAAAAGGAATTTCCGATTCATCAACTACATCTTCCCCCTTCATTTTTCTATATTCAGGAGTTTTACTCATTTTATCTTTGATGAAATTTGGTAAGGTATTGAAATAATCTTCATCCCACTTATCGTAAGACAGTATCTTTGTCTCGTTTACTGCTGGGGGACATGTAAGCCCTTTAAGCAACTTAGAAGTAGTCTTAACTTCTGTATATTTACCACTTTCTTTATCCTCATTAATAATGTTGATCAGACATTCTTTTCCTAGAATCTCATCTACATCGAAGGCGTAAGCTTCTTCATCTTTTAAAGTAACTCCTAGCACGCCCTCTACAATAGGTCTTAAAACCGATTTTGAGTGCATTGAAAGGGTCATTTCTTTTGAGACTACAAAAGGCTTAGCTTCTTCTCCTTCTTTAAATATAGGTGTCTCTGTAGGTAGCTCCCACGTAATACGTACTTTATAATTATCTCCAAAAGAGCCTTTAATCGTTCCTAGATAGATAATACCTATCACTCTTGCTACATGTGTTCCTTCTGGCGGTAGTGTTCTTGGTTTTGATGGTGCTTTCATATTATTTATTTTCTTCTTTCATTGCTTCTAATAAAAAGTTAGTCGCTTCTCTCATCTTTTCAGATGAAGTAAAATCCCTAAATTCTTTAGGGGTGATACCCATTTTCTTGCAAAGATGGATAATTGTCACAAAATTTGCTACCTTCTCTACTTTTTCTTCAGTTAAATCTTTATCAAATAGTTTAAACATATTATTTATTATTATTATTTTTTTTATCTAATTGCACACTAATAACATCAAGTAAGAATTTAGATGCTCTATCTATCCCTTTTGAAGAGGTAAAATCCTCAAATTCTTCAGGTGTTACTCCCATCTTCATACACAAATTAACAAGCACTACATGAACTTTAGCTTGTATACTTTCTTCTTGTTTATTTCTAAATGGCCACATGTTTTTTAAATTAAATTATTAATAAGGTTCATTAGCCTTCACTCCTTCAGGTGCAGGTGTACTCTTCATTGCTTCATCACTGGGTGATATATCGACCTCTTTTATCTTGTCGTGGATCTCATTAAGTAGATCAATGGATTTTTTTGTTATATCCATATAAACTTCCTTCTCTATTGTAAGATACTGTATCCTTATAAGACTTATTATGTATAAGATCATCCATATAGAGATTAATATAGATGATAAGCTGGCACGTACGTTACCTAAAATTAAGTCATCGATTGCACCAATAAGTGTTATTAAGGCACAAGTTCCTATAAACAATATTTGTCCTTCTATACTGAAAGAAAAATCTTTAAATTTAATCATCAAATCTTTCATTGTTTTGTTTGTTATATATTAATCTTCATAATCTCTCTGTCTCTCTTCCTCTCTCCTATTTTCATCATCTACAATCTCTCTTTGCACACTTTTATATGCCTCATCGGCAGACTCTTCAGTGGTATATTCTTTATTCATAGATTTTCGCTGTCTCCTAGCTACGCCTTGCGAGTATAGCTAAGGCACAGAACACAAGGCTAATAATTCTATACATACAGTGGGTACATACTCTTATCTTCGATATCGAAGGAAAGCTTTTACACTCACTTCATTGATAACGTCTCAAATTTCCTCACCCGACTATACCTATATATTATATCATACCTATTTTAACATGCAACCACTTTGACACCACTCGTGATACCACCCTATTGACACAAGAAATCCTATTTGATAGGTTAAAAGTCAGAAAGGAGGTGAGGTTATATGCCTGATAGACAATATAAGGTCACCGTTAGCGAAGATGGCGAGATTAAAAGCACACAAGAGATGAAACCTGAAAGCTTCTCATCTCGAATGATGGGTAACGTTTTAGGGAATGATAGCCCTCTTGAGAGGGTGATTACCGCTTTAACGCGTGATCGTGACGATGATGACGACTAAATTACATGAGTGATGAAAATTTTAAAAAGTTGTTTTGGATTATTGTAGCTTTAGCGATACTGCTAAGTAATTAAAGACTACTTGACAAATAATCACCACTAGTGTATACTGTACCTAGTTATGAAGACAATCGAATCAACGCTCATTGAGATTAGAAAGCCTACCTACCCTAAGAAGTAGGTATGGCATACGAAGAGGGTAACCTCTTATCGGGACGGTAATAAAGCCTAAAAGGAAAGGAGTTTATATGGGAATGTTCTCTAATTGGGATTCTGAAGAAGAATATCAGAATTACTTGTACGAAACTGGCACATATTCTGATGGAACACAAAGCTAACAAGGTTTTTAATACCCCTAGTTACACTAATAGCTTATCTTGTATATACAGGGTAAGCTATTTTCTACCATTAATATTTAAATATATGTCATACTTTAAAGATCTAGAAAAGAAGAGAGAAGAGACAATAGCAGAACAAAGAAAAGCTTCAGCTCCTAGTTATATATCAGATTCAGCATTAAAGATGCTCGCAGTTTTTATTTTCATAATGATAGGCATACTAACTTTCTTTAAAGCCTACTTTTTCATTACATTATTAAGTGTCTGTATTTTAATACTATTAGATTTCTATGCTCTATCTTGGATCTTAATCCTAGTAGCACCTATGCTTGTTTGGCTACATAATCACTGGGAAACTTCTGTAGCTACTTTTAAAGAGATGTATCCTTCTTTGATTTTAGTTATCGTAATAATTCTTTTGTTAAAACTCTATAGCGATACTAAGTAATTACTTTTATCTCTACTAATACTAATTTCTCACCTTTATTTAAAACCACATCTTTATCCTTATAGATGTTTAGTACATCTATCTTATTATTCTTAACTATAGCGTAGGCTTTAATTGGTTTTATTTTCATTTAAATAAAAAGTTTATAACTATATCTAAAAATCCTTTTTTTGGTACTTCTTTGTTTTCATCTCTTTTAATATAATCTAGTAATACATGTAATTTTCTATTTACCTCTATTGTTATGTCATTTGCATGAGAAACGTATTCTTCTATTGAAGAAAAAATTTTATCGCAATGTACACATTTTATTTCTTTGTTTTTACATGTAGGGCAGGTCATTCTAAAAGTTTCTTGTCTAATAATTCTATTGCGTTATTCATTGCAGGTATTAAACAAACTCTTTCATCATAAGCAATCATTGGCATGTCAGGAGTTCCTTGTAACTGGAAAGCATTTAATATATTTTCATTGTAATCTATTATATCTTCTCTTGTATAACCTCCTAATAGTTTTATTAGTTTATTTTTCATTTTATTATCCAAAATAATTTCTTGTAATTCCCAACCCTCTCACACTCCTTTTTTAAATACTCTAATTCCTGTGTACCTCCTTGTCCACAAAGGAAGGGATTTTTATTTATCTGAATTGATAGCCACCTTGCCGTTATAGGCTTAAATTTAGTCCCTAGACGACTTTTATTGATACCTTCGACTAATTCACCTATAATCTCTTCTCTTCTATTTCTATAAGGGCTTTTCTTTGGTGAATAGCCTGTCATACTGAATAGACTTTTAGTATTGGTCACTCTATTTACTGTATTGTAGATTTCTTGGTCGGAAAGCATGTTATTTTTTACATATTAACTGAATCTCAATTAACTTAACTATAAGCCATTTTCTTAACCAACTATGCTTCTCATTCCAAAATTGTTCATAGTATATTTTTTCTGCCTCTAAACGTCTTTTTAATTTGTTATTTATGTTCATATTATTTTTTATTTAATGCTAACCAAAGATATGCGACCGCTTTTTCTGGGGTAGAAGCTACATAAAGCATGGGAGTAACATCTGGTGAGCTTGCTTCCCATACATAACCATCAATCGGAGCGCAATTTGTATTATCTCCATCTAGTCTCCTAAGTTCGTAAAAACTTTTTCCACATGCTTCAATAAGTTCAGAAAGGGTGGGTCTATAAGGATCTATTTCATTAGGGTATCGATTGTATATATCAGTAATTTTTATTGCATCTTTAATATCCATAAAATCTGGTTTAGTCCATACTTGTGGAAACCCCGCTTCCTTTAATTTTAATGCTAGTTCGTATTTCATATTATTTAAAATTATTAATAGCCTTACCTAAGTCTTTCATATTATCTCCTATTTCTCTTTGAATTCTTATGATCTGCATATGACTACATTTATCACATACTCTAAACTCTCTACCTTCTCCATCTTTCCGTGAAACATATTCATGTATTCTTCTACCCAGTTTATCTTTACTATCTCTTTTACATTTAAAGCTTGGCATTGTTATTGATTATTAATTTCTAAAAAGAAAATGAGAAGAAACGCTTGCTAGTAAAGAAGAGAAAAGAAAAAAGTTACCCCCCCTAGTAATAGCTATCACTAGTATTACTTATTCTTATGAAAAAAGAAAAGTTGTTACTAGAGTTCTAGCCATCCGTACTTTAATCTATCTCTTTATTGAGTCTAGTTCCCTGAATACTGGATGGTAATTTTATTTGAACGATTTATTAATAAATTATTTACTGTTTCCTACTTGGATAAATGGAAGTGTTGCTCCTGGAATCATCTGTGTTGGCAATACTCCATTCCATTTCTTTGCTGATTCTAGTGCTGCCTCTGCGTATAGCTTATCAATCAATTTCTCTCCTTGTGCTGATTGCAACGCTACAGCTTCAAGTCTTGTCTTTTCTGCTAGGGCTTCTGCTTTTAGAATCTCTTGTTTCTTCTTCTCATCTTCTTGCTTTGTGATGTTGATTTGAGCAAGAGCTTGTTGTTCTTGTACCTGCTTATTCTTAATAGCACTTTCATATTGATCATCAAAGTCTATATTTGTTATAGTCACTGATGATACAAGGAATCCTCTATTTACAATTTGTTTCATCAAATCAGTTTTTATGTCTGATGAAAGTTTAGCTCGGTTATCTATAATTCCTTGTGCTGAATATTGTGAAGAAGTTACCTTGATAGCTTCTTTTATAGCAGGCAAGATAAGCCTGTTTTCATAATCATTCTTAAATTCTTTATATACATTGATAGTAACACTTGGATCTACTGCATAGTTTACTGTAGCTTCAAAAGAAACGGTCTGCCCGTCTTTTGAGTATCCCAATTCTGTACCTTTTAAAGCCACAGTAGAAATATCTATTTTAACTACCTTTTCTATGATGGGCAGTTTAAAGTTAAGTCCACTATCGATTTCTCGGCTAATAGATCCTAGTCTAACGACAATACCCTTCTCTTGTGGAGAGATTATTGTATATGAACTAAAGAATATAACTACCAATATAAAAAGAATTACAGAATATATAATTCCTTTTAGAATTTTCTTTTCTTGTGGATCCATTGTTTTTAACCATCCAGTTTTCAAGGAACTAAACAAAAAATCCTTAGGACGACACAAGAGTCTTTCGACTACCTGTATCTGCCTAAAGATTATTTAAATCAGATAAGGCTGTCGTCCGTTAGTTCTTCACTAACAAAATAATAATATCAACACCAAAATCATTTGTAAAATGTTTTGTATAAAATAATGTGGATAACTAAAACAAAAACCCCTTGTGGGGGTTTAATGTTTATTGTTCACATTTTATATCTTTAATTAGTTGGTTAATGTTTTCGATTGTAAACCTATCGCCTTCGATACCTCCAACAATTTGTTCTAGTCTTGCTGTGATTTGGTCTTTAGTCATATTAAGCTTTTTGGTATAACCGTCACTACTAGAACAGTTTTCGCAATTTGGTGTCTTGATTAAATAAATATGTCCACATCTCTTACATTCATATTTTGTCTTATTCATGTGTTTAATTATTATTACTAATAATCTTACTATGTATATAGTATAGCATATTCAGTGTTATTTGTCAAGTAAGTATATTTATGTGTATAACTCGTTGTTGTCTATTCTATTAAGTTATATAATTAACTCATAATATAATTTAAATAAATAAAATGGCACAACCTGGAAAAATGATTGATTTGATAAAGGGAAAAGCAAAAGAAGTTGCTTCACCTTTAATGAAGAAGATGTTAGGAGAAAAAGCTGAAGCAGCAGATGTTGATTTTGTTACAGCAAGAGACTGGGATTTCGAGCCAGGATATCCGAAAATGGCTATAAGTAAGAAAGAGCCAGGCTGGGTAGATTTTATCTATAACTCAAAAGGATATGGGGTAAGTTATAATATGAGATATAATACAGATAAGAATAGGCCTAGTCCATCAACAGAAGAAGTATTAAAAGATGTAAAAAACTTTGCTACATGGCATAAGAATTTGACCTCTAATCCTGATATCGTAAAGGATCATCCTCAAGAAATACGTGAACGATTAGCTAAGATGAATGAGTGGGAAATTAAAAATAAAATAGCCCGTGATGGATATACTAAAGCTGATACGGTATATCTAGTGCAATTTGATAAAAACGATAAGATTGATCCTTCAGTTGAGCCTATTCCTATAGGGAGGGGAAGAAATCCAGTTTGGGATTTTATGAAAGCAAATTTAAATTAATCACGTTATATGTCATACATAGATAGAAAAATAAAAACTTTAACTTCTGTGTACAAATCAGTTATAGGAAACAAAAAAGAGCCAGGTAAGTTATTTAACGAAGCAAGTAAATTATTAAAAGACAAAGTAAAACCTAAAAATAAAACAAATGTCAGGACAAAATAGATTAATAAATTCAGAAAACACTAAGAAAGGAGGAAGTTATGATGAATTAGCTTCAAAGCTAAACAATGCTAATGAAATTGCCGAAGACGAAGATGTAGAAATGGTAGAGGACGACAAATAACAAAATGAATACGGGCTATAACATTCCACGACCACCTAAAGATATTTTCCTACATCAAAAGGAAGAGGTAGTTCCTAATCTGAATGAAACTCCAGAAAGTGTATTAAGAGAAAACCCAAAAGGATTTCTAGTAAAGAGAATAGAGATAAACGAAGCTACTGGAATCTTTATTCATTATGAAGATTGTCCTTATCCAAGAAGAGGCTTTCCATTCCCCGAAGCTGTAGCAAGTATCAATATAGTTAAGAGAATGATAATGGATACAGTAAGGCTACTCTCTTCAAAAGAGATAATACTCAGTTGGATACTGATACTCGTCTCTAAACGCAGAATTGAGCGAATAGAGGCTATACTATCGCTATTTAACAGATCATGTTTCCCGCTAATAAAACAATACATAGTTAAACCCAACTTGATGACTCCCCTAGCAAGTGAACTTCAAGGAATAATATATGGATTTCTAGCATATTCAGGAATCTCTACTCCAATAGCAAAACAAACAGCTTACATCTTTGGAGAAATATTTGAATACGATAACGCTTATAGATTTAGAGTACAGGATCTATTTACAGAATCTTCAAAGGAACTATTAACAAAAAACCCGATTAAAGAAATAAGAAGATTACTAAAGATATACATGAGTAGAGAAGGAGATCGAGTAAAACTACATAGAATAAAAGGTAAAAGATATGTAAGTGATAAGTTTAAGGAAATTGCATTATTAGTCTCTATAGCCCTACTAATACCTAAATTAAGAAAAGCATTCATTAAAGCTATTGCCAATAGCGACTTTGATAGGTTAAAATTAGATGAAATAGATAAATTTTGGTGTAAGAATAGAGAAGATTATAACTTTCAAGGATTAACTTATGAAGAAAGAATGAAAGATTATAAGACTATACCAAGTTATGAATTTATATTCCAAGAAAATGGCTCAACAAAGCCATAGATTAACATTTAATTCAAAATGAAAACTATATGGCAGGAGTAACTAAAAACGATAGAATATTAGCAGGAGAAGTAAGAAAGCTTTCACTAAAGCTTATTGCTAAGTATTTGAATGATGAATCAGAAGCAAACGATAAGTTTAGAAAGGATCTAATTCTTAAACTGGCAACTAACGTTCTACCTAGAATAACTCAATTAGAAGGAGAGGACGGTAAACCAATTCAGATTAGTATTAGTAAGGAAATAGCTGATAAAAATGGAATTAACGAAACCACAGAAGTTAATAGCTAAAGATACCCACCGTTTCAGGGTAGTTAATTGTGGAAGAAGATTCGGAAAAACCGTACTAGCTTGTGAAGAGATACTAGGAATGGCTATGGCTAAGAAGGATAGAAGAATATCTTATTTTGCTCCCACTAGAGAAGATGCAAGAGATATTATGTGGTCTATGCTAATTAAGCGTTGTGAACCCATTATTACCTATAAGAATGATTCTAGACTAGAGATTAAAGTTAAAACACAAGATGGTGGAGAATCATTGATTACTCTTTATGGTTGGGAGTCAGTACAAGAGAGAGGAAAAGGAAGAGGAATGTTTAATGACTTTATAGTTTTAGATGAGGTAAGTTCAATGAGAAACTTTTGGGTAGGTTGGGATCAAGTATTGTCTCCTACTTTAATTGATAGAAAAGGCTCAGCATTGTTCATCTCTACCCCTAAAGGATTTAATCATTTTTATGATTTGTATAATCTTCAAGAGAAGGATGATAACTATAAGTCATTTCATTTTACATCTTATGATAACCCTCATCTTTCTAAGGATGAAATAGATAGAGAGAAGAAGAGTAAACCAGAAGATATCTTTGCTCAAGAGTTCATGGCAGATTTTAGAAAAGCTAGTGGGTTGGTATATAAAGAATTCATCAGAGAGAAACATGTTTATACGGATAGAGATGATGGATATAATTCACCGTCTGCTACTATTGAAAGATTAGTAGGCATAGATTGGGGATTTACTAACCCTGCTGCTATATACCTTATCGAAAAGACTGCTGATAATAATTTCTATGTAACTAAAGAGTATTACAAGTCTCAGAAGACTACTCCTGAATTAATTGAGTATATTTCAACTTTAAACGGAAATAAGTTTTATCCTGATCCTGCTGAACCTGATAGAAACGAGGAATTGCGTAGGGCGGGTTTAATTCCTAGAGAAGTATCAAAAGACATAGAGGCGGGAATAAATGCAATACGAGAGCTTTTAAAGACTAATAGGCTATTTATACACTCAAGTTGTGTTAATCTTATTTCTGAATTTGAGACTTATTCCTATCCTGAGAAACAATTGAATAAGAATGAAAATGAAAATCCTATTAAAGAAAATGATCACGCTTTAGACTCAATTAGATATGTTCTTTATATGCAAAGAGGTTTGGGTAATCAAATAGCTCATACACATTATCCTACATCTTCGATGCCGATGAGGAATAATACTTCGAATCCACACTTACCTACTGAAAGAAAAATAGCATATACATACGTTCCTAGGTTATAATTATCTATATGAAAGTAGAACTTGATGTAGATGAATTACATGTAAACGACACTATATCAGGTGCAGGTACTTTAGCTGATCCATTAAAAGTAGATAAGCCATACCTTCTTGCTGTAAACGTAAGCCCTACTCTTATAGGTGACGGTACTCTCAATTCACCTCTAGCAGTAGCTAATCCTGGTATAACTGAAGTTGTTGTAGATGGAAGTTTAACTGGTAACGGAACTGTGCAAAGTCCATTAACTGTAGCTAATCCTGGCATATCAGGAATTACTGTAGATGTGATTAATGGATTAAGCGTGCCAAATGTAACAAAGATAAATGTCTCTCAAGGAACTTTAACTCAAGTAAGTCCTAATGAAGTAACAATAACTACTGGAGGTGGTGGAGGTGGAGGAAGTCCAGGAGGAAATCCAGGAACTATTCAATTTAACGATGAGGGTTCTTTTGGGGGCAAAGATACATTTAAGTTTGATGAAATGAAGAATCTAATAATTTCTACAGAAAATGGAAATGTAGATCCTGCTCCAAGTATTACGATTAAAGTTGGTGAGACTGAAAGTACAGCAGGTAATCTTTTGTTACAAGGTTCGGATGCTTTTAATTTTACAGGTATACCATCAGACGTGGAGATAAGAGGAGGTCATGCAGGATTAGGCTTCTTTGTTTTTAATGAGAACAACGGAGGAAATGTAAGAATATCTTCGGGTAATACCACAGGTGGAACGTCAGGAAGTATTATAAATACAATAGGAAGTTCACTAGCAGGAGCAGTAGGTAGTTTTAGAATAAGTGGAGACTTTACACCAAACGTTGCTATTGCTGATATAAACACTTTCCCAGACTTTGGAGGAGGATTAGGAGTTGTATTCATTCAAGACAACGTAGTACTACCAAGTTCTGATCCAGTTGGAGGAGGATATTTATATGTAGAAGCAGGTGCTTTGAAATGGAGAGGCTCGGGAGGAACAATATCCACTATCGCCCCAGCCTAGCCACATGATATAATTGTTTCATATCAATAATACACGGGCTATATATTTTTTATATGGCAACAACAAAAGTAACTGTAACTCAAGTTTATTTAAACAATTCAACAGTGCCGACAACTGTTAGTAGATCTGTAGATTCTGTAGTAGTTAATAATCAAGTAGTAGCAGACTTTAGACAGACTAATCCTGGAGTGGTTAATAGTGCTTATACTGAATACCCTCTTAATAACGATAATTAAAAACTAAATGTCTATAGTTACAGTTAATGAAGAAAATAAAAAGGTTGAGGCTGTGCTTTTACGTTTACCTAGAGACAAGAAAGGTAATGCTCTTGGTGAGGTAGCTAACTATAATCCTACGAAACCAGAGAAGGATGTTAGAGATATGATACTCAAACACTTTGTTTTAGGTTCTACGAGTATGTATATGCCACGTGTTGAGTTTAATGACTTATCAGTTGTTACACGTGATCAATACGACCAGATGGCTTTCAATACTTATCAGTCTAACAATGGTGAAGCATGGCAAGGTGATCAAATAGCTTCTTGGAGGTCTAGAGCTATTCGTCCTATTGTAAGAAATAAATGTATCAGTATTGCTGCCCACGCTACTGCTAGACTTATTTTTCCTAAGGTGTTTGCTTTCAACCAAAACAGTGAAGAGGATCAAGATGCGGCAAGAGTAATGGAAGACTTGATGGAATGGTCAGCTGATGAAAGTAGTTATGCTCATACATCTTTGATGAGAGTTATAACAGCTCTATCTTCACCTGCTTCAATAGGTTACACAGAATACGGAGAAGTATATAAGAATGCAAAGATTGAAAAAGGTGCGGATGGCAAATGGAAAGAAGAAAGAATAAGAGATGAAGCTTTTTCTTGTTTCCAAGATGTAGTAGTTCCAGTAGATCAACTATATATCGAAAACATATACGAGCCTGATATTCAGAAACAAGGTTGGCTTATTTGGCGACGTGTCTATTCTTATTCTCTAGCTCAAACTAAATACGGAGATAATAAAAACTTTAAATTTGTTAAGCCTGGTGTTCAAACAATCTATGACGATGCGAATAGAAATTTCTACTATGTCTACGATCCAAACATGAGAACTGAGGATGTAGAAGAGATTGCCTATTGGAATAGAAGTCTTGATTTAAAAATCATTCTAGTAAATGGAGTAATGATGACTGAGCCTGATAATCCTAATCCTAGAGCAGATAAACTATACCCTTTTGATAAGTTTGGATATGAGCCTATAAATAATAGATTCTTCTATTACAAGTCTTTATCATTTAAATTGCAAAACGATGCCGACATTGTTAATACTCTTTATCAAATGGTTGTGGACGGGACATATCTCTCAATCTTTAAACCTATGGTTAGTGTCGGTGGTGAGATTATTGCTTCTGATGTTATCGTGCCTGGTGCTGTTACTACTTTGGCTAGTCCTGATTCTGATCTACGTGCGATTAACGTAGGTTCAGATCTAAGAAGTGGACTAGAGACTTTGGCAGTAGTAGAACAAAGTATCAATGAAAGCTCACAAGAGCCTCTACAACAAGGTATACAAGCTCCTTCTGGTACTACAGCGTATGAGATATCAAGACTAGAAAACAACGCTAATACTGTGTTGGGACTATTCCTACAAATGATAGCTAAACACGTTAAGGACTTCGGTAAGTTAAGACTTGGAGATATTATCCAGCACTTAACTATCGGAGAGGTGATGAAGATAGAAGATGATCCTGAATTGGTCTACAAAACGTTCATGGTTGGAAGTACTTCATCTAAAAATACTAATAGAAAGATTGTCTTTGATGGGGAAATGGAAGATGAATACTCAGATGAAGAGTATTTAAATTCAAGCTATGACATTCTACAAGAAGAGACAGACAAGGGCGGGGACATATCAATCTATCAAGTAAATCCGAGTTTGTTTAGAGATTTGAGGTTTAAGATTACTGTTTCACCTGATGTTCTTAATCCAAGAAGTGAAGATCTAGAAAGAGCTTATGATCTTGAAACTTATGATAGAGCTATAGGTAATCCAGTAGCTAATCAAGAAGAGGTATTTAAACTACTACTTTCTTCAAATAAGAAGACTAAGAAGCAACCTGAAAAGTACATCATGCAACAGCCTATGAGTCAGCCAGTAATGGATGAAACAGGTATGGGTATGCCAGCTTCAGGTAATAGTCCACTAGGTGCAGTAATGGGTAAGAATGCTGTATCTACAGGTTCTCCTATTGCTAGTGCAACCAGTTAATTGGTATAATTCTTTCATAAACGGGCAACTAAATAAACTGAAAGTTTGAGTTATATTTACTATCTCGTTTAAAATTATGAAAAGATTATTAATTTTTATTCTACTTGGAATTTTAATTATTCTAGGTACAAGGTATGTGGTAAGTTTTTTCCCTAGTGTAAATCAGGGAAATTTAATAGCTAATTTATAAAATAATATGTTCATGTATTCTGATTGGTGTCAGCTATCTTTGGTAACTCGTATGAAGATAGCAAACGCTTTTGGTATTAAAAAGACAGGGGCTACACATGTATCAAATAATTACGTGCAGAGTGATGGTTATGCCGTAAAAGATATTGAGAGTGTTTTAAATATTAAGACTTTACAAGAGTTTCTAGGTTCAGAGGAAACAGATGCTCGAACTCTTTGGAATCTGATGGTGGATAAGATAGAGGGTAAAACGGCTTTAGCTAAGGCTGAGGAACAAATAGTTAAAGATATGAATAGAATTGTACCTGAGGTGAGATGGAATCCTGAAAAGGAAAAACTTGTCATTACGAATGAAGAGAAACCAAAAGAAGAGTCAGCTACATTAATACCAAACCTACCACCCGAGAAAGTACAAGAAATAATTAATAACTCAGAGATTTTAAACAAAAAAGACAATGCAAAAACCAAAAAGAACAAACAAAAGTAAGGAACAGCTTGTAAATGAGATGAAATTAAAACAGAACTTTCGTCCAGGAACAGAGGTTCTATCAGAATTGAGAAAAGATCCGAAGTTTGTTGCAAGATTAAAGTTTACTAAAGAAGTCTTTATGCCAGCTTTGATAAAAGCTTCTGTGAGTGTAGATGATGCTAAGACTTTCTTGAGTTCAATCTCTACAGTTATTATGCAAAAGTTCCTAGAGGAAATGAAAAAGAAGAAGTTTTCAGAACTTAATCTTACAGATGGACTTGATCCTAATTCTCCTAAGTACGAAGAAGTAAAAGCTTTGCTAGATTTGTTCAAAGATGAGTCAGTATTTGATGCTAGAACTTCTATCGAAGGTATGGTTAATGAAATAAACGTATTTATCGACGACGAATTGAAAGGTCGAACACTAGAATCATTAAAAATGGAGTGGATTGATGAAAGATATGAAAAAAGAAATTAAAAAAATTGTTCAAATAGATGAATTGGCAGAATTTAAGCAGAAATTAGAGAAATTGTTGTTGAAATATCCTAATTTACCTGAGTTTACATTGAAGATACAGCCTAGAATAGATATAAAGGTTACTACACCGTTTACATATGGAGGTACAGTTGGTTTGTCAGGGACTGCTCAAATCAACGTGCCGTACATCCCAACGATAATATCACAGACTGAGCCTACACCAGGATCAACAACTGGAACAACTGTGCATATATCTAAAAACCTTGAAGCCTCTATAACTAAAGGGAGAATAGAGGAGTTAGCTAAGTCAGCAAAAAGCGAATAATATGTCACCCCATGAAACATTAGTGCAATACATAAAGATAGTTATAGCTTTAATTGCTTTAGGATGCTTTTCTGTCTGGGCTTTAGAGGTTATAAAACTATTAGCTAAAATCGCTTACAAATAATATGGAATTTGAGGATATAAAAGCTCAATACAAACAGACTTATGATAAAGGCTTTTTTAATCACTCTATAAGAGCATGGTTTTATCTACAGCGAGGATTATCACTAATGAATGAGTTTAAGTACCTTGTGGCAGGTATTCTAGCCTTATACTACACATTAAAACTAAATTCATTCTGGTACTTAATAGCTATATTTACAGTAGCAATCCCTGTACTTGTAATTGTTGGATATTTCCACACTCATAAAATGGCTAGAGCTTTGGATTGGACTTCTATTGTCTTTTCTTCTTACTTTTCTAGGTATAATATAGATATAGCCGAGAAGAATATAGAACTATTACAAGAGATACGCGACTTACTTAAAAACAAATGAAAAACTGTATGAAATGCCCACTTTGTAAAATAAGAAAGATTATACGGGGAATAAGATTGTGGCGTACCGCTCGGTGGGTTAAGAAAATTCAGTCTAGTCCGTATCCATGTGGAACTTGTAAAAAAGATATTCCCTCTAATTTATTAAAATGGAAGGATGGTTGGAAATGTAAAAATTGTTTAAATATATGAAATGTACTAATTGTAGAAACAAAGACATAGAATTACTAACAACATGGGAACGTCTAAAAGACTGGCTATTCCATCGCCTATTTCCTCAGGATATTATCGATCTATCACAAAATAAATACACTCAAGGGTTTTCAGATGGATACGCTAAAGGACGTGAAATTGAAAGAAACTCAGTAAAGGACATGGTTAAAAAGTTATATAATATAGAAATATGAAAAAGACAATAAAAGACATACCTGAAGATGTATTAGAGGAAGCAGTTAATAAGAGACTTGTTGAAATGCTTGGCTTCTTCGACTTTAAGTCGGTAATTACCTACAAAGAAGATATAGGGACTCTATTTATTAATGGGGAGAGAATTGATGGAGGTAGACTAGCTAACTTAAAGAGTGAAGCTGAATTTATCTTAAAGACTGATCTATGGAAAATACTAGATGACACTATAAGATTTTCAGCTTACGAAAGAATGTTTACAAAAAGTAAAACAATAGAGGATTTATTATCAGGTAAAATGTGGCTATATCATCTTGATACACAGAAAAAGATAATGGCTTTATTGAAGAGGGTTATTGTTAAACCTAACTAAGTTATGCACATAACCTTTATTTATTTAAATATGGTAAAATAATAGAGTACATTTAAAACTACACGGGCATGTAGTTGCTGAGATGATGTTTTCAGCGACTCTATGACGTGTATTTCCAGCCCGTGGGTACAAATAAATAGGGTCGCTTAAAAGATCACCTCAGTCAAGGTGATTTTTTTATTATATTAAAGGGTTGGCTAAACCTCAGACAAAAATGGCTTTAAAATATGAATAAAGAAAATCAAGCAATTGAAACAAACGTTCCGACGATTGCATCGGAAGACGGAGCAGGAGTTGATGCTTCGACTGATATCGACTCTGAGGCTAAAATCGCAAGATTGGAAGCTGAAAAAAATAAGTATATTGAGCAAAGTGCTAATTATAAATTGGCATATCTCAAAGAGAAGAACAAAAGTAGTTCTGATATAACCGATGAAGACGGTGAGGATAAGATGAGACGAATTGCGGAGGAAACTCTAAGAAATTCCCGAATAGCCGAAATTGAAAAGGAAAAGGATCTTATTATCAAGAAGTCTTTAAAGGAAAATAAAGAACTAAAACTAGCTTTAACGAATAAACAATCTGGTATTCCAACTTATTTAGGTACTCATACAGAATCAAAACCTGTATCAGATACTCTAGTAACACCTGAACAGATGGCCGCTTTTAAATCAAGAGGTTGGTCTGATAAGGATATAGAAAGATATAAAAAGAATCTATTGAAAAATACTAGGTAGTCATTCATTAAAGTTAGATTATTAAAATTTAACTTTTAAAAACAATGGCAATTGGAGATATAAAAATTCTTGAACAAGCGTCTATGACAGGACGAGGTGCAAGACTTTACAATGTTGCTGCGGGTGCAACAACAATAAACCCAGGAGAGCCTGTAGTACTTCCTACAGGTCTAGGAGCAACAACAGTAATCCCAGCACCAACAAATAGTCCAGTAGCAAACTCAGACTATTTCGTAGGTATTGCGGCTACTACTTCTACTCAAACTTCTGGTACAGCAGGTACAGTAGGTGTTTATCCAGCAGATCCTTTGATCACTTATATAATTAAGCCAAAGGTAGCAGCTTCATGGGATACACAAGCAGAATATGATGCTCTTGTAGGTAAGAGTGTGCTATTAGATTTGACTTCAGGGACTTATACAATCCTTGCAACAAATCCACAAGTAAATACAAACGGATGTGTTATTCAAGCAATGAATATTAATGAACATCCTGGTATGGTCGCATTTACTGTGAAGTCATCAGCGATAAACCTAAGATAATTATCAGAACTTAATAAAATAAAAAAATGTTTACCGAAGCTCAAAATTTTAGCATAGTACAAACAGAACTTGATGGAGTATTCTTTCAACAGTTTGACTATACTGAGACTTTCCCTGGAGTAGCTAGAGCTACAACTGGAGAAATCTTTAAACCGCAAGAGACTACACACGCAGCATGGATCCAGTCTATAAATAAGGGTTCAGGTCTATTCCCAGCTGTAGGAGAAACTAATGCAGTTCCTCTTTCAACTCCTCAAGTTACAAACAAACAGACAACAGCTATCGTCACTTTTGCACAAGGTATCGATATCTCAAAGCAATTGTTTGATGACAACATGCACGGAGTATGGGCAGCAGATGTAGAAGACTTTGCTCAAAAGGCTCGTGATACTCAGGACTACAATGCGTTTGCATTGTTTAGAAATGGATTCACTTCAGCTCTTACAGCAGACGGTGTAACAATCTTTAACTCAGCTCACCCACTAATCGGTGGAGGAACTCAGTCAAACGTATTGTCAGGCGCATCTTCTTCACTTTCACCAACTTCACTTAACAATGCGATTACTAACCTAGTTGAACAAAAGGATCAATCAGGAGTAATCAAGGGTAATGTTCCAAATCTATTGCTAGTTCCACCTGCATTATGGAAACACGCTATTGAAATTACACAATCAGCACTTATCGCTGATTCAGGTAACAACAATCTAAACGTGTACCGTTCAGCACTTGGAATTACAGTATGGACATCACACTGGTTAGGAACAGCGGCAGGAGGATCAGATACAGCATGGTTCTTGCTAGCTCGAAGACACGGTTTCACTCGTCTTATCAGACAAGGTATTGAGACAGCTCTAACAGATTGGAGATACTCAAACAACCTTACTTACAGATATCAGGCAAATTTTCGCGAAGCATATTTTTGTGCCGATTATGCAGGTAGTGTCGGTAGTTTAGGGGTGTAAGTTAGTTTGCGTACTAATCTTGACTTTTAGGTCGTTCTTTGATATCATTGATGTGTATGAAAAATATACTCAATAAAAAATGTATTGTATGTGGGGAAATGTTTACTAAAACAGGTAAATATTCCGCCACTTCATGGAAAACAGCTAAATTCTGTTCTAAATCTTGCTGGTCAGTTAGAGGTAAAACAATTACTAAAGATTGTGAATGGTGTAAAAAACCATTTTCTCTTCCTGCTCATATCATGGGTATAGGAAAAAAACGCGAAAGAAAATCTTGTTCTACAGCTTGTCGTTATAGACTTATTACCGCAGATAGGAATTATATGTGGCGTGGAGAAAAATCTAAATATAATATGAGATTCCGTGACGCTCTAGGTAATACTTATATGTATCGCCACTGGAGGAAAGCTGTTAAAGAAAATAGCAATAACTCTTGCGTAAACTGTAAAATTTCTGGCGAAAAGAATATGCATGTTCATCATATATATCCTTTAGCTCAAATTATTAAAGATGAAAACTGGTCTTATGATAGATTTACAGATTTATTTAAATCACCAAAAAGTAAACTTTGGGATATAAATAATGGAGTCCTTCTATGTATTGATTGTCACTACTCTTTAATCTCTTACGCTCTCCAACATAAAGGATTTTCTCCGAAGTAAACATTTCCCCACATACAATACAGATATCAAAAAATGACTAAATGGGTCATGTTTTAATTAGTTTTATCAACTTAATTGAATTACACATATGGCAGAACCAGTAAACGGACAGACAAATTATGATCAAATTGGGTTTGACGGCACTACTACAAAGGTAGGAGCTGAAACAATCACAGTTTTGATGAGAGATCCTAGCGGAAACATCTTATGGGCTACAGGTACAACTGTGCCAACAGATGCTACAGCAGGATATGCTAAAGGTGCTTTGTTTATTGACACAGATGTTGCCACTGGAACTACAGGTTTAAACTGTAATAAAGGCGTTACAACTTCTTGCCAATTTACCGCAGTAACTCAAGCTTAGTTCTTCCCCTCAGCCTTCTTAACAAAGAGGGTTGAGATGGGGGAATTATTAAAAATAATTAAAAACAATGTCATTAACTTACGAATTTCAATATACAAATATAACGTCAGCAACAACAACACAGATTGCTACTGGTAGAGGTAGACTCCACAGTATTGTAGTGAATACTACAGCGGCAGGAGCGATAAGTATTATCGACAACACTGCAGGTACGACTGCTAACATCGGCACTCTAAAAGCAAGTGTTGTAGAAGGTACATATCTTTACGATGTAAGTTTCTCAAAAGGATTGAGAATAGTTACAGCAGGAGCAAGTGATATAACAGTTTGTTGGGCGCAAGATTAATAATTTATCAATATGAGCACTAAAAAAGATTATAGTGTACCTGCTCCTAAAAATAATTCCAGTCTTAAAGATGAGATTAAGATTTTCTTTACTAAAGGCCCTAAAGAAAGTTTTAGGAGAGAGAGAGAAGAACAAAAAAGAGTAAAAAGTTATTACGATCAAGGAATTAAAGAAGGAAAGTGGACTAAAAAAACAAGTGGGGGCGGGCCTAACAGGAAAACATATTATAAAAAAACAGAAGATTATGCTAATAATCCTCAAAATTATTCATCTGGTTCGGATACAAAACAATATGGTTCTGGATCAAGAGATTCTATTTCTAAAGGTTTGAAAGAAGGGGCTAAAGTAGCCTCGGTTACTAAGGCACATGAGGAATCATTAAAAAAATAATTTAAAACAAAATGTCTTACAGTATAAATGAGGTAAATCAAGATCTCGAAGGTATACTACACGGAACAACAGTTAATCAAATTGAGGGCTTATTCCAACTGTATAACCGTACTGCTAGACAGCTGTTATTGGATCTTGATCCACAAGAAACAAAGAGAGTTCTAGAATTTACAGCACCTCTATTTAATGGAGTTGTTGATTACCCTATTGCGGCAGATGTTAAAGGAAACAAAATAATTGATATTCGTCCTCAAGTAAATAGATTACCTCGTGATGTATGGGGACAGGCTTACAATCAAGCATTTGATGTAGCTAAACAAAATGTATTCTCTTTAGCGAATATGTTTACGATGAACTTTAATACAGGATTAAAAACTATCCGTATTAATTGTCCTTTCTTGCCTGCACCTTTACCTATAAACTACGCTAATAGCACGAGTAGTAATGGTACTTGGTCAGTGGGAGGAGGAGCCTCAAACCTAACAGTAAACAATCAAAACTATGTTTCTACATTAGGAGCCTTAAACTTTAATCTTCCTTCAGGAGCAGGATATGTAGAAAACTCTACAATGTCAGCACTTGATCTAACGGATTATTTGAATCAAGGTTCGTTATTCTTGTATGCGTATATGCCTACAGCCTCTCAATTCACTTCAGTTGAATTAAGGTGGGGTTCTTCTTCAGCAAACTATTACTCAGTTACAAAGACTCTTACTCAACAAAGTACAGCTTTCCAAAATGGTTGGAATCTAATTCAATTTCCTTGGTTAGGAGCAACTGTAGTAGGTACACCTGATGTTACAGCAATAGATTATGTAAGAGTTACTTATAACACTACAGCAGTACAGACAGCGGCAGGTCTAAATAACATAGCAGTAGTTTTGGGTAACGTACTAGAGTATGAGTACTATTCTAAATATCTCTTTAAAGATGCTATAACTGGAGCCTTTCAAGAAAAAGTAACTGATACTTCTAATCTTATAAACCTAGACACTGAGTCATATAATCTCTTTACTAACCTTGCAGCTTCTTTTGCAGTACAACAAATGCAAGGACAAGATGCACCTTATGATGAAAACTATTTCACTAAAGCCTATAAAGAGGGGTTGGCTAGATATAAAGCTATGTATAAAGCCGAGAATCAAAAGCCTCAAACAAATTATTACAGAATGCCTAATACTAAATACAGTAAGTACGGCGGGAGAAGATGGAATTACTAGTGATATAATATGATATATGATATCAGAACTAACAAGACAAAAAATGAGGGAAAGAATGATGGGGAATAAATTTGCTCGCCCTGCTTCTGATATTTCAGGTAAAAAATATAACCGTTTAACTGCTATAGAGTTTTATAAGAGAAAAGGTAAATTCGATTATTGGTTATTTAGATGTGATTGTTCTAATTTTGTGGTCTATAGAAAGAATAATGTTACCTCTACTAAAGGTAAAACTAAAAGTTGTGGATGTCTAAGTAGAGAAAACCTTACTTTAGGCACATTATCTACCATAACTCATGGTATGAGTGATACTAAATTTTATTATGTCTTTAAGACTATGAAAAACAGGTGTGAGAACCCTAAGTCTGAGAAATATTATTCATATGGAGCAAGAGGTATAAAGTGTTTGTGGAATTCTTTTGAAGAATTTAAAAAAGATATGTACGAAAGCTATGTAAAACATCTGGAGGAATACGGTCGAGATACCTCAATAGATAGAGTCGATGTAAACGGTAATTACTGTAAAGAGAATTGCAAATGGGCTACCGCAAAGGAGCAAGCTAACAATAAAAGAAAAAAACATGTCTAAGTATGATGAATATGAAATAGTCAGTGAATATCCACGCGGCTACGAAAACAGGCGGGACATCACTAACCTTCCTGAGGGTGTTTTGGTTGTAGGTTCACAAAATGTTTTAACGAATGTTTCAGATCGTATAGCTAGTAGAAAAGGCTTTACATTAGATGGACAAGCTTCTACTAATCAGGGAGGATTTCCTTCTTCTTATGATTGGCTAAGACATACTGGAGATGAAAGAAATATAAGAGTTGGGCTAATGACTTCAGCAGGAAACGATGGTAAATATCAATGTAGATATGTAGCTAATGCAGGAGATTATTACAACGGTACAACGTTTACAGCAGGTCAGGTCTACTGGATAGATATAATTACAGGATTAACTTCGATAAATTTAAACTTTGCTGAGTTCTGGGATTTTACTACAGAGAAAAAAGGCTTTCTACTTTCAGTTGATGGGACTTCTAATATAACAGAATGGAGTGGGGGTATTACTACCTTATCAGCAAGAACGGCTGCAACTCTTACAAAGACAGGAACTACTTCTTGGGCGCAGGAAGGTTTTTATACAGCAGGCACTAGAAAAGTTACTATCAATGGGACAGAATACACTTACACAGGAGGTGAAGGTACAACAACTCTAACAGGTGTTACGCCATCTCCAGTAGCCGAGCCTTTAAACTCAGTTATCTTTCAAACTATAAGGATCACAGCAAACTCTTCAATGACTTCTATTCCTTCTACTTTTGCAAACTCACTTATAGCAAATCTAAGAAACCAAATCTATATCGGTTCACTTGTTGATAATACTGTTTATATTTCAGCAGTTAATAGTTATACAAACTATGCTTTCGCTACGCCTAGAGTAGTGGGAGAAGGGGCTTTAGCTACACTAGATGCTCCACCTATAGGTTTTGTACCTCAAGAAGATAAGATGTATGTTACCTGCGGTTTAGATTTTTGGTATGAAACTTCATTCCAATTATCTTCAGGATTAACTAGAGAGTCATTCCAAATAATTCGTCTTAAAACTGGAAGTCAGCAAGCAGCACAAAGTCAGTCGATGATAACTAAAATGAAAAATGATGTAGTCTTCATTTCTAATGAGCCTACTATGGATACTTTGGGTAGAGTGCAACAGGTTGTATTAACCCCTCAAGCTACCAACTTATCAGATCCAATTAAATTAGACTTTGATTCTTATGATTTTACTGATGCTTCTACTTTCTATTTCCAATACTTTATCTATGTAGCTATACCTAGAAATGGTGTAGTAAGAATGTATAACGTAGTAAAAGGATACTGGGAAGCACCACAGACGTTACCTGTGGGCAGATTTGCAGTTATAGGAGGTGAATTGTACGGGCATGGTTACGGAATATCTGAAACTTATAAACTCTTTAATGGGTACAACGATAATGGTAAATCTATGGAAGCTATTGCAGTGTTTTCCTTCATGAATTACGGGACTAGAACAGCATTGAAAGCTTTTAATAAGTTTTATTCAGAGGGATATATTTCTTCAAACACAACTCTAACACTGGGGATACAGTACGATGTAGACGGATGCTCTACAAATACAAGCTATGATATAATTGGTAGTAACACGGAGCTTGTTTGTTTAGGTTCAGCCACAGACGATTCGTCACTAGGAAAAATATCTTTCGGTAAGCGTGCATTAGGAGGTTCTTCGACCTTTACTTCATCAGAAAGTCTACCACCTAAGTTTAGATGGATACAGACTTTTCCACAGAAAGATTTTTTTGAATATCAGCCATCTTTCTATAGTGTGGGTATCGATCAGAGATGGGAGATACTTGCTTTCGGTGGATTAAAGAACTTGTCGGTAAATATCCCCGTCAAGATAACAACTTAACATTATAAATAATTAAAATATAAATATGTCCTTTCGCTCAGCTCAACTTCAAAACTTTTCACTCGCAGGTTCGGGAGTTTCAATATCGGATACTACACTTACCTTGTCTTCATTTCAATCAATTGATGGAGTAGATCTAGCTCTTTCAGATTTTGGTACAGCAGGCTACATGACAATTGAGCCAGGAAGTAGAGATCGTGAAGAACAAATAGCTTTCTATGGAGTAACACAAAATTCTAATGGTACAGCTACTTTAACTGGGATTAAATCTGTTCTCTTTCTTTCTCCATACACAGAATCTACAGGATTTTCTAAATCTCATCCCGGTGGAGTAGTTGCTGTAGTCTCAAATACTTCTGGTTTTTATAACAAACTGCCCGCTAAAGACAATATAGAGACAATTACAGCCAATTGGGCAGTCCCTGATCCTGTTTCTGCAACAGATATAGCAAATAAACAGTGGGTATTGTCTGTAGTAAATGGAGGTGCTGTTTCTATAAACTCTGTTATCGTTGCAGGTATTGCGGGTGAAACTGTAGCATCTGGTAATCTTCTATATTTCGATTTAACAGACAATGAATGGAAGAAAACCGATGCTGATACAGCTTCTTCGGTAGAGGATGTATTGTTAGGTATTGCTCAGGGTTCAGGAACAGATGGGAATGTCATTACAGGAGGAGTCCTTATTGATGGTGTTGATTCTACACAAACTGGAATGACACAGGGGGATTTGATGTATGCAAGTAATACAGCAGGAGGTATTTCATCTTCTACTGGTACAACGGAAAGAGTAGTAGGTATTGCTCGTACTTCTACCGAACTCTATTTTAATGCTAATTTTTACTATGTAGTTAAAGCTACTCAGAAAGCAGCTCTAGCTTCTACGACCACACCAACAGGAAGTAATAAATACATAACTCAAAGTGATTTTCAAAAGAATGCTGAAAATTACGCAGCGAGTTCTGCTGGCACAGATGCTTATGCAATAACATTATCACCTGCAGTGACAGCTCTTACTAACGGTATGGTATTTCAGTTTAAAGCTGATGTGGCTAATACAGGTGCGGCTACTTTAGATGTAAACGGATTAGGAGCTTTAGCCATTACTAAGCTAAATGATCAACCGTTATTAACTGGAGATATCGAAGCTAATCAGATTGTGACAGTAGTCTACAATTCTACGAGTACTAAGTTTCAAATGGTTTCTCAAACAGCTCAATATCAAAAGTATGCTTCTGGGGTTGCTACTTACGCTTTTGATACAGCAACAGGAACTCAAAATATTTCACATGGTCTAACCGTAACTCCTTCTAGAATTAGAATGACAGCAATGGTGAACACTGCGACAGATGGTTTTAGTCAATCGTCAGGTACTTTTGATGGAACTAACTATGCAGGTATTACTGTAGCGAGTGAGGGTACAGCTTCAGCAAGTGACAGCTCAACGTCTTATGTTTTAAGACTGGGAGACGATGGAGCTTATACCGCTATGCAAACAGCGACAGCTTCTTTAGATTCAACAAATATCGTTCTTTCTTGGACTAAACAAGGATCACCCACATCAGCAGGAACGATACGTATTTTATGGGAAGCTTGGGTTTAATATTTGAAATATGAAAAAAATAAATAAAAAACCAGTATCAATAATAACTTCAACACGTGCTAAAGAGCATATAGCTAAAGCTAGATCTTTAATGTTGGAAATGAATGCTTCTATATCTATGCACAAACAAAATCTTTTTAATCAAAAGATGAAAGATGAAAACTTAAAGAAAGAGAATGAAAAGATGGACAATCAAAATCGTCACGAAATGATGCTACAAGAGCAGAAATTAAATGCTGTAAATAGTTTAATTTAAATACAATGATTACCACAACAACTTCACCAACAATAAATCCAGTAACTCCAGCACCAAAGACACCTGCTAATGCTGTGACTGCTATACCTCAAGCTAAAGCTTCGTATAACAGTGGACAATTACTTCCTATGATTGGAACTCCTGAATATAAGAAAGCTCAAGAATTGGCTAACGCTAGTAGGGCTTCCGCACCTACACCAACTCCTACACCTACACAGGTTAAACCTCAAACAGCAATTCCATCAGCTTCACAAGAATTTAAATCATCGATGGGTCAAATTAATAAAGAAAATGAACAAGCATATCAAAAGTTTCAAGATTTTACTACACAGATGCAAAACGGGAGTGTTCCTCTTAATCCTTATGAACAATCTCAAATAGATGCAACTAGAAACTCTTTTAATGCAATTATAGAATCCCAAAAATTAGAGAATCGTAATTATGAAGGAGGAATAAAGGTAGCTAATGAGGCACGCGGACTTTCTATGTACTCCCCTGAAATGGCACAAGGTGAAATTCTCGCAGCTGTATCTGAGGGAAACAAAAAAGTTGCAGATCTAAATACAAAAATGCAACAATCTTTAGTTACTATGGAACAGGGCTTTAGAGAAAATAAATATTCTTTAGTAAAAGATGCTTACAATACCTTCATTTCTTCTCAAAGAGAAAAAACTAGTACTATAGAAAATACGTATAAGGTTGCGGTTGAAAAGGAAAAGGCTATTGCTGAAGCTCAACAAGATTCATACTATAGTGGAATAAGTAGTCTTTTATTAGATGATTCATTTTCTTTTGCGGAAAAAAAAGCGGCTATTTCTGAAGCCATGTCTTTGGGTCTGTTAAATCGCGAGCAAGTTAAAGACATACAAACTCAATTAAAAGATTCTAGGAAGGACATTGAGAGTATGGCTAAGACTGTCGCAGAAAACGGAGGTACTCCTAAACAAGTTCAAGCGGTACTTAATTCAAATGATTTAAGTGAAGCCTTTAACAATGCTTCGGGTTTACTAAGTAAAGTAGAAACTGGAACTATTGGTGAGTATAAATATTATGAAGCTCAAGAAAGAAAAGCAGGAAGAGTACCTCTAAGCTTTATGGATTTTAAGAATTATAGTCCAGGTGGAGGAGCAAATACTGAGGCGGAAGACAAATTAAGAAAAGAGTATCTTGATAGAGCGGAAGTTAAAGCTTATCAAAGAGCTAGAGGTGCTTATGATAGATTAAATGCAATAGTACCTGATAGAACTGATGCAACGTATAAGATTATTGCAAATGATGATGCTGCGCTAAAGAATCTCATAAGGCAAGAAGCAATTTTGACTGATCCTTCGGCAACAAAGATTACCCCAGATGGGTCAGTGATTGAAAGTGAATCTTTAAGCGGAATAGTAGAACAAAAATTTAAAAAACTTACAGAAGATCAAAATACTTTACCTATTAAGGTTAAGCAACTTGTTAATAGTGCAGATAAAACTTATGAGGTGGCAAGAAAAGGAGCTGAAGCAGTTCAAGGAGAAATAAAATCTTTGGCTAAGAAGAGGGGGGTAGAAGTTGATTTACCTGGAGTATTTAACCCAGGACAAAGATTAAGTGAACAAGAAGATATGGCAGAACAAAGCCTAAAGAATTTTACTGCAGCTAATCCTGATAAAGTAAGTGATCTTGCAAATAAGATGGATATCTTTGAAAGAACTTTGGGCAGGCCAGTGACAGCCAGTGAATTTTTACAAGCTTTTCCTGAATATAAATAAAATATATGTTAACACCAGAACAAATAGCAAAAGTAAGACAAGCGGCAGGATCACAACCTTTGGATATGGGAGGTAATATTCCTGCACCTGCTGCTCAGCCTCTTTCTGTAAGATTGGGGTTTAAAACAACTGAACAGCCAAAAGCACCAGAAGAAGAATTAGACTCTTTTACAAAGTTTAATAGAAACGTAGCAAAGTCTCTTATCGTAGATCCTGTAAATGCCTTATTGGTTAAGCCTGCGGCTAGAACTGCTGAAGTGGTAGGTAGAACAGGAATATTAGGAAAGAATATAAAATCTGGTTATGAGCAAATGGCAGATGAAGGTCAGTCTCAGACATTTTTTAATGATAAAGAAGGCAACGGAGGTATAAAAGTTAATCCTATTAAAAGTGGAGTTTCAGGTGCTAAACAGATCGCAGGAGAAGCTATAGAAACAGGAATAGATTTGGCCACTCTCAGTGGAAGCCCCGCAGCCTTCAAAGGAGCTACTGGTGCGAAAGGTTTAGTAAAGGGCGCAATAAGTGGAGCAAAAACTGGTGCTTTAGTTGGAGGAACTTACGGAGGAGGAGCGGCTTTAGGAAAGGCTTTGCAAGAAGACGAAAATATTAAAGATATAGGCAAAAATACCTTAAAAGGCGTAGCCACAGGCGCAATTACAGGTGGTGTGCTAGGAGCAGTAACAGGCGGAATTAGTGGAGCAATTAACCGAAAGAATGCTGTTAAAGAGATATTAAAAACTTCTAATCTAGATGATGAAACAGCCAATGCGCTTAAAGCAGATTTTCAACCAGGAGGAAACAATACTAATCACGTACAAATGTACGATACACTTATAAAGTCTGGGGATATGGATGCTTCAAAGATCTATAAAGGAGGTGATATCTCTACAAAAGTTTATACTCCTGAAATTGCAAAAACCCTCCTTAAAGATGCTCAAGATTCTTTAATTCGAGATGGACACCCTGAATTAGCCTCAGCACTTGCAAAGAAGGTGGATATAAATAATTTAACTCCTGATTCTTTCATTCAAGCGGGAAATAATCTTATCGACGATGCACAGAAAATTCCAGCAGATCTTATTAAATACAAAATGGTAGATGGTAAAAAAGTTATTGATAGTAAAGCCAACGAAGCTCTTAAAGTTGGTATTGATGATCAAGATGTAGCCTTTATCAAGAATGCTTCGAATGAAGATAAAAAGATTTTTCAAAGATCACTAGAAATCGCAAAGAGAGCTTCTAAAGATAAGACAGTAACAGAACAAGCCATACAAGAGCCAGGTAAAATTATTGTAGAGCAGGCTAGAACAATTAATAGGGCGCGTTCTCAAATAGGGTCTCAATTAGGAGCTTTAAAGAAAGAATTAGCTAAGACTCCAGTAGATATTTCAGATGACTTAACTAAATATATAGATGATCTTTCTGATTCAGGTGTAGTAGTCGCACCAGAAGGTCTTGATTTTTCTGGTTCAAGATATGCACGAACTCCGTCTGTACAAAAAGTTTTATCAAATACATACGATGACTTGGCGGGTATCGGACAAAAAGGAAATGTACAGAGTGTTGATACCGCACGACAAGCTCTAGCTACTCAAGTCGATCTAGGTGGTAAGGCAGGTTCGTTTGATGATAATGCCTTAAGGATTCTCAAGAATCTTGATAAAAATCTAAAAACTAAAATAAGTGGTGTTGATCCTAAATATGCTCAATTAAGTACAGACTATGCAAAATTAAAAGGAAGCTTGGACGACTTGCAAGATTTAGTAGGTAAAGATTTTAATGTATTAGACGAGGGTGCTTCTTTAAAGGCTGGAGAGGTTGGGAGAAGAATTTTAGGAAACTCTAGTGCAAAAGTTCTATCAATAATAGATGATGCTCAAAATATTGCACGTCAATATGGTTTTGATAAGAATATAGATTTAAAAAATCAATTCTTATTTGCATCTTTCCTAGATGATTTCTTTGGAAATGTTAAGCCTCACTCTTTACAAGGTCAGGTAGCTCGGGGAGTATCTAAAGGAGGTATGGATGTTGCAAAAGATATTGTTTCGGGAAAAGCTGGATCTTTGACTTCAAGACTTTTTGATAAGACTTGGAGTGTTGTAAATAACATTAGCCCAGAGAGAAGAGAGAGTGCTTTAAGAGCATTAATACAATAATATGAATCCAAATAAATCAAAAATCATAAGTACACTTTATCCTGAACTAGCAGGAGTTGTAACACAGCAACAAACTAATGATTTATTGAAACAACTTATAGAAAGTAGTAATAAAAAGATAAACCTAGATGGGATTGAAATGATAAAGGGAGAAAAGGGAGATGATGGATATACTCCGATAAAAGGAATTGATTACGATGACGGATATACCCCGATTAAAGGTAAAGACTATTTTGATGGACAAGATGGATACACTCCTGTTCCTGGGGTTGATTTTGAGGTACCTGATGAAAATAAAATCTATAAAAGACTTCTTCAAAAGATTCCTGAGGCTATTCCTGGTAAGGACGGTAAAGACGGAAAGGATGGTTCTCCTGATACACCTGAGGAAATAGTTGAAAAGATAAATACTCTAGATGCTGTAATAGATCCTAAAGTAATTAAGGGTTATGAAACTTCTGATGAAGTTATTAAGAAGATTAAGAAGAATAAACTTGAATTACGAGATATTAAGGGAATGCCTCTTAACTTCAACGATCAAAGATGGCACGGTGCAGGAATAACTTCACTAACCGCAGGTACAGGAATAAGTATTACAGACTCATCAGATGGAGGTAAAACTATTTCAGCTACAGGAGCAAGTTATTCAATTTTAACAGCTACGGGGACTATAGACGATTCTAATCTAGATTTTGTTTTTGTTTCTTTGCCTATTGAATTAGTAATTAACGGACTATCATTTATACAAACTGGAGGGAGTACTACTTGGACATGGAATGCGGGGACATTTACAGCCACACTATCCACACCTGTGGGTACGGGAGGCAGTATTTATGGAAGGTCTTAATATAAAAATATATGAAAAAAATATACAAAATAATAATTACAATCTTAATACTAATTCCTTCAGTTGCTTTAGCTCAAGTAACTGCACCGAATGGTGGAACAGGTTTAACTTCTTACACAGCAGGAGATATCATATATGCTGCTACAACTAATCCTATACGTTTTACTAAACTACCTATAGGGGTTAATGGATCTTGTTTAGGCGTAAGTGCAGGAATACCTTCTTATATTCCTTGTTCTCCAAGTGATTCAATAAGTCCGTGGGCTACTACAACTTCAAGTGTACCAAGTAGATTAATTGTTTACCCTAAAAACAATACCGATATCGTCACTATAGGGTCTAATTCAACTACTACAAGTCCTTACTGGTTTGATCCAAACACACAAATATCTTACTTATCAGGGAATGTGGGTATTGCTTCTTCATCTCCTTCATTCCCCCTATCAATAATAGGAGATGTCTATCAAAGAGGAGGTTATATACATCTAGGTACTGCTGATTCAGCTTTTACATGTAAGACGTTTTCTGTAATCTGCGCAGAACTAGTAGGAAATGATAATACAACTGGTGGAGTATTATTACAGTTAGAAAACAAGAATGCAGGAGCTTCTGCTTATGGGGGTTTTGTACTATTGAATGATTTGGCTTATCTAGGGAATAACGCTTCTTATTATGCAGGAATGTTTTTAAACTCTAGTGGCTACAGTGATCCTACTTTCGGGCAAACTAATAACGTTCCTAACATACTACAGGTTGGTAACACTATGGGGTCGATAGTTATGCAGGCTTCAAGTACTGGTTCAACTGCTTCCTATATTAGCTTTGTTACTGGAGGGGTACAAAATGCAAATGAAAGAGGACGTTTTACTAATAGTGGCTTGGGTATTGGAACTACTTCACCGATTCAAAAGCTAGAGGTATCTAATGGAAATATTTTTATAAGTTCTCCTAACGGACAAGGTAGAGGTTTAACTATAAGCACAGATGTAATGGATGATACTTCACGACCTAGTATTAAATTCTTAAGAAATAACTTCGCAGCTTTCCTTGGAGATGATCACGCCAATCAAACTTTTAACTTTATGACAACTTTGAGTTCTACTCGTGTCTTCAACTCAACACTAAGAGCCTATGGTTCTGAAACTGGAGGATTTACTAAATATGCGGGTATAACACATGACGGAACTGTTGGTAGTGTAACTACTGGATTTGGAGATTTAGTACTAAGTCCAGCAACACTTAAAGTTGGTATTGGAACATCATCACCTGCAACCGAATTAAACGTAGCAGCAACTCTACCAGAAATCACTCTATCGGATATCGATGCTACGACTAATCTTAAACACTGGTTCATTGAATCTGATAGTGGAACATTTGCTATAGGTACAACATCAGATCAATTAGTCAAAACAACAACTCGACCGTTTAGTATCTCAAGTACAGGACAGATTGCTATAGGTCATAAAGACTCTCTTACTTCAAGACTTGTCGTTACGGGTAGTGCTTTAGGGACATCTTTGATTACTTTAGTTCGCCCTGGTGTTGCTCAATTTTCTTGGGCTTTAGCTGGAGGCGGTCTCTCTTTTGCCGATGATCTTACTGCTTTTACTGTAGCCAATTTGTTTGGTGATGTTCAACAAAATCAAATATATATAGGAAGTAGAGGTTTGCCGACACCTGATGGAAGAACTGATATATTGTCAGGAACAACCTTTAGTTCTGCGGCAGGAACAGATGTAAAAGGTCATCCATTAGAGATTGTGGCAGGTAGAGGTACTGGTGCAGGTACTCCTGGGGATTTGAGATTCTCAACTGGAATAGCAGGAAGTTCAGGAACAACTGCTCAATCAACTTCTACTAGAATGTTTATAAGTGGAAGTACAGGAAACGTAGGTATAGGGACAACTTCACCGACTATATCAGGAACAAGTTTGAGTAACTTTATTATAGGAAGTGCAGCTGCAACAAACGTGGGAATGGCTTTGGATGGTTCTTCTGCGGGTACAGGTCTAAGATATGGCTTTGCTAGCAACGGAACATTAGCAGCTGGTATATTAAGAAATAATAGTACAGCAACGCTTACAATTTCTAACTCTAGTGCAAATGCTACTGATATTGTTATAGGTTCTACTGGTAATGTCGGAGTAGCCACAACAAGTCCTGCTGTAAAGTTAGATGTATACGGGCAAATTCGACCAACTAATCCTACTAAGCCAACTTGTACGGCTGCAATTAGAGGTTCAATACAATACGACGTATCAGACGACCATTTTTATGGTTGTAGGGTATCAGGTTGGGCGCAATTAGATAATTAATAATAATAAACATGGAAACAACATACGAAAAAGCTAGTGAGACAGAATTAAAGGTAATAAAGTCAGTTGAGGAAGTAATCTCTTTGTCTGATATAAAGAAAGACTTGGAAGATGCTTTATCGGGCAGAGAGAGAATGATAAAAGATCACAACGAAAGACTAAGTGAACTTGATTCTTATATCCAAGAATTACAGTTAAAAGTTTCAGAGGCAGGAAAGTTAAACATTAAAGAAAAATCAGCCTTGGTCGATATTAAAGAGAGTATTTCTAAATAGAAATTATGAATGATAAAAATAATTATTACGACAAAGAATCGATAGGATTACTATTGTCTCCAATACATGAAAAACTAGATCGTATCCTAGATCAAACCACAAAGACAAACGGTAGGGTTACGTCTCTTGAAACAGACAGAGACACAGTAAAAGGCTGGATAACAGGATTTGGTTTGTCTGTAGTTCTTATAATATCTTTATTAGTTTATGTGTTTAATTTAAAATTTGATAATGTTCAAGCGAATCAGCCCGAGGTAAAGACTAAAACTAGCCTGAGATAAGGTATAATTAGTACATGATTAATAAAATAAAGAAGTTTCTTAAAAGAGCTTATGTTGTCTTCAAAAAGCAAAAGTTAATTTATAGAGATTTTAAATTATTTTGGATTTTTGATTATAAAAAAGATGAACGAAAGAATAAATAAACCTGAATATATTATAATCCATCATACTTCAGGAACTGATACTGATCCTCTAGCTGATACTTCTAACCAAACATTTGAGGATGTTAATGCTTGGCATAGAATAAGCCCTAGAGTGTGGCTTGGAAAATTAAGTTCTTTGGGGTTTGCGATAGGTTATCATTATTACATCGATAAGCAAGGCAAGCTTACTCAAGGTAGAGCTGATAGTGATGAAGGTGCGCATTGTGTGGGCTACAATCTAAAGAGTATAGGTATATGTATGGCAGGTAACTTCGATAGGACTTTGCCAAATTTTAACCAAACAGATGTCCTAACTAAACTTATTAAAGAAAAGATGAAGCAATACAATATCCCCTTGGATAAGGTAGTGCCACATAGAGCTTTTGCCGACAAGACTTGTTATGGTAGAAACTTGTCAGACGTTTGGCTAAAGGAAATATTAAGTGATAAAATTATATCAGGAGAGTCTTGTTTGGCTGAGAAAGAAATTATAAAGTCGAAAGATTCTATAATTGAAAATCTCAAAGCATTATTAAGAAGTATTATTAATTTAAAAAAATAAAATGGATAAAATAATTACGTTTTTTACTCAATCGTCAGAGGATCCTGCTAAGACTTCAGCTAGTTTAACAGGTGCTTTAATCTTTATAGCGAGTTACTTACAGCAGTATTCAGATACTATACCTTTTCTAGGTAAGTTCTTTACTTCAGAAATAGGACAGAATCTTGACCCTATTCTTACATCTATAGGTATGACTGTAGGAGGAATTATCTGTTTGTTTGGTCTATTTAGAAAAATTACAAACAAAATAGAGAGTTCACGAGGTTTAAGAGTTGAGTAAAAACAAGAACAGGTCGTGCGTAGTCCGCATTCGACCTGTTCATCTAGATTATATTGATTGTATGGTTGTAACCCCGATACGTTCAATATATTAACACAGTCTTTATAAAATAGCAATAGGTAGTAAATATTATTCGACAATATTTTAAGCCTATGCTAACATTTATATGTTCTATCGTAAGACGGGGTAGAACATAACGAATGATAAACTTATAGCAAAAGGAGGCTAGAAATAGCCTTTTTTTGTTGATACAATATGGTTAGTAGATCTTATGAGTAAAACCTTAACCTGTTCGGGCTGTCATGAGAAAGTGCCTGATTATATCTTTCTCTTTTCAAAGCCCTGGTGTGGCTTCAAATGTGCCAATAAGCACGATTCAAGCAAACTACGCCCACCACGTGCCGTAAGGTTACGATCAGCTTTTGCTAGAGCTACAGCTCTTTCAAAATAAAGGAGGAATAGGTATCACAGTACCTACCAACACAAAACCCCTTTGTCGCAATGACATTGGGGTTTTTATGTTGTTTGACTTATGACTGCAATAATAATAGTGGTATACCATTAAAATAAAGCAGATACTTGAAGGGATTTTCTGATTTATTACCTTTTCTCAAAACTTTAAAATATTGCATATATTGTTTTCTAGATACTCTAATACAATCAATATGCTTATATTTAATGTACTTAGATAGTTTTAAATAAGAGTCAATTTTAACATTACCATGAAGCTTTATTTCATTATTCTCCTTTTTCATTTTATTGTTTATTATAATATCTTTGTCTAAATTCCTCTTCACCAATACAAACATGTATCATTCTATCTCTATCAGTAAAGAAGTGTGATTTGCATATTCCACACTTATAGCACGCGTCGTCTTTATGATGTGTACTACCTTCTTTTGTGTCTTTGAATGGCATGTTATTCTAATGATTTTTAATCGTGTAATTTTTTATATAATTAGCAAACTCTCCTAACTCTTCAAGAAGAATGTTATTAAGATTATTTAAATTTGTCGTTTGAATATTTACGCCTGATTTTATTAATTCATTTATAATTACATTTTTTAATTTTGAAATTTTCTTGAAAGTATCTTGGGTAATAAACTTTCTAGGAGTAAATTTATTTGTTCTTCCTATCGTTCCTTTGTATTTCATTTTATTTCTTTAGCTGATTTTAATAATGCTTGGATGTCGGATTTTGATTGTGCATATCCATCGTCAAATGGTTGGTCGTATCCACTTTTCCATGCTTTTACTTTTGGTAGATAGTCTTTTATATCCATCTGAAACTGCTTCCCCTCCACCTCTTCCTCTATAGCTGATAAAATCTTCTGGTCTCTTTGGGAGATGAAGGATTTGAGTAGACGATAATCATAACTACCACGCCGAATATAATTACTTTCATAAATTAAACTCTCAAACTCCTTATTACTCTCCTCTATTACTTTATTTATTTTATTCATGATTATTTAGTAAATAACAATAATAAATCTTCCTTATTAGCTTCTATGAAATTGTTTCTGTCTTCTTCTGATTTGAAGTATGGAAGGGTGAATTGGACTTGTACATCTCTTCTTAAAACACCGTAAAGTTTATTATTAGTATAGTCAAAACAAACAAAAAATTTTGGTTGAGCGTCATCTCTCCAATCAGGATCAAAAGGTGCATTCTCTTGTGCCCATTTCCAACATCTTACGATGGCTAGTTGTTTATTTCGGGCTAGTTCTGCTTCTTCTTTGGTACGGTAACAGTTACCTGTGGAGATATAGTATTTGTCTGCATCGATATCATCATTTCTAGTTAGATAAATACCATCAGAATAAAGGTGCCAATACATCTCCCCCACCTTCGGAAAGAAATATCTACCACTAACTTTCTTCTCTAACAATTCAGGGTTATTCTTTATAAACTCTCTTGCACTTTCTTCACTTATTTCTATGTTGTTTAGTTTGTATGTTTTCATTGGTTATAAAAGTTTAATTCTTTGTAAAACATCTTGCGATGTATGTCCGTCAAATTCTGGTGCTTTATCTAAATCTTCTGCAAAATTTGTTTCATCCCATCTTTTATTTGGAATGTGATAAGTTATTTGTTTACCTTTTTCTTTTCCTATACCAAGCATGAACCATCCATCGTAGTTTGTTCCGTCTGAGTGTATTTGTGAACGCCAAACATCTCTACTTTTTTCGTATACTTTTGCTAGAGCAATATACAGAGTAATTCTATGGTCATATAATTCATCAAACGTGTGATAGCCATCTGATATCGAGACTTCATTTACAATACTTTTTAAGTCTAGTGTTAATTTTTTCATAATTATTAAATATAAACTGCTAATAATACTATCCCCCAAAAGGCTAACGACAGGTATATGTAAGGTTTTAGAGGGTGGTCGGGCATGTTAGTTTTTAAGACTACTAAATATCATCGCAATTGCATAAAGAAAAAAGAATGTAGCTACTGGGTGACTATATATTATAGTTAGTGATTCTTGCATATATTACTTTATTAACTTTAATAATCTATCTATAGTTTCTTGTTTGGCTTGGTTGTAGCCATTTTTATAAGCTTCAAGTCTAGCATTTCCATATAATTCTGGTGAGTTTTCAAAAGGTAATCCCTCGCCATTATTTCCTTCTTTTAACTTCTCTTCCTTCACTAATCTTTCTATCAATCCCTTTATGGTTTCAGTATTAACTTCCATAAATTCACCAATTGTCGGATATGCAATTCCTTTGTTATATCTTTTTATAAACTCTCCCTCCCTCTCTTTTAGATATTGTTTAATTGGGTTTATCCTCTTCAACTCCTTCTCCAACTTCTCCCTATCTCCCTTCTTCTCTACTCTACCTGTTC